>Ga0310811_10003722_pt1 | contig 19239 bp, 15 predicted proteins | sample YCmetagenome_FD_207642 | JGI IMG/M metagenome (GOLD analysis project Ga0310811, IMG submission 207642) | Soil microbial communities from experimental microcosm in Duke University, North Carolina, United States - YC | ecosystem: Engineered > Artificial ecosystem > Soil microcosm > Unclassified ...
AACCAGATCCACGGCTGCAGCGGATTGACGTAAAGCCGCACCACCCAGCGCGCCTTGGGATCGACCGGCTCGCCGGGATGGCGCTCGGCTTGCCCCTCGGGCTCGCCGATGACGACGTAGACATCGCCGAATCCCGACGTGTGGATCGCGGCCTGCGTCGTGGCCTGCTGCTCGACCGGGTACCAGCGGCGCTCCGGAGTCACTTCGCCAACCAGCGAACCATCGGCGTTGCGGATTTCCATGCGGGCATGGTCGGCGCGCCAGTTCGGGCCCTGAAGCGGCCCGACGTCCTTGAAGGCGATGGTGCGCCCGCCGATGACGGTCGAGTCGCCCGGCGCCATCAGCAGGATGTTTTCCTCATGCCAGCCTTGCGACGCGGCGATGCCGAGGATGACCACGCCGAGGCCGCCGTGGGCGAGCGTCATGCCCCAGGCAGAGCGTGGCAGCCCGCCCACGCGGCGGAGGCTGTCGCCGATGCTGCCGCGAAAAAGTTTGGCGCGCTCGGCGAGCTCGACCAGCGTGCCGACGACGAGCCACACACCGACCGCGAGTCCGAGCGCCGCGGCCCACGGGCCGCCGTGGAGCGCGAACACCGCCAGCGCCATCACCAATGCCGCAAGCGCCGCGATCCATAGCTTGCGCAGCGCTACGGCGAGATCGCTGCGCTTCCAGCTCATCAGCGGCGCGATGGCGGCGGCGATCGCGACCGGCGCCAGGATCGGCAGCACGGTCGAATTGAAGTAGGGCGGGCCGACGGAAATCTTCTGGTGGCTGATGGCGTCCAGCAGCAGCGGGTACAGCGTGCCCATGACCACCGTGGCGCATGCGGCAGTGAGCAGCAGATTGTTGAGCACGAGCGCGCCTTCGCGCGAGATCGGCGCGAACGCGCCGGCGCGCTCGAAGGTCGAGGCGCGCGCCGCGTAGAGCGCGAGCGCTCCGCCCGAGGCAACGGCAAGAATGGCCAGCACGAACACGCCGCGTGCCGGATCGTTGGCGAAGGCATGCACCGAGGTCAGCACGCCGGAGCGCACGAGGAACGTGCCCATCAGTGACAGCGTGAAGGTGAGGACCGCGAGCAGCACGGTCCACGACTTCAACGCGTCGCGCTTCTCGACGACAATGGCCGAATGCAGCAGCGCGGTGCCGGCGAGCCACGGCATCAGCGAGGCGTTCTCGACCGGATCCCAGAACCAGAAACCGCCCCAGCCGAGCGTGTAGTAGGCCCACCAGCTTCCGAGCGCGATGCCGACGGTGAGTGCGCTCCACGCGGCGAGGGTCCACGGTCGCACCCAGCGCGCCCATGCTGGGTCGACGCGGCCTTCGAGCATCGCGGCAACGGCGAAGGCGTAGACCACCGAGAAGCCGACGTAGCCCAGGTAGAGGAACGGTGGATGGAAGGCGAGGCCGGGGTCCTGCAAAATCGGGTTCAGCCCCTGGCCGTCGTCGGGCGGCGGCAGCACGCGCAGGAACGCGTCCGACGTGAACAGGATGAAGGTGAGGAACGCGACGCCGACGAGTCCCTGGACGGCGAGCACCCGCGCCTTCAGCGCCGACGGCAGCCGCGCGCCGAAGGTCGCGACGCTGGCGCCGAACAGCGACAGGATGAACACCCACAGGATCATCGAGCCCTCGTGGTTGCCCCACGCGCCGGCGATCTTGTAGATCAGCGGCTTGGTCGTGTGCGAGTTCTCGACCACGGCGAGGATCGAGAAGTCGTCGGTGACGGACGCCCAGATCAGCGCGCCGAACGCGAGCGCGATGAACGCGAACTGGCCGATCGCCGCCGAGCTGCCGATCGCCATCAGCGGCTGCGACCCGCGTGTGGCCCCGATCAGCGGCACGATGCCCTGCACCAGCGCCAGCGCGAGCGCGAGGATCAATGCGAACTGGCCGATCTCGCCCGTCATGCCAAGGGTCCCAGCTGTGTCCTAGTTGCCGCGCCACTCGCCGGAGCGCTTGAGCGCCTCGACGGCTTCCGGTGGCATGTACCGCTCGTCGTGCTTCGCCAGCACCTGGCTCGCTTCGAACACGTGGTCGCCGCCGAGACGGCCTTCGACCACTACGCCCTGACCTTCGCGGAAGAGGTCGGGGAGGATGCCGATGTAATGCACCGGTACCGCCGTCTTGCCGTCGGTGACGCGGAACCGCACTTCGTTTCCGCTCTTGGCCACGCTGCCGTCCTCGACGAGTCCGCCCAGGCGCAAGGACGAGCCGGCGCGCGCGCCGCCGCTCGCGAGTTCGCTCGGGCCGACGAAGAACACCACACTGGAGCGGAATGCGACCAGCGCGAGCGTCGCCGTGCCGGAGGCCACCAGCAGAAGCGATACGATGAGAACGAGGCGCCGGGACTTGCGGGTCATCGAATTACGTCAGCACTCAGGATCGGGCCTCGGGTCCGCGCAGCACCGCGCGCATCTGTTCGGCATCGCGCTCGGCGCGCTCGAGCCGTCGCCTCGCCGCGACGAAGAGGCCGATCAGCACAATCGCGGCGAAGCCGTAGGCCGGCCACACGTACGCGCCGTAGCCGCCGAGGGCAAGGGCTTCAGCAATACCGCTCACGCCGGCTCTCCCACCTGACGAGGAGAGGGCCCGTGCGGAGTGGCGCCGTCGACCGGGCCTTCGGCGCGATGCGCTACGGCGAACGCAAGCGCGCGGGCGCGCCGCGCCGCGAGCTCGGCCCGGGCCCGCATCAGGACCACGGCAAAGAAATACGCGAACAGACCGCCCGCCATGACGAAGAGCGGCGTCAGCATCGCGGGATCGATGGCGGGCCTGGCGAAGCGGGTGATCGATGCCGGCTGGTGAAGCGTCGCCCACCAGTCGACCGACCATTTGATGATCGGCACGTTGATCACGCCGACGAGCGCAAGGATCGCCGCGGCGCGGGCGCCGCGCGCCTCGTCCTCGAACGCGTGGGAGAGCGCGATGTGGCCGAGATACAGGAAGAAGAGCACCAGCACGGACGTCAGGCGCGCGTCCCACACCCAGAACGTGCCCCAGGTCGGCTTGCCCCACAGCGAGCCGGTGACCAGGGTGATCGCGGCGAATGCCGCACCGACCGGCGCGATGGCCCGGGCGAGAACGTCGGCCAGCGCGTGCTTCCACACCAGCGCGAACAGTCCGCAGACGGCGAGCGAGGTGTAGCCGAACAGCGCGAGCCAGGCCGACGGCACGTGGATGTACATGATGCGCACGCTGTCGCCCTGCTGGTAGTCGGGTGGCGAGTCCACCAGCGCGTACCACAGGCCGACCGCCGTCAGCACGCCGGCGAGGGCGAGCAGGAGCGGCAGGAGCCGGGCGCTGATGCGCGAGAAGCGGGTCGGGTTGGCGAGCGACGCCATGATGAAGCCGTGCTTTGCCTTACGTTTGTGCGGGCCGAGTGTCGCGCGTTCGGTGCCGCACTTCCAGAGCTTGTCTTATTGACTGTCTTATCCGAGGAATGCCTATTCCAGCGATTGGCGGAGCGCAGCGCCTCCGGCGATCGGGGCGATTCCGAGCGCCAGCAGGAGGAGACCGGCCAGCACCGAGAGCGGCTCGATCACCGTCTCTCCGAGCCCGGCCTCGGCCGCGGCATTGACGGCCGCTACTCCAAAAATGAGCGCTGGAATCAGCAACGGCAAGACCAGCAGCGACAACAACACTCCGCCGAGACGCGAGCCGACCGACAACGCCGCGCCGATGCTGCCGATCAGCGTCAGCACCGGCGTGCCCAGAAGCAGCCCGAGCACGAGCGCAGCGATGCCGTTGCCGTCGAGCCCGAACATCATGGCGACCAAGGGAGCCGCGATGAGAAGGGGGATTCCGGTGGTGATCCAGTGCGCCAGCGCCTTGGCCAGCACCACGCCCTCGGCGCCGATCGGCGCGAGCAGGAGTTGGTCGAGCGTCCCGTCCTCGTAATCCGGACCGAACATGCGTTCGAGCGACAGCATCGCCGCGAACAGCGCCATCGCCCAAACCGCGCCGGCGCCGATGCGCGCAAGCAGTCTGGCTTCGGGCCCGGCGCCGAACGCGAACAGCACCGCGCCCAGCACAAAGAACGCGATTGCCAGCGCGCTTTCGCCGCGCCCGCGCAGCGCGAGCTTGAGTTCGCGGCGAACGAGTTGATGAAACCCGTTCATACCAGCTGATCCACTTCGAGGCCGCGGACGTCGGCGCTGCGAGCCTCGACTGCGAACGGTCCGATGTCGAGGACGAGCGCGCCGGGAAGATCGAGACTTTCGTGGCTCGACGCGATGACGATGCCACCGCCGTCGCGATGCGCCGCGAGCGCGCGCACCAGTCGCTGCCGCGCTTGGCTGTCAAGACCATTGGTCGGCTCGTCGACGATCCACAGCGGCGCCTCGACCCGCGCCAGCACACGGGCGAGCGCGAGCCGTCGCTTCTGGCCCGCCGACAGGTGGCGACAGGAGAGATCGATGAGGCTTGCGAGCCCCATGGCCGCAAGCGCGGCGCTGCCGGCCTCTGGTCTGCCGCCCTCGAGTGCGGTCCAGAAGCGGATGTCCTCACCGACGGTGAGCGCCGACTTCACGGCATCGGCGTGACCGAGATAGGCGACGCGCAAGCGATGGGCGTGGGGATCGCGCGCGATTGACTCGCCGTCCCAGGCGATCGTTCCCGCGAACGGCGGCAACAGGCCGGCGAGCAGCCGCAGCAGACTCGACTTGCCCGAGCCATTGGCGCCGACCGCGAGGAGCGCCCCGCCGGCCGTGAGGCTGAAATCGAGTCCGGTGAAGACGAGTCGTTCGCCGCGACGGCATGCAAGCGCGGAGGCGCTGAGTCGAATCATGCCCCGTCATAGCACAGGCACAAAAAAAGCGGCCGCCGGTGGGGGAAGACCGGCGGCCGCTCAACGCCCGGCCGGGGAGGCCGGTTCGGAGGCCAACACCGCAATGACTCGCAACACCGGGGTGGGGGAGAGAGGGTTGCGAGATGTCGTTGGCAGGGACAATAGAGCCGGGGGAATGTGGTCGGGATTCGGTGCAACTATGGCGAAAATGTGATTTCTCCGACTTTGGCTCAAGGCATTAATTCTATTGTTGAAATTGGAATCGTGGCGGTGGTTCGCGCGCGGCCAAGCCGCGCTTGTCGGGGCCGCGGCGGCCTGTTCCGCCGACGAATCGGTCGCGAATCCGGTGATGATTCCCCAGCGGCGACTGACCGGTCCGGGCGGACACGGCCGCCGCTCCGCGCGGAGTTGTTAAACCGTCTTACACGCGGTCGCCAAGACCCTTGGCGGGTGCCTGCGCAGCGATTAAAACCAAACCCTCCCCCGCCGCGCGCCCGCGCGGAATCCACACGACTCATCGAGCTTCTCCGGAGAGACTCCCGTGGCCGCAGGCATCCTCGACACCTTCAAAGCCCGCCAGACGCTTCAGGCGGGCGGCAAGACGTACACCTACTGGAGCCTCAAGTCGGCCGGTGAGAACGGATTGGGCGACGTGTCGCGCCTGCCGGTCTCGCTCAAGATCCTGCTCGAGAATCTCCTCCGTTTCGAGGACGGCCGCTCGGTCACCAAGGAGGACGTCAAGGCGGTGGCCGCGTGGCTGACGTCACGCACCTCCGACCATGAGATCGGCTTCCGGCCGGCGCGCGTGCTGATGCAGGACTTCACCGGCGTTCCCGCCGTCGTCGATCTCGCGGCGATGCGCCAGGCGATGGTCGATCTCGGCGGCGACGCGAAGAAGATCAATCCGCTGTCGCCGGTCGACCTCGTCATCGATCACTCGGTGCAGGTCGACTCGTGGGCGAACCCGAGGGCGTTCGCCGACAACGTGAAGAAGGAATACGAGCGCAACCAGGAGCGCTATGCATTCCTGCGCTGGGGCCAGACCGCGTTCGACAACTTCCGCGTCGTACCGCCGGGCATCGGCATCTGCCATCAGGTGAACCTCGAATACCTCGCCAAGGTGGTGTGGCACGAGACGCGGGACGGCGTGAACTACGCCTATCCCGACACGCTGTTCGGCACCGACAGCCACACGACGATGGTCAACGGCCTGTGTTGCCTCGGCTGGGGCGTCGGCGGCATCGAGGCCGAGGCCGCGATGCTCGGCCAACCGCAGTCGATGCTGATCCCCGAGGTCGTCGGCTTCAAGATGACCGGCGCGCTCAAGGAAGGCACGACCGCGACCGACCTCGTGCTCACCGTCACGCAGATGCTGCGCAAGAAGGGCGTGGTCGGAAAGTTCGTCGAGTTCTTCGGCCCCGGTCTCGATGCGCTGACCAGCGCCGACCGCGCGACGGTCGCCAACATGGCCCCCGAGTACGGCGCCACCTGCGGCCTGTTCCCGATCGACAATGAGACGCTCGACTACCTGCGCTTCACCGGCCGCGACGCGGCCCAGGTGGCGCTGGTCGAGACATACGCGAAGGCCCAGGGCCTGTGGCGCGACAAGAACGCGCCGGAGCCCGTGTACACCGACGTCCTCGAACTCGACATCTCGACCGTCGAGTCGTCGCTCGCCGGCCCGAAGCGCCCGCAGGACCGCGTTGCGCTGTCGAAGGTCTCGGGCTCGTTCGCCGACGCGCTGCCGGACATGCTGAAGGCGACGAAGAAAGGCGACGGCCGTCGCACCGCCCAGGTCGCGGGCGCCGACTACGCGCTGCAGCACGGCGACGTCGTCATCGCCGCGATCACGAGCTGCACCAACACCTCGAACCCGGCCGTGCTGATCGGCGCCGGCCTGGTCGCCAAAAAAGCCCGTGAGAAGGGCCTTTCGGCGAAGCCGTGGGTCAAGACCTCTCTCGGGCCCGGCTCGCAGGTGGTCACCGACTACCTCGCCAAGGCAGGCCTGCAGAAGTACCTCGATGAGCTCGGCTTCAACATCGTCGGCTACGGCTGCACGACCTGCATCGGCAACTCGGGTCCGCTCGCCGATCCGATCGCGGACGCGGTCGACGAGGGCGATCTCGTCGTCGGCGCGGTGATCTCCGGCAACCGCAATTTCGAGGGCCGCGTGCACCCGCAGGTGCGCGCGAACTATCTCGCCTCGCCGATGCTGGTCGTCGCCTATGCGCTGGTCGGCAACCTCTCGGCCGACCTGTCCAAGCAGCCGATCGGCAAGGACAAGAGCGGCAAGGAGGTCTTCCTCAAGGACATCTGGCCGAGCAACAAGGAGATCACCGACGCGATCAAGGCGTCGATGACGCCCGAGATGTTCCGCACCCGCTACGGCAGCGTGTTCGAGGGCGATGCGGTGTGGAAATCGATCAAGACCGCCACCGGCATGACCTACGAGTGGGACGACGACTCGACCTACTGCCGTCTGCCGCCGTACTTCGAGGGCATGTCGAAGACGCCGCAGCCGGTGCAGGACATCAAGGGTGCGCGGCTGCTCGCGCTGCTCGGTGATTCCATCACCACCGACCACATCTCGCCCGCGGGCTCGATCAAGAAGGACGGCCCGGCCGGCCAGTACCTGGTTCGCCACCAGGTCGGCGTGCAGGACTTCAACTCGTACGGGGCCCGTCGCGGCAACCACGAGGTGATGATGCGCGGCACCTTCGCCAACATCCGGCTGCGCAACGAAATGGCCCCGGGCACCGAGGGCGGCGTGACGCGTCACATGCCCGACGGCGCCCAGATGTCGATCTACGACGCGGCGATGAAGTACAAGGACGAGGGCGTGCCGCTGGTGATCATCGCCGGCAAGGAGTACGGCACGGGCTCGTCGCGCGACTGGGCGGCGAAGGGTACGATGCTGCTCGGCGTTCGCGCCGTCGTCGCCGAGAGCTTCGAGCGTATTCACCGCGCCAACCTCGTCGGCATGGGCGTCGTGCCGCTGACGTTCCCCGAGGGCGTGACGCGCAAGACGCTGAACCTCGACGGCAGCGAGACGTTCGATCTCGCGGGTCTGTCGTCGGGCCTCAAGGCGCGCATGAAGCTGCCGCTCGTGATCCATCGCGCCAACGGCAAGACCGACACCGTCGATCTGCTGTGCCGCATCGATACGGTGGACGAGGTCGAGTACTACCGCCACGGCGGCATCCTGCCGTTCGTGTTGCGCGAGCTGCTCGCGGCCTGACGCCGCGGCGACTCGCTTGCGACCCCTTGCGTGCCGCGCGGCTGTGCTGCGCGGCACGCGGGCGCCCGGCGGCCTGCGCCCTTTTGGGCACCGGTGCTTTTCTGGTAGAACGAGCGTATCAGCGCGCGTGATGGCAAGGAGCCACGCACGAGGCCATGACGCTTAAGATCGAGACCTTCACCAACGCCCAGCCGGGCGCTTGGCGCGTCGGCAACAACGCCGGCGGCCAGAGCCTGTTCAAGGCGCTCGGCCATCCGCTCGCGGCACCGCGCGCGCGCGAGCTCTTGGCGCGTCTCAAGGCTGCGGGCCCGGTCGCGGTCTACGATCCGATCGGCCAGTTCGCGGGGTTCCGCGCGCTCTACGGTCTCGGCGGCACCAACGTCGTCGATTTCTTCGTGCAGAACGTCGCCGACGCCGACCACGAGGAGGCCGGCTGCAAGGCCCGCCTCGTCACCGAGATCGGCAAGACCGACGCCGCCTGCGTGTTCGTCGCCGCGTTCGACGCCGAGCGCTTCCTGCCACACATCCGCCACCTGCTGCCGAAGGGTATCGCCGTCGAGACGCTCGACGCCACGCGCATTCCCGACGACATGCTGACGGTGCGCGGCAACTACCTCGATCCGCTCAATTTCGCGACCAACTTCGCCTTCATGAAGGAGCGTCGCGGCCAGCACACGCGGGTGTCCTCGGCCAACTACTGGGGCAGCTACGGCGCGCCCGCGGCCGAGATGTACCTCGCGGTGTTCGACGAGGCGGGCGAGCAGCTCGCGGCGTGGCGCGAGGCCCTGCCCAAGGGCGGCGGCACCTTCGGCATCGACTCGCGCGACATCAAGGCGCGCTTCGGCCTCGGCGACTTCGTCGGCACGCTGTTCATGCACGGCATCAAGATCGCCGGCCACGACGTGGTGAAGTACGTCGTCGACTTCTACGGCGACAACGGCGGCCCGATCTCGGTGACCCACGACGCCAATGCCTGGCCCGCCGACCTCTACGCCGGCCTGCCGGCGCCCGAGGAGGGCGAGCGGGCGATCCTGTGGATCCAGAACAGCCATCCGGTGACGATCCCCGCGGGCGAGATCGGCTTCAATCTGATGGGCTCGCAGGACGTGCGCATGCTCGATCAGCCGATCGCGCCGTTCGCGACCCTTGGTCTCGACGTCTCACGCGTGATGCCGGACGCCCGCTGGCCGCAGCAGCTCGAAGTCCGCGCCGGCCGCTGGTTCTGCCGTCCGCGCTACGAGCTCGAGCGGCCGAACGGCCGCGGCTTCGTCGCCCACATCAACGTCGAGCGCACCGATCTCAAGCCCGATCCCAATCTGCCAACGCTGCATAAGCAGATGGGCAAGGGCTACATCCTGCCGATGGCGGTGCTGCCACCCGAGCGCTTCCGCACCCGCTTCATTCCGACGCCGATGTCGACCGTGCAACACGAGCTGCCGATCGCGGCGACGCTCTACGACGCGAGCGGCAGCGAGGTCGCGCACAAATTCCTCGGCAAGCTGCCCCGCCGCGATTGCGGTGTCGTTGACGTCGATGCGTGGCTCACCGAGCCCGGCGTCGCATTCGCGTCCGGGTATGGCCACATCGAGTTCTCGTACGATTTCCGCAACGGCGGCGAGGGCGATGGCTGGCTCCATGCCAACGCGCGCTACGAGTCGCGGAAGGGCAATTTCGCAGCCGAGACTACGTTCGGCGCCCACATCTACAACACGCCGATCGTCTACCGCGACGAGCCGCAGTCCTACACGCATAAGCCGCCGGGACTGACGACGCGGCTGTTCATCCGCCTCGGGTCCAGGGGCGTCGTGACCGGTACGCACTTGATCTACCCGGCGTCGCTGCCGTGGCATCCGACTTCGTCGACCAAGTTCATCCTGCACGACAAGGACGGCATGGAGATCACCTCGGTCGAGCGGAAGATCGCCTGCGGCGGCAGCCTGTTCGTCACTATGGACGAATTGTTCGAAGACGCGCTCGGCCGTGCCGGCCCAAAGGTGCAAGAGGGTGGCTATGTCGTGGTGCGCGACACGACGTGTCGCCTGTTCGGGTTCCATACTTTGCTCAGGGCTGACGGCGCCTTCTGCTTCGATCACCTGTTCGGATTCTGACATCCGAATTGTCGCGTAATCCGAGCGCGACCGATTGATCCACAGCAAAGCTGGGAACGTCTTTGCGTGCTTCGGTGTTTCCGAAGGAAGCATTGGAGGTAAGACATGGACGCACCACTCAACATCACCTTTCACGACATCGACAAGTCGGATGCGGTCGAGGCGAAGATCCGCGAACGCGCCGATCGGCTGGAGCGTCGCTACGGCCGGATCGTCAGTTGCCGTGTCACCGTGGCGGCTCCGCATACGAGCCATCGCAAGGGCAAGCTGTTTTCCTGCAGCGTCGAGGTGAGCATCCCGGGTGCGGAAATCGTCGCCAACCGCAACCCCGGCGACGACCACGGCCATGAGGACATCCTGGTCGCGGTCCGCGACGCGTTCATGGCCGCCGAGCGGCAGCTCGAGGATGCCGTGAGCCGCAAGCGCGGCCAAATCAAGCGCCGCGAAGCTCCGCCGGAGGGGCGCGTGCTGCGGATGTTTCCGGATTACGGGTTCCTCATCGATGCTTCCGGGCAGGAGGTCTATTTCCACAAGAACAGCGTCACCGGCGATTTCGACAAGCTCAATGTCGGCGACCCGGTGCGCTTCGTCAGCCAGGACGGCGAAAGCGCCGAGGGCCCCCAGGCGTCGACGGTCACCCCATTGATTCACCTGCATCCCCGGCCCGAAACCCGCGGCTGATATCGGCGTGACGCGTGCGGCGGGGCCTTGAACTCGGGCGGCGAACGCCCGATTCTCCGGGTATGGCTTTTTCCCCCGCCGCGCGCGTGCGTCCGCGCGGCCCCAGTGCCGGCTTCGACGGGCGGGTGCTCGCCGTCCTTGGGCCAACCAACACCGGCAAGACCCATCTCGCCGTCGAGCGGATGCTCGGGCACCGCAGCGGCGTCGTCGGATTCCCGCTTCGGCTCCTGGCCCGCGAGGTATTCGACCGCGTCAGGCGCATTGCCGGCGACAAGGCGACGGCGCTGGTCACCGGGGAGGAGAAGATCGTGCCGCAGGGGGCGCGCTATTTCCTCTGCACCGTCGAGGCGATGCCGCTCGACCGCTCGTTCGATTTCCTCGCCATCGACGAAATCCAGCTCGCCGCCGACCGCGAGCGCGGCCACATCTTCACCGACCGCCTGCTGCACGCGCGCGGCGCTTCCGAAACGATGTTCCTCGGCTCGAGCGTGCTCAAGCCGCTGATCGCCCGGCTGGTGAGGGGAGTCGAGTTCATCGAGCGGCCGCGCCTGTCGCGCCTCACCTTCGACGGCGACAAGAAACTGACGCGCCTGCCGCCGCACACCGCGGTGGTCGCGTTCTCGGCGGCCGAGGTCTACGCCGTCGCCGAATTGATCCGCCGCCAGCGTGGCGGTGCCGCGGTGGTCATGGGCGCCCTCAGCCCCCGCACCCGCAACGCGCAGGTCGCGCTGTTCCAGTCGGGCGATGTCGATTATCTCGTCGCCACGGACGCGATCGGCATGGGCCTCAACATGGACATTGCCCATGTCGCCTTCGCGGGCCTGTCGAAGTTCGACGGTCGCCGCCAGCGCAATCTCGACACCACCGAACTCGCGCAGATCGCCGGCCGTGCCGGACGGCACATGAGCGACGGCACGTTCGGCACGACGGCCGGCGCCGGGCCCATGGACGCGCACATTGTCGAGGCGATCGAGTCGCATCGTTTTCCGCCGGCGCGGTCGATCTTCTGGCGCAACCGCGATCTCGCGTTCCGCTCGCTCGAAGCGCTGATCTCATCGCTCGACGCACGCGCGCCGTTGCCCGACATGATCGCCAAGCGCGATGCGCCCGACCATCAGGCGCTGATCGAGCTGGCTCGCGATCCCGCCATCCGCGATGCGACGCGCGGCGCCGACCGCGTCCAGTTGCTCTGGGAGGTGGCGCAGATCCCCGATTACCGCAAGGAATCGCCGACATCGCACGCGCGTCTCCTGGGCCGCATCTTCAACGCCCTCATCGGCTCGGGGCGCATCGATGAAGACTGGGCGGCGCGCTCGCTCACCAACCTCGATCGCGTCGAGGGCGATATCGACGCGCTGACGCAGCGGATCGAGCATGTACGCACCTGGCGCTACATCGCCCACCGAACCGGCTGGATGAAGGATTCCGAGCACTGGCAGGGCCGCACCCGCGACGTCGAGGACCGGCTGTCGGACGCACTGCACGAGCGCCTGACCCAGCGCTTCGTCGATCGCCGTGCCTCGGTGCTGATGAAGCGTCTCAAGGATTCCCGTTCTCTTCTATCCCACGTCGACGAGGGTGGAGCAGTCGAGGTGGAAGGGCACTACGTCGGTCATCTCGTCGGTCTGAAGTTCACGCCGGATGCTTCCGCGGTCGATTCGGCCGTGCCGCATCGCGCGGTGCGCGCGGCGTCGGCGCGGGCGCTCGCCCGCGAGATCCCACGACGCGTGCGTGAGATTGTCGCCGATGCCGATTCTGCCTTCGCCCTCGATGGGGCTCGCATCGTCTGGAAGGGTGCGGCGCTGGGCGAACTTACCCCGGGACGCACGGCATTGAATCCCGAAGTCACGGTGTTCGCGGCCGACGGCCTGTCGGAAGGCGACCGCCAGTCGCTGCGTCGCCGTCTTGACGATTGGGTCGGCCACCATGTCGCGCGGCGGCTGGCGCCGCTCGTCCGCTGTGCCGATGCGGCCGAAGATCCGGCGCTGTCGGGGCACGGGCGCGCCATTGTCCATCGCGTGGTCGAGGGGCTTGGTCTGGTGCCGCGCGCCGCCGTCACCGCCCATGTCGACGCGGCTCCGCCCGCACTGCGAAAACGGCTCGCCGCGCTTGGCATCCGGATTGGACGCACGGCGCTGTACCTGCCGGCCCTCAAGGATCCGGCGCTGCGCATCCTGCTCGCGTCGCTCCACCATCGGGAGTCGGCCGACACGATCGCGGCCGCCCTGCGACACCGGCCCGCGGCGGTGGCAGCGTCGAAGGACATCGCGCCCGAACGGCTGCATGCCGCGGGCTATCTGCTGCTCAACAGCCACGCGGTGCGGATCGACGTGGCCGAGCGGCTTGCCGCCAGCGCGGCGATGCTCGCGCACCAGGGGCCATTCGCCGCTACGCCGGCGTTGTCGCGCGCGAGCGGCCTTTCACAGGTGATGCTGCCGCCCGTGCTGAAAGGCCTCGGCTATGCCGTCGCCGATCGTGGCGCCGATGGCCACAGTGCCGCGGACCAGGCTTTCACCCGCGCGCGCAAGCGGCCGCGGCGGGGCGCGCGGCCGCGAACCGATTCGCCGTTCGCCAAGCTCGCCGATCTGGTGCGCCGCCCGTGACCGACGACATCGATCCGCCGACTGGCGAGGGCGCAGGCGAGGCGACGCTGCGGCTCGACAAGTGGCTGTGGTTCACTCGGTTCTTCAAGAGCCGGACTCTGGCGACGCGTTTCCTCGATGATGGGCACGCGCGGCTCCGCGGTGCGGTGGTCAAGGCACATGCCCGCGTCCGTGCCGGTGATGTCGTGACCTTCAGCCTTCGCGGCAACGTGCGGGTGGTGCGGATCGTCGCCCTCGGCACCCGACGCGGACCGGCGCCCGAGGCGCGTGCCCTGTATGAGGATCTGTCGCCGCCGTCGGCGCCCCAAAGCAACGAGCCGTCCCCTTTCAGCCGCGATGCGGGAGCCGGGCGGCCGACCAAGGCGGAGCGCCGCGCGCTCGATCGCCTGCGTGGAGGAGAAGGCTGATCGGCTTCCCCGTGGGGTTGCGGCAGTCAGGCCGTCGTGTTACCCCAAGGCCGCTTTTACGCTCGACGGGCCCGCTTTAGCAGTCGCCCGCCATGTCTCCGTTCAAGGAACATTGCCATGACGTACGTGGTCACCGAAGCCTGCATCAAGTGCAAATACATGGACTGCGTCGAGGTCTGCCCGGTGGATTGCTTCTACGAGGGCGAGAACTTCCTCGTCATCAATCCGGACGAGTGCATCGACTGCGGCGTCTGTGAGCCCGAGTGCCCGGCCGAGGCGATCCTGCCCGACTCCGAGGGCGGCCTCGAGAAGTGGGTCGAGTTGAACCGCGACTACGCCCAGAAGTGGCCGAACATCACCCGCAAGAAGGCCCCGCCGGCCGACGCCGACGAGTGGAAGGGCAAGCCCGACAAGCTGCCGCTCCTGAGCCCGAACCCCGGTTCCAAGGCCTGACACAAAATAGATACAGATCTGTATTCCAGCTGGAGGGTGGACTTTCCAGTCGGAATGCATACATCTGGCAGTGCGAGGAGGGGCTGTAACAGCATCTGGTGTTACGGCACCCCTGTATTTGTGCCTCTTTTTTTGTTATACTTCAAAGCATTCGTGGGGCATGGCCACGACCCGCAACGGCTCGAATATGACAGGGCCAGCGCCGAGCAAGGGCTTAGACAGTCCTGAGCGAGACGGCGACCTAGGGTATTAGGCGAAATGCACCCCGGCACCAAAGGTGCTGGGTGGTGTTTCGTACTCTCTTTGGGCGGGTTCAGGCTGCTGGGGGATGGACGAGAAGGACGGTCAGCGATGGCGACGAAGAAGGCATCGAAGGCATCCAAGGCGAAGAGTGGCCCAGCAAAGGTGGTGAGCAAAAGAATGACGAAGTCGAAGCCGGTTGCCCGCGTCGTCAAGGCGACGAAAGTTGCGCGTGTCGCCAAGGCTGCAAAGCCCGCGCCCAGGACGAAATCCGCGAAGTCCGAGCCGAAGCTCGTCAAACCCGTCGCTCACGCCGCCCATGTGGCTCACGCCAGCCATGCCGCTCACCCGGTTCACGCAGCCCCCAGGGCCGCCGCGCCGGCGCTGAAGGCTGCGGCCAAGGCCGCCTCGGCCAAGGTCGTGCCGGTCACCAAGAGCCCGGCCGCGAAGCCCGCCAAGCCGGAAAAGATCGACTTCCACAACGGCGACTACGTCGTTTACCCGACCCACGGCGTTGGCAAGATCGCTTCGATCGAGAAGCAGAGCGTCGCCGGCATGGACCTCGAGCTCATCGTCATCCGCTTCGAAAAGGAAAAGATGACACTGCGCGTGCCGATCGAGAAAGCGAAGGTCGCGGGACTGCGCAAGCTGTCGTCGCATCAGCAGATGGACATCGCGTTGGCCACCCTGAAGGGCCGCTCGCGCGTCAGCCGCGCGATGTGGAGCCGCCGCGCCCAGGAATACGAAGCCAAGATCAACTCGGGCGACCCGGTGTCGATCGCCGAGGTGGTGCGCGACCTGCACCGCAACGCCGGCCAGTCCGACCAGTCCTACAGCGAGCGGCAGATCTACGAGGCCGCCCTTGAGCGTCTCGCGCGCGAGCTCGCCGCCGTCGAGCGGATCGAGCGCGATGCCGCGGCCCAGAAACTCGAACAGGTCCTTAAGGCCGCTTGATCCGAGCCGGTGCTCGGGCGTAAGGAAACGGACGCCACTGGCGTCCGTTTTCATTTATGACTGATCTGAACGCAATTGCCCGCCTTCGCCGCGCGAGCCGCATCTGGACCATCGCCTCGGTCCATGGCGACTCCGCGCGTCTTGCGCGTCTCCACGACGCGATCGCGGCTCGTCTCGAGCGCGGCGATCGCCTCGTCTATCTCGGCAATCTGCTGGGCCACGGCCCCGATCCCAAGGGCGCGGTCACCGAGGCCATCCGATTCCGCCGCGGCGTGATCGCGCGCCCCGGCGCGTTCGCGGGCGACGTCGTGTTCCTGCGCGGCTGCCAGGAGGAGATGTGGCAGAAGCTGCTGTCGCTGCAGCTCGCGCCCAATCCGTCGCAGGTCCTCACCTGGATGCTGGATCAGGGCATCGCCGCCACCATTACCGCCTACGGCGGCGATCCCAATGAAGGCCTCGCGGCGACGCGGTCGGGCGCGGTTCAGATTCAGCGCTGGACCGGCGCGCTGCGCGATGCGTTCCGTGCCCAGCCCGGGCATGAGGCGCTGATGACGGCGCTGAAGCGCGCGGCACTCGGCACCGGCGATAGCGTTCTGTTCGTCAGCGCCGGCATCGATGTCGCGAAGCCGCTCTCGGCCCAGGGCGATTCGTTCTGGTGGGGCGGCACCGCGTTCGATGCCATCCAGTCCTACGACGGTCTCAAGCGCATCGTCCGCGGCCACGACCGCGCGCGCGGCGGTCTGCGCATGAATCCGTCGACCGTCAGCCTCGACGGTGGCGCAGGCTTCGGCGGGCCGTTGCTCGCCTGCGCGTTCGACAACGACGGCAACATGATCGAGGTCCTCGAGGCGTGAGGCGCGCGCCGTGCCTGTCGCAGCCATCCGACTCGAACTGATCGTCTCCGGCGGACAGACCGGCGTCGACCGCGCGGCACTCGATGCGGCGCGCGCCCGCGGACTCGCGGTCGGCGGCTGGTGTCCGCGCGGCCGCTGGGCGGAGGACGGCGCGATCGCGAACGATTATCCGCTGCGCGAGACCGCGACCGATGACCCGGCGGAGCGAACGTGCTTCAACGTTCGCGACACCGACGCGACCCTGGTGCTGACGTTCGGCGCGCCGGATTCCGGAACACGACTCACCGTCGACATCGCGCGCGAACTCGAACGGCCGCTCGGCGTGTTCGACCTCGCGATCGCCAACGCGTGGGACATTCGCGCGTGGCTCGCGGCGACCCGGCCCGGATGCCTCAACGTCGCGGGCCCGCGCGAATCGAACGCGCCCGGGATTTATGCGCGCGCCCGCGCGCTGCTAGAGGATGTCTTTCGGCACGTCGCCTTCGACGACGATCTTGACGAGACTTCCCGGCCGTAGCGTCGCGTTGTCGACGAGTCCGTTGAGGACGCGGAAGCGCTCGACCTTGTAGTCGGCGAACGGCAATCGCGACGCGAGCGACTCGACGGTGTCGCCGCTCTTCACCCGCACCACCTGGATGCGATAGGGCTTCAGCGCCGCCGCCTCCTGGGCCGAGAGCCGGTGCAGGCTGTAGGTCGTGCGCCGGAACGGCTCGTCGAGCGACGCGGTCTGCTCCGGCTTGGTCAGGAACATGAAGCGGAACATCTGGTTCGGCGCGAACTGCACGGCGACGACGCGGATGTCGCGCGGCCCCGCGTCGCTGTTCACCCGCACCGCGCCGGTTGCCGCGGGCAGGCCGTTGACGTTGATGTCCTCGATCCCGCCAAGCTGGACGTTGAGCCGCGTCAGATAGGTTCGCGGCGACATGCCCTGCGCATCGGGCACCGCGCCGAACGCGATCGCAGCACCCGAGGGATGGCGCGCCAGCACGACGTCCGGCTGGTTCGCGAGCCTGAAGCCGTTCGGGACTTCGAACCCGAATCCCAGTTTCGGGTGCGCGAAGCGGTTGCCGCGGATGAATCCCTGATCGGGCGAGTCGCCGTAGATCAGGCCGTTGATCTTGCGCAGGTAGACCTCGCGGCCGTTCTCGACGGTGCCGGACTTAGCATCCGAAGCCTCAGAGATCGCGCGCTGGACGCGGTCGAGTGTGCGAGGATGCGTCGCCATGATGTTGAACTGGTCGACGCTGTCGGGCGGCAGTCCCTGCAGTTGGGCCTCGAGCCGCGACTGCGCCTCGAGCGACTTCAGGAACTCGGCCATCTGCTGCGGGTCGAATCCGGCGCGGCTCATGTAGCGCACGCCGAGCGAGTCGGCCTGATATTCGTTGTCGCGCGAGTAGCTCTGGATGTAGAGGCCGGCACCCTGGCCCGCCGCCTGTCCGAGCTCGGCGCTGCCTGTGGCGATGCCGAGGCCGGCCGCGAGAACGTTGGCGAGAATCGAGCGGGTGTAGAGCTGGGCCGAGTGGCGCGCCGTCACGTGCCCGATCTCGTGACCGAGGACGCCGGCGAGCTCGGCCTCGTTGTTGACGAGAGCCATCAGGCCGCGGGTGATGTGCACGTAGCCGCCGGGTAGCGCGAACGCGTTGACGATCTCGCTGTCGAGGACAGAGAAGGTGAACTGCGCGTCGGGCGTCTCGGTCGTCTTGACGAGGAGATTGCCGACGCTGTCGACGTAGCGCTTCACCTCGGCATTGCCGATTTCGCCGCCGAAGCTCTCGACGAGCTTGGGATGCTCCTCGCCGCCGACCTGTCTCTCCTGATCGCTCGACATCAGGTTGAACATGCGGCCGCCGGTGGCGGGGTTGGTGTCGCAGCCGGTGAGCGCCAGCGCGGTCGTCAGCACTGCGGCGAGAAGCGCAAGAGTGCCGATGCGGATTCGGAGCCAGGGCGAAGTCATGTCGAGAGGACGCCGGAAGTGGGGTTTCGGTTCCCGATGTTAGATCAAACGGGAGGGGCTGCGGGCAAGGGGTTGTGGCCCGACGGCGCCTGGACGCTTGCGTTGCCCCTTAAGCGACCTATCATCCCTCCTCCATGCGCCGCGAGTTGTTTCCTCCCATCGATCCCCACGCCAGTGGCATGCTCCCCGTCGGGCCGTTGCACCGGCTTTATTGGGAAACCTCCGGAAATCCTACCGGAGTCCCGGCGCTGTTCCTGCACGGCGGTCCTGGTGCGGGAGCGAGCGCCGAGCACCGCCGGTTCTTCAATCCCGAGCGCTATCGCATCGTGATCTTCGATCAACGCGGGTCCGGGCGGTCGGAGCCGCTGGGCGAGCTCAGGGACAACACCACCGCCGACCTCATCGCCGACATCGAGCACCTGCGCGCGCACCTCGGCATCGAACGTTGGCTGGTGTTCGGCGGATCGTGGGGCTCCACACTGGGGCTCGCGTACGCCCAGGCCCATTCCGAACGCTGCCTCGGACTCGTCCTGCGTGGGATATTTCTCGGCCGCGCGCTGGAGGGCGAGTGGTTCCTCCATGGCATGCGGGCGATCTTCCCCGAGGCGTGGCGGCGATTCGCGGAGTTCCTGCCGGAAGGCGAGCGCGGCGATCTGCTCGGGTCGTACTACCGGCGGCTCATCGATAACGATCCCGGCGTGCATGGGCCCGCGGCGCGCGCCTGGGCGGCGTATGAAGGCGCCTGCTCGACGCTGCTGCCCAACCCGGCGGTGTCGGCCGCGTTCACGCGCGAGCCGGCGGCCCTCGGCCTTGCCCGCATCGAGGCGCATTACTTCGTCCACCGCTTCTTCCTCGACGAAGCCCAGTTGCTCGACCGGCTGCACACTGTGCGCAATGTGCCCGCGGTCGTCGTCCAGGGCCGCTACGACATCGTCTGCCCCATCCGCACCGCCGACGACCT
>Ga0310811_10003723_pt1 | contig 19233 bp, 13 predicted proteins | sample YCmetagenome_FD_207642 | JGI IMG/M metagenome (GOLD analysis project Ga0310811, IMG submission 207642) | Soil microbial communities from experimental microcosm in Duke University, North Carolina, United States - YC | ecosystem: Engineered > Artificial ecosystem > Soil microcosm > Unclassified ...
CCGCGTGGTCGAAGAACGGATGCGAGGGCGGCTCGAACTTGACCTTGGTCGCCTTCTTCAACGCCGACGCCGTCAGCTTCAACGCGGCGCGCGGTGGCGGCGCATGGCAGTCGCCCTGCGCGAAGTAATCGGTCCACGCGGCGACAGCCGCACTCACATGATCGGGTTTGTGGCTGGTCTTGCTGAGCCGCTCCTGCGCTTCGGCGAGCAGGCTGACGATCGCGTCGCGCTCGGCCTGCCAGATCGCGCATGCGGCATCGAAACCGGCTTGCGCGTCGGCGCCCGTGCCGTTCACGTCCACGCCGCCCCAGCGAAGTTGCGCAAGCGGCTTTTTCAGACGCCGCGCGAGCTGCGCGTCGAGCGACACGGGACCGGCGCGCTTCGCGACCAGCCACGCGGCGAACGCGGGATGCGCGTGCGCGACGGGCTCGACCTGCTCGCGCCAGAAATCGGCGGCGAGTTCGAAACGCAGCGCCGCATCGTCGGCTTCCATCTCGAATGCGAACGGCATTGCCGCGGCGAACGGCGCTTCCTGCAACGCACGCTGACAGAAAGCGTGAATCGTATGGATCGCGGCCTGATCGAAGGTGCGCAGCGCGCGCCGCACGACCTTCAACGCAGCGTCGCGCTCGATACCGCTTTCCGGCGCGAGCGTGGTTTCGAACAGCCGTTGAATGAACGGATCCCCGCCATCGTCGTCCGTCTCGATCGCGCGATGCAGCTCCGCGAGGCGGCCGCGAATCCGTTCGTGCAACTCGGCGGTCGCGGCCTTCGTGAACGTGACGACCAGGATCTGATCCGCGTTCAGATTTTTTTCGAGCAGCAGACGCACATACAGCGCGCAGATATTCCACGTCTTGCCGGTACCCGCCGACGCTTCGATCTGGTTGACGCCATCGAGCGGACACGCGAACACGTCGAGCTCATTGGCAACCAGGGTGTGGTGGCGCAGCGCGTCGCTCATGATGCGCTCCGCAGATGTTCGATCAACGGCTCGAAGACGATCGCCGCGAGGCTGCCGAACGGTTCGTCGAGCGTAAGCGGTGTGCCGCGTAACGCAATGCGCAGCGCCGGGTCGTCGGATTCGCCGCGCACGCGGTCATTGATCCACACGCCGTGCGCGGCCGATTCGCTTTCGCTAACTCGCGTGAAAGCACTCTTCGGAAAAAAGCGCAGTGGCAGCCGGCGGCCAGCTTTGAACAGCGCGGCGAGCGGCGCGAGTTGGCCGAGGGGAGCGGCGACCGGCGCAAACTCGAAACTCTCGCCGCTGCCGTGCCAGACCGTGCGGCGCGGGCCATCCGGCTGCGCCGCGCAATAGACCAGATGCGCAAGCCACGCGGACAGATAGTCGCGCGCGCTCGCTTTCGCGTAACGAAAAATCACTTGCCCCGTTCCGGTCAGCAGGTTCAACGTGCCGCGCAATTGCAACGGCGTTTCGGCGGCCTCGCGCAGCAGCCCGTCGTGCACGCCGAACAGCTTGACGGCGAAGTCCGGGCTCCCGGTACTCCCGGTGGTATCGGGCCAGCGCGGCGCGAGATCGAGCACGAACGGCAAACGCTCGACACCGGACGCCACTTCGCGGCGCACGCTCGACGCCAGTTGCCGCAACGCGGCGAGTTCGCGCGCGCGCCACACCGCGCCGGTCGCACCGCCCGGCAACTCGGGGCTCGCCTCGGCAACGCGCTGCACGCGGCCGAACATGACCTCGTCTTCGATGCCCGCATCGAGCAGCACCGGCAATAGACGATCGGCGAGCGCGTCGCGCCCCGCGTAGTCGAGATCGAACGGCTCCGTGTCGAGCAATTCGCCCTGCGCATCCGCTAGCGCGATGCCGAGACGATCGCGCAGCAACGCGCGCGCGGGGTGACGCCAGAAGCGCACGAAGTCGTCGAACCCGACCTCGTCGATATCTTCCGGCGGCAACGGCTGGTCGAAGAACGGCGCGGCGGTTGAATGCCGAGGCTCGGCGAGCAACGTTGCCAGTTCGGCGCGATCGCCGTCGTACGTGAACAGATCGGGTTTCGATGCGAAATAGTCGGACGCGAACGCCTGCAACGGATGCTCGACGATAAATTCGCGCCGTGCGTGGTCGACCTCCGCCGGACTCGCACCCTCGCCCGCCGACACCTGCGCGAGGTGATCGAGCAGTTCGTCGACGAGTGCAGCCGGCGGCAGCGGCGCGTTGTCGCGAATGCTGCGGCCGGTGTAAGCGATAAAGAGCCTTTCGCGCGCGGCGAGCAGTAGATCGAGAAACAGATTGCGCTCGTCGTCGCGGCGCTGACGGTCGCCGGCCTTGCCGAACGCGGCCATCAGGTCGAACTCGTCGGCGCGCGCGAGCGACGGCAGCACGCCGTCGTCCATGCCGAGCAGGCAGACGACGCGAAACGGCAAACCGCGCAGGCTGGTGAGCGACGAGAAGGTCACGCTGCCCCATGGCACGCCGCCGCGCGCGGGATCGTCCAGCGCTTCGGTCAGTGCGGCGCGCACCACCGACGCCGGCACGCGCACATCGTGCGCGCCGGCCTGCATTGCGTCGCTCATCGCATCGATCGCGTCGCGCACCGCGGCAAGCGTGTCGGCAAAATCGACGCCGCCGTCGAAGCACTGCGCTAGCGTTTCAAGCAAAAGCCGCGACCATTCGGTGGGCGTCCGATCGATCGCGCACTGCGCGGCAAAACCTTCGATATCGTCGACGAAGCGCGATAAGCGGCCGAGCAGTTCCGCGTTCGAACCTCCCGCGCCTTCGACCGGCAGCCATGCGTCCACCGGCTCGCCACCGGGCGGCATCGCATAGCCGAGATACAGCCGCGTGAGCGCATCGGCGAACGTGTGACGCGCGACCGGCACGTTTTCGCCGACCGGTTCGAGCGGCGCGAGCCCGCGCCGCGCGCCAGCCGCCGCCAGCCATTCCTGCGCGGCTTCGAGCGAACCCGGATCGATTTCGTAGCGCACGGCGATCGCGTCGACACGCAGCCATTCGATCAGATCGGGCGCGCCGACACTGCGCTCGGGCAGTGCGAGCCAGTCGAGCAGCAGACGTGCGACCGGATTCGCCTGCGACGGCGGCAAACCGGTGATCCGATACGGAATGCGGCGTGTGTCACCGGCTGGCGTGGTGCCGAACACCGCGTCGATCAGCGGGCCGGCGGCCGCCAGATCGGACACCGCGACCAGTACATCGGACGGCTGCAGATCGTCGAATTCGTCGAACCAGCCAAGCAGCCGGTCATGCAGTACTTCCAGCTGGCGCGACAGGCTATGGCAGACGTGCACCTCGATGCCGCGCTCGATCGGCAGTTCGTCGGTATCCGTCTCCGCGTGCAGATCGAGGATGCCGTTTTGCACCGCCGCGAGCCAGCTCGGCTCGGGGTTCTCGGTGAACTCACCGGTTTCGGCGGACGCGGCGCTCTCGGTCAGCTCATGCAGCATGTGCAGTTGCGCCTGGGTCTGCCGCCCCCACTCAGCGAGCAGCGGATGGCCGACCTCCTGATAGTCGAGTTGCCCCGCCGCGTCGAGCGCTTGCACGCGGCCTTCGCTGACGACGTCGAACCAGAACTCGCGGCACGGATTCATCACGTACAGACGCACGTCGACCCAGCGCGACAGCGCGCGCAACAACGCGATATGCAGCGGCGGCATGGTCGGCAGCGCGAATACGCTGACGGCCTCCGGCCATCGCGCGTTCGAGATCGCCTCGAGATCGAGCGTGCCGATCTGGTCGAGGAAACGGTACGCGGGTGGCAACGCAGCCGCGGATGTACGCGCGTGGCCCGTCACCTGCTCCGCGGCCTGGGCGACTTCCGCCAGCACCGCGCGCCACAGCGCCGCTTGCCAGCGCTCGTCCTCGCGGGCCGCCTCGCTCGCACCGATGAGACGTGGGCCGGTATCGTCCGCGCCCGGCTCCGATGCCCCACCCGCGAAGATCGATCCGCCCTTCTGCCACTGCAGCAGCCATTCGGGGCGATAGGTCAGATAGTGGTCGAGCACGGTCGCCACGCGCCGCGCAAGTTCATAGCGCATCGACGCGTCCGCCGCATCCAGATAGGTGCGCAGACGCGGCGACGCGTTCCATGGCAGCGATTCGTCCGCCTGCTGGCCGTTCTCGAGCAGCCGGTAGCAGCGCCACACGAGCCGATCCGGCGCGAACGGCGAATGACGCGGCACCTCGATCACGCCGCCGATCTGCGCCCACAGCCATTGCGCGAGGTAACAGAAGTCGATGTTTGCGCAGATGCCCTGACGCTTCGCGATATCGAGTTCGAGCCGCCGGCGCACGGCCGCGCTCGGCACGATCACGGGCCGCGCGGACCATGGGTCGGACGGCGCTCGCGCGAGGTCGTCGAGCAGCGCGCCGACCAGCGTTTCATAGCGATTCGAGTAGAAGAGCTGAAGCATGGATTCCGGGTGAGATGTGACACGCGGGTGGCTCGCGAGCGGCACGCGTGAACCACGACAGACATTGAAGCGACAGCATAACAAACGCGCTCCCAGGGCATAACCTGGCCAAACGGCCGAGGTCAGAACGTCCGCAAAATCAGTTAGACTCAACGACAGTTTCGCTGCTGTCTTTTCAACTGTGACTTTCTCGGTGAATGGATTCCAGGTAGTCGATGCGCTATTCGGTCGAAATAAAAAAATTCCTCTATAGCCAGTACTTCTATGGAGGCCTGCGTATCGCGGTCGGCGTGTCGTTACCGGCCCTCCTGTGCCTGATCGTGTTTCACAATCGTGAACTCGGCTTCACGATCGCGACCGGCGCGCTCGGCGCGTGCGTGGTCGACATGCCGGGGCCGCTCAAGTACAAGCACAACGAGATGCTGGCCTGCACGGTGATCGGCTTTCTGTCCGCGCTCGCCACCGGGCTTGCCACCGTCAATCCGGTCGCGCTGTGGTGCACCGTCGTGCCGCTCACGTTCGTGCTGTCGTTGATCGTCGTGTATGGCAACCGCTGGCCGCAGATCAGCTTCGCGACGCTGTTCATGATGATCATGACGCTCGAGGAGCACTTCACGCCGATGCAGGCGCTCGTCAATGCGTCCTGGATTCTGCTCGGCGGCCTCTGGTACACATACTGGTCGACTTTCGTGAGTCGCTGGATGATGCATCGCATCGAGCAGCAGGCGCTCGCCGAAAGCGTGTTCGCATGCGCCGATTACCTGCTCGCGCGCGCCGCGTTCTATGACCTCGACAACGACCTCGACGAGTGCTACCGCAATCTCGTCGACAAGCAGATCTCCGCGGTGGAGCGCCAGGACGCCGCGCGCGACATCGTGCTGCGCAACTTGCCGAGACTAAAGCGCGGCAAGCTCGAACCGCGCCGCGCGATGCTGTACAACCTGTTCATCAATACCGTCGATCTGCACGAGCTGTTCGTCGGCGCGCAAACCGATTACACGCTGGTGCGCAGCACGTTCGGCGGCTCCGATCTGCTGGTGTTCTATCGCGACCTGATCCGCAAGGCGGCCGAGGATCTCGAGGAGATCGGGCTCGCGGTGCTGCAGAACCAGGCGCCGCGCAAGCGCGTGAACGTAAAGGCGGAATTGCGCGCGATTGAGTACGAAATCGAGTTGATGCGCAAGCAGGCGTTACCGGCGCAGAACCCGGAGGCGTATTCCGCGGTGTCGGCGAATTTCAGGCGTATCTGGAGCGCCACGCGGCTGATCGACAAGATGCGCCGCAGTCTGACGACCGAACCGAGCGCAACCGAAACCGAATTGCGCATCGACGAGGCGCTCACCCGCTTCGTATCGAGCCGTCGCGTGCCGTTCGGGCAAATCCTCTCGAATCTGACGATGGCCTCGCCGAGCTTCCGTCACGCGCTGCGCGTGACGATCGCGGTCGCGATCGGCTTCTGGCTCGGCCGGCTGCTGCCGCTCACCAACGCGTACTGGATTGTGATGACCACGGTCATCATCCTGAAGCCCGGCTACTCGCTGACCAAGCAGCGCAACGGCCAGCGGATCATCGGTACGCTGATCGGCTGTGCGGCGAGCATCGCGCTGATCATCTTCGTGAAGGAGCCGCACATACTGATGGTCGTGATGTTCGCGTCGATGGTGATGAGCTACAGTCTGCTGCTGTTCAATTACACGGCGAGCGTGGTGTTCACGTCATCGTACGTGCTGATGCTGTTTCATCTACTCGCACCGGGCAGCATGCGCATCATCGGCGAGCGCGCGATCGACACCGTGGTCGGCTGCGCGATCGCGATCGCGGCAAGCCATCTGTTCCCGTACTGGGAATACAGGTTGATGGGCAAGCTCGTGAACAACATGATCAGCGCGACGCGGCAATACCTGGAGGCGAGCTGGTGGTGGAGCGGCAAGCCGGCGGCGGCCGTGGTGGCGGCCGTGACCGAGGCTGGCGCGCGTGCGCCGGCCGCGGCGATGGCGGATCCGGCGATCGGCTTTGGGGGGCCGGCATTCGCAAGTGCGGGTGCTGCAGCAAACGCTGGCGCGGTGATCGGAGCTGACGCAGGTATGGGCATGGCTGCCGACGCCGGCGTGCACACAGCCGCGGCGCGCGCCGCCAGCAACCCCACCCCGACCAGCAACGCGACCGCGCGCCCCGCCAACGGCGCGTCGGCAGCGGCCACCGCGCTCGATCGCGACTATCGCTACCGGCTCGCGCGCAAGAACGTCCACGTCGCGTTCGCTAATCTCGGACAGGCGTTCCAGCGAATGATGCTCGAACCGAAGTCCGCGCAGAAGTTCGTGCCCGAACTCAATGGCCTGCTCGTGCTCAGCCATGTGCTGGCGTCGCAGATCACCGCCGCCGCGCCGTTGCTGCGCACCTCCACGCAACAGCGCCAGCAGGCCGAGGACATCTCGCTACAACCGCTTCAGCGCGCGCTCAGTCTCGTGCGCGACAACCTCACCGCGGCGGAAGCCGGCACCGCATTGCCCGCCGAACAAGGCGAGCAGATCAAGCTGATGACTCGCGAACTCGATACGATGGTCGTCGCAACCGAGAAATCGCCGGACTATACGGCCGATGCCGTGCATGACCTGAAGCAGCTTGCTCACCAGTGCAAGCAGATGCTCGCGGCATCCGCGCAAATCCGCAAGGATGCGAGCATTATCCGGCTGCCGGACGAGTGAAATCGAAGGCGGCTTGAGATCGGCGTGGAAACGTCACGAAACGGCCATGAAGCGGCCCGGAAGCGGGTCGGGAACGACCCGGGAGCGGGCTTGACGAGCTAGCCCGCGAATACCCTGGAAGCATCCTTGCGGCACCCTCGCGTTACTGCGCCGCGCCGCTCGCGGGCTTCATCGCATTGGCCGCTGCCGCGGCTTGCGACGCCACCGAAGAGCCCTGCGCGTCCTGGCGGTCGGCCTCGCGCTTCTCGTGGATCGCGTTATAGAACAGCGTGGCAATCACCAGCAGGATCGCGACCACGATGAAGATGGCGATACCAAAGGTCGGGTTCTTCTTGCGCGGCGGTTTGTTCATGAAGCAGGCTCGGTTCGCGAAGCAATCGCGGATGGGTCGGGGAAGGCGGAATTCTACGCCCAGTGAGCTTGCACACGGCTTGCAGTCGACAGCGCGGGAGATGGCGGCGAAACGCGTGGCACTCGCCTTTGACGTAGCAAGCGGTGCACCTACCCGATGCACCGCGCATTGACCGTCACCGCGCTTTGCGTCGCACTCAGCGCCCCGCATATAGCCTGCGAGTTTCAAGTCACCGCGGAAGATCGCACCGGCAACGCCGTCGAATATTTGATCTGCTCCATCGCAAAACTCGAACTCACGTCATACAACGGCACGGTCGTGATCAACCGCTTGTAGATACGGTCGTAGTCGTCGATATCGGACACCACCACGCGCAGCAGATAGTCGGTCTCGCCGCTCATCCGGTAGACCTCGACCACCTCCGGAATGTCCCGCACCGCCTGCGTGAATGCCGCGGCCCACGCCTCGGTGTGCTGGTTGGTGCGCACCGCCACGAACACCGTCGTGCCCACCCCCAATTTGCGCGCGTCGCACAGTGCCACCTGCGCGCGAATCACGCCCGCCTCCTTCAAGCGCTGCAGCCGCTTCCAGCATGGCGTCTGCGACAGGTTCACGCGCTGCGCGAGCTCGGCGATCGGCATCGTCGCGTCTTCCTGCAATAGTTCAAGCAGCTTGCGGTCGATGATATCCATACCCATGGGGCACCCCTGATAGGAAATTATTCTACGTTCTAGAGCCTGGAGGGAATTATATGGAAACTCTTTCTCCGGTCAAACGGGTATAAATATCGATACCGACATTAGCCGATAAGCAGCGGGCACGCTGCACCACCATCATGAGCGACGACCTTCGCACCAGCAGTTTCGAGCGCACTTCGAACTTCCTCGCTTCGCTCGCCGAGCCAGCCGGGATCGTCACCGCGGAACCGTCCGCCGATACGCTGGGCCGCCGCAGCGACACGCCGCTCGAGCGGCTGTGCGACACGCTCGACGCGATACTCGAAGCCGGCGCGAACTTTCCGGATTCGTCGCGCTCGACATTCTTTGCGCGCAGCATGCGAATCGCACTCGCCGAGGCAGCCGCCCACGCGGACCTGCTCGATCCGGCGCAACGCGAAGGCTCGGCCGAACGCTATCGCCGCCACCTGCTCGCCGCCGATCCGCTCGGCCGCTACGCGATTGCCGCGCTGGTCTGGCAGCCGGGCCAGGCGAGCCCCGTGCACGCGCATCACACATGGTGCGGTTACACGGTGCTCGAAGGCCAGCTCAACGAGACAATCTACGAATGGAGCGATCCACAGGATTGCGCACTGCCGTTGCGCTCGCAGGCGCGCAAGCGCGGCGCGGTGTCGTTCGTGGGCAGCGGCCGCGGCGCGATTCATCGGCTTGGCAATAGCAGCAATGCGCCCGCCGTGTCGCTGCATGTCTATGGGGTCGAAGGCGCGCGGATCGGCACCGATGTGAATGACGTCGTGCGCGTGGCCGGCCCAGCCGCATTGGTTTGACCGACGGGCATCGAGCATGACGCGGGGTGCACCTGCATCGATCGAAGCAATCGCGCCATAACGCCACGCTGCATTTCACGACTCGTGCATACGGCCTCGCACGCGCGGGCCACCAGCATCGTCGCGCGTATCAGCTCTTGCCGCCTGCATCGCCGGCCGTCGGAATCTGCGGCGGAACCGGTGCTGTCTGCCCGGTCGGCGGCGGTGCCGGGCGCGGCTCGTGCGATACGTCGCGCGCCGGCGCAAGCGGCAGCTGCGTCGACGCGTGCGGTGAAGCACCTATCCCAGCGGGCTCGCGCGCGCCCGCATGCACGTTTTCATGCGTCGTTTCGTGAGTTCGTTCCGGGGCGCTTTCGTGCGTACCCTCGGGGGTCCATACACGCGCTCTTTCGGCGAGCCGCTCGTGTGTCCTTTCGCGCGCGCCGCCGCGCGCCCATTCGGGTGCCCGCTCATGCATCTGCGCACGCGACTCGCCGTGCGCGTGGCGGCCCTCCTGCCCGTCCACGGGCGCGACGAACCCGGTCATCTCGTCGTCGCTCAATGGCTCGCCCTCGCTATCCTTCGATGACGTGTAGACCCGCATCTGCGCGACCGGAATCTCGATCCCCGCTTCGTCCATCTTGCGCTTGAGCTGCAAGTTGAACGCGCGCGCGATGCTCCATTGCTGCAGCGGGCGCGTCTTGATCTGCCCTTTGACGACCATCCAGTTCGGATCGAAGCGGTCGAGCCCCCACACCTCGATCGGCCCGAGCATCTCGCGCCGGTAGCGGAAATCGGCCATCAGCTCGGCGCCGACCTCGCGAATCAGTTCCATGATCTGATCGACGTCGGTCGAGAACGACAGGCGCACCTCGAACACCGCATACGCGAAATCGCGCGACAGGTTCTTCACGATCTTGATCTGCGAGAACGGGATCGCGTGAATCGCACCCTGCCCGTCGCGCAACCGTACGGTGCGAATCGACAGATGCTCGACCGTGCCTGCGTGTCCGCCGTCGACGTCGATCCAGTCACCAACCGAAATCGTGTCCTCGATGATGATGAAGAGTCCCGTGATCAGGTCGGTCACGAGCGACTGCGCGCCGAAGCCGATCGCGAGACCGATCACGCCCGCGCCCGCCAGCAGCGGCGTTACGTTGATGCCGAGATTGGCGGCCGTGACGATCGCGGCGATCGTCATGATCGTCACTAGCAGCACGTTGCGCACGAGCGGCAGCATCGTGCGCGCACGCATGCTCGGCGCGCGCGCCTTGTTGCGCGCACTGCCGGGATTGAGCGATTCGGTGATCGCAGTGTCGACCAGAATCCACAGCAGCCACGCAATGAACAGCGTCGCGACGATCGCCGTCATCGCGTGCGCGATGCCGCGCGCGGCGACGTTTTTCTCGACCATCGCGGCCAGCGACACGCCCCACAGACGCGCCGCGAGCTCGAAGAAAAACAGCCAGATGAACAGCGTGAGCAGCGTGCCGCAAAATCGCAGCAGCCGCGTCAGATACGGAGAGCGGCGGCGCGCGCGGGCGCTGCGCGGACGCGTCATGCGCAGCACGATCGCGGACAGGAAAAACGCCAGCACCAGCAGCAGCGCGGTGACGATCGAAATCTGCAGCACGTTTTCGCTGGTGCCGGAGCCGCCGAGCGTCGCGACCACCGACGCGGCGGCGAGCACGAGCACTGGCACGTGCCAAAGCGCGGCGAGCACCTCGAACGCGTCGGTCGCGGCCTTGTGATCGTTGCGCTGCTCGTAGGGCCGGTTGCGGATCAGATGCGCGACCGGGCGGCGGAACGCGACCGCGAAATAGCCGGTCAGCACCGCGGCCGTCATGTTGGCCGCGGTCGAAATCAGCGCGGCGAGATTCGAGCCGAGCTGATGCGCGACGTCGTAGTTGACGGCCGCGTCGCCGAGCGCGCCGCACACGCCGATCACGAACAGCACGCGCCGCGCGTGATCGATCAGCAGACGCACCGCGATACGGCGGTGCCCGGAGCCGAACAGCGAAAACATGATCAGGCAGATCGCCGAAAACACCGCGCCCGCGACGATCGCATAAGCGACCACCATGCCGAGCGTGCGGCCGAGCGCATCGGGCATCGCGCGAACGAATAGCAGCGCGGCGACAAACGCAATGATCCATGGGCCCACGCGGCGCAGCGCGAAGATCAGCAATTCACGCGTGGTCGGATTCGGCTGCAGTTTGAAATCGATGCCGAGGCGCCGGTAGAGCCGATGCTGCAGATAGATCAGCGCGCCCGCGCAGGCGCCCCAGCCGGCCAGCATCGCGACCATCGACAGCAGGATGCGGCCGAGGCTCTCGCGCCCCTGCCCGGAGACGATCGTGAACAGCTCGTTGCCGGCTGCGGTGAGACGTCCGCCCCAGTAGCGTACCGGCGTGCGGCCCTGATGCACGTCCGATTCGAACGACGCGATGCCCGATGCGATCGCGCCGAGCAGGCCCGGACTCGGCGGCGGCGGCGCGGCCGGTCCGACGGTTTGCGCCGCGTTTTGCGATACGTCGCGCAATTTCTTCAACTGGCTGACGAGCGCGCTGCGCTGACGATCGTTGTCGAGCGTCGCGATCACGCTGTCGAGCGAATGCGCGAGTTCCGCCTGGCTCGCGGGCGATGGCGCGGAGGCCGCGTCGGCCGCCGACGCGCCCGAAGCCGCCGAAGCCGGCGCCGCCGCGCTCACGGTCGCGCTGTTGATCAGACTCTGCAAGGCGGGAATGACGGGCGTGCCGGTGCCGACCGCCGCTGGCCCCGCGGCCGCCGCTTGCAGCGGTATCGCGCCGATGCACGCGAGAAGTACCGCGCACAGCAGCGTGGCGATCCACCTGACGGGTGTCGCGGGCATTGACGTTCGACGGTGCGCGTCGCCGCGAGGCTCGCGGACTTCGCTCTGAAGCGCGCGGGCGGCGGGGTCGGAGGAAAAATGAGGGGCGGTGCGGGTCGCCGGCTGCTGCGCGCCATCGGACGGTGCAGCCACGGACTCACACCGCGACGGGCATGACTGCATGGCAATCCGCAGAAAAACGGAAGACGCCAGTGTAGCCGCAGTTTTGCCCCACGCGCCCGAACATGCGTAACCGAATGTTAGAAGGCTTGCACGGGCGGCGAAGGGTATGCGTCAGTACGCGACGGTCGCGATCTGACGAATGAAACGGCCCTGCTCCAGTTCGTCGACGAATGCGATCGCATAATCCTCCGCGGAAATGCTGCTATTGCCAGCCGCGTCGGCGATCAGCGCATTCGCACCCGTGCGGAACTTGCCGGTCCGCTCGCCCGGCGCGATCAGCGCGGCCGGCGCGAAGAACGTCCAGTCGAGATCGGTGACGCCGCGGTAGTAGTCGAACGCATCGCGGTGCGCGAGCGCGATCGGCTTATAGGCGTCCGGAAAGCCGTCGGTATCGACCAGTTGCTTGCCCGGCGCGACTTCGAGTGAGCCCGCGCCGCCCACCACCACGACGCGCTTCAGACCCGCCGCGCGCGCGCCTTCGACCAACGCATGGGTCGCCTTGAGGAGTGTGGCGAGGTCGCCCTGGGGCGGCCCATAAGCGCTCGCCACGACATCGTGACCACGCACCGCCGCACCGACGCTCGCGGCGTCGAGCAGGTCGGCGCGCGCCGCGTGCAGATTCTCGACGCCGGCCGCCACGCGCGCCGGATCGCGCACGAGCGCGCTCACCTGATGGCCGCGACGCGCGGCCTCAGCGGCAATCCGCGAACCGATCATGCCGGTTGCGCCAAACAGGGCGATCTTCAGTTGCTTGCTCATTTCAACGTACTCCCGGTGTCTTATATGTAACTAAATTAGTTACATATTGAGTGAAAAAAAACGGGGTTCTCTCCCCGTCGGTTCGTTAAGACGCGTGCCGCAATCGCCCGACACGTGTCCCGCGATCCTGCTGTTCCGTTCGCTTTCTCGTCAGTTGACGGCGGGGCATTTCCGCCGTCAACCGTGCGCGCGACGCTTGCGCTCACGCTGCTTTTCCGCCCGCACCACGTCGGCGGTCGCATCGGCGAGCGTGCGCGTGCCAAGCGATGCCTCCATGGCCCGCTGCGCTTCGTCGATCACCCCACGCAGCACGCCCTGAATATGGCGCCCCACCATGCACGCCGGATTCGGATCCTCGCGATGCAGCGCCAGCAACTGCGCGTCTTCCACCGCGTGGTACACCTCGAGCAGCGTGATCTGTTCAGGCGAGCGTGCGAGCAATGCGCCGCCGCCCGCGCCAAGCTGTGACGTGGTCAGACCCGCTTGCGCGAGCATCGCGAGCAGCCGGCGAATCAGCGCGGGATTCGTATTCACGCTGCCCGCGATCATCTCGGACGACAGCGGCACGCCGCCCTGCAACGACAGCAGCGCGAGCACATGTACCGCAAATGCAAACCGGCTACTGGTGTTCACAGTAAATCCGTCCGGCGACGACAAAGTGTAACGATGGTAATTACATTTATTGCCGGCGTCAAACGCAGGCATGGATCTGTATGCATGTTATTTGTCCATCTGCTTCTGGGCGTCGGAAGAATCGGCGGAGCTGGTCGACGCGGCCGCCGAAGTCGCCGACGCCGAATTCTGCGCGGACCACGCCTGCAGCTTGCGCCCCGCCGTTTCGAGACCCTGGCCGGTAATCGACGCGGCCTTGCCGAGCTGCGCGTTGGCCGCGCTCGCCGCGCTCTGCAGGTTGGCCTGCGCGGTGGACGCAAGCGCGGCGGGATCGATCTTGATCGACGGCGCGGATGCGGCTTCGAGGTTCTGTTGCGCGGCCGACTTCGTCGCATCGACTTGCTGATTGACGTAGCTCGCTGCCTGATCGAGCTTCTGGCCGGCGGCCTGCGCGGCATCGTTGAGCTTGCCGGCAACCTGGCCGGCCGACGAGTCGTTCTTCTGACAGGCGGCCAGCGCGCCGGATATGAAGAGAACGCACACTGCGCGGCGCGCCAACGACGAGGAAAGAGCGGATGTCATGTGGAGATATCGGCCGCGCGAGACGGCTCGTGCATACGAGGACGTGTCAATGATACCGCCGAAGCACAGCGCGCCCCAGCCATCGCGTGGGGCCGTCGCGCTTCTGTCAAACCTGATGGAGTAGACTGCCTGAGCATCAACTGGAATCAACCAGCATCTGTCAGCATCCCTTCGCGTCGGCGGGCGTCCGACGCTCGGCGCAATGTCCCGTTGAACAACTGGAGGCATACGATGGCGGCAAAGAAGATCCTGTTCCTGACCGGCGACTTCGCCGAGGATTATGAAACGATGGTGCCGTTTCAGGCGCTACAGGCAGTCGGCCATATCGTCGACGCGGTCTGCCCGGACAAGAAGGCGGGCGATCGCGTGAAGACCGCGATCCACGATTTCGAAGGCGATCAGACCTATACCGAAAAGCCGGGCCACCAGTTCACGCTGAACGCAACTTTCGACGACATCGATCCGCGCCACTACGACGCGCTCGCGATTGCCGGCGGCCGCGCGCCCGAATATCTACGGCTCAATCCGAAGGTGATCGACATCGTTCGGCAATTCGCCGAGGCGGGCAAGCCGATCGCCGCGATCTGCCACGCGGCGCAACTGCTCGCCGCCGCCGACGTGATCCGCGGCAAGCGCATTTCCGCGTATCCGGCCTGCGCGCCCGAGGTGAAGATGGCGGGCGGCGAATACGCGGACATCCCGGTCGATGCCGCGATCACCGACGCCAATTTCGTCACCGCGCCCGCGTGGCCCGCGCATCCCGAGTGGCTGCGGCAGTTCCTGGTCGTGCTCGGCACGCGTATCGAGCACTGAATCCGGCGGGGAGCGCGCGTGTGCTTGAACAGTGGGTGGGCGCCGATGACACGCTTTTACGTCGACCGGCGCTCGCAGCGCGCTCCAGCCCGTTCAGGTTCGTGACTCGTCCGACGGCTCGATAAGACAGTTATGCAGAAACGCGGACTCGATAGTCGCGACTGCCTTAAAGACAGACGTGCTGATTGCACGACATGCGCTGCTCGCTGCGGCACGACTCACGCTTGCCCGGCGCTGATGCCCGGAGCTGGATCGACGGGATGCACGGGCGCATTGCCAATTACGCCGGCATGAGAAGGATCGCGTGCTTCCACTTCCACGCGCGTGCTGCCCCTATCACGCGGTAGCTGACTTGCAGCCGTGCCTATCCACGCGGCGGCGGTAGCGGTGAGCGCCATGGGCTCCCGCGCTCCCGCGTTCGCTTGCGCCGCCCCGGCCTCCGGCAACGACAGATAAAAGGTCGTGCCACTCCCCTCTTTCGATTCCGCCCACACCCGTCCGCCGTGCCGCTCGACCATCCGCCGCACGAGCGCGAGACCGATGCCCTCGCCGGCCGTCGCGTTACCGTGCAGCCGCTGGAACGCATTGAAAAGACGCGGCAGCGCGATCGCCGGAATGCCGAGGCCGTTGTCGCGCACATAGAAGATACGCAGTGAATGCACACCCGGTGGCGCGGGCGTGGTGCCGATCTCGATGCGGCCTTCGCGCGCCGGGTCCAGATAATTGACCGCATTGCCGACGAGGTTCGCGAAGATCTGTTCGAGCGCGGTCGGGTCGCCCCACACCGCGGGCAGTTCGCCGACGCTCACGCGCGCTCGCCGCGCCCGGATCGAACCCTGCATCGCATCGACGACGCGCTGCACGATGTCGCGCACGTCGACCCGCTGGCGCCGGTACTCGACATGGCCGACCCGCGACAGCCGCAGCAGCGCATCGATGATGTGCGACGCCCGCAGCACCGCGGTTTGCAGGTAGTGCAGCGCCTCGCCGATATCCTCGTCGACGATCTGCTCGATGCGCCGCCGCGTGCCGGCCGCGAGCGTTGATTCGCGCACCGCCGCGCGCAGCTCGTCGCACGCGCGGATCAGCTCCTTCGAAAAACCTTGCAGATTCACGAGCGGCGCGCGCAGATCGTGCGACACGCTGTAGATGAACATCTCGTTTTCCTGAGTCTGCTGGCGCAGCGTCTCGTTGATGCGCGCAAGTTCGGCCGCGCGGCGCTCGAGGTCGGCATGAAAGCGCACTTCGATACGCTCCGCTTCGAGCAGGCGCCGGCTGGTTTCGTGCAAGGTCAGATCGAGCCGCGCGATCTCGTCGCGGCCCGCGCCGAGCGGCGCGAGCGGCTCGTTGCCGGCGAGACGGCTGGCGTTATCCGACAGCAGCGCGAGCCGGCCGCGCACGCCGCGCGTGAAAAACCACACGGCCAGTGCGACGAACAACAGCGAGCCGAACCCGGCCGCAACGATCAACGTCTGCTGCCGCTCACGCGCGGCACTCGCGGCGGTCGAGCGCAGTGAATCGAGACGCCGCTCCTCGGTCTGGAACGCGGTGATCTGCAAGCGGAAACGATCGAGCACGTCGGCGCCGGCAAGGTCGCGAAAGCGCTCGAGAATATCGGCGCGCCGCCCCGCGTGCAGCAGATTCTCAATCCGGTCCGACCACTGGCGGTAAGCCTGCACCGCCTGGCGCACCTCGACCACGCGTTCGACCTGCGCGGGGTTGTCGGCGACGAGTTCAGTCAGTTGATCGATGCGCCGGTCGATGTCGACCCATGCCGTGACCGGCGTCGCGAACCGCGTGTCGTTGGCGAGCACCGCGCCGCGCAATGCAACGGAGTCAGCGAGCACCGGGTCGAGAATCGCGGTGGTCTGACGCAGCACCTCCTCGCTATGCATCGCCCAGCGCTCCGCCTGCGCGGTGTCGGCCTGGGCCTTCACCAGTGCGCAGAGCAGCGCCAGTTCGAAGACGGCTGGAATCGCGATCAGCAACAGGCCCTTGGTGGTCAGTCTCATGCGTGCGGTCGAAGGAAGTGGCCAGCGGATCAAACGCGGGTCGGCACATTATGTCGGCGTTTGGACGGGAAGACAAAGAGGGGCACAAGTGATACCCGGCGCACCCACGTCGATGCGGTGAGGGTGTGGCAACAACGGCCCAGCCGTCAGCGCGAGGAATAAATCTGTAATTAAAATCGAAAGTTATGCCCATCTTCGGGTCGTTTCTGCCTCGACACTGAGCAAATGCACTTGTGTTGTGCTTTTAGTCTCTTTTAAGGTGCATCGTGCCGTTCGTTGCGTCGCGACCCGATTGTGGTCGGGATTCCATCCTGGTGCCCGATTGCACCGAATCTACGCGTCCAGCACAACTTTGGCCCGCTTCTTGCTCGCTTAGCGCACTTTTTTGGCATAAGCGGGACACATCGATGGATAGTCTGAAAACCGGCGCCGATACCGAGTTCCTTCTGCTCGGGGCCGCCATGGTACTGGCAATGCACGCGGGGTTTGCGTTTCTCGAGCTCGGCACGGTGCGCAAGAAGAATCAGGTCAATGCACTGGTCAAAATTCTGGTGGATTTCTCGGTCTCGACAATCGCGTATTTCTTTATCGGCTACACGATCGCGTACGGCGTGCAGTTTTTCGGCAGCGCCGAGTCATTGGCCCAGCACAACGGCTATGGGCTGGTGCGCTTCTTCTTCCTGCTGACGTTCGCCGCCGCGATTCCCGCGATCGTGTCGGGCGGCATCGCCGAACGCTCGAAATTCAACCCGCAGCTGTTCGCAACCTTCGTGCTGGTCGGCTTCGTCTATCCGTTCTTCGAAGGGATCGCGTGGAACGACCGCTTCGGCATTCAGGACTGGCTCACGCACGTGTTCGGCGCGCCGTTTCACGACTTCGCCGGCTCGGTGGTCGTGCATGCATTCGGCGGCTGGGTTGCGCTGCCGGCGGTGCTGCTGCTCGGCGCGCGCCATGGCCGCTACCATCGCGACGGCGGCATCGCCGCGCATCCGCCGTCGAACATTCCGTTTCTGGCGCTCGGCGCATGGGTGCTGACGGTCGGCTGGTTCGGCTTCAACGTGATGAGCGCGCAGACGCTCGACAAGATCAGCGGCCTCGTCGCGGTCAATTCGCTGATGGCGATGGTCGGCGGCACGCTGAGCGCGTGGCTCGCCGGCCGCAACGACCCCGGCTTCACCTACAACGGCCCGCTCGCCGGGCTGGTCGCGGTGTGCGCGGGCTCGGACATCATGCACCCGCTCGGCGCGCTGGTGACGGGCGCCATCGCCGGCGTGCTGTTCGTCTATATGTTCACCTGTGTGCAGAACCGCTGGCGCATCGACGACGTGCTCGGCGTGTGGCCGCTGCACGGCTTGTGCGGTGCGTGGGGCGGCATCGCGGCCGGCATCTTCGGCATGCGCGCGCTCGGTGGGCTGGGCGGCGTATCGTTCGGCTCGCAGGTGCTCGGCACGCTCGGCGGAATCGTCGTGTCGACGCTCGGCGGGACGATTGTTTACGGCGTGATCCGCATGACGGTCGGCCTGCGGCTCGATCAGGAAGAGGAATACAACGGCGCGGACCTGTCGATCCACAAGATTTCGGCGACGCCGGAATGAGTCGCGGCAGGCCAGCCGTGCGCTCGTGTCGCGCGTGCGGTTGCGTCTGTCGCCCCGAACACGCCGCACTCGCCGCGCGCGGGCCTGGCGAGCCTTGGGGCGCAGTGCGCGAAATGCCATCGCTCCCCCACCGCCGCTGCCCGCCTGTCCCCAAATGCCTGCGCCGATGTTAGACTTCGCCGCTGGAGATGGCATTCTCCATTAACCGCCCTTGGGGCTGATGATGCCTGCTACGCCCGGTTATGCGGACGCGGCATCATCTCGCCCGCATGAACCGGTTTGTCGACATTCCGGTTTGCCTACCCTCCCATGTATTGGTCCTTTCTCGCTGTCGCCATCGGCGGCGCACTTGGCTCGCTGTTCCGCTGGTTCCTCGGCTTTCGCCTGAACGGCCTCTTTAGCGGGCTGCCACTCGGCACCCTCGCCGCGAACGTGATCGCCGGCTACATCATCGGCGTCGCGGTGGCCGGCTTTGCGCGCGTGCCGCAAATCGCACCGGAATGGCGGCTGTTCGTGATCACCGGCCTGATGGGCGGACTTTCGACGTTCTCGACCTTCTCCGCCGAAGTGGTGCAGCGCCTGCAGGATGGCCGGCTCGGCTGGGCAGCGGGCGAAGTCGCGATTCATGTGAGCGCGTCGCTCGTGATGACGATTCTCGGGATTGCGACGGTGTCGTTGCTGGCGCGTTGAGCGCGTCGAGAAGGACGTGACGCGCACACACGGCGTGCCGCCGGATCGGGGCGCCGCCGGGCCGGGCGAATAACGCGGCGGCACGGTCGCGCAACAAACCACCCATAAAATTCCCGGAACATGCCGGCACTACAATGCGCGATACGCACGCATGGTCCGCGTCCAACGCAGACCAACTGTTGGTCGCCGCGGAATCGGACT
>Ga0310811_10003725_pt1 | contig 19228 bp, 12 predicted proteins | sample YCmetagenome_FD_207642 | JGI IMG/M metagenome (GOLD analysis project Ga0310811, IMG submission 207642) | Soil microbial communities from experimental microcosm in Duke University, North Carolina, United States - YC | ecosystem: Engineered > Artificial ecosystem > Soil microcosm > Unclassified ...
ACTATAACCGCCAGATCGGGCCGCAGTTCTTCAATATCGCTCTTGGAGCCAATGCGCATACCTGGTCGACGGACTACAAGACATTCACCGCGATCGGATTCCCCAACGACCGGTTTACCAATATCGGTTTCGCCAGCGGCTACAAGCCTGGTGACGCGCCCCAGGGCGATTTTGCGAAACAACGGCTCTTCGGCAGTTTTCTCAGCGTCAACTATTCCTGGCTGAACAAGTATCTGCTCGACGTTTCGGTCAGGGCGGACGGGTCATCCCAGTTCGGGGAGAACAGGCGGATCGCGCCTTTCTGGGCTGCGGGTCTGGGCTGGAATGCGCACAAGGAGGATTTCCTGCAGAATACGGCCGTCAGCCAGCTGCGCTTCAGAGTAAGCACAGGAGTAGTAGGTTCGGTATCTTTTCCGCCCTATCTGGCGCAGACGACCTACAACTACTATACCTCCAACTGGTATTCCACCGGCATCGGAGCAGTGATCAACAACTACGGCAACCAGAACCTCCAGTGGCAGCAGACGCATACCTATGACGCTGGCATGGACCTTGGACTATTTCATGACCGGATCATCATCTCTCCCCGCTATTACTACAAGCTGACGAAGGGGCTACTGGCAGACATACAGCTGCCTCCATCCAGCGGTTTTTACTCCTATACCGACAATCTCGGTGATATGGCCAACAAGGGGTTCGAGCTTAACCTGAAGGTAACCGCGTTCCATAACAGGGACTGGAATGTCAACGTTTTCGCGAATCTTGTCCGCAATACCAATGTGATCAAGAAGATATCCAACTCGCTGAAGTCCTACAATGACAAGGCCAACCAGGCGCAGCAGCAGGATTCCGCTCTCCGGACGACGCCTTTGCTGCACTATCAGGAAGGCCAGCCCATCAACGAAATATACGCCGTCCGTAGTCTGGGCATCGACCCGGAGAGCGGAAGAGAAATATTTGTGAAGGCCAATGGCCAGCACACCTTTACCTATGACGTCCGTGATATCGCCCCGATGGCGGACCCTACACCGAAGGTGCAGGGCACGTTCGGGACTTCCGTGTCCTACAAGGGCTTTCAGTTCAATACCATTTTTTCTGCGAGTATCGGCGGGAAGGACTATAATCAGACGCTTGTCGACCGGGTAGAAGATGCGGACCCCAGGTATAATGTCGATTCCAGGGCGCTCTCCGACCGCTGGAGGAACCGCGGTGACCGTGCCCAGTTCAAGAACATCCAGGACCTTTCCATCACCTTTCCTACGAGCCGGTTTATCCAGGACCTGAGCTGGCTGGACCTTTCTTCGGTATACCTGTCGTATGATTTCGGAAAGCAGGTCTATTCGAAAATGGCGATGAAGAGTCTGCGGCTTGCTCTGACGGCCAATGAGGTGTTCTACTGGTCGACCGAAAAGATCGAGCGGGGGATCGACTATCCTTTTGCCCGCAGCTTCACCTTTTCTATACAAACAAGCTTTTAAACTAACTACTGATGAAAAGATCGATCATATTCCTTTTACCCATAATCGTGCTGCTTGGCTCGTGTAAGAAATGGCTGGATGTAAAGCCGGAGTCGCAGGTGGCGGCGGACCAGCTGTTCACCAACAAAGAGGGGTTCGAAGAGGCGCTGAATGGTGTATATACCCGCTGCAACGACAAAAATCTGTATGGCGCAGAGCTGACCATGGGGTTGCCTGACGTCCTGGCACTCGACTGGCTCGTAGCGCCCGGCGCCGACTATCTGGGGTATCTGCAAACTTCACTGTATAATTACAAAGACCAGAGCTTCGTTACCAGACGGGATAGCATCTGGGGCGGCCTGTACAATGCTATTGCCAATGACAACTATCTGCTGCAAAAGCTGGACTCCGGCAGCGGTATACTCCCTTCATCCGAATATGCGCTGATCAGGGGCGAGGCGCTCGCGCTGCGTGCGTATATCCATTTCGATCTTCTCCGGCTGTTCGCTCCATCCTACGTTGCGGGAGCAGGAAAGGCTGTCATACCCTACGTCACGACCTTTTCGAATAAGGTAACGCCTGCCTCCACGGTTGCTGATTTCCTGAAACTCGCAGCCAGAGACCTCAACGATGCGAAGGCACTGCTGAAGACCGTAGACCCTATTCTTAGTCCAACCTACTATGTCGGCTATCCCGGCGGCCCGAACATTGGTGATACCAGCAGCGAACTGAAGAATCCGAACCTTTTCCTGCAGAATCGCCGTCAACGACTCAACTACTATGCCGTTTGTGGCGAGCTGGCGAGGGTTTACCTGTACATGAACGACAAGACGAACGCGTTGGCCAACGCCCTGGAAGTCATCCAGTCGAATAAATTTCCGTGGACCGACTTCAATGATTTCACCAATGTCGATCCGCAGAAGAAGGACAGGATACTGTATAAAGAGCTGGTCTTCGGCTGGCCGATACCAAAGGTCGACAAGGACCTGGTGCTGTACTTCTATTTCCAGACCAACAATGGTCTTTACCTCTCCGGGGATATGGCGCAGCGGGCTTATGAGACGGGTGGGGTCGGTGGGTCCGACCTGCGTTATGCGCAGTGGTTTACCCCCGGTACCCAATACCTCCTCGTGAAGTACAAACGAGATGCGACTGCCAATCTGCACCCCATTATTGCGCCCGCGCTGCGCAAAAGCGAGCTCTTCTATATTGCTGCTGAGTGCAGTTATGCCAGCAACCCGACGCAGGCCTTTGCTTATATGGATTCGGTGCGGTTCAACCGGCATATCGGCACCCATTTCTCTGCCACTTCCGAAGACGATTTCCTGGCCCAGCTGACGAGAGAGGCCCGCAAGGAATTTTACGGGGAGGGCCAGATATTCTATATGTACAAGCGGCTGAACCGGGGTATTGTAGGCCCTACCGGCATAGTCAATACGCCCACGGACGCCAATTTTGTGCTGCCGCTGCCCGAGAACGAGATCGAATTCGGGGGCCGATGATAACAACTCTCACTACTAAAGCAATTCAAAATGTTCAAATATATAACCGTTGCACTGGTAACCCTGGCAATTCTGCCTGGCTGTAAGAAGGACAATTACCAGTTGTACGAAGAGAAACAGAATAGTGTCTACTTCGATTTTTCGACACAACAGGATCGGGATAGTGTCACCTTTACGTTTGCCTATACACCGGATATGCTCAGCGACACTTTCTATCTGCCGGTGCGTATCTCGGGCAACCGCGTGTCCCACGCCCAGATATACAAGGTAATGGTCATGGATAGCGGTACAACAGCGAAGCCTGGCCTTGACTATGCACCTCTGAAAGATTCCTATACCATCACAGCGGACTCCGGCTTTGCCTGGCTGCCGGTGGTGTTGCTCAACAATGATACGGCGTTGACGCAACATTCGGTTGCCCTGAACCTGCGCCTGGCGTCCAGCCCCGATCTCGGGGTCGGTCTGCCGGATATCATCACCGCGCGAGTTCTTATCTCCAACAAACTGGAAAAGCCTTCATGGTGGGATACCTGGGGGCTCACCAACTATTCGGACGAGAAATACCAGCTGTATATCATCGGTTCCGGCGGTCGCCACGATCTGCCCACAGGCGATGGATACGGCCTGTATGCACCGCAGGCGCTGTATTATATCGGCCTGATGAATCAGCTGATCACCGACCCGCTGGGCTGGCTGGCACAGCATGCGGACAAGGGCTATTTATTGGAACAGCAGCCGGACGGCACGTATTATTTCTATAATCCGGAGACGCCGGCCAACCGGATAAAGGTCATTTTCGACACAACCAACAACACTTACTATTTCGTTCAAAGGGCCGGCGGCTTTGTAACGCCCAACTAAACTGCTATGATCATGAGAAATTTAATCATATACATACTGGCGGGGCTAAGCCTTTTCGCGGGCTCCTGCTATAAAGACAAAGGCAATTATAGCTATAATGCGCCGGCGACGCCCGTAGTGACCGGGCTGGATTCTGTTTACAACGCCATCCTGGGTGATTCACTCATCGTCGCTCCCACGATATCTATTGCAAGTAAGGCCAGGCTGGGCTATGAATGGCGGATATTGGTAGGCGGTGATTCTCTGAGAACCGACTACTACTACACTCCGCAACTGAGAATACTGTTCACCCTGGCGGCGCTTCCATATTCTGCCCGCCTTACGGTGATCGACAGCAGCAATGGGATGAAATACTTTTTTCCTTTTGTGATACAGGGGACCACGATCTATTCGAACGGATACGTGATACTCAGCCAGGATGGCGGAACGACGCAACTGTCCTTCGCCCTGCCTGACGGAACCATCCAGCCCGGTATATACAGTGCGATCAACAAAGCAGACCTGCCGCCGAATGGTCAGCAGATCGTAGGGACCTATCACAAATACATCAACAACGGGATGATCTTCAACTACTGGGTGTTCTGCACTCAGGGCGACAACCCCGGTGTCGAGCTCGATCCGAATACCCTGCAGAAGGTCAGGACGCTGAAGGATAATTTCTTCAACCCGCCTGCTACGCTTGCGCCCGGTTATTTCGTCAACAGTGATGGCAACGCCACTCTGTTCGGTGTCCTGAACGGGCAGCTTTGGTCGGGGGCCTATCAGACTTCGCCGTTCTCTCCGATATATGACGAGTTCAGCCTGCCTGCAACCGGCAACTATCAAATTTTCAACAGGGCTATTATCAACCTGGACGCCGGTCCGGGAATCTTGCTTGGTTACGAGTTGAACAAGAAGCAGATCGTCGCTTTCACCAACTACGGCTCGCTTGGCTACGCAGGCATTGGCTACCAGAAGATCGACACGGCCTGGGACCCGACCAATATCGGACTGGACGTGCTGGATTTCGAGCAGCCTGACGGTCTGAACGGATATGTCTTCGGACGAAATGCCCGCGATTCCGTATATGAATACGGGTTTACTGCCACGCCCGCCGGTCCCGTAATGCTGACCACTTTGTATAAGCGGCCATTTCCCCGGCAGGACCTGATAAAGCCGGACACAAAATGGGTAGGCTCCAAGTTCAATGTATTCTATATCACTTCGGGGTCGACCGTCTATTCCTATAATCCGGTAAACGAGGCAATCACCGCCCTCAGCACGGACTTCGGCGGTAAGTCCATTTCCATGCTGAAGATCTCGGCCGACGGCAATACCCTGACTGCGGGCATCGACGGATCGGTGTTAATGCTGGACGTCAGCGTAGGAAAGAATGGCGACGTAATAAAACGAATCGATAAAGTACCAGGCGCTCCGGTGGACGTTTATCAGCGCACCAAATAAACTATTAAAAATGATCAAGCTACAATTCCTGTTAGTGTCCTGTATGCTATTGCTGGCGAAGCCGCCGGCAATGGCTCAGGCTAAAACTCCGTCCCACTCCTATACCCTCAATGGCCGGATCGGGCATTTCAGTGCGCCGGCCATTCTTTATTTCGATCATATGGAAGGGGATATTTCACACTCCGATTCGGCTGTTCTGGTGGACGGAAAATTCTCCTTTAGCGGAAAGGTCGATGGCCCCGGGGCGGTAAGAATGGCGTTTGCGCCGAAAGGGGATGGGAAGGAAAAGGCGATATATACCGGAGACGCCATTTATTTCTATATCGGAGCCGAAAAGATAACGCTAAGCTCGAAGGATTCGCTTGCTACGGCGGTTATTACGGGTTCTGCCGTCAACAACGCCTATAATGCGTTCAATCAATTCATCGGCGGAAGTATCATGGCGCTCACGAAGCAGGCCAACTATGATTTTAATAAGGGGACGGAGGAGCAGAGGAAGGACACGGCCTGGTTTCATGCAGTGGACCGGTTGTTCCGTCAGCGGGTGCAGGCGCGGTCGGACAGGGAGCTGGAATTTGCACGGACCCATCCGCACGACTATTTCAGCGTGATCGCGCTGAGCGAACTGACGCGGGATGCGGCGAGCGCCGCCCGGACAAAGCCGGTATTGGCGAGCCTGGACGGGGAGTTGCGGCAGACGCCTGCGGGGAAGAAACTGGAGGAGAAGATCGGGGCGTTGACGGCCGTGGTGCCGGGGGCAATGGCTCCTGATTTTGTCCAGGCGGATACTTCGGGACGGCCCCTGCGGTTGTCCCAGCTGAGGGGGAAATACGTGCTCGTAGATTTCTGGGCCAGCTGGTGCAGTCCCTGCCGGGCGGAGAATCCCAACCTGAAAAGGCAGTATCAACTGTATAAGGACAAGAATTTTGAAGTGATCTCCGTGTCGCTCGATGATAACAAAAAGAAGTGGGAGGACGCGATCGTCAAGGACGGGCTGCCGTGGCTGCAGGTCTCCGACCTGAAGGGATGGAACAACGAGGCGGGCAAGCTGTACGGCGTCAGTGCGGTGCCCGCGAGCTTTCTCGTGGACCCGCAGGGCAAGATCGTTGCTACTGAGCTGAGAGGGGAGGTGTTGAATAAACAACTGGCAGAGATATTTGGAGGCGCTTCGTCTTCGCTGATCCCGCTGAAGGTTCTGTATGTCGGGTATAGTCCGGACAAGCCTATGCCGGAGAAGCTGGTCTACTATATGACTACGGATTCGCTTTATCCAAAAATCTACCGGACCCGGATGGATGACTGGACCGGATTTTTGTCGAAGAATTTTTCGACTGTTACGGCTGTCGATGTCCGGGACTACTCCCCCCGGATGTCCGATGCCGCAGACGTGACCATAATGGATGCGGGACCGGTAAACCTGCCGGCGGATTTTGACCGGCCGGTTATCCTTATGCACGCGATGGCCCCCAACGTAGGGCTGCCCATCGGGCTCAAATTCGACTGGTACTGCCAGTGTCTGGAGGCGGATGCACTGCACATCAAGACCGCGCATCCCATTTTCCATGAGCCTTTTGACGTGAAGCTGACGCTGGTCGACCGGCCTACGCCAGGCTCCTTTTTCAATGGATGGCAGGGACAGCATACGCCTGCGACTATGGCGATGTGGCGCGTGAACACGCGGGGCTATGCGACCGGGGAGCCCTACCTGATCGGGATGGTTTCGCACGGAGAGGGCTTTGAGGACTCGCCCGATGCGGAGGCGATCTCGGGTGGGGTTTGTCTTAAGAATGCAGAGGCTGTTGCGCTGGGGCGGCAGGGCAACTATTTTATGTGGGGGTTCTCCGGGTCGCCGGAATATATGACCGGGGAGGCTTGTAAGGTATTCGTCAATACCGTGTGCTATATCCGGAAGTTCGACCACCAGCGGCCGCTGATGAAGAAAGTGCAGATCGAGACGCGGGAGGGTATCGACGAAAAGATCTACCGGATCGACGAGGCCGTATATCAGAAAGCGATCGCTTCGCGAAAGGAAGGCAATGAACGGTTGAAGCGGATGCAGGACTCCTTGCGGGCCCGCAAGGCAGCGGGGCAGGATATCGGCCGCAGCAATGAAATGTTTTTGAAAATGCCGATGACGGATGCCGTCGAAAGTTTTGAAGACTATGTCAGGGGATTTGCGGGGGCGGAACTGTTTGCGAAGTTCGGGACCAATACTGCGAAGTATCATAAGTATTACCGGGACAACTACGAGTACTACTATCCGTCGGACGGCTATTCGTTGCAGTTGGATCAGGATGCACAGCGGCTGGGTATTTCCAACCGGAAGGTGGAAATTTTGGAAAAATGTGTCGGTCTTCTGGAGAAGGGCAGGGACACGGCGATGGCTATGCGGGTGTTGCGTCGATACACGATGGAGGTATTTGCTTCGCCGGGTGAGTGGAGGGATTGGTTGACGCAGAATAAGAACAGGCTGTTCTATACCGAGTCGGGAGGTTTTAAGTTTATGGTGAATACGGGCGCTGGGTCAGCGCCTGTGGCTGCCTCGCAGGCTACGTCGGCCGATCCTGTGGCAGTATCGGCGAAACTGGAGAACGGGCGGCTGATCGTTGACGCGGATATTCTGAAGGGCTGGCATATCTATGCTTATGTCTCGAAGGACAATCCGTTCATACAGACCGAGATGCTGCTCGACCTGCCGGAGGGAGCGGTATCTGACAAGCAATGGCAGAGCTCTGCAGGCTTGCCTTTGGAAGGTACTGAAGGCGTCTTTGTTTATGAAGGGAAGGTCCGATTTTCGGTTCCGGTGGACTGTGGGAAGGTAAAGCCGGGAGCTACGCTCCGGTGCGGCATTTATTACCAGGCCTGCGACAAAACGAAGTGTTTTCCGCCGAAGAAAAAGACCGTAGATGTCAGGATCTAGGACCTGCGGCGATGGAGGGCCCATTTCCTTAGCTTGGCGAGGAGCTCTTCCAGTTTGACAGGCTTACCGATATAGTCGTTCATCCCTGCCCGGAGACATTCTTCTTCGTCTCCCTGCATGGTGTTGGCGGTCAGGGCTACGATCACGGGTTGTTCCGGCAGCTTGAGGCGGCGGATATGGCGTGTGGCTTCGAGGCCGTCCATTTCCGGCATCTGGAGGTCCATCAGGACGATGTCGTATGCGGTGCGGATCACGGCTTCCACGGTTTGTCTGCCGTCGGCTACGATCATAGGGGCATAACCCAGACGGTTGAGGATGTGGAGGATGACCTGCTGGTTGATCTCGTTGTCTTCGGCGATCAGGATATTCAGGGGGAAGGTCGCGGCCATTTCCTCGCTCAGAAGTTGCTGACCTACGCCGCCTTCCGAACCGGCGGGTCTTCTGTTCTGCAGACCGGAGAGAATATGTTTATACATCGCCTGTTGTTTGATGGGCTTGGTCATGACGGCGCTGAACAGGTCGGTATGATTCTTTTTGTATTCGTCACCTACCGAGCTTAACAGGATGATGGGCAATTGCGGGTGGCGGTCACGGATTGAACGGGAGAGGCGGATACCGTCCATAAAAGGCATTTGCATGTCTGTCACGACGAGGTCGTAGCGGCTGTCTTCGGAAAGAAGGTTTAGCGCTTCGACGCCTGAAGCCGCGAGCACCGGTTGCAGGCTCCAGGATTCCAGCTGGGTTTTCAGGATCGTCCGGTTGGTCAGGTTGTCGTCGACGATCAGTATCCTTTTCCCGGCGTGCTCGGAGAGGCCGGTCGTACTTAGCTGCGGGTGCTTGTTGATACCCGGGACCGTGCGTATGCTGAACATAAACGTGCTTCCGACGCCGGGCTGGCTTGCGACGCTGATCGTGCCGCCCATGAGCTTGACCAGCTGTTCTGATATTGCCAGGCCGAGACCGGTGCCGCCATATTTCCGGGTGGTCGAAGAGTCAACCTGGGAGAAGGCCTTGAAGAGCCGTTCCAGTTTCTCAGAGGGTATGCCGATACCCGTATCGCGTACTTCGAAGCTCAGGGTCAGCCAGCCCGCGGGAGATGTTTCCACCAGACGAACGCCGATGAATATCTCGCCCTGCTGGGTAAATTTCATCGCATTGCCTACCAGGTTGGTCAGGACCTGGCGGAGGCGGTGGTCGTCTCCCCTGATATACTGAGGAACGTCCTGCTGTACCTGATAGAGGAGCTCGATATTGTTCTTGGCGGCGCGCGGGCCGAAAATGTCGAGTATATTTTCGATCGTGCTTTGCAGGTTGAAGTCTTCCTCTTCCAGTTCCATACTATCCGACTCGATCTTCGAAAAATCCAGGATATCGTTGATGACGTTCAGGAGGGTCTCGCCGCAGGTGGTGATCGTCTCGGCGTAGGCGCGTTGCTGTTCGTTGAGTGTCGTTTCGGCGAGGAGAGAGGACATGCCGATGACCCCGTTCATCGGTGTTCTGATCTCGTGGCTCATGGTGGCCAGGAATATGCTCTTGGCGCGGTTGGCCTTTTCTGCCTCCTGTCTGGCGGATTCTGCCCTGAGATAGGCCGCTTCCAGCTCGTCCTCGCTGCGTTTGCGTTCGAGGAGGATGATGGTCTCTCGCTGGAGTGCGGCCATGCGAACCGATTGCGCGATCTGCACCATACCGGACTTGTTGAGCTGATAGGCCCACAGACCGCAAATGAAAACGATGATGGCCGCCAAAATGATGTGAATGACCATCGTATTCAGGCTCAGATAGTCGAACTGGGTAAAAAAGATAGCGTAGCCGCGGTATTGCAGCTGATTGAACAGGATATGGTGTACTACGACAATGATCAGCAGGGGTATCTGGAGCTTCCACTTCTGGTAGGTGATAAGGATGGTGCTGCCTACAAAGGCGAAGAAATGCATCTCGAAAAGGCCGTGCATCTGGTAGATGTACTGTGCCATGAATATTGCCAGCACGGCGCTGAGCACGTATTGATAGAGGTCGGAATGGGGCAGCAAATATTTTACCGAATAATAGGCGAGAAGAGAAAGGCCGCCTACTTCGAGGGCGATGTTCCCGGTAGCATAATAAGGCGCCAGCAGAAAGCCAACGACAAAGAATCCTCCCAGAAAATAGTTCATGAGCCTGTCACTGCGGTCTTTGACCTCATCGCGGTATTGTTCCGTCTGGGTCTGCAGTTCGCTGGGGATATTCGTTATCAGGTTAGGTGCTTGTCTCATTTGATGGGAATGGCGCCGCAGCCCACGGACACCCGGGTGGAAAATCGTTTTGTCAATTGGTCATGCCGGAAAATGGCAACTATGCTGGCGAAAAGGAACGCCAGCCAGGCTACTACAAGTCCTTTTCTCATACTATTATTGGATAATGTCACAGGATTGAGGTTTTGCTCATAGAGGATAAGGTTAATCTCAATAACGTATAAAGGCATGATTTATTTAAGTGGATATACTTATTTTTTGAGGAGTTGGGCTGCCGGGCTCAGGCTCAGAATTTTATAAATAAGTAGACAGACTTGTCTATTCCTGGTAAAATACTATATTTGTAAACGTATGAGGGAGTCGGGTGTAAAAGAACGGATTCTAGACACGGCCTCGAGGTTATTTTATGACCAGGGGTATCATGTTACCGGTATCAATCAGATCATCGGGGAGGCTGATATTGCCCGCGCTTCACTCTATAATCATTTTCCTTCCAAGACGGATCTTCTGCTGGCTTATCTGGACAATACCCATGCTTCGTGGTTCGAGGAGCTGGATGCTTTTTTGAAACCGATCGCGGGGCCGAGGGAGAAATTGCTGGCGCTTTTCGACTTCCGGATACAGCGGCAACGGAAATTCAAGTACAAGGGGTGTCACTTCAACCGGATCGCGGCCGAGGCCAGCGACGACCAGGAAGTGCTGAGCAGGGTAAGGAAACACAAACAGCGGTTCAGGGATCTTATCCATGAGCTCGTCTCGCAGATACCTGAACGCCGCAGTATTCTGGACAATGCCCAGCTTGCCGATACCCTTTTCCTGCTGCTCGAAGGCGGGATCGCTGTCGGGCTGATGTATCGCAGCTCAGAGGCAGCAGAGCAATCCAAACAGATCGCGGAAACCATCCTCTAACGGTGCCGGCCTATTTTTTTCTCTTATAACAGATAGACCTGTCTATCTGTTATGCCAAATTTTTTACAGCGTATGAAATTGATCTTATTTGCTTTACGCAAGCCAATTAGTATTTTGGTGTTGGTGGCTGCGCTTTTCTTTTTTGGTATTGGCGCACTGCGCGGCATCCGGGTGGATATTTTCCCCAAGTTAGACCTTCCTGTCCTGTATATCGCTCACCCCTACGGAGGATATACTCCCGTGCAGATGGAGACGCTTTTCGCCAAACAATATATTAATGTTTTACTTTATGTAAACGGTATAAAAAGCATAGAAACCAAGAATATTCAGGGCTTAACCCTGATGAAACTGAACTTCTATCCGGGGACCAATATGGCGCAGGCCGCGGCGGAGGTGAGTGCAGCCAGCAACAGGGCGCAGGTACTTTTTCCGCCGGGGTCGAACCCTCCTTTTATTCTCCGTTTTGACGTGTCGACATTGCCGGTCGGGCAGCTGGTGCTGAGCAGCGAGAAGCGGAGCAACAACGAACTGCTCGATCTGGCGTTCCTTTATGTCCGGTCATCGTTCACCTCCATTCCCGGGTTGGTATCTGCCCCGCCCTTTGGGGGGAACATCCGTACTGTTGTCATTAAGGCCGATCCGGAACTGTTGCGGGTTCATAATATTACCCCCGATCAGCTGGTGCAGGCCATCGACCTCAACAACCAGACATCGCCATCCGGTAATGTCCGTATCGGGGACAAGAATTATATCACGCCTGTAAATACGACGATCCGGAACGTGAAGGACTTTGGGAATATCCCCATCTTCAAGGGCGGCGGAGTAGCGAATCTTTATATCAGGGATGTGGCGACTGTGGAGGACGGCGCCGATATTACGGTGGGTTATGGTCTGGTGAACGGCAAAAGAAGCGTATACCTGACCATCGCGAAGAGCGCAGATGCTTCTACCTGGGAGGTGGTGCAAAGGCTGAAGGCGGCAATCCCGAAGATGCAGGCGCAGCTACCGGAGGACGTCCATCTGGACTATGTGTTCGACCAGTCGGTATACGTGATCAATTCCGTCAGGAGCCTGATCTCCGAGGGGGCGATCGGGGCTCTTCTTACCGGGCTCATGGTTGTGCTTTTTCTTGGCGACCTGCGGGGAGCCCTTATCGTGATCATGACCATACCGACCTCTATCATTGCCGGAGTGCTGTTCCTGAGCCTTTTTGGCCAGACCATCAATATCATGACCCTGAGCGGTCTGGCGCTGGCGATCGGAATATTGGTTGACGAAAGTACCGTGACGATAGAGAATATCCACCAGCACCTGGACATGGGCAAGCCCAAACGGCTTGCGATTTGGGACGCCTGTAAGGAGATCGCTTTCCCCAAGCTGCTGATCCTTTTATGTATACTGGCCGTGTTCGCTCCCGCATTTACCATGGGAGGTATACCCGGGTCACTGTTTTTGCCGTTGTCTCTTGCGATCGGGTTCAGCATGATAGTCAGCTACTTTTTGGCTCAGACCTTTGTACCGGTGATGGCCAACTGGTTGATGAAGGTCCACGTGAAGCCGGGTGGAGCTACGCGGTTCGATCGGATAAGGGAGCGTTTTCTCCGTTTCATCGACCGGGTCATGCCGTACAGGAAGGTGATAGTGGGAGGGTACCTGGTCTTTACGACGGTCGCGGCGCTGTTTCTGCTTTCGCGTATCGGCAAAGACGTTCTGCCTAAGGTCAATGGCAGCCAGTTTCAGGTACGGCTGCGTGCTCCGCAGGGTACGCGTATCGAAAGGACAGAGGAAAGGACCTTAGGCGCGATCAGTATCATCAAGGATATTGTCGGTCCGCAGAATGTGGACATTACTTCTGCCTATGTGGGGCAGCATCCGTCGCTGTTCTCTACGAATCCTATATATCTCTGGATGGCCGGTCCGCAGGAGGCGGTGCTGCAGGTTGCACTGAACGAGCGCTATAAGGTCAATCTGGATGCGCTGAAAGAAAAGATCAGGGCCCGTGTGGACGCTGAGATGCCGGATGTGCGGCTTTCCTTCGAGCCCATCGAGCTGACGGACAAGATACTCAGCCAGGGATCGCCGACGCCGGTGGAGGTCCGGTTCTCCGGAAGGAATAAGAAGAACAATGAGGTCTATGCGCAAAGGTTGATCGACGAGCTCAAAAAGGTCCCCTATTTACGGGACGTGCAGCTGGGGCAGTCGACGCGCTATCCTGCCATTGATATCGACGTCGACCGGGTGAGGGCGGCGCAGCTGGGCGTAGACATCAATGACGTGTCGCGTTCGCTGACGGCCTCTACCTCTTCATCGCGGTACACGGATAAGAATATCTGGATCGACGAGAAGATCGGGAACAGCTATAACGTACAGGTAGAAGTGCCCGAGAATAAGATGAAGAGTGTGGGGGATATCAGCGAGATACCGATACTGCGCAATGCTTCAAGGCCTGTGCTGGGCGATGTGGCGAGTATACGGGAAGATACCACCTATGGAGAGAGTGATAATTTGGGTGCTATTCCCATACTTTCCGTCACCGCCAACCTCAACAATAAAGACCTGGGGTCGGCTACTGCCGACGTGTCCAGGGCTATCAAAGCCCTTGGACCTTTGCCGCGCGGACTCACGGTCGAGCCTATCGGGATGAGCCAGACGCTCACGGATACCCTGGGCAGCCTGCAGAACGGGTTGGTCGTGGCGATCGTCGTCATCTTCCTTTTGCTCGCCGCCAATTTTCAGTCCTTTAAGGTCTCCGCCATCGTGCTGGCGACTGTGCCGGCCGTGGTGCTGGGCTCTCTTTTACTGCTGCTGGCGACTGGCTCGACGCTGAACCTGCAGAGCTATATGGGTATCATCATGTCCGTAGGGGTATCCATTTCCAACGCCGTGCTGCTGATCACCAATGCCGAGCATCTTCGTTCCCGCAACGGCGACGCAGTGGGCTCTGCGCGGGAGGCCGCTGCGCTGCGTCTCCGGCCCATTGTCATGACGGCGCTGGCGATGGTGGTCGGGATGATCCCGATGGCCAGCGGACTGGGAGAGGCTGGTGACCAGACCTCGCCGCTTGGGCGGGCGGTTATCGGCGGGCTGGTGGCTTCGACCTTTGCTGCATTATTTATCCTGCCGCTGGTATTTGGCTGGGGAATGGAAAAGAGCTCGACTGACTCTGTCAGCCTGGTGCCCGATCAGCTCAGTTTAGATTGAGTAAGGGGGCGTCGGAAGAATTTGGTATATTCCGGTATGAAAAGATTGCTTACGATCGCGGGGCTCCTGTTGCAGGCAGGAGCCTTTGCGCAAACGGCCATACCGAAAGGCGAAGTGCTGCACTGCAGCTTCGACCGTTCTTCAGTCTTCCCGGGTACACAACGCGACTACTGGATCTATATTCCCGCAGAATACAAGCCGGACCGGCCGGCCTGCGTATATGTCAACCAGGACGGTATCCAATGGAATGCACCGGCAGTATTTGATACGCTTATCTATCGTGGAGAGATGCCGGTAGTCATCGGCGTTTTTGTCCAGCCGGGGAGGGTGGTTGCCGGAGATACGAGCGTTTCGTTGGACCGTTTTAATCGTAGTTTCGAATACGATGGCCTGGGAGATGCTTATGTGCGCTTCGTTCTCGACGAGTTGCTGCCCGATGTGGAGAAGCATCAGGCGTCGGATGGGAGAGCGGTGCGCCTTTCCCGCAGCGGCAACGACCGGGCTATCGGCGGGTCGAGTAGCGGGGCGATCTGTGCCTTCACGGCGGCGTGGGAACGGCCGGATGCGTTTACGCGGGTGTTCAGCGCGATCGGGACTTATGTTGGGCTCAGGGGCGGGGAAAGATATCCGACGCTTATCCGAAAATACGAGCCAAAGCCTATCCGGATCTTTTTACAGGATGGGTCGAACGACCTGAATATTTACGGAGGCGACTGGTGGATGGCTAACCAGACGATGGAGCGGGCGCTGGTATTTTCGGGATACGAGGTGAAACACGTGTGGGGCGAAGGCTCGCATAGCGGCGCGCATGGGACGGTTCTTTTTCCCGACGTGATACGCTGGCTCTGGAAGGACTGGCCGCAGCCGGTAGCAAAGGGCCGGAGCTCGAATCAGGTGCTTGGGGAGATCCTGATCCCGGGACAGGACTGGGAGCTCGTGGGAGAGGGATATGGGTTTACGGAAGGGACGGCCGCCGATGCCGCGGGCGATGTATACTATCAGGATATACCGGCTTCAAAGACCTACCGGGTCGGTGCGGATGGGAAGCCGGTGGTGGTGAATGCCGATGCTAAGAAAGCGAGTGGAACGTGTTTTGGGGTGGATGGGGATCGGTATGAGGTGGCAGGGGGAGCGCGGCAGATCATTCGTTACGGGGCTGGTGGCCCCGGTGGTGACCACGGCGCGGCCCGGCCGATCGCTTCGGATATATCGGGAAATGATCTGCTGGTGCTTCGCAATGGGAATGTATACGTGACATCGCCGGATGGTTCCGAGCGGCCTTCGCGATTGTTTCTTCTCCGGCCAGGTTCGGGTGAGAAGGTGGCGGTCGATTCCGGGCTTCATTTTATCAACGGGCTCTGTATGTCTCCTGATCAGACGCTTTTGTATGTTGCCGAGTCGGCTTCCCACTGGATTTGGGTCTATTCCATCCGTCCGGACGGAACGTTGTATAATAAGCAGCGCTATGGCTGGCTCCATGTGCCGGACAATCAGGAGAACGCGTGGCCGGACGGGCTCAAGTGCGACCGCGAAGGGCGGGTGTATGTCGCTACCCGACTCGGGATACAGGTGATGGACCAGTTGGGTCGGGTCAATGCGATATTGCCTGTGCCTTCGGGGCAGGCGTCCAATCTGTGTTTTGGGGGGACGGGTTTTGATGTTCTGTATGTTAGCTGTGGATCGAAAGTCTATCGCCGCCGGCTGCACGTGAGGGGTGTGAATCCTTTTGACGCGCCGGTGAAGGCGGCGAGGCCGCATCTTTAGGTGCTTTTACAATAATTTACAAAGTTTACATTTAAAATTTACACTCCTGACCCTTCAAGCTGAAAGGATTAAAGTAGGTTCGCTGTATCAAACTTTAATCGGATATGAAAAATAAAAGAAACCTTTTGTCCTGCCTGATCATTCTGGTAACAGGTGTAATTTATTTTGCCGTACAGGCTCAACAAAAAAATGATACTCATCGGGCTAACTTTTCTGGCGAATGGAAATCCAAAGAGTCGATAAGTATGGGCGGAAATATTGTTTGCTGCTATAATCCGGGGGATCGTATGCTGGCTAAAACAATGAAAATAGCAGAGGATGCAAATTTTATAACCATAGAGGTGTCAAGCTCGTTTCCTGGCACAGCGCCGGTTACAAGCCAGGAGAAACTGACCTTCGACGGTAAAGCAAGCGAAATTAATTATGGCCCGGAAAGAGGAAAGAAGTCAACCGTAAAGTTGTCAGATGATGGACAAACGATGACTGTGAACTCAATTGTACACCTGATGGTTGCCGCTCCTTACCATGTAGATGTTCAGGAACAACTATTTGTTTACGTAACAGAGGTTTGGAAATTGAGCAATGATGGCAAGTCTATTTCCATTCAGGCCAGTGCAAAATCAAGCTTACGGGGCGGCGATCGTTCATGGAAGACCGTATTCGATAAAGTCAGGTAGTATTCACCCCCCCCTTTTTTTGTACAAGTCCGAATTATTCGGGCTGATCCTTTTGTTATCGGCGATACTTGTCCCTGAGATCAGCCTTGATGTCGCTGAGTCATACGCCAGAGGGCAAAAGCCGGGCAATACGTCAAGAAATCCTTACAGATGGTCAAGAGCGCGGTTTTCGCGTCGCGATATTTGCTCCCTTTGCAGTATCCAATCACCAAATAATTATGTTATGAAACAGCTACTTCAAAAAGGTCTTTTAATGGCGCTGACGGGTCTGATCGTACTGGCGCAGCCTGTCCTTGCGGGCAGGGGGAGCAACGAGGGCGCCGACGGCAGCAGCGGCGTTCGCGGGACGGACAGCTACCGGATCTATCTCAACGGGAAACTGCTCCTGCAACAGTATGTGGGACAGCCCCTCAAACTGGAGAGTCTGGCGCTGGGGCCGGCCAACGGCAATGACAATCTGGTCGTGTATTACAATCATTGCGGGGCTACCGGCAGGAGCAGGAGTATAACGGTCAGGGACGACAACGGGAATGTGCTGAAGGAATGGAAGTTCAGGGACGCGGCCGTGAAGAATGATATGAATGTTCCGGCTGAAGACGACGGGATGACCATTCCGGTGAAAGAGATACTGGAGTTGCAGGCGAAGCATTCGGGGATGACCCTTAATTATTCCGCGCGGCAGTTGCCGGCAGGAAGGATGCTGACGAAGATCGGGTAAGATTTGGTAATTTTATAGGTAATGATCCCGGCTCCGAAAAATACCATACTTCGCTGGAAACTGCACCATGTTCTGTTCTGGGTAGCGTTGGCAGGGGTATGGTATTTTTTTCGCTATGAGGACTATTCCAGTAAACTGCTTGCGTGGAAGGTGACCCTGCTGAAGGTGGCCGATCTGGCCTTTATGGTATACGTCACCAACTATTTGCTGATCCCGCGGCTGTTGTACCGAAAGAGATACTTCGTATTCGGTATATCCTTTCTGCTGTTCATTGTCGCCAGCAGCTGGCTGAAGATATGGCTCGAGGGCTGGCTGGTTCATCATCCCGAGCTGTTCGATATCTTCCGGCGGTTCAAGGTACTTTTTTATGATAACACGATCCCGCATATCCTGCTGGTGAGCACCGGCGCCGCCTTCAAACTGATAATGGACTATGCTACCGCCCAGCGGCGGATGGCGGAGATGGCGAGGGAGAACGCGGCGGCCGAGCTCAACTTCCTCAAGTCGCAGATCAATCCTCATTTTGTATTCAATTCGCTGAACTCGGTCTATTTTCTTATCGACAAACAGAACACCGCCGCGAGGGATAGTCTGGAGAAGTTCTCCGATATGCTGCGTTATCAGTTGTATGAATGCAGCGGCCAGGAGGTAAGCATCGAGAAAGAGGTCGGCTATCTGAAGGACTATATCGACCTGCAGCGGCTGAGAAGGGACGACAATTGTGTCATCGACCTGCAGCTGTCGCCCGGGCTGAAAGGCTTCCGGATAGCGCCATTACTGCTGATCCCTTTTGTGGAGAATGCGTTCAAGCATCTGTCGCACTTCCGCGATGGAAAGAACCGGGTTGCAGTCCGGCTTGGAAAGGAAAACGGGTCGCTGGAGTTTGTGGTCAGCAATACGAGAGAGGAAAAGGCAGAAGGGGAGGGGGGCATCGGGCTGCGCAATGTGCAGCGGAGGCTGGAGCTGTTGTACCCCGGCAGGCATTCGCTCGTCATCGGGAAATTGCCGGACCAGTTCGATATATTTCTTAAATTGGAGATATGATCCTGAATTGTATCATCATTGACGACGAGCCTCTCGCGAGGAAGGGTGTCAGGGAGTACATCGCGGATATCGATTTCCTGAACCTGCTGGGTGAATACGATACGCCGCTGAAGGTGATCGATCAGGGCGACCTGTCGGCTGTCCAGCTGATCTTTCTGGATATACAGATGCCAAAACTGACGGGCCTTGATTTTTTGAAGAACCTGCGCAACCCGCCGCAGGTGATCCTTACCACAGCGTATCCGCAGTATGCGCTGGAGGGTTTTGAGCTGGACGTCCTCGATTATCTGCTGAAGCCGATTTCCTTCCGGCGTTTTTTGAAGGCGGCGGAAAAGGCCAGGTCCTGGTATGCCGCGCGCCAGCCCGAAGGGGTCGATCATATCTTTGTCAAGACGGGTTCGGTCCTCAAGAAGATCGTCTATGACGATATCCTTTTTGTCGAGGCGCTGGAGAACTACGTCGCCATTCATACGAAGGACAGGAAGCATATCGCCTATCTTA
>Ga0310811_10003726_pt1 | contig 19226 bp, 16 predicted proteins | sample YCmetagenome_FD_207642 | JGI IMG/M metagenome (GOLD analysis project Ga0310811, IMG submission 207642) | Soil microbial communities from experimental microcosm in Duke University, North Carolina, United States - YC | ecosystem: Engineered > Artificial ecosystem > Soil microcosm > Unclassified ...
CACGATGACTTCCTTGCCTTTGAGCAGGGCATATTTCTGAACCAGCTTGTCCACATCGCCTTCATTTACTGCCCCCCAGGTCACCCCTGCGGCGAGGTAGCCACGCAGATCATCCTCTTTCACATTGGGGTCTTTCAGCAGCATATTACACGACATCGTATAGGCGAATTTGTCCAGGGTACAGACCGGCAGAAAATCCGGCATGGCAGCGCTGAACTGCCCCATCCAGGAGCCGGCGCCTTTTATCAGCTGCCACTTGTATCCTTTTGTCCTGTCCATCTGGATCTTGCTGCTGGTGCCTTTCAGATCGGTTTGTATGGTATTCTTTGATTCCTGATAGTCTTTTGAGGTCAGGACCGTGAAGTCGAACACCGTCAGCCCAAAACCCCAGGACCTCGAGATCGTCAGAACCTTCTGATTCAGATAGGAGATCAGCGTAAAAGGGATGGTTCCATTCCGGAGCGCACCGATCAGCTTACCCGTCTTGAACCGCAAGAGATCGCTGTGATAGTTCTTAAGATCATTGCCTGCTATCAAGACGGAGAGCAGCTCCTTGTCCTCTTCGATCCGGCTGTATTGCCAGGAGAAAGAGAAGGATATGCTGTCCGTCGCCAGTTTGGTAACCTTGGCTGAGGCATCCTGTTCCAGCTGTTTGAGCTTGTCGTTGAGCAGATCGATGGGATGAGCCAGCTTGTCCAGCCCGAAGAGACGGAGCAGCTTATCTACGATGGCCGAGTGGTCCCCTTTCAGGTAGTTTTCTATCGCCGTATTGATCTCGACCATCGTATTCCCGAGCAGCGACTGAATAACCTTATCACAAATGGCCGCCACCTGCTGACCCATCGCGGTCGGATCGGAAAACTGAACGCCCACCGAAGCCCCCAGCGCAGCTGTCGCAGCCGTCGACTTCTTTTTTGTAATAGAAACAAGATATTGATCCGCCGTCTGTTTCTTCAGAAGATAGGCAAAGTCATCGGTGACAGTAACCGTGAACTCAGCGGTCACCGAAGGCAGTATGCTGATGTCTAGCGTTATCGGCAAAGGCAGCAGGTTGCTTATGGCAGAGAAGCCCGTGGAGAGAATATTGGACCAGCTGACCTTCACGTTACAGCTAAGCGTACCGTTGACAACGAATCCCAGGCCATCGCCCGCTTCCAGGCCAGCTACGTCGTCGAACTTAAAAATGGTCCGGAATTGTTTCAGATCAGCCGCAAAGGCCTCCCGGACCAGTTGGCTATTCGGATGACGCCGGTAATAGATCGCTTTGGCGCAACCGGAGGCAGAAAGGTTCAGGTTGAAGCCTATATCGGCAAGGGTCACCTGCTGATTGGCTTTTGCGGATACGATGCTGGTATATTTCAGATAGGCGTCGGACGCGGTGTTGAGTACGATAGCAGCGCCCTTAGTGGCGATGAACGCATTGTCGTCCTTATCATCTTCGTCGTTGAAAAGAGCCACCTCCATAGCCGCCCCCGCCCCAAAAGAAAAAGTCACGTCGGGCAGTGTCACCGGGTATGATTTCTCTGCCTTCAGACTGATGGGATTGTCGTGAGACATCAGGTCCTTTTCTTTCAGCGCCTTTGGATGCAATAGTTCCTTTATTGCATGGTAGGTCTGGCTAAGGTCTTCCATAGCAGGTTATTTTTTACGGTTAGCAACAGATTTCTTCTTCGCAGGCGTCGGCGCAGCTTTCTGTTTCTTTGACGGCACAGCCTTCTTCTTTGCCGCGACCTTCCTCGGCGCCGACGCAGCTTTTCCCTTCTTCGCCGGCGCAGCTTTCCGCTTCACCGGCAACGCAGCCTTCTTCTTCGACGACTTTGCCCGCGCATTAAAATCCAGGCAAAGCCCTACCCAAAAATCCAATTCTTTCTTACGTTGTACGTCCTCCTCATTTACAAGAATATATCCTTTATATTCCCTTTCCTTCATAACCATCACACGACAAGGCTTCTCCTCTAATAGCTGATCCTGCAGTTCCGGATCGATCCGACACATGATCCGGCCAGGCCCCACGCTGATACACATCTTGTCATCGACCATGAAGGTAATGCCGCTGAACATCACTTTTTCTTTCACTTTCGGCACTTCGATCAGCGCCTCGCGGATGCGATCGGCTAATTTTTCACTATAAGACATAAAGTAAGGTTTTCTTACCTCCTACCCCTTGGCGCCTCGTCCTCCCCCATTCTGGGGTCAGTCTTCGTCTTCAGCTCATACTCCGCCGGTGGTTCCAGTCCCGCCAGGTTCTTGACAAAATAATCCCAGCGACGACGCATCATATAAGGGCCATACACGCCATATCCATGCGGGCTGTTCGGGAAAACCACCAGGTCATAGTTCTTATTGGCCTTTGTCAGCGCCTCGATGACCAGCATAGTATTGTATGGCGGCACATTATTATCCATCAAACCATGCGCCAGCATCAGCTTGCCCTTAAGATTCTTTGCATAGTTCTGGTTGGCCTGGGCTTCATAATTGGATTTTCCGTCCGCCCCCATCGTCAGCAGCCCGTCATAACGCTCTCCCCAGTCATCTTCGTAGTTGCGGTTCTCATGGTTGCCGGATTCGGAAATGCCCACCTTGAAGAAGTCGGGGTAACGGAACATGGCTCCCGCTGTAGCAAAACCGCCTCCCGAATGTCCCCATATGCCTACCCGGTTGACATCGATATAAGGATAACGCCCCGCCAGCTCTTTGATACCGGCGACCTGGTCGGCCAGCGTATTGGTGGACATGTCCCCATAGCTCATGTCATGAAAGCTTTTGCTCCGGTAAGGATTGCTTGTCCCTTCGATCTCGACTACCACAAAACCAAGCTCTGCCAATGCCTGGCAGTCGACCCTCGAGACGGTAAAGGACCAGTTGCCTACGCTGCCGCCCTGCGGACCGGGATAGATATAATCGATTATCGGGTATTTACGCGTAGCGTCCAGGTGCGTAGGGGTGAACAGCAGGCCGAAGAGATCGGTCTTGCCGTCGGCCGCCTTTACCGTGACAGGGTCCGGCGCCTTCCAGCCCGTAGCCACCAGCCGCGAGATGTCCGCTTTCTCCAGGGCGGTCACGACCTTGCCATCCAGGTTGCGCAGAACGGTAACCGGAGGGACATTCGGCTGGGAATAGCTGTCGACGAAATAATTGCCTCCGGGAGACATCGCTATGGTATGATTGCCTTCCTCGGGGCTGAGGGATACCATTTTCTTGCCATCAAAACCGATCTTATACAGGTGATTGAAATAGGGATTTCCACCTTCCTTGCCAACTGCCAGAAAATAGATCACTCTCTTCTTCTCATCGATCTTAACGATCCTGCTCACTACCCATTCCCCCTTGGTGATCTGGTTTTTTAGCTGTCCCGTCGTCGCATCATATAGATAAAGGTGACCCCAGTTGTCGCGCTCGGAATACCAGATGATCTCGTTCGAACGGCTGAGAAACCGCCAGTCGATAGCGCTGCGGCCCGACTCATATTGCGTAGCAACTTTTTCTTCAAAAACTTCCCGGACCTCTCCGGTAGCAGCATCGGCGATCCGGAACTTCTCGTCCTTATGATCGCGGCTCGTGGAGACGAAAGCCAGTTTGGAAGCGTCTTCGTTAAATTGCACGTCATCCAGTGTCCCGCTGCTGGAGATGTCATCACTAAGCGTAGCCCTGTGCGGATCGGCAGGGATCTTCAGGAACACGACCTTCGGTGTATCTACATTGATGATCACCCGGTGGATCATCGCAATCTCTTTGTCACCGGGCAACGGATATTTCCATGCTTTTAATACCGGATGGCCCACATTGGTCGTCACCAGGTACATATCCCCTACATTGCGTTCGTCCTGCTGATTGGTCACGATCTTTCTTGAATCAGCCGACCAGCCAAGGATCGGTTTGTCGCTGCTTTTCCAGCCCGCGTTGTCCGTAGCATATCCGTAGTCCTTGACCCCGTCGGTCGTCAGTTGGGTCTCTGCACCCGTAGCCACGTTCCTTACCCACAAATTATAGTCCCTGATGAATGCCGCCTTCTTTCCATCCGGTGACAATACCTCATTCATTTTGCCGCGGCCACGACCAGTCTGCACCGGCGCTTCCACTCCCAGCTTCTGCAGATCGGAAGCCGCAGTCCTCGTACCGTGTGCCGGATCGACCAATACAAATTCACTTCCCTGTGCAGTCAGTACTTTGTACCAGAATTTATCATCCGTCAGCCAGTTGGGACGGACAGAGGCCCGGTCTACAAACGGTTCGGCGCTGTAGCCAAGCATGCTCTCTGCATGTTGATAGTCTTTTGAAGTTAAGGCGGCCGGCTGCTGCGCTTGCGTGGTCAAAGCCAGTACGATGGTCATTGGAGCGAGAAAATGTTTGCTCATCATAGTAGAGTATAAAGCGTTAGTTGTTTTTTGAAAACTTTTGAAGGCCGGAATTTACGGCAAAAACCTGATTTCGCTATAAATTCACCTACTAACATTTAGAATGCCCTGCCGATGCCGAACTGGTCGCCTGCCCGAACGGGCTTTTGCCCTGCAAACTGTATCTCCACCATCTTCTCGCTTTGCACATGCGTGCCTGTCTCATCCTCCAGCGTCGCGATGATCTTTTTTGTTTTTGCGTCTATGATCTCACCCGTCGAGGGCATTGCGTATCTCCCGTCGATACTGAACGTTATCCATCCCGGCTGATCACTAAGCCTGATCGTCCCTGTCTGACGAATGTCTGCAGCAGTTAGCGAAAAGACGTGTATGGACTGATTAAAGGCATCGGCCAGCCATACTTCCTTTTCATCGGGCGTCAGCGCAATGCCGTGCGAAGGACAGCCATGTCGTTTCACCGGTCCGGGTTGAAATCCTTTTACGTCGACATGCGTTATCATTTTGCCGGTATGCAGATCGCCTACCTCAAACCCAAGCAGGCTATCGCAGTTGACATAACAACGTTGCTGGCGTGCGTCGATGGTGAAGGGGCGGATATGATTGAAAAAGGGACCGGCCCGGGATACGCTGTAATCCGACGTATTCACCATAGTCAGGTAATTGGAGCGCAGTCCTTCGAGATAGACGGTCGCCCCGTCAGGTCCGTAAATGGTATTGTGCGAACCCGAGTGCGTGACGACCTTGTGTAAGACCTCTCCCGTCCGGGCATCCAGTACCTTCCAATCGTCACCCTCAAAGGAGGGAAGATAGATCGTTTTCCCGTCCGGGCTCACCGACATCCGGTCGCAGCCGTTCTCATATTTCTTTTCCCAGACCAGCTTTTCCGTTTCCAGGTCGAGGCACAGCAGCGACTGGATCGTACTGACGTATATGCAATGTGTATAGAGGCTTACCGAGACGCCTTTTACGTTCGAGGGCTGGCCTTTGTCGTCGAGTCCGCCCGTGGCGATGCGTTTTACAAACCTGAAGTGGTTGTCCATGTCAAAAACAAGCAGGCCGTGTCCGCCATATTGCAGGTAATTCCGCACGCCTGGCGCGGCGACATAGAGGTAGTGGTGGTTGGCGGGGGGCAGCGCCGGATCGGGGGGCAGCGCCGGAGCAACAGGCAACCCTGCCCCGCAAAAAGCAATAGCCCCAACTATTATCAGCGTGGACCAAATGATGGCAAAGCAATTTTTTTTCATGGCAAAATTTAAGGTCCTACAAATTACCGAAAAAAGAAATGCGGGCCATCCTTCAAATTCAGGATGTACCCGCGAGTAGTCAATTGAACCTTAATAATCAATTTGGCGAGCCCGGTCCGCACCATTTTCAGCGGCGCGGTCCCAGTGCTCTATATCGGTTGAATAGCCGAAATCATTTTGTTCGCTTCGGATTGCTGGAAGTTGGTGACCGTACCGTCTTCGCAGGTAAGGAGGTACCAGACCTCATCTTTTTTTACTTCCTTCTTACCCACTACCACATCCTTTTTCACATCGGCCCGCTTGATCGTATAATCTTTGAAGTTTGCGATCGTACCCGACTCCAGTTGAGCCAGGGATGACAGAGCCTGTTGAAAATATTTCAGCTGCCCTCTGTCCTTGAATTTCAAAGAGGACATGCTTACGACATTGGCATATTGCTGATCGCGAAAGGAAAGCACAAAGGAAGTATCCTTTTGCTTGATGACCCTCTGCAGATCCAAAGGCCAGGGAGTATTGGAAGCACGTAGTTCACAAATACTCGTAGTAGAAGAATTGGTCAGCGTAAACTGCGCCTTTGTTTTTGTGAGAAACGGGATCAAAACAGCTAATAGAACGAGTTTTTTCATAACAGTACTATTTCTTAATTTGCATTAACGTGTGAAAGAGGACTTTATTTTGTGTGTGGATAACTATAGCTTTCAACCGAATGCGCAAATGCCTGTGACGCGCGCAAAAACCTTCGACACGCGCTAAAGCCTTCGACGCGCGCTAAAGCTTCCTGATTGTGGCGCTGAGAATATCGGCTTCCGGCTGGCGGAACTCAGTAGCCCCTTCCTGGTATCGCAATAAATAGGAAGTGCCATCAAATTTCTTATCGGTCCGTTTGATCGAATATTCCTTGAACGTAGCGATCTCGCCATTACCGGCCTTTTTGAGACTGGTCAATGCCTGGTCCAGATACCGCAGCTGCTTCAGGTTTGTGAACGGCAGGGTGTCCATTACTTCTGCGTTCATCACCTGCTGGTCGCGGAATAACAGCACATAGGACGTGTCCCGGCGTTCGACCCACCTTTCCAGACTGATCGGCCATTGACCCGAACGCACTTCCGCCAGACTTGTTGTTGAAGGATCTACCCTGGTAAAGCCGGCGCCGCCGACAAAGGGTATAAATAAAGTGGAAAGAAGTAGTCTTTTCATACGAGGATTGGAATGCCGCAATATATAAACATAAATTTATTTCTGCAAATAGTACTGATCAAAGATCATTCCTAAATTTAATTCCAAAACCTGTCATATGCACCGCAAAAACTTCCTTGCCTCCCTTGCCGGTATCCCCGCCTTCGCCTCAGCCAGCCTCGCCACGAGCAACGCCGGAGCGCCAGCCACAAATCCAGACACAAATGCTGCCGGCATAGCCGGTGAGGTGCCAGGGCAAGCAGCGCCGCCACCTCCAAAAAAACTAAAAACCAGCCTCAACGCCTTCTCCTTCAACGACCCGCTGCTCGCCGGCAAAATGACCATCAGCGACATGCTTGATTTCTGCGCCGAAGTTGGCTTCGAAGGCGTCGATATCACCGGTTATTATTTCACCGGTTACCCCAATGTACCAGCCGATGACTACCTCTATGGGATAAAGAGAAAGGCCTTCCGCCTCGGCATCGGCATCAGCGGCACCGGTGTCAGGAACGATTTTACAATCGCCGACCCATCCCGTCGCGCGGAGGAAGTCAAACTCGTAAAGAATTGGATCGAAGCAGCAGCCAGACTCGGGGCGCCCGTCCTGCGGATCTTCGCCGGCAACCAAAAGAATGAAGGTATCTCCAAAGAAACGGTTACCGAATGGATGTTAAAGGACATCCGGCAATGCGTCGACTATGGCAAACAACACGGCGTCGTCATCGGACTGCAAAACCACAACGACTTTATACAAACCGCCCGCCAGGTCACCGATATCATCAGACAGATCGACTCCGAATGGCTTGGCCTGATCCTCGACACAGGCAGCTACCGGGTGCTGAATCCCTATGAAGAGATCGGCACTTCGCTGAATTATACCGTCAACTGGCAGATCAAAGAGAAGATCTTTGAAAACGGTGCTGAAGTAGACACCGACGTAGACAAAATAGTAGAAATGATCAAGGCCTCTCCCTACCACGGCTATCTGCCTATCGAAACACTGGGTCAGGGAGAACCCAAAGTAAAGATCATGGCGATGCTGGCCAAACTTCAAAACGCCATCGGCTAAGTGCGCACCCGCGCCGTTGCCCGGATAGCCGCCTCGTCACTGACTCATCCGGCCGCATACCGACTCATCCGCTCGCACACCAGCACCGGCTCAGCGCACCCGCCTGCTCCACGTCAACCACGCCATCATCCCATTAAACAATACCAGGTACATCGGAAACAAAACATACAACCAATCATGCCCCACGCAAATAGCCAGCGCCAAAGCCGAAGACACCCCTCCCAATATCCACGCCACCGACTTCTCTGACGCCGGGTCCCGCCACGCCTTCGCTATCGTCGGGATACCCAGCAGCGCATCGGCCAGCACCGCAAAGCTGGTCGTGATCCACGCGTCACTGGACCAGTAGTAGAGCCCCATACAACCCATGCCAAGCAACAAAAATTTCCAGTCCCGCAAGGCCAGCGAAAAATTCCTGCTCAGCAGGGCCGCCGATGCAATGGCCAGACTCCCGATCGTCGAACAAAGGATGCTGGTCAGGCTCCATTGCCAGCCCTTGCTCACTATCTGCGAGACGAGGCTCGTCCCCATCAGGAGGGCCCAGCCCAGCCAGGATAAGACACTCGGCCTGATCTTCCCTTTAAGCGTATTTACCAGGTATATCACCTGCGCGCTGCCAATGATCAATCCCGCTATCACCCCAACGATCCGTTCAAATCCATTCATTTCCAATATATTACAATTTTGACCTGCCACGCACCAAATGCTCCGTACAATAAAGCCGTCGTTGCCTGCGTTAGCTTTGGAGTTGATGCCGCTACCCCCAATCCGCTAAAGATAATCGATGCAAAATAAACTTATCCTCCTTACCAGCCTCGCCATCATTTGGATGTCCTGCAGCCGGTCCAATATCAATCCTGGACCCAATCCCCCAAAGCCGCCCGTCGATACCAATCACTATTATATAAAGGCTACGATTGACGGAACAGAGACCAACTTCCTGTTTGGCTTGCAAGCCATGACTTCCGGCAACACAGTTCCCGGAGAGTTGTCCTTTTCTGGAAACCAGGCCGATTCCAACCATACCCAGGCCTTTATTTTCGAGATAAGATGCACAGCAGGTATCAGGGCCACCGTCGGCCCAGGGACCTATACCGATCAGGACACCACGAAATTCACAATACGAGGCATCTACTATGCGGACGCTGCCGGACCACAAAATCTGTACATCGCAGGAAAGAGCCTGGACGAACACAGATCCATCGTCTCCTCTGTCACCAATCCGCTAAAATTGACGATTACGGCTATCGATGACAGCACCATAAAAGGCAGCTTTAGCGGCGACTTTTTCTGGGAGATCGATGCGTATACCATGGATCCAACCAGGAAAAGAACCATCACCAATGGCGAGTTTTTCCTGAAAACACCGCATTGATCGACAAAATAAATGGACAATCTCCCCCCGTTCGCACAATATAATAAATCTTGCATATACTAAATTCTTGGTATATTTTGAGCGGCAATCCAATGTCCCAAGCTGTTGAAAAACGAGAAAACACCAGACCTATCCAAATACTCCAGGACCAGATTCTGGCAGCTCAATACCTTCATTGTGCTGGCCATGACCTGCAATCTGATCAATTTTCTCTATTACATCGCCGACGGAATGACAAGCAGCGCCAACATCGAAATATGGGGCATCTTCGTATTGTTCTTCTTCATTCTGTTCAACCTGAAAGGTCTCCCGGCAATACCTACCCTGTTGAGCATTTTTTTTGTCAACCTGCACGCATTCTCCCTTTGTTATGTACAGGGGACCGACCAGGGCTCCTTTTTATATCTGTTCCCCTTTGTCATGGCCATGATCTTCTTCCTGCGGGTGCGAAAGAATGATCTCGTCGTGACAACTTTCGTCATCGCCACAGCGCTGAACCTCCTGGCGATAGTCCTGTTCCTGCCGCACCATTCCCGGATCGAACCGGTCACGGAAAGGATCTGCTACAATCATCACCAGCTCAACATCATCATCAATTTCCTGCTGGTCATCGTGTTCTTTTATGTTGTCCTGCGACTTTTGGATGCCAAGGAGAAAAGGAATAAGAAACATATTGCATCCCTCGAACAAGCCGAGCTGGAGATCCTCGAGGCGAAGGAGAAAGCGGAGAAGGCCGCAGCTGCCAAAACGCGTTTTATGAGTAATATGAGCCACGAGCTCCGTACACCGCTGAACGCCATCATCGGCTCGACCCATTTGCTGATGCAGGATCACGAGCTCCTGCAGGAAAGCGAACACTTTAAGATCCTGAAGGATTCCTCGGAACACATGCTGCACCTCGTGAACGAAGTCCTCGATTTCAATAAGCTGGATGAAGGCAAGCTGAAATTTGTATCAGAGTCCTTTGACCTGGCCCAAATGCTGCAGCAGGCAGCCGATGCCGTCACCACCACGATACAACAGAAAAATATCCATCTCTTCCTCGAAACGACAACCCTGCCGCCAAATAAAAAAGTGGTGGGCGACGAGATGCGGTTGAAACAGGTCGTCCTCAATCTCCTGTCCAATGCCGTCAAGTTCACCGAAACGGGATCGGTAACGCTGAAAGCGTTTGTCAATCACCTCACCGATTCCGGCGCTGAAATATATTTTGCCGTAACCGATACCGGCATCGGTATCCCGCTGGAGAAGATGGCCCTGATCTTCGATAGCTTTACCCAGGCCGATGCCGAAACGACCCGCAAGTATGGCGGCTCGGGGCTCGGTCTTAGCATATGTAAAGAGCTGATCCGGAAAATGGGCGGCCAGCTGCAGGTCCATAGCGAACAGGGAAAAGGAAGCACTTTTTATTTTACACTGACCTTATCTTTCGCCCAGCGGACCATCATCGTCCCCAAAGAGAAGCTCCGCAACCTGCAACAGCTCGACGGTATACGTATCCTGCTTGTCGAAGACAATACTGTCAATATGAAGATCGCCCGACGTTTCCTCCTTAGCTGGGGAGCCAGCATCAATACCGCGGAAAACGGGCTCGTTGCCTGGGAATTGTTTCAACAGGAGTCTTTCGATCTTTTGCTGGTCGACCTGGAGATGCCCCTGATGGACGGGAAGGAACTGCTGATGCAGATCAGGACAGTGAACAAGGAGATCCCGGCAATTGCGTTCACGGCTGCGGTTTATGAGAACATGTACGATGACCTGCAGAAGTATGGCTTCAATGGCTATCTCCACAAGCCCTTCCGGCCCGATGAGATGCACCGGAATATCTTATTACACCTGGGTAAAAATTAGCGTGGCCGCAAAAACGGACAACCGAAGCCGCAACTTCTCAATCCGTGATAAATGGCAGCTTTGCATTCACATACACAGGCTTCCGCAGCTGCTCCTTCAGTTTCTTGAACGACTCATAAGGCCCTTTCGTAACGAACATATTCACCAGCCAGGCCGGCAGATCCCCACCCGGGTCCACCCGCAGCGTATATTCCACCTTTATCCTCCGGCTGCCCAACGGGCTGATGACCCACTTCCCTTCCGACCGGCGCACCCTTACGATGTCTTTCTTCTCCGGCAGATAATCCGGGAAAACAGGCCCATAGATAGTAACCACCCGGCTATGGGAGTCCTGCACCGCCCTCAGCTCCGCAATAAAATCACGATTGGCGGCCGGCCAGGGAATACTGACCTCTGAATAGTAGTACAGCTGTGATGGCGACACCTGTTTCAGCAACACGGATGACTTTGTGCTATAGACCCACTGCGCACCCGTATTGACGTCCAGGACGACGGCCACCATCTGGGTCAGCGTGGCGTCCAGCTCCACTTCTACCTTTATAGCCTTGAATTTCGAGTCCGGGAAGGTCCGCGTAAAAATATTGATCCCGTCCTTGTCCGTTCTTAATTTCCAGTCGTCCTGGCTGTGCCCCATGAGCGGGAAGAACCCTAAAAGGATAAGCGCAAAAAAAACAGTTCTGGTCAGCATACTTGTTCTATTGGTCGTTAAATTCAGCCGTTCCGTCATCAACTCCAATACGAACAACAAATATATGACCCAATGGTTGTCCCTTTACCCGCTGCTCTTGAATTTTTTACTCCTTCCTATCCCTCCCTGTCCAGTCCAGCATCCAGCCAGGGTATTCCAGCGGCAGCCTGCTCACCTCATCCAAACGTTGGAGATCCTCCGTGCTAAATTGCACATTGATAGAAGCCAGGTTATCCTCTAACTGCTCCATCTTATTGGCGCCGATGATCACCGAGGTCACTGCCGGCTGATGCAGCAGCCAGGCCAGTGCAAGTTGAGCAACCGAGACACCCTTGCTCTGCGCCATGGGATGTAACACATCGAGAATATTGAACGCGCGGTCTTTGTCGACCGGCGGAAAATCAAAACCCGAACGCCGCCCTGTGGCACCCGATCCGCTCTCACCGCCGGAGTTGCCAGCACTGCCTGCCCCTGCCGATCCACTCGCGCTGCCCGATGCACCCACGCTCGACGGCGCAGTCTGACTAAGATCCTCCCTCTTATACTTCCCGCTCAAAAACCCGCCCGCCAGCGGACTCCACACCAGCAAGCCAACCTTCTGATCCTTCAGCAACGGAATGACCTCACGCTCCAGATCCCGGCCCGCAATGGTATAATAAGCCTGCAAAGAAACAAAACTTGCCACGCGCGTATACGCGGCAAAATCCAGCGCCTGCGCCAACTGCCAGGCTGCCAGGTTGCTGGCGCCGATATAACGGACCTTGCCACTTTTAACCAGGTCATCCAATGCCCACAGCGTCTCCTGCCAGGGCGTCAGCGGATCGAAGCTGTGGATCTGGTAGAGATCGATATAGTCCGTACCAAGTCGTTTCAGACTGGCTTCCACCTGTCGCAGGATATGCTTGCGGGTCAGCCCGCTGTCATTGGGCCCCTGCCCCATCTGCCCCCTTACCTTGGTAGCAATGACCAGGTCATCGCGGTTAAGGCCGAGATTTTTTATCGACTGCCCCGTCAGTTCTTCCGACCAACCCTCCGAGTAGACGTTGGCCGTGTCGATAAAATTGATCCCCGCGTCGACACTTCGTTTAACAATGGTATCAACGGCGGCCTGATCAAGAGTCCCGATCATCTTCGCCCAACCTTTACCGCCAAACGTCATGGTACCCAGACATAGTTCCGATACTTTTAGTCCCGTGTTGCCTAATAATTTATATTTCATAGCTGATAATTTTTACAAAGGTGCAGCAAATTTCACACCATGGCCGGCAACATTTTTTCAAATTCTCAAAATCTTTGTATTTTCCTGTCATGAAGTTAACTCCCTTTATCCTGTTGCTCCTGACAACCGTCAGCGCCTTTGCGCAAAAAATTCAAAAATTCTACGATTACCAGTGGAAAGAGACCGATGCCGCTCATGCCCGTTTCTATTCTGTTACAGAGTCTACCGACTCGGGCTGGCATCGCCTGGATTTTTTTCTGCATGAACCTTCCAGCCTGCAAATGGAAGGTTGGTTTGAAGATACCGCAAGTAAGGTTGGTAACGGAAAGTTCACATACGTTTATCCCAATAAAAAAACATCTTCGACAGGGTACAATCTCCACGGCAAAAAACAGGGGTTATGGTTCTCCTTTCATCCCAACGGAATGATGTCCGATTCCACGGTGTATGACAACGGGAATCAAATAGGCACCAGCCTCTCCTGGTATGCGAACGGCTATATTTCAGATTCCTCTGTCTTGCAAAAGGATGGCAGTGGTGTGCAGGCAGGCTGGTTTGACAACGGCAAAGTATCCTACGCGGGTATGCTCTCGGCAGGCCGCCAAAAACATGGTAAATGGAAATACTACCATAAGAACGGGCAGGTCAGCGCCATCGAGATCTATGACCAGGGTAAATTGCTGGACAAACAGTATTTTGACGAAACAGGGACCGCTCTGACCGATACCACTACCAAAGACAGGAAGGCTGCCTTCAAAGGCGGCCCCAAAGACTGGCTGAAATATCTCGATAATCATCTGACCTTTCCCGAAAATTATAAGATCATCAATAGCGACCTGGCCGTAGTTGAACTCACCATGACCGTTGATGAAGATGGGAATGTCCAGGACGCCTTTGTCAATGTACCCTTCTATCCTCCTTTTGAAAAAATAGCGCTGGACGTCGTTCGTCATTCACCAAAATGGACTCCTGCCATCAGCCACAACCGGCGTGTCCGCTCGACCTTCCGACAGCCAATTGTATTCAGTCAGCCTGAGCAGTAGTCCGGCTCAGGCCGCCAACACCACAACTGCTTGTTTTATGAGGATTGCCTGGATCAATTAAAAAGAGGTAAATTAGCCTTATTTTACTTACACTATCATTCAATGAAGGGGACTTTACTACCTAAATTCGCCTCTCTCTGCCTGTTTTTGACTGCTGCCTGGTCAGTAAAAGGGCAGCCGGTAAAAGTCGAAATTGCGAAAAATGACAGTGGCTTCGTGTTGATGAGGAACCACAAACCTTACTTTATAAATGGTGCAGGCGGTACCGATTACATGGACAGACTGGCTAAGTATGGGGGCAACTCTATCCGTACCTGGAGTACAAGCAATGGCGGCCAGGTCCTGGTTAAAGCAAATGATCTTGGTTTAACGGTAACCATGGGATTGGATGTGGCGCGGGAAAGACATGGCTTTAACTATGATGATACAACTGCGGTGCGTCAGCAATTGGAAAAACTTCGCCTGGAAGTCATCAAATACCGCAATTATCCGGCTTTGCTGATGTGGGGTGTCGGTAATGAACTCAATCTCAACTACAAAAATCCTAAAGTATGGAATGCTGTAAACGATATTGCTAAAATGATCCACCAGGAAGACCCTTATCACCCCGTTACAACAATGCTTGCCGGAGTGAACCCGGAGGTAGTCAAGGCTGTAATTGCAAGATGCCCGGATCTTGACTTGTTAGCTGTACAGGTGTACGGTGGATTAGCAAAGGTTCCGGAACAGATCGTACGTACAGGATGGGAAAAGGCGTATATCGTGACTGAATGGGGCCCAACCGGTCATTGGGAAAGTGTTATCACTCCCTGGAAAGCAGCCATAGAGGAAACCAGCAGCGAAAAGGCGGAAGTTTACAGGAAACGCTATGAGGCATCCATCAAAGTAGACAAACATTGCATGGGATCCTATGTATTTCTGTGGGGGCAAAAGCAGGAGCGCACACCTACCTGGTACGGGCTGTTTACAGAAGCCGGGGAAGAATCAGAGGTAATAGACGTGATGCAATACCTGTGGACGGGCAAATGGCCGGACAACCGCGCCCCTCATCTGGATTCGGTAACGCTGGATGGGAAACGTGCCGTTAGCTTTATTTCCCTGCAGCCAGGAAAAACTTACCCGGTGAATGTTTTCGTAAAGGACCAGAACCATGACCCACTCAAGGCCCGTTGGGAACTATTGCCCGAAAGTACCGATCTGAAGAATGGCGGCGACCACGAATCCAGGCCACAGGCAATACCAGGCCTGATAACGGCCAGCCAGACGGATCGCGCGACCCTGAAAGCACCTGACAAAGCCGGAGCTTACCGGTTGTTCTTGTACGTGAGTGATGGCAGGAACAAGGTAGCCACCGGCAATATTCCTTTTCTTGTCGGAAATCCTTAAACTTATGCTTTTACGCGATTTTTTGCCAGGTCCCGCACTTCGTGAGTTTGTGCAATTATACAGGGTTGTTCATTTTAAGTTTGACAACTTTGCACAGATCCCTTTCAAAGCCTACCCCCCGAAACCAGAAGAATGCCTTTACTTTAATCTTAGAGATCAACTGGTGATCGGATCTAATAATTCTTCGCAAAGAAATACTTTGCAACCCATAACGCTGATAGGGCAGCAGACATCCGTTAACAGGCGTTATTTTAAGAATGATTTTCTAAATTTCCAGATCGTTTTCCAACCTACCGGTTTGTTCCGTCTGACAGGGATACCTTCTTTTGAGCTTACGAATAAATTTATTGATGCAGAAACCATCTTTGGGAAAAATATTCATCTTATTTACGAGCAGCTACAACATGCCAGGGACTTTGCCGAAATGCTTTTAATTGCCGACAGGTTTGTGGCTGACCTTATTTGCCATGCACGCAAAGATGCCCACCTGTTGGATTCGGTGAGTCAGACAATGATGCATAGGGATGGAAATATTTCCCTGGATTGGCTGGCGAAGCAGTCCAGTCTCTGTCCCAAACAGTTTAAGCGGAAATTCAATGAAAGAGCAGGTGTTAATCCCAAGACCTATGCCAGGATCATACGATTTGCCAAAGCTTTTAATACAAAAAACGCTTATCCGTACATGGATTGGCTGAGAATAGCGATTGAATGCAACTATTATGACTACCAGCATCTGGTAAAGGATTACAAGGACCTTACCGGATCAACTCCCAATGAATTCCATTTACTGGAAAGCAATTCTCCCGAAAGGATGCTTGGTCTTACAGATGAACTTTATCGAAGCAGAGTTTAGAGGAGTTTGGCCGTCTTTCTGAAAATGTCCCTTTTTTACCACTTGTCGATGTGAATTCTCTTCACCTTTACGGCAAAAGCTCATTTACTATGAAACAAACAACGACTATTGAAGTCCATGGTTGTCATGCAAACAATTGGATCAATGGCGAATGGATGGATTCAAAACACCATAAAAAAAGCTTCAACCCCGCTACGGGTGAACAAATCGGTACATATGCTGATGCCGAAGCCGGGTAGCTTTTCCATTACTGTTCGTGAGGCGGCAGGCATTGCAGGCATCATAGCTCCATTTAATGCGCCGATCGCTCTGGCTATACGGTCCCTTGCGCCCGCACTGGCAGCAGGCACTACGGCTGTTGTAAAGTTGCCTGGCCTGACAGCCCAGACCAACGCTATGCTTAGCAAAGCGATCTCAGAAACAACCGGTTTGCCGAAAGGCGTGATCAACATAATTACAGAGAGCGGCATTGAGGGTTCCAGGTACCTCGTTGAATCTCCTGATGTTCCCGTGATCAGCTTTACAGGAAGCAGCAAAACCGGCCGGGCCATTGCGGCGGCAGGTGCAGCTCAACTAAAACGTTTTATCCTGGAATTGGGTGGAAAGACGCCAATGGTCATTTTTGATGACGCGGATTTGCAGACAGCGGTTTTTACCATTGAAAAAGCCATCACCATTTTTAGTGGACAGTTTTGCATGACGGGTAGCCGGATACTGGTACAGCGAGGCATTGCGGAAAAGGTCCGAAAAGCGCTGGCTGAGCGCCTCAAAGGCGCCTTTTATCGCCCTACATTACTCGAAGTAACCGATTCCAGGCTTCCCATTGTACAGGAGGAAGTTTTTGGCCCTGTGGCTACGTTCCAGATATTCGATACGGAAGCAGAAGCCATTCTCCTGGCAAATGATAGTGAATATGGTTTGGCCGCAAGCATCTGGACGCGTGACATAGACAGGCCATGGCGGGTCGCGAAGGGAATACAGGCAGGAACCATCTGGATCAACACCTACGCGCAAATATTCCCGGAATTTGAAGAAGGCGGATATAAGCAGAGCGGGACAGGACGACTGAATGGAGAAGCCGCACTGGAAGACTTTCTCGAGTATAAACATATATCATTCAATCCCGGTATTCCGGACGCAGCTGCTGCGCCACACGTGAAAGACCATCCAATTTGTTGAAGCTGCTGTTTTAGACGCTTACTACACAATGGTGACCTGCTCATCCGTTTATCCGCCATTACACGCCGAAGATTAGTTCATCCCGACCGAAAGACGATTGGCGTCAATAATATAGTTAATTCCCAATAATTTCACATCACGATCAAAATGACTTATCTACTTATATGTATCCGGGGGGATGCATAGGGGTTTCACAGTGATAGTTTGTCTTGGTTCGACAAACCAGGCCAGGGGCCGTTCTGCATAGGACGGCCCTTTGGTGTTTGCCAGCCCGGCGCTGCCGGCCACTCCTATTTTGTCAGCAAGGCCGGGTCCGTGATAATGATCTCCGGCTTACCTTTATATAAGATGATCTTGCCGGCAACGCAAATCGTCTTGCCGTCGATGCTGGAAGCAGCCTCTTTTGCGGGACCTTTCAGGACCAATGTCATCAGCTGATCGGGATAGGATGCACCCATGTTCACCAGTGTCAGACCGTCCAGCGCCTTGTATCCATATACCTGTCCACAGACTTTTGCATACTCGTCGATATGGTTCGCAGCATCTTTTAATTCGACAGTCTTTGCGTTGCTGGGTTGTTCAGCCCTTGCAGCGGGCTTGCCACCGCCAGAGGTAGTGCCACTGCCAGAGGTAGTGCCACTGCCAGATACCGAAGCCGCACTCGCAGTCACCCCATTTTTGAACATGGTATTCAGTACTCCTGCCAGGCGAACCCCGGCCTGTTCCAACCTCTCATGCACGATACCGGTATGAGCGGTATAATAGTTATCGTCGATGCTCCGGCTTTTCATCGCGTCTACTTCGGCATATAGTTGGGAGCTGATCGTATAGCTTTCCCAGATCCATTTTATCACCGGGTCGCTCTGCCACTGTTTGATCTGTGCGGGACTGGCCTGACCATACTTCTCCGCCAGCTGCTGATAGTCCGCACTTTCACGTTCGATCAGCTTCGTGTCCCAAACGCTATGCAGGTTCGTCCCCTGTCCATTATAATTGAGCTGTACGGTATTGCCCCCTTTGTCTTCGGCACGGCTGACATGCATCGGCTGGTGCAAGTCGCCCACAAAATGCACGATGAACTTTAAGGCTTCTATCTTCTGTTCCCGGGTGGTCGACTTATCCATCAGGATCTTCTCCTGCTGGAGAAGGGCGCTGTAGACATTGGCTTCGCTCATTCCTTCCACCTGTCTCTGAAAATCAGCATAGCTCAGCCCAAGGGGGAGATTGATATAATGCCAGGACCCGGTGGCCTTATACTCCGGCTCGTTGCGGACCTCATCGGCCCAGGTGCTGACATCGGCCAGCGTCTCTGCGCCCAGCAGTTCGTGAACGGCGTTCCTGGCATTGGCTGTCAGATGGTTCTCGGCAATTTTTCCGACCGTACGGTGACCCGTAACGCCCCAGGAGATCAAAAGAATGGAAATGCTAAAAAAAATAATGGATAAGAGAGTCTTTTTTGTTTTCATACCCTCGCAAGTTAAGGGTTTCGTCTTAATTTTTCCAGAAGCCGGTCGAACCGTACCCAATAAACATGACAGTCCTTTGGACTCGTGCCTCTCGCATAAAATAAATACTTCCCGTCGGGGCTCACGTATTCACCCCAGCGATGAGCATCCCCGTCATTGATCAGCGGACCAAGACTTACCGGGGCGCCCCAGCTTCTATCCTTTTGGCGAAAACTGATCCACAGCTCGCATTCAAAGTCGGGTTTTTCTTTTGCGCTGACGATCATATAGGATTCATCCCTTGCTACGAAAAAGTCGCCGTCAAAGCCCGGGGTATTGATGG
>Ga0310811_10003727_pt1 | contig 19225 bp, 19 predicted proteins | sample YCmetagenome_FD_207642 | JGI IMG/M metagenome (GOLD analysis project Ga0310811, IMG submission 207642) | Soil microbial communities from experimental microcosm in Duke University, North Carolina, United States - YC | ecosystem: Engineered > Artificial ecosystem > Soil microcosm > Unclassified ...
AAACATTCTCAGTTATCTAATCTTGAAATTGTAAACTTGTTCATGATATTTTTACAATAAATTAAAGCAAGGCTAATACATGGGTAAAAAACTACATGATAAAATTGCGTTGTTCAAAGACGCAGAAATGGCCAGGGAAAGAGGCGTTTATCCCTTTTTCAGGCCTATTGAGTCCGGACAGGATACAGAAGTTATTATAGATGGTCAAAGGGTATTGATGTTCGGTTCAAATTCTTATCTCGGACTAACCAATCACCCTAAAATTAAAGAAGCCTCTAAAAAAGCTATTGATAAATACGGTACAGGTTGTGCGGGTTCAAGATTTTTGAACGGCACACTGGATATCCACATTGAACTTGAACAGCGCCTTGCAACTTATGTAGGCAAAGAAGCAGCTGTATTGTTCAGCACCGGTTTCCAGGTAAACCTGGGCGTTCTGTCTTCTATTACCGGCCGTAATGATTACTTAATACTTGATGAATATGACCACGCTTCGTTGATCGATGGCAGCCGTCTTTCATTTTCAAGGGTAATCAAATATGCTCACAACGATATGGCCGACTTGCGCCGTAAACTGAGCATCCTGCCTGAAGACGCTGTAAAGCTTATTTCAGTTGACGGTATATTCAGCATGGAGGGTGACATTGTTAAGTTACCTGAAATAGTGAAACTTGCTGAAGAATTTGGTGCCAACATTATGGTAGATGATGCCCATAGCCTGGGTGTTATCGGTGAAAAAGGTGCCGGTACTGCTTCTCACTTCGGTTTAACTGAAGATGTTGACCTGATTATGGGTACTTTCAGTAAGTCACTTGCTTCATTAGGTGGTTTCATTGCTGCAGATTTTGCAACTATCGATTACCTGAAACACCGTGCACGTTCATTAATGTTCAGCGCAAGTATGCCTCCGGGTGCTGTTGCCAGCGTTATTGCAGCGCTTGACATTATTGAATCCGAGCCAGAAAGAATTCAAAAATTGTGGGATAATACAAACTATGCTCACAAACTATTGGTAGATGAAGGCTTTGACCTGGGCCCAACTGAAAGCCCTATCCTTCCAATCTACGTACGTGATAACGAAAAAACATTCATGGTTACCAAATACCTGCAAAACTCAGGTGTATTTGTGAACCCTGTTGTATCACCTGCCGTTCCGTCCGATTCATCCTTGCTCCGTTTCTCATTGATGGCAACACATACTTTTGCCCAGATAGAAGAAGCGATCGACAAGATCAACAAGGTGTTTAAAGAGGTCGGCGTATCGATGATAAAAGAGAATATCTAAAAAATAAAGAAAGTCATCCTGGTAAAATTACCGGGATTACTTTTTTAATACCAATTTTTAAACCAACTAAACCAATACCCCAATGAAAAAAGTAATTCCGGTTAGTAATAAAAAAGAACTGGCAAAATTTATTGACTTTCCTCACGATCTCTATAAAGATGACCCATACTACGTACCGGAATTATTCATTGCACAGCGGGACCTTTTAACTACTCACCCCTTCCATAAGCATTCACAAATTCAGCCTTTCCTGGCTTACGACGGCGATAAGATTGTGGGACGTATTGCTGCTATCAATAATACTAACCACAATCAGTTCAATAAAACCAATGATGGCTTTTTTGGATTTTTTGATTGCGTAAATGATGCTGAAGTTTCTGCATTGCTGTTTGATGCGGTAATAAAATGGCTAAAAGAAAAGAAACTGGACAAGATTGTTGGGCCCGTAAATCCATCAACCAATGAGACCTGCGGATTGCTGATCAAAGGCTTTGATAGCTCACCAATGGTAATGATGACCTATAACCCGCAATATTATATCGACCTGGTAGAAAAAGCGGGCTTGAAAAAACAAGTAGACCTATTAGCATGGAGCTGGGACAAAACCAGCTACAATGATAAATCGGTTCAGCTTTTAGATAAATTACAGGATCGCCTGAAAAGAAGCGATGTTACTATCAGGAAGGTAAATCTGAAGAAATTCAAAGAAGAAGCTGCTAACCTGCGCGAGGTTTATAATACCGCATGGGATAAAAACATGGGCTTTTTCCCGATGACTAACGAAGAATTCGACTACACTGCCAAGGATCTTAAAATGATCCTCGATCCGGACTTTTGTCTTTTGGCAGAGCAGCATGGCAAGATTGTAGGTTTTGGCGTTGCAATTCCTGATATCAATGCAATTCTGAAAACTATCAAGCGTGGTCGTTTACTTCCTACAGGTATCTTTAAGCTTTTACTAAATAAGAGTAAGATTAAAGGTATCCGTATTATGCTGTTAGGTGTTATCGATGGTTATCGTAAGATGGGTATTGAAGCTGTTTTGTACGGGAATATTATAAAAGAATACCGCAGAAAAGGTCTTGAATATGCTGAAGCATCATGGACATTGGAGCACAATGATATGGTAAACCGCGCAATTGAAGCTATAGGCGGCGACCAATATAAAACATACAGAATATACGAAAAAGCGATATAAGCTACCCTTCGCATATACCCCCTATCTGTATCTCTCATTATTGTTACCTGAGCCGGGTCATAATTCAAAATTGACTAATTTCATATTTTAGTCAATTTTGTAATTTTGCATAATTCTTTATTGAAAAATGCGCTCTTTTGAGCACTCAAATAAAACGCATGGCTTTGCCATTATACTAACAACTTGAAAAAATAGAACATGAAGACCAACATTCAACCAGCTAAAGGCAAATTAGGGATTTTGATACCGGGCTTGGGCGCTGTAGCTACTACCTTAATTGCAGGTGTTGAAGCCGTAAAAAAAGGCATATCACAACCTATTGGCTCCCTTACCCAGATGGGGCATATTCGTTTAGGTAAAAGAACTGAAAACCGTTACCCGAAAATCAAAGATTTTGTTCCCCTGGCTGATCTGAATGATATTGTTTTTGGTGGATGGGATGTATATGAAGACAATGTATACGAAGCAGCGATGCACGCTAAAGTACTGGAACCTGGATTGTTAGCTGCTATCAAACCTGAATTGGAAAAAATAAAACCAATGAAGGCTGCCTTCGATAAAAATTATGCTAAAAACCTGGATGGCTCGCATGTTAAACAAGGCACACGCCAACAATTGGCGGATGCTGTTATGGAAGATATCGAAAATTTTAAAGCACAAAATGGTTGCGACAGGATAGTTTTGGTATGGTGCGGTTCAACTGAAATTTATTACGAAGCTTCTGCAATACATCAATCGTTAGCTGCTTTTGAACAAGCTTTGGCAAATGATGATAAGCTGATCTCGCCAAGTATGATCTATGCTTATGCCGCGCTTAAATTAGGCGTGCCTTTTGCAAATGGCGCTCCAAACTTAACTGTTGACATTCCTGCGTTGATCGAACTTTCAAAGTTAACCAACACTCCGATTGCCGGTAAAGACTTCAAAACAGGCCAGACTTTAATGAAGACCATTTTAGCACCGGGTTTGGCCGCAAGGTCATTAGGTATCAGCGGATGGTTCTCTACTAATATACTGGGTAACCGCGATGGTTTGGTATTGGATGATCCTGATAACTTCAAAACTAAAGAAGTTTCTAAACTGGGTGTATTGGAAGATATCCTGCGTCCTGAAGATAACCAGGAATTGTATGGTGAGATATTCCATAAGATCCGCATCAACTACTACCCTCCTCATGGTGATAATAAAGAAAGCTGGGATAACATTGACATCTTTGGTTGGTTAGGTTACAAAATGCAGATCAAGATAAATTTCCTTTGCCGCGACTCAATCCTGGCAGCACCAATCGCATTAGACCTTGCTTTGTTTATCGATTTGGCTAAAAGAGCTGAAATGAGTGGTATACAAGAGTGGTTGTCTTTCTACCTTAAATCACCGCAAACTTTGCCTGGTTTAAGACCTGAGAACGACATCTTTAAACAATTAATGAAACTGCAAAATACTTTACGCCATTTGATGGGCGAAGACCTGATCACTCACTTGGGCTTAGATTACTACCAGGACCTGGTTGAAGTATTATAATGTTTTTATAAGCTAATGTCGCAAGCCTGGATTGATAATCTCATTCCAGGCTTGTGATTTATAGCTTGTTTCCATCCCCTATTAACCTTATTCGCAGACGTTGAGCTCAAATTAACCTGAACTCAATACTAAAAGAATCTATTAATCGTTTGATTAATTTTGACTTTTTGACCACAAAAGTCTGTACGGAATTTTTCTATTTTTGCGGTTAATGATAGGACTGTTAAACCTATAGTTATAATTATAGTCAGACAGCACTAAAGTTAAAAAGACGAAGCATTTAGTTGAAACCACAGTTTCATACTGGTGTTAAGAAGATACCGGTACATCAATTAGATGTTGTTATCTAGTATAGTTTAAATAAAATTGTATCAATATTAATATAGTTACGTTTCACAACTATTCGGGGCAAAATGAGTTGGTATTTGCGTAACAGCATCGGTTATATGAATTTTAAAAATATTTACTTCAAAATATTTCTTTTACTGCCGCTTCTGTTTTTATCATTTGTAGCCCTCGCCCAGGTAACTACCAGGGTTAGCGGTGTAATAACCGACGCAAAAACAAACCAGACCCTTCCTTTTGTAAACGTCTTCGCTGCAGATAGTTCGGTAAACATTACTGCTGACGAAGAAGGTAAATACGCATTAACTTCAAAGCCCGATAAACCATTCAGCCAGATAAAGGTATCTTTTGTTGGATACAAACCGGTTACAATAAATGTCAAATCGGGCCAGGAACAAGTGATAAATATCAAGTTAGTTCCTATCGCACAGCAATTGAGCGAGGTTGTGATCAGATCTGGTAAAAAGGCAAAATACCGAAATAAAGACAATCCCGCAGTTGAACTCATACGACAGGTCATAGCTCACAAAGAACAAAACCGACCGGAAAGCTATGATTATGTGCAGAATAAAGAATACGACAAAATGATGTTTTCGGTACTGAATGTTTCCCCTACCATTGCCGATAGAAAGTTCTTCAGAAAGTACAAGTTCCTGTTAGAGAACCGGGACAGTACCACCATACCAGGCAAAAACTTATTGCCTATTTATCTTGATGAAAAGTTAAGTCAGAACTATTATCGTAAATCTCCTGAAAAAAAGAAAACAATATTACTGGGTGAAAAGAGCGTAAACTTTGGCAGTTATATTGACAATGAGGGTCTTGGTCAGTACTTTAAGCATATGTATTACGAGGTAGATATTTACCAAAACAATATCTTCCTGATGACTAATCAGTTCCTCAGCCCTATTTGCGATGCAGCGCCCACTTTTTATAAGTTTTTTATTACTGACACTATAGTAGTGAACAACGCGAAGGTAGTTGAGCTAAGCTTTACCCCGCGTAATACTACAGATATGCTGTTTGAGGGAAAAATCTATGTGACGCTTGATGGACGTTATGCAGTTCAGCACGTAGGACTTACAGTTAACAAAAACATCAACCTTAACTTTGTAAAATCATTGCATGTAGACCAGGACTTCGAGCAGAGTCCTGACCAAAGATATCACCTGAGCAAGAGCAATACTATAGTTGATTTTAGCTTCAATAAAAAAGGCAAAGGCGGCTTATTAGGTATTCGAACGATTACCTATAAAGATTACATAGTAAATAAAGTAATTCCGGATACTACTTTTGACGGGCCTGCACTTGTTGAAAATGACGAGGCAAAACGCAGAAGTAATGCCTTTTGGAACCAAAATCGCCTGGATACCCTTACCAAAGCAGAATCTAAGGTTTATCATAATATTGATACACTGCAATCCATGCCATCTTACAGACGGACGATGGATATCCTGACCTTGTTATTAGCAGGCTATAAATCATTTGGGCCATTTGAAATGGGACCTGCCAACAGCTTCTACAGTTTTAACCCGGTAGAGGGATTTAAACTTAGGCTCGGCGGTCGTACTACTCCCGAATTGAGCAAACGGTACTATTTTGAAACGTATTTAGCCTATGGTTTCAAAGATGAAAAGTGGAAAGGTTTTTTGAGTGCCACCTATTCTATAAATGATAAATCCATTTATAAATTCCCTCAGAATTATATCCGCGTGAGTTATCAAAAGGACACCAAGATACCGGGGCTTGCACTTCAATTTGTGCAGGAAGACAACTTCCTGTTATCATTTAAACGTGGTAATAATGACAAGTACTTATACAACGACTTTTACAAAGTTGATTATGTTCATGAATATGAAAGTCACTTTTCATATAGCATCGGTTTAAGAAGGTGGACTCAGGCGCCTGCAGGTTCATTATTCTTTACAAATACATTAAATGGCGTTCCGAACAGCGTAAACAGTATTACTACGGCTGAAATAACCGGACAACTGCGTTATGCGCCTCACGAGCAATTTTACCAGGGAAAGATCTATCGTATCGATATTCCAAATCAATACCCGATTTTTACGCTTGATTACACTCAAGGCCTAAAAAACATTTTTGACGGACAATACGCTTATAAAAATCTTCATTTCGAAATTGATAAACGTTTTTATCTGTCGCAGTTGGGTTATGCAGATGTAACCGGCGAAGCGGCACATGTTTTCGGCCAGGTACCCTTTCCTTTGCTCTCTATCCCACGTGCAAACCAGACATATGCATATGACTTGTACTCATACAACCTGATGAACTTCCTTGAGTTTGTTAACGACCATTATGAAAGCATTATGATTGATCAGCATTTTAATGGCTTCTTCTTTAACAAAATTCCGTTACTGAAGAAACTGAAATGGCGCGAAACACTTTCGTTTAAATCACTATGGGGCGGTTTAAGGGATGAAAATAACCCATCGATGAACCAGTCGTTGTTCCAATTACCGGTTGATCAGAACGGAAAACCTACCACATTTGCCTTAGGCAGAACACCTTACATAGAAGGCAGTGTTGGTATTGAAAACATTTTTAAATTTGTAAGAGTAGATTTGGTTAGACGTTTCACATATTTAGACAATCCTGATGTGGCTAAATGGGGCATCCGCACAAGGGTTCTCTTTACGTTTTAACCTGCGTTTAATAAAGATTATTTTAACTATGGCACATCAGACATCATTACGTACCAATCTTCAACTGGGAATCTATAAAGTGATAGATCCCTTTGTAAAAGTGCTGATCAAATTAGGGCTAACTCCTAACGCGGTAACTACAATAGGTTTTGCATTGAACCTCGGTGTTGCAGTGATCTTCATTATAGGTGCCGAAGAAGGTAACCGCGGCGATTTGACTTACGTCGGCTGGGCTGGCGCATTGATCCTGTTTGCAGGCTTATTTGACATGCTTGACGGGCAGGTTGCAAGGCTCGGCAATATGAAATCGACCTTCGGTGCTCTATACGATTCCGTTCTCGACCGCTATAGCGAATTGGTGATGTTCCTGGGCATCTGCTATTACCTTGTGGCCCACCATTATTTCCTGAGCTCTATATTTGCGTTTATAGCCCTGATCGGTTCCATGATGGTAAGTTACGTTCGTGCCCGTGCTGAAGGCTTGGGTGTAGAAATCAAAGGCGGACTGATGCAAAGACCTGAACGCGTGATCACTCTTGGATTATTTGCTATGCTGTGCGGCGTTACCTCATTGTATATTGGTGGTAACTATAAATTATACGTTCCCGGGATTAAATTCCACGTGTTCGAAACTATGTCAATTTTCACTTTCCCAATTGTTGCGTTAGCCATATTAACCAACGCAACTGCTATCAGGCGACTGATAGATGCTAAAAAAGCATTGGGCAATAAATAACACAGTATCTTCTTTTCAAATTAATGCGATTACGTTTTTTACTACTTACTACCCTGGTATCCCTAACATCGGTTTACGGGTATTCAAAAAATATTAATAAAGGCCGGGAGGATGATAAAATTGTCAATGTTATATATCCTACTCCACCTGCCAGTGCTGAGAGATTATTTTATGTGCAACGTACGCCGAATGTAAATACAATAGTTTACGATCTGAATTTAAACAGCGACGGGAAACTGAATACCGAGCAACCCGTAAAAGCATATTGGTTGAGATATGCAGATAAAGGACAAAAAGAGGATTTAAATTATATTCAACGTAAATTTGCATACGGTTTAAATGCAAAAGCGTTAAACAACGGTAGTTATGATATCAGATTTGTGTCATACAAAAAGTTTCCGCTAACTTTGATGAAGGCTGGAGACGGAAAATATCATATCTTCGCATTAATAGCGCAAAAACAGGTAATACTCAACCGTATTTTTGTAAAAATTGAAGGCGGCAGCTTTTGGATCCCAAACGTGGTTTATGTAGAGATCAAAGGCACCGACCCGGAAACAGGCAAAGAAATAGTTGACCGTTTTAAACCCTGAAGTGATGAAAAAGAAATTTGTTTCGAATTCACAGGAGTCTGTGAGAATGTTTAAAAGCGATCTTTTTGAGGCTTTATCAAAAGTACATTTCCTTGTGCCGGTAATAGTTTTTGTACCGGTGATATTTTATTGCGTTTACCGGTATTTCTTTACAACCGAATTGTCTGTACCTCTTTTCGTTGGTTTGTTTTTCGCATCGTTGTTTGTATGGACCTTCGTTGAGTACATCATGCACCGGTTTGTATTCCACTACGCGCCACCAGATAAACCATGGGCACAACGCATGCACTTTATTTTTCATGGCGTTCATCATGATTACCCGAGCGATGCTAAACGTTTAGTGTTACCCCCATCTGTAAGTATTCCATTGGCAACAGGCTTCTTCTTTTTATTTAAAGCAATGCTGCCTATCGATTATATCTGGGGCTTCTTCCCTGGCTTCATATTGGGCTACTTGATTTATGATGAGGTTCACTATGCTATTCACCATTTCAACTTTAAAGGAAATATCTGGAAGAAGATAAAACAGCACCACATGCTGCATCATTACCAGGATCCGGATAAAGGCTATGGCGTGAGCTCACCACTTTGGGACAAGGTTTTCGATTCCGATTTCTTAAAAAAATAGCATGGACAGTGATCCCGGTTCTAGCATTACAGTCAATATACGGTCTGTAACTGTCGTCTCTATTGCATCATTTGCATACTTACTGTTCTCGGCCTTTCTTGTTGGATTTAAATCCGACCAGGTAGTATTGGTTTTTCTTTTCAATCTGCTTTTTTATGCATCTGCTATTACCCGGAAATTTGTAACCGGCTTTACCATCTTCGTTGGATATTGGATAATATTCGACTATATGAAGGCTTTCCCTAATTACGAATACAGCACAGTACATATTGCCGATGTTTACAATTTTGAGAAACATTTATTTGGCATTCACTCTCAGGGTAAACTACTTACCCCAAATGAATACCTTCGCATAAACGGCACCTCTTTCCTGGATGTGCTTACCGGTATCTTTTATTTGTGCTGGATACCCGTACCAATGGGCTTCGCTATTTATCTGTTCTTTACCCGCAGAAGGCAGTTTTTACTATTCCTGTTCACTTTTGTACTGGTCAATTTTGTTGGTTTTATTATTTATTACACCTTCCCGGTAGCACCGCCATGGTATATACAGGATCACGGTTTTACTTTCCATGAACTTAGAACTGGTAGTACCGCAGGCCTAGCCAAGTTTGATGCTTACTTCAACGTAAGTGTTTTCAAATCAATATATTCCAAAGGCTCGAACGTTTTCGCGGCTATGCCGTCCCTGCATTCCTCCTATCCCATTATTGTTTTATATTATGGATTAAAAAACAAAGTAGGTAAGGCCAATATTCTTCTTGCCGTTGTAATGCTGGGTATTTGGTTTTCCGCAGTGTATCTCAGCCATCACTACATAGTGGATGTGCTGGCGGGTATACTATGCGCCATTATCGGTATCTCATTGTTCAATCTCATCCTATCAAAAGTAGGCCCCTTCAGAAGGTTTGTAGATCGCTACGAAAAGCTGATAAAGTAGAGAATTGGGGAGTGCGCTGTACTAATTACTATACTTTCCGCCAATTTGTCGTGATCAAACCTTATTTAAATAATAGTTCAATTCCATTGATTTAAAGTCATATTAAGGCCTGTTCAAGCTAATTTTAAGTATAAAGGCACGGCTTTTGTAGTTATCCAGTATCAATCTGATGGATACATTTATGCCTTACACGAGAAAAACGATATTACTTCTACTATTTTTATGCAGTTCCTATACCCTGTTTGCGAGCACTAACAGAATTGACAGTTTAGGCACACAAGATCAATCAGCTTCAAATTTAAATATCATAGACAGCCTTAAAAAACAGCTGAGTGTGGTTGAGGACGATTCGCTCAAAGCTTTAATATACAGTAAAATTGCTGCTCAATATTTGAAATACGATTCAACTGCTACAAAGAAGGAACGCCACACTTTTCAGAATGAGGCGATCAGCAATACGCTTTCAGCGATCCATCATTATTCGAAATACGATGATTCTGTAGGTTTGCGTAATAGTTTTGATGTACTGGCAAGGGTTTATCACACTCAGCATAAATATATCCAGGCAAAATGGTTTATTATCCAGTCAAATTCGATATCGAGGGTTATCAATGACAATCCTAATATTATAGCCTCCCTGCTTGAAATGGCTTCCATTAAAGCTGATATAAAAGATTATAAGCTTGCTTTACGCGACCTGAACGAAGCATTGGCAATATCTTCCAAAAATCACATGACGAAGCAGGAGGCTGATGTTCAATTGCATTATGCCATGTTTTATAACGTGACCAAAAATACGGAGAAAGCTGCTGCAGCAATGAAACGATATACGGCTATTAATGATAGTGTGAAGCGTGATAATGAAGCGCGTACACTGGCTAAATTAAAAACTACCGACTCGCTGCAGCAGGTCAAAAAAAAAGTATATATGAACAGCAACGACGGAAAGAGCTTCTCAACCAAAATGGTATTATTGTCGACCTTATAATTATTATTGCTGTAATCTCAGCAGGTTTTCTTTTTCTTTACAGGCGAAAAAGGCGCGGTTTTTGGCGGTCGAAGATCAAACATCCGCATCATCACAACAATACTTAGCAAATAAGTAACATTTGTTTAAACCAGCCGTTTGAATAGACGTCAATAGCATATATGAAAAGATTGTTTTTGAGCGGACTATCAGTGTTAGTTATCTTGCTTACCTGTGTTTCTGCAGCTCCGCAGCACATTAATAACGACCGTTTTAAGCAAGAATTTTTAAATCGAATTAATAAGATACGCGCTAAAGGCTGCAATTGTGGTGTGAACTATTTTCCTCCTGCTCCACCGATGAAGTGGAACGATCAATTGGAGTTTGCTGCCCGGGGCCATGCATTGGATATGTCTGAACGCCATTATTTCAGTCATACCAGTATGAATGGTCGTAGTATGTCAGATCGTGCATTGGATGCGGGTTACGGCTTTAAAGGATACAAGTCTTATGCTATAGGTGAAAACATTGCACAGGGCCAAACCAGCATTGCTGAGGTGATGAATGGCTGGCTGCACAGCGAGGGCCACTGCCGTAACCTGATGAACCCGGCTTTCAGGGAAGTTGGCGTGGCCGAGACAGACAATTACTGGGTACAGGATTTTGGCGGTCGCGGCGAATTCTCAGCACGCGAACAGAAACTGATAAAAAGCGGGAGATATAAGCTGGTACAGAGGGAGATTTCACAGGGGCACTAATTCCATCCCATCAAATCCATCACCCTGAGAAATTCGGGTTGTAGTGAAGCTTTAATAGTAACGATTTCTCCAGTTACCGGATGATTAAAAGTCAGTTCCGATGCATGCAGTAACATGGTGGTCATCTCCCATTGCTCTTTGAATAGCTTATTTTGCTTGTTACAACCATGGGTTCGATCACCAATGATCGGATGAAATATATGGGCGAAATGTTTACGTAGCTGGTGCATCCGACCAGTTTTGGGAGTAGCTTCGACGAGTGAATACCTTGATGTGGAATGCTTACCAAATGGCACATCCAATTCAGCGCGATTTAAAGTTTGGTAGGTTGTGAGCGCTTCCTGTAATGTTCCATTCTCTTTTCTTAGTGGATAATCTATCTCACCATCATCGGGCGTATGGCCACGCAAAACGGTCAGGTATCTTTTGCCTACCCTGTTATCCATAAACTGCTTCTGCATTTCAATCTCAACAGCTTTATCAAAAGCAAACAGCAATACACCACTAGTTTTCCTATCTATGCGATGAACGGGGTACACTTTCTGCCCAACCTGGTCGCGCAATAATTGCAGGGCAAATACCTCTACTTCAGCAGCAATAGGTGAACGGTGTACCAATAGATCATGAGGTTTATTAATAGCGATCAGGTGCTCATCCCTGAAGATGATCTCCAGCATTATTGATCTGACTTTGAGGGATTAGCACTGTTCGGATCTGGTTTTGGTTTTTTCTCCATCGGTCCGCGTTTGAAAACAACGAGTCCGTTTAGGAAATTACGTAATAACTGATCGCCGCATGGTTTAAAATTGGGATGATCCTTATCCCTGAATATAGCTCCAAGCTCTGCTTTCGACGTGCGGAAATTGACCAGGCTGCAAATATGAACAATGTCATCATCCCGCAGTTGCAGCGCCACGCGTAATTTCTTCATGATATCGTTATTGCTCATATCTACTGTTTTGTAAGCTGCAAAGTTAATATTTAACAGACATTCAACTCAAAACTTTTGACTTAAGACTTATTAGTACCTTTGCAGCCAAATTAAACGCTTGTGTGGGCAGAAAAATTAAAACTGAGTAAACAATTGGTGCGGTCAGTAACGGCAGCCGGGTACTTCACTCCAAAAGAGATACAATCCAAAACACTCAGCCGGATTATCGGCGGACAGGATATTATTGCAATAGCACCTGAAGGCAGCGGCAAAACTACTGCCTATATCCTTGGCGTACTGATGCGCCTAAAATATGGCTTTGAGGAAGCACCAAGGGCACTTATTCTTGTGCCTGATAAAGAGAAGGTGCTTGAGGTTATCGAAAACTTCAACCTGCTGAACCAAAATACAAGCATCCGCATAGTGGGCTTATATTTCGAGCCTTCCATGCAAGATCAGTTGGATGCATTAGCTGACGGAACTGATATTGTGGTGGCAACACCTGACAGGGCCCGTGCTATCTATCTAAAGCTGGGCTTAAATCTGAACAAGATCATGATGCTGGTGATTGATGATGCCGCGGAGATCGTACGCGCTGGTGCACAGTTACCCGTGGCCGAATTGGCTAATAGTATCATTAAATGCCAGCACCTGGTATTTACCGAAGTAATGCACGGTAAGCTACAGCAAATGATAGATCCATTTATGAATATGCCTGCATTGATCGAGATTGAAGAATTGAGTGGATCAAAGGCGGAAATACATGAACAATCTTTATATCATGTAACTGACTTTAAAACCAAGCTCAATCTTTTAGCCTTGTTGCTTAACGACGCTCCGTCTGCTGTTAAAGCAGTAGTGTTTGTGAGTACACGTCTGAATGCTGAAAAAGTGTACAGCCATATTCGTTCAAGCTTTAAGAATGAAGTGGCGATATTAAACCCTATGATGTTTGAATCAAAAGGCTTCAGCTCGTTGGAGGAATTTAAAGAACAACAACAGGTTAAATTTTTGATTGTTGCCGATGAATTGGGCTTCAAATATGATCTGGATGACATCTCGTTATTGATACACGTCGAGATACCGGCAGATACGGACATTTTTGTTCATAGAATGATAAAAGATCCGAACCAAACTAGCAATGTACAATCTATTAGCATGGCAACCGATCTTGAACTAGCATCGATCAAGAAAATAGAACAAACAATCGGTCAAAAGATTAGCCTGAATGAACTGCCTGAAGGTTTGAAAGTAGCTGATGTGCAACGGGACAAGAAGACAATTAAAGAAGATAAAGCTTCAAAAGATGAAGAGTCTTTGCGTAGCTCTGCGTTTCATGAAAAGAAGGCCAGCAACAAAAAGGATTACAACTACAGCGCCGGTACCAAGGCCAAAATGAACAAGAAGAAAAAACATTAACAGAATGCAAGACCCATTTGACATAGAAATAAACGGTATAACCTATTCCATATTCCCTGAAGGGGAGGACATTTACGCAGTTTTCAAAGAAGGCGAAGATTATTTACGGATTCAAAAAGATACTGACTCGCATTGGTTAAAACTTGACCCGGAAACTGAAATGCCGTTTTTTGACAACGATGAAGAGGTAAATACCATTGGCCGCGAGATATCGGCTTACAAAGAAGAGTAAAAATTTTGTAACAGATTAGAAATCTGTTGTTAGCCATTCGGATTAATGGCGGAAATGATTAGTTTTATTTTTATAACCCTAACTCAATCATTTTTCGCAATTAAACTATGACTGCAAACCCTGCTGACGATTTTCAGAAAACACCTACACGTCTTTATTCTTTAGATGCACTGCGCGGATTCGACATGTTTTGGATCATGGGCGCTGAGGAAATTTTTCATGCACTGGCCGATGCCACTAAATGGGGGCCATTTATGGCTATATCCAATCAACTCACCCACCCTGCATGGAATGGCTTTCACTTGTATGATCTTATATTCCCTCTTTTCTTGTTCATGGCAGGTGTATCTACCCCATTCTCGGTTGGTCGTGAATTGGAGAAAGGCAAATCGCGCCAGCAATTGCTGATCAGGGTCATTAAAAGAGGGCTTATCCTGGTTTTACTAGGCGTGATCTATAATAACGGTCTAAATATCAAGCCTATTGCCGAGATACGGTTTGCCTCTGTTCTCGGGCGTATTGGGTTGGCTTATATGTTCGCCAATATCATTTACCTGTATTCGGTTGAAAAGTGGCAAATATTCTGGTTCTGGTTTTTAATCATCGGATACTGGTTGTTGTTAAAATTCACATCTGCACCCGGCTTCCCGGCAGGTGATCTGACCATGCAGGGCAATTTTGCTTCTTATATGGACAGGAGTATATTACCCGGCCGCTTATACCTGAAAATACATGACCCTGAAGGGTTATTCTCAACCATCCCGGCAATCAGCACGGGTTTATTAGGTATCCTGACAGGCATCACCTTAAAGAAAACAACACTTACGCAAATACAAAAAACATTGAGATTGGCTATAGTCGGTATTATCTTCCTGGCACTGGCTCAACTGTGGAACCTGGATTTCCCGATCAATAAAAACCTTTGGACAAGCTCGTTTGTACTCAATGTCGGCGGATTGAGCCTTTTGCTGATGGCCCTGTTTTATTACGTGATCGATGTTTTAGGCTATCAAAAATGGGCCTTCTTTTTTAAGGTCATCGGCATGAATTCTATCCTTATCTACATTTCAGGAAGATTTATTGATTGGGAATATGCCACCAAAGGATTCTTTAATTGGCTGCTGTATTTCTTCAACGACCCTTACAAGTTGGTAGTTGGTGCCATTTGCTTTGTTTTTATCAAGTGGTTATTTTTATACTTCATGTACAAAAAGAAAGTCTTCTTACGTGTATAATATGCAGCGAAGAACATTCATCCATCTATCGGCATATACTGCTTTGGCGCTGACCTTGCCTTTTACAGACGGCTGTTCGCCATCGCCGGAAATTATTGCGTCGCGACCTTTCTTGTTCTCGCAGTTAGCTGATAAAAGAACCATCGCGGAAGCTGGTGTGGCTTATCGCAAACAGTTCCCAAAAGAAAACGATAAAACGATACTGAGTAACCTGCTTATTGGCACGAATGCGTCGCAAGATAAGTCAGCTATGGAAAAGCGATTGGATAATAGTGTTTTGGGTGATTTTAAAACCGGTAAAACAGTAACCGCTGCGGGTTGGGTACTTTCCATAACCGAAGCCCGGCAATGCGCCTTGTATTCAATTTTAAACGCCTAAGTAAGACAGTATGCATATAGACGCTCGGGAATTACCCAACAACTCATTAATAGAAGGCGACCTGTGTATTATCGGTGCCGGCGCTGCCGGTATTAGTTTGGCATTGGAGTTTCTAAATACATCAAACAAGGTGATTCTGTTGGAGGGTGGCGGATTCGAGTACGAATCGCAAATGCAGGATTTGTATAAGGGTAAAACAACAGGGCAACGTTACTTTCCATTAGAATCGGCACGATTGCATTATTTTGGTGGAACAACCGGGCACTGGGCAGGCTTTTGCTCACCACTTGACCCGATCGATTTTGAGAAACGGGATTGGATACCTCTCAGCGGCTGGCCGATCAACCGCACTGACCTTGATCCATATTATGCCCGTGCACACAAAAACCTTGACCTCGGACCTTATGAATACCAGGATAGTTATTGGATGTCGCAGGACCCTAAATTGGATTCACTTCCATTAGATCATGCTGCGGTCTATAATAAAATGTGGCAGTTTAGTCCGCCTACACGTTTTGGCGAGAAATACAAGGATACTATTGTTAAGTCGCCTAATATCCATTTGTATACTTATGCTAATGTGACCAATATTAATGCAAATGAGCATGCATCGACTATCCAACAAGTGACAGTTAAAAATTTCGCCGGTAAAACGCATACTGTTAAAGCGAAGAAGTTTGTGCTGGCCTGCTGTTCTATTCAGAATGCTCGTTTGCTCTTGGCCTCCAATAAACAAGCGAAACATGGATTGGGTAATGATAATGACCTGGTAGGCCGCCACTTTATGGAGCATCTGGAAATTAAATCTGCAGAGCTATGGCTTACTAAACCAGAGGCACTAAAGTTATATGCATGGGAATCCGGTAAAACAAAAGCCCGTGCAGAATTGGCCATTAGCCCGGAAAAACAACGTGAATTAAAAATATTGAACGGCACCGCGTCGCTCACACCTTTAGAAGTTGCACGCAAACAACCCGCTTTTATCGATATGTGGACAGCTGATACTGCCCAGCGAAAGAAAAACATGTCGAAGTTCGATATAGCAGAAAAAAAGTCTTTGCAGGAAAGCGGTCACGATTCCTATCAGCTTTTTACCCGTATAGAACAAGCTCCCAACCCAGATAGCCGCATTACATTAGATACCGAAGTTGATGCCTTAGGCATGCCCCGTGCAATGCTCCATTGGGTACTTACTCCATTGGAGAAAAGAAGTATCCGCGAAATCTATAAACTGATCGGAAAAGAGCTTGGTATTATTGACAAAGGACGTGTTCGCCTATTGGACTACCTGCGCAACGAAAACGATAATACCTGGCCCGAATTTACAGGCGGGGGCTGGCACCATATGGGTACTACCCGCATGAGCGATAGTCCAAAACAAGGAGTAGTCGATGCCAATTGCAAAGTTCATGGCATCAATAATTTGTTTGTGGCAGGTGCTGCATGTTATGCAACAGCGGGGGCACCAAACCCTACCCTGACGTTGGTTGCGCTTACTATCCGTTTAGCCGATCATTTAAAACAGGTAAACGCTTAAGCATCCACCGCGTCATAAACGATCACTTTTTCCCACAGGTGGCTGCAGTTTTTGATAAACTCCAAATGAACAGGGTGATTTTGATAAGTGGCCTGCCCGGCAAGATCGCTGAAGAACATCAATTCAGATACGGCCCAGCTTTTATCCACAACGTCGCGCTTTTCGGTATCGGCAACAATACCAACACGTAATTCGCGCACAGTTTCGATTTTGGATAGCGTTTTCACCCCCGCTACCAATTTATCACGGTCTTCTTTTGAACCAGGATTTTTGAGCCAGAAAAACACATGATGGATAATAGGATATTTATTTTCACCAGCCGCCAAAGGCATTGCTGATGCAGCTGCTGTTCCGATAGCTAACGAAGCGGTGGTCGCTATAAATTTTCTTCTGTTTGATTTGTTCATGATTGATTGAATGATACTCCAATTTTAATAAAAATATACATTCATAACCATATCAATTATTAGATCTATTTATTCATTTACCTATAATTCAGTCACTTTAATTAAAAAATTTTACGTCCTGAACCTTAGACCATTAATTATGACGGCTATATAAGTTTAAAACAAGCATGCAACATTATCGTTACATTTAACGCATTTTAATTTATGATTAACAAATAAAAATTTACATGAAAAGCTACATTTTAATTGTTGTTGCCCTTTTAAGCCTTGGCCTTGCGTCATGTAAAAAGGAAAACTCATCTGGCAAAACACACCTTAGTGTGAAGCTAACGGATGCGCCAGGCCCCTATGATGCCGTTATACTAAGCATTAAAAGCGTTGTAATCGTAACAGATAAAGGACAACAAACACTTGCAGTCGGTGGCGGTCCTATCAACATCTTAGATTTCCGGTTAGGAAAAGACACATTGTTAGCAGCCCAGGACATACCTGCCGGCAGCATTCAACAAATCAGGTTAGTGTTAAACAGTACAGGTAACCAGGTTGTTATCGGCGGAACATCTTTTGACCTGACTACCCCAAGCGGCCAAACATCTGGTGTAAAATTGAACGTACATGATAATTTAACTGCTGGTATTGATTATACCTTAACGTTGGATTTTGATGCAGCGCAGTCGATCGTCTTAACAGGAAATGGCAAATACATCTTAAAACCTGTTATCCGGGCCATAGCTAATGCCGCTTCAGGTGCAATAAAAGGTGTTGTAAGCCCAGCGGCCTCCTCTCCAAAAATTTATGCTATTACGGGCACCGATACGGTAGGGACGGTGGCAGACTCCGCCGGGAAATTCTACTTTCCTGGTCTACCAGCTGGAACCTATACAGTAAATTTTGCCCCGGTTAGTCCATATGTAAATAAGACTGTAAGTAACGTCGCAGTAACCAATGGTAGTGTACAAGACATGGGAACAGTAACCATAACTCAATAAAAATGATAAAACGATAGATTAACCAACAAAGCCTGACTCTGTTTAGAATGAGGCTTTGTTTTTTGTATCAATATCGATTATTGCCTAACTGCCCATGCCAAACCGTCAGGGCCGCCGCCAACGTCAATCTTTCCTACAACTTCCAGCTTCTTCAAATCAATAATGGCTACATAATTATCAGCTGTGCAACCGATAAATGCCCGTGAACCATCCGGGTCCATCAATATGCCGGCTGCACCATGACCAATGTTCACTTTCTTAACTTCCTTGCGCGATGCTACGTCGTATATTACTATATCGCCATTTCTAAGGCTTGAGATCAGCGCCATCTTACCATCAGGGGTAAATTGCAGGCGATTGGCCCCTAAAACTTTTGCATCGATCTTTTCGATCACTTTTTTAGTGGCCAGATCAATTATAGCTATCGTTCCATCATCAGAAGCGGCTGTCCATAATTGC
>Ga0310811_10003728_pt1 | contig 19224 bp, 16 predicted proteins | sample YCmetagenome_FD_207642 | JGI IMG/M metagenome (GOLD analysis project Ga0310811, IMG submission 207642) | Soil microbial communities from experimental microcosm in Duke University, North Carolina, United States - YC | ecosystem: Engineered > Artificial ecosystem > Soil microcosm > Unclassified ...
GCGCCATGTCCGGGCGGCCACCGCCCTTGCCGCCAACCTGCTGTGCGACAAAATTGACCAGTTCGCCCGCCTTGACCTTTTTGCTGGCCTCGGGGGTGACGCCAGCAATCAGGCTGATCTTGCCGCCCTCGACGCTCGCGAGCACGATCGCCGCGTTTTTCAGCTTGTCTTTCAGTTTGTCGACGGTCTCGCGCAGCGTTTTCACATCCGCACCTTCGAGTTGCGCCGCCAGCACCCGCACGCCGGCAACATCGATCGCCTGATCGGCGAGTTCGTCGCCCTGGCTCGACGCGACCTTCGACTTGAGCTGCGCCAATTCCTTTTCGAGCGACCTGACCTGGTCCTGCACCTGCGCGATCCGTTGCGTCAATTCGGCCGGCGGCACCTTCAGCGCCGCCGCCGCCGCCCCCAGCCGCCCATCGAGATCCTGCACGTAACGCACCGCGTTGTCGCCGGTGATCGCTTCGACACGACGGATGCCCGCCGCGACGCCGCCTTCGGCCACGATCTTGAACAAACCGATGTCGCCGGTGCGATTCACGTGCGTGCCGCCACACAGCTCGCGCGAAAATCCCAGATCGACCACGCGGACCTCGTCACCGTATTTCTCGCCGAACAAAGCCATGGCGCCGCCCTTGACCGCCTCGTCGAACGGCATCACGCGGACCATTCCCGGCCCATTGGCCAGCACTTCCGCATTGACGATCGCCTCGACCTGGCGGATCTGCTGGTCGCTCATCGGTGCGTTATGCGCGAAGTCGAAGCGTGTCTTGTCCGGGTCCACCAGCGAGCCCTTCTGCTGCACGTGGCCGCCCAGCACTTCGCGCAGTGCCTTGTGCATCAAGTGCGTCACCGAGTGGTTGCGAGCGGTGCGTGCGCGGCGCACCGCATCGATTTCCGCCTTCACGACATCGCCGATTTTCAGTTCGCCCTGCTCGACCAAGCCGTGATGGCCCACCACCTCCGCCTGAACCTTTTGTGTATCGGCCACCGCGAAGCGCGCGCGGTCGTTGCCGACCACGCCTTGGTCGCCGACTTGGCCGCCCGACTCCGCATAAAACGGCGTATGGTCGAGCACGAGAATCCCGCGCTGGCCGGCCTTGATCGACTGCACCGATGTGCCGTCGACATACAGCGCGATCACCTTTGCGTCGTCGAACAGGTGCTTTTCGTAGCCGTGGAATACCGTCTTCGCGCCGCTGTAGTCGAGCGTCTGCGCCATCTTGAACTTGCCGGCCGCGCGCGCCTGTTCCCGCTGGCGGTTCATCGCCGCGTCGAACGCGACCTCGTCGACGACCATGCCGCGTTCGCGGCACACGTCGGCCGTCAGATCGAGCGGAAAGCCATAGGTGTCATGCAGCTTGAAGGCCAGCTCGCCGTCGAGCGTCTTGCCGCCCTGGCGTTCCAGTTCGGCCAGTTCCGCGTCGAGGATCGACATCCCATGCTCGATGGTCTCGAAAAAACGTTCCTCTTCCTGGCGCAGCACATCGGTCACGCGTTGCCGGGCTTGCGTCAGCTCCGGGTACGCCGCGCCCATCTCATCGACCAGATCCGCGACCAGCTTGTGAAAAAAGGCGCTCTGGCGGCCCAGCTTGTAGCCATGTCGAATCGCGCGGCGCACGATGCGGCGCAGCACGTAGCCGCGGCCCTCGTTGCCCGGAATCACGCCATCGACGATCAAAAACGACGTCGCGCGGATATGGTCCGCGATCACCTTCAGGGAGTTGTTCGTGAGATCGCCGACGCCCGTCTCGCGCGAGGCCGCTCGGATCAGGTTTTGGAACAGGTCGATCTCGTAATTGCTGTGCACGTGTTGCAGCACCGCGGCGAGACGCTCCAGACCCATCCCGGTATCGACGCACGGTTTGGGCAGCGGCGTCAGGTTGCCCTGCGCGTCGCGGTTGTACTGCATGAAGACCAGATTCCAGATCTCGATGAAGCGGTCGCCGTCTTCTTCCGGCGATCCCGGCGGACCACCCCACACCTCGGGACCGTGATCGTAGAAGATCTCCGTGCACGGGCCGCAGGGGCCGGTATCGGCCATTTGCCAGAAATTGTCGGACGCGTAGCGCGCGCCCTTGTTGTCGCCGATGCGGACGATCCGTTCCGCCGGCACGCCAATTTCCTTGCGCCAGATGTCGTACGCCTCGTCGTCTTCCTGGTAGACCGTCACGGTCAACTTGTCGGCGGGCAGTTTATAAACCTGTGTCAGCAACTCCCACGCGCTATGGATTGCGTCCCGCTTGAAATAGTCGCCGAACGAAAAGTTGCCGAGCATTTCGAAGAACGTGTGGTGACGCGCGGTATAGCCGACGTTTTCGAGATCGTTGTGCTTGCCGCCGGCCCGAACGCTGCGCTGCGCGCTAGTCGCGCGCTTGTATGGGCGCGTTTCGGCGCCGAGGAAAACGTCCTTGAACTGGACCATCCCCGAATTGGTGAACAGCAGCGTCGGGTCGTTGCCTGGGACTAGACTCGACGACGGGACGATCGTATGCCCCTTCGATTCGAAGAACTTGAGGAATTTCTCGCGGATTTCGGCGGCTTTCATAGCGTGCTTCGTGGGGGGGCCGGCAGTGGTTGTGCAAGCTTTTCATTATAAGGGAAAGGCGAAAACCGGCTAAGGGAAAGGCGCAAGTCAATGGGCGCGGCCCGCGGGGCGGCGCGCTGCTAGAATGGCGCTCACGCCGGCGCAACCCTTTGCCGCGCAGCCGCCATAACGGTCGCACCCACGAGGCCGGGGGAATCCCGGCACACGCACAGTCTGCGCGTGCGGCGGACCTACCGCATGAGTACTACGCACCGCCATGCTAAAACTTTGGCCCGACCTGAAACGCGATTTGCCGAGCTTCGGCGCAATCGGCCTCGTTATCGCGCTGCTGCAACATGATGTTGTCCACGTCCATGGCATGTCCGGCTGGGCGCTGCCGCCGTCGTTCGGCTATCTGGCGCTGGCGGCGCTCGCGCTGGCGATTGTCGCCATCTGCCTATGCGCCTTCCTGCTGTCGCTGGGCGCAAGCACCGACACGAGCGGCGAACTCCACTACCTGGAGCGGCTCCTGAGGCACCTCGACGCGAGGATCAGCGTGCTCGCGTCATGCGGCGCCTCGGCGCTGTTCGGCTATTCGGCCGCACTGCTGCTGCTCGGCGACCGGTGGTACGCCATCCAATTCGTCGTGTCGGCGCTATTGCTGGTGGCGCTCGCGGAAACCGGGGCGAATGTCGCGCGCTGCCGACGTGAAGGTTTCGCGCGTTCCTACCCGTACACACTGCTGGTCGCGCTGCTGATCCTGGTCGTGTACGTGCGGCCGATGCGCCCATTCTGAACCCGGACGGCGCCGGACGTGCCGGCGCGAGCCCGGCACTACTGCTGCATCACCCGCGTCACGCCGCGTCCACGCGGGTCGGCGACCGGCTCGGGAATGTCGCCGTCGATCCGGATCGCCTGGACATCGCCGTTGAAACCTTGCTTTTGCAGCGTGTAGCCCTTCGCTTCCAGTTGCTGCGCCAGGGCGCCGTCGATCGGCTTATACGGCTCCCAGAAAATCGTGTCCGCCGGCAACAACTGGTGGTGAAAGCGCATCGCGGCAACCGCCTCCGGCAACGGCAGGTGGAAATCATAGACGTTGCTGATCACCTGGAATATTGAGGTGAAGATGCGCGAGCCACCCGGCGTGCCGATCACGAGCGCCGCCTTGCCGTCCTTGACCAGGATCGTCGGCGACATCGACGACAGCGGCCGCTTGCCCGGCGCGATCGCGTTCGCGTCGCTGCCGACCACGCCGAACATGTTCGGCACGCCGGGCTTGGACGCGAAGTCGTCCATCTCATCGTTGAGCACGAAGCCCGCGCCCTTGACCACCACGCCCGAACCGAAGTAGCCGTTGACGGTGTACGTGTTCGACACCGCGTTGCCCCACTTGTCGATCACCGAAAAGTGGGTCGTTTCGGCTTTCTCCGGCATCGACGTGCCGAGGCCCACTTGCACGCTCCGGGTATCCGACGGCCGGTCCGGGTTCACTTCCGCGGCACGCTTCGCGATATACGCGTCGTCGATCAATTGCGCCACCGGCACCTGGTAGAAGTCCGGATCGCCGAGATACTGCGCCCGGTCCGCGAACGCGCGCTTTTCCATTTCGGAAACCAGATGGATATACTGCGCCGAATTCAGCGGCACCCCCTTGAATTGCGCGTTCAGGTCCGCCTTCATCTTCAGCAGTTGGAGCAGTGCGATCCCGCCGGAGCTCGGCGGCGGCGCAGTAATCACCTCGTAGCCATGCCACGTCGCGGTGACCGGCTGACGCCATTGGGCCCGATAGCTCGTCAGGTCTTTCCTCGTGATCAGGCCGCGACCCTGCATCTCCTGCACGAGCAGGCCGGCGGTCTTGCCGGTATAGAACTCCTTCGCGCCACGGTCGGCGATCCGCTGCAGCGTGTCGGCCAGCTCCGGCTGCTTAAAAACAGCGCCGCTCTTCAGGTTGCCAAAATACGTGTCGAAGTTGGTCTTGCCCGCGAAGTCCTTCGCGGCGGCGTCGCGGCGCGCCTGGAGCAGTTCGTCCACTTGGAAACCGTCGCGCGCATAGCGGATCGCGGGCGCGAGCACCTGCTTCCACTTCAGCTTGCCGAAGCGCCGCTGCGCCTCCCACATGCCGGCCACCGTGCCCGGCACGCCCACCGCGCGATGCCCGTAGAGGCTCATATCCTGGATCACGTCGCCCTTGTCGTCGAGGTACATATCGCGCGTCGCCGACAGTGGTGCACGTTCACGATAGTCGAGGAAGTACGGCTTGCCCGCGACATACAAGGTCATGAAGCCGCCGCCACCGATATTGCCGGCCTCCGGATAGGTGACCGCCAAGGTGAAGGCGATCGCCACCGCCGCGTCCACCGCATCGCCGCCCTCCTTGAAAATCTGCTCGGCCGCATCGGCGCCGTACGGGTCGGCTACCGCGACCGCGTCGGCACTAAGGACCTCTTGCTGGACCGGCATTTTCGCCAGGGCCGGCGCGCTGACGAGAAACGACATCGTGCCGGCGGCAACCATGCCAAGTAGCGCGTCATGGATGCGGTGCGTGCAGGCAAAACCCATGCGAAACCCCTTGAAGGAATGGAATCGCCATCTTGCCTTGCACCGGGCGGGCGAGGCAACTAGCGAAATCGGGGCCGAAGTGTTGTGCGCAAGCGTCGGCGGTGCGTAAAAAACCTCGCCGCGGCGCGGCCTCAAGCGCGCCATGGCGCATTGGGCGGGCGCGTCGGGTAAAATGGACCGTCCTAGGCGAATCCTTATCCGCCACCTGCCCGGGGCTTGCGAGCCCGGGTGCGATCGGCTACCACACTGTGTCAGCGCATGAGCACCGAACGTATCGACGTCCCAGTTTCTAACTTCATCCGCAACATCATCGATGAAGACATTCGCACCGGCAAATGGGCAGGGCGCGTGGAAACGCGCTTTCCGCCCGAGCCGAACGGCTATTTGCATATCGGGCATGCCAAGGCCATCTGCGTCAATTTCGGCATCGCGCGCGACTACGGCGGCGTGTGCCACCTGCGCCTGGACGATACCAATCCGGAAAAAGAGGACGTCGAATATGTGAAGTCGATCGTCGATGCGGTGCGCTGGCTCGGTTTCGACTGGAACAAGGGTGGACAGGAGCATCTGTATTATGCGAGCGACTACTACGACAAGCTGTATGCGTTCGCCGAACTGCTGATCGAACGCGGCAAGGCTTACGTCGACAGCCAGAGCGCCGAGGAAATGCGCATGCGGCGCGGCTCGCTGACCGAGCCGGGCCAGCCTTCGCCCTTCCGCGACCGCCCGATCGAAGAGAACCTGGACTTGTTGCGCCGCATGAAAGCCGGCGAGTTCGCGGAAGGCGCGCATGTCCTGCGCGCGAAGATCGACATGGCGTCGCCGAATATCAACATGCGGGATCCGGTGATTTACCGGATTCGCTTCGCGCATCATTACCGGACCGGCGACAAGTGGTGCGTTTATCCGATGTACGACTACACGCACTGCATTTCGGACGCACTGGAAAACATCACCCACTCGCTGTGCACGCTCGAATTCGAGGATCACCGTCCGCTCTACGACTGGTTCCTGGAACAGCTGGCCGATGCGGCGATCTTCACGCGGCCGCTGCCGCAGCAAATCGAATTCTCGCGCCTGAACCTGACGTATGTGATCACCAGCAAGCGCAAGCTGCTGCAATTGGTCGAAGGCCAGCACGTCGAAGGCTGGGATGACCCGCGCATGCCGACTATCGTCGGGCTGCGCCGCCGCGGCTTCACGCCTGAAAGCATCCGGCTGATGTGCGACCGGACCGGTGTCACCAAGGTCAATTCGTGGATCGATTTCAGTGTGCTCGAAGGCGCGCTGCGCGACGATCTCGACGACAAGGCGCCGCGCTCGGTCGCCGTGCTCGACCCGCTGAAACTGATCATCGACAACTACCCGGAAGACCAGAGCGACACGTGCAGCGCACCGGTGCATCCGCACCACGCGGAACGAGGCATGCGCACGTTCCCGCTGACGCGCGAGCTGTGGATCGAACGCGACGACTTCACCGAAACGCCGCCGAAGGGTTTCTTCCGCCTATTTCCGGGCAACAAGGTCCGGCTGCGCTACGGTTACGTGATCGAATGCACCGGCTGCGACAAGGATGCGGACGGCAATGTGATCGCGGTTCGCTGCAACTACTTCCCCGACAGCCGTTCCGGCACTGAAGGCGCAAACCTGTACAAGGTCAAGGGCAACATTCACTGGGTCAGTGTCGAGCACGCGTACCGCGCCGAGGTGCGGCTCTACGACCGGCTCTTCAAGGAACCGCAGCCGGACGCGGGCGGCCGCGACTTCATCGAAGCGCTGAATCCGGAATCCAAGCGCGTCGTCACCGCGTATTTAGAGCCGGGCGCGCAGCAGCTGCACGCCGAGGACCGCGTGCAGTTCGAACGACATGGCTACTTCGTCGCCGACCGCGTCGATTCGACGCCGGGTGCGCCGGTATTCAACCGCATCACCGGTTTGCGCGACAGCTGGGCCAAACCGGCTTGAATCCGGCCGGGGCGAATCTGGCGTAGCCTCGGCTTGAGTCCCTAAGCACCTGGACGCACGCAGCGGTAGCGGCGCTACAATTGAAACTCGCCCCAGCCCCCAGCGAACAGAGGTGTCCATGACATCGATTGCTGCCATTCTCAAACCGCATAGTCGCGACCTCGGCGGATTCTCGGTGCGACGCCTGCTGCCTGCCGCCGCGAACCGGATGATCGGCCCTTTCATTTTTTTCGACCACCTCGGGCCTGCGGTGCTGGCGGCCGGCACGGGAATGGACGTGCGGCCGCACCCGCACATCGGCCTAGCGACCGTCACCTACCTGTTCGACGGCGCGATCATGCATCGGGACTCGCTCGGTAACGCGCAGAAGATCGTCCCCGGGGACGTCAACTGGATGACGGCCGGACGCGGCATCGTCCATTCGGAACGCACGCCGCCGGCCGAGCGCGCAGCCGGCCTGACGATACACGGCATCCAGACCTGGGTCGCGCTACCGGTCGCCGACGAGGATTGCGAACCGTCGTTCAGTCACCATCCGGCCTCGACGCTGCCGCATGAGCAACGTGACGGCGTGTCGCTGCAGGTGCTCGCCGGCGCGGCGTTCGGCCTGTCCTCGCCAGTCCCGACATGTTCGAAGACGCTCTACGTCGCTGCGCACTTCAGCCCGGGCAGCACGTTCACGCTGCCGCCCGAGCACGCGGAACGCGGCATCTATGTAGCGCGCGGCGACTTGGTCGTAGACGGCGCGCCGCTTGCCGAGCACCATATGGCGGTGTTGCGGGCCGGTACGACAGTCACCCTGAAAAGCGCCGCGGGCGCGCATGTCATGGTGCTGGGTGGCGATCCGGTCGAAGGAGACCGTTACATCGAGTGGAATTTCGTCTCGAGTTCGCGCGACAAGATCGAGCATGCCAAAGCGCAATGGCGCGCGCGGACCATGGCGTCGGTACCGGGCGAAACCGAATGGATACCGTTGCCGGACAGATGAGCCCCGGCGGCCTGCCCGTCACATCGCGCCGGGCGCGCAGGGCGGCACGATTGCGCGTTGGAGGGCTTGAATTTGGGTGCCCGCGCCCTATTTGATGATCAACTGCATTGTGCAGCTGAACTTTTGCGAGGAACACGATGGATACGACACTTGCGACATTCGAACAGGACGTGATCGAAGCCTCGCGCCAAGTGCCGGTGCTCCTGGACTTCTGGGCTCCCTGGTGTGGGCCGTGCCGCACGCTCGGACCGCTGCTCGAGAAGCTCGAGCGCGAATACGGTGGTCGTTTCAAGTTGGTCAAGGTCAACGCGGACGAGAGTCCCGAGCTGTCGCAGCATTTTGGTATTCGTAGCATTCCGCACGTGGTCGCGTTCGCGGACGGGCAGCCGGTCGATCAGTTCGTCGGCGTGCTGCCGGAAGGCGAGCTGAAGCGCTTCATCGACGGGTTGATGACGGACCCGGCCGAAGCCGAGCGGCGTGCCGCGTTGGCCGCGCTCGCCGAGGGGCGCCGCGACGAAGCATACGACAGGCTCAAGGCGGCGCTGGCACTGGACCCCGGCTACGACGAAGCCCGGCTCGACCTGATCGGACTGCAACTCGACGACGACCGTTTCGAGGAAGCCCGCGCCGAGGAAGCACTGCTGTCGCCGAAAACCACGCAGGGCATCGACGCACGCTACAACGCGCTGAAGACGCGGCTCGACGCGGCCGATGTCGCGGCCGAATTGCCGGACACACGGGAACTCGAAGCGAAAATCGCCGCGCACCCAGACGACCTCGATGCGCGTTTCGACCTCGCCAGCCAGTGGATCGCCGCGCGACATTACAACGGCGCGCTCGAGCAGTTGCTGGAGATCGTCAAGCGCGATCGCGGCTTTCGCGACGACATCGGCCGCAAGACCATGCTGTCCGTGTTCGATCTCGCCACCAATCCGAAACTGGTCTCCGAGTGGCGCCGCAAGCTCAGCGCGGCGCTGAACTAATCATTTGGCCTGGCGCGCAGGCTGCGGAATCGGCGCGCTGGCGGCGTTCGCCAGCGCGCGCAGTACATGAGCAGCCGCCGCAAAGCCAAAACTCGCGGTAACGCAGACGCTCGAACCGAACCCCGCGCAATTCAACCCCATGGGCCCGTCCGTGCGCGCCGCCGATGACTCCAGGTCCTCGGTTTCGTCGATGTCGCGCGCAGCGATGGCCGGATAAATCAGCGGTTCGTCCGAATACACCGCCGGCACCTTGAACCTCGCCTTCGCGCCCCGGGCAAAGCCGTGTTCCTTGCGCAGTCGGCTGCGCACCTTCGACAACAAGGGATCTTGAATCGTCTGTGCCAGGTCGTCGATGCGGATGCGAGTCGGATCGAGTTGGCCGCCCGCGCCGCCGACCGTGATCAGCGGCTGCCCGCGCTGCGCGCACCACGCGATGAGCGCGGTCTTGGTGCGTACGCTGTCGATCGCATCGATCACATAGTCGAAGCCGCCGCCCAGCACCGCATCGAAATTGGCCGGCTCGACGAACTCCTCCACCTCGACCACCCTGCATAACGGATCGATCAGCCGAACCCTCTCGGCCATGGCGCCAACCTTCGCCTTCCCGTAGTTGCCGTCGAGCGCGTGGATCTGCCGGTTCGTGTTGCTCTCTGCGACGTGATCGAGATCGACCAGCGTCAACTGGCCGATGGCGCTCCGCGCCAGCGCCTCAGCAACCCACGAGCCGACGCCGCCAATACCGATCACCGCGACATGGGCGCGCTCGAACGCGTCGAGCGCCGCTGCGCCATACAGGCGCGCGACACCGCCAAAGCGGCGCGGCCGGTCGGCCGCTTCCATCGTCGTCTCCATGGCTTGGTCGGTCGTCTGCGTCGCTTGGTCGGCGGTCTCGACAGTGCAACCCGCAACGCGGCTATCGGCCGCACCGGTTCTGGCGGACGCATCTGTCGCGTCGGACGATGCAATCGGGGCACCTAAGCTACCGGTGACGGACGGGGTCGCGCTCATGTCAGGAAAACTCGAAAGAAACGTTCAGACGCGTATTGTGCCGTGGATGGCGCATCGGCGCCCGTTGGCGGCGTCGCGCTCGCGCCGATGCCGCGCCGATGCCCGCCACACGCGCTTCGCGTTGGTTCGCTATACTTCAACAACGTAGCGATCGCACAAGAACGATGAACTCACTCGCCGATCTTCGAAAGACTTATTCGCTCGGCTCGCTGTCCGAACAGGATGTCGACCGCGACCCGATTCGCCAGTTCCAGCGCTGGTTCGCCCAGGCACTCGACGCCAAGTTGCCCGAACCAAACACGATGACGCTGGCGACGGTAAGCGAGGACGGCCGGCCGTCAGCCCGCATCGTGCTCGTGAAGGGCGTCGACGCGCGGGGCTTCACGTTCTTCACCAACTACGAAAGCCGCAAGGGCCAAGAACTCGCGCGCAATCCCTACGCCAGCCTGCTCTTCTACTGGATCGAATTAGAGCGCCAAGTGCGCATCGAAGGCATCGTGCGCAAGGTCGACGAATCGGAAAGCGATGCTTATTTCGCATCGCGGCCCATTGGCTCACGCATCGGCGCCTGGGCGTCCGAACAGAGTCGACGGCTCGAGAGCCGCGCCGCGCTCGAAGCGCGGGAAGCGCGCTTCGAGCAAGAATTGGGCAATCACCCGCCACGCCCACCTTTCTGGGGGGGGTACCGACTGGCGCCGGACCGGATCGAATTCTGGCAAGGCCGGCCGTCGCGCCTCCATGACCGGATTCAGTATCTGCGCATCGACGACCAAACCTCGCCCAGTGGCCCGTCCACTACAGCCTGCGCACCAGCCGGCGCGGCATCCGAGGCAACCGGCCGCGACCACTGGCGCATCATACGTCTCGCGCCCTAAGGTTTTCTCAGCTCCAAAGACATCATGACTGGCACCCGGACGCTCCGCCGTTACGTGGCTTAGCTACACATCATCATTGGGCTGAACACTTTCGACAGGAGAATGGCATGTTTTGGGAAAAAAAGTTGACGCAGTGGGCAGCCGACATACGCGCCCGCGCGAATCTTCCGGCGCGCGTGGTCTTATGGGACGGGCAGCAACTCGATTTCGGCACTTTCAGCGCGCCGCAGGTGACGCTCAAGGTCAACAGCGCGGCGGCCTTGCCGCTGCTGCTCCAGCCTAGCCTCGACAATCTCGGCGAAGCGTATGTGAAGGGCAAAATCGACATCGAAGGCAAGCTGTCGGATGTGATCAACGTGAGCTACTCGCTTGCGAAAAGTAGCGTGACCAGCGCCAGCAAGCTGGCCCGCGTGCGCCGCTACTTTACCCATTCGAAGACTTCCGACAAGAAGGCGATCCAATACCACTACGACGTGTCGAATGAGTTCTACGCGCTGTGGCTGGACCCGAACATGGTCTACTCCTGCGCCTATTTCGAGAACGGCGACGAGGATCTAGCCACGGCGCAGTTGAAGAAAATCGACCACATCCTCACCAAAATCCAGCTGCAGCCGGGCCAAACGCTGCTCGACATCGGCTGCGGCTGGGGCGCGCTGGTCATCCGCGCGGCGCAGAAATTCGGCGCGCGCTGCGTCGGCGTGACCTTGTCGCAAAACCAATTCAAGCTTGCGACCGAACGCGTGCAAGCCGCCGGTCTGGCCGACCGGATCGAGATCCGGCTGCAGGACTACCGCGACGTGACCGGCCAGTTCGATCGAATCACCAGTGTCGGCATGTTCGAGCACGTCGGCCGCAAGAACCTCCCCGCCTATTTCACCAAAATCCGCGAACTGCTGGTCGACGACGGCGTCGCGATGAACCACGGCATCACGTCGAGCGACGCCGACAGCGGCGAGACGGCTCTCGGCGGCGGCGAGTTCATCGACAAGTACGTGTTCCCGGACGGCGAGCTGCCCCACATCGGTCTCGCGCTGGAGTCCCTGCAGCGCGGCGGCCTGGAGGCGGTCGATGTCGAAAGCCTGCGGCGCCACTATGCGCACACGCTGGACTTGTGGGCCGACAACTTCGAGCGGGCGGCGCCCGAAGCGAAGAAGCTTGTCGACGACGAGAAATTCCGCATCTGGCGCGTCTACCTGGCTGGCTGCGCCTACGCGTTCGACAACGACGACGTGTCGATCTACCAGATCGTCTGCCGCAAGGCCGGCCGCCGCTCCGACACGCTGCCGTGGTCGCGCCGCCACATGTATGCACATCCGCTGTGAGCGCCCGCTAGGTTGCCCGCGGATTTGACCCGCCGCCGCGCCGGACATCGCGCGTGGCAAGGCCACCTCGGACGGTTGGCCCTTAGGCCGGTTGGTCCTTAGGCCGGTTGGTCGTTAGGCGCGGTTGGCGCGCAGCCGATGCGCGAACTTTTGCCGAAATTTTCCGACTTTCGGCGCCACCACGAATGCGCAATACCCCTGGCTCGGGTGGTTCGCGAAATAGTTCTGATGATACGCCTCGGCAGGCCAATAATTGCCGTCCGCTGGCACGATCTCGGTGACGACGTCGCCGTCGTACAATTTCTGCGCGGCGACCTCGTCGCGCACTTGCGTCGCGATCTCGCGTTGCTGGTCGGAATGCGTGAAGATGACGGAACGGTATTGTGTCCCCACATCGTTACCCTGCCGGTTCAGTTGTGTCGGGTCATGGATCGCGAAAAAAATCTCGACGATTTCTCGATAGCCGATCTTTTCCGGGTCAAACGTCAGGCGCACGACTTCCGCATGGCCGGTATCGCCGTCGCACACGCGCTCGTACGACGGATTCTGCACGTGGCCGCCCGCGTAGCCGGATTCGACCGAGGTCACGCCGTCGACATCCAGAAAAACCGCTTCGACGCACCAAAAGCATCCCCCGCCTAACGTGGCGGTTTCGTGTTGTGTCGTCATCGCTTTGCTCCTATCCAGTACAATTGCGCGACATGATAAAGCGCGCCGCCGCACCCAATTTCGACGCCGCCGAGTTTCGCCGCGCGCTGGGCGAATTCGCGACCGGCGTCACCGTCATCACCACGCGCGCCGCGAACGGCGATCTCATCGGCATTACCGCGAGTTCGTTCAACTCGGTTTCGCTGAGACCGCCGCTGGTGCTGTGGAGTCTTGCCAAAACCTCGAACTCGATGTCGGTGTTCGAGGCTAACAGCCATTATGTCGTCAATGTCCTGAGCGCGTCGCAACTCGATCTGTGCCAGCGCTTCGCCCAGCTGAAAGGCGACCGTTTCGCCGGCGTGGCCCACGCCGCCGGCGCAACCGGGATGCCGATCCTGACCGGCTCGCTCGCCTGGTTCGAATGCCACAACCGGAGCCGCTATGACGAAGGCGACCACGTCATCTTCGTCGGCGAGGTCGAGCACTGCGAACTCGCGCCGGACGCGAACCGGCATGCCCCCCTGATCTTCCATCGCGGCCAATTCCATACCGTCGATCCGATCTGAGCCCGCCGCCTCGCCCATCAGGCCCATCATCCGAATTTTATGTGGCAAAGGGCGGCCGCTGCGCGCCAAATTGCAAGCACTTGCCACACCAACGCGCCTATTATTCGTACATCTCTTCGGCGCTGGCCAACCGAGATACGATCATGCAGCGCATCAAGACCCGCGACGACGCGCTGGCGCTCGACCGCGACGATCCCCTCGCCCCGCTGCGCGCGCAGTTCGCCCTGCCCGACGAGGTGATCTATCTCAACGGCAATTCGCTGGGCGCATCGACGCGCGCGGCCGCCGCGCGCGCGCATGCCATTATCACCGGAGAATGGCAACAAGGCCTGATCCGCAGTTGGAACGAAGCCGGCTGGTTCGCGCTGCCCAAACAGCTGGGCAACCGACTGGCGCCATTGATCGGCGCCCACCGGGACGAGACCGTCGTCACCGACACGGTCTCGATCAACCTGTTCAAGATTCTGTCGGCCGCGCTGCGGCTGCAGGGGCGGCGCGACCCGGCGCGACGCGTGATCGTGTCCGAGCGCGCGAACTTCCCCACTGACCTCTATATCGCGCAAGGGCTGATCGACCAGCTCGATCGCGGCTACGAATTGCGCCTGGTCGACGACCCCGCCGGCCTGCCGGCCGCCATTGGCCCCGACGCAGCGATCGTCATGATCACACATGTGAACTATCGGACCGGCTACATGCACGACATGGCCGCGCTGACGCGCATGATCCACGAAAACGGCGCACTCGCGGTGTGGGACCTCGCCCACTCGGCCGGCGCGGTGCCGGTGGACCTGAACAGTGCGCTCGCCGACTACGCGGTCGGCTGCACATACAAATACTTGAACGCGGGCCCGGGCGCGCCAGCCTTCCTGTGGGTCGCGACACGCCACCAAGCCGAGTCCGCGCAGCCGCTAAGCGGCTGGTGGGGGCATCGGACGCCATTCGCGATGCTGCCCGCCTACCGTCCCGATGACGGGATCGGCCGCTTCCTGTGCGGCACCCAGCCAATCGTCTCGATGGCGCTCGTGGAATGCGGGCTCGACGTGTTCGCGCGCACCGACATGCGCGCGCTGCGCCGCAAGTCGCTGGCACTGACGGATACCTTCATCGAGTTGATCGAAACGCGCTGCGCGGGCTTCCCGTTGCGCCTTCTGACGCCGCGCGCGCATCGCCAGCGCGGCTCACACATAAGTCTCGAGCATCCGCATGGCTTCGAGGTGATGCAGGCGCTGATTGCGCGAAACGTGATCGGCGACTATCGGGAACCGCGCATCCTGCGCTTCGGCTTCGCCCCGCTCTACACCCGCTTCGTCGACGCCTGGGATGCGGTCGAAACGTTGCGTGACATACTAGTAACCGAAGCGTGGCGAGCGCCGGACCACGCACAACGCGGCGCGGTGACCTGACATGAGCGACACGAACTCGAATCCGGCCCGAGGCGACGGCGGGCACGATGCGCGGCTCGACCTGGCGTCGCAGTCGATGAGCTACGGCGACTACTTGTCGCTCGACACGATCCTGCACGCCCAGCATCCGCTGTCGCCGGACCACAACGAGATGTTGTTCATCATCCAGCATCAAACCAGCGAACTGTGGATGAAGCTCGCACTGTACGAGTTGCGCGCCGCGCTCACAGCGGTGCGAGGCGACGCGCTACGCCCCGCTTTCAAGACGCTCGCGCGGGTCTCGCGCATCATGGAGCAACTCTTGCAGGCGTGGAACGTGCTCGCAACGATGACGCCATCCGAGTACACCGCGATGCGCCCTTACCTGGGCGCGTCATCGGGCTTGCAGTCGTACCAGTACCGGCAACTGGAGTTCATCCTCGGCAACAAGAGCACGCATTTTCTGAAACCCTACGAGCATCGCACGGAGATTCACGCCGCCGTCCAGGCGGCCCTCGTTGCGCCGTCGCTCTACGACGAGGTAGTGCGCCTGCTCGCGCGTCGTGGTTTCGCCATCGACGCGACGCGGCTCGAGCGCGACTGGTCCGAGCCGACCCGGCACGACGCGAGCGTCGAAGCGGCATGGCTGGAGGTGTACCGGCATCCGTCGGCGTATTGGGATCTGTATGAAATGGCCGAGGAATTGGTCGATCTGGAGGACGCATTTCGCCAATGGCGCTTTCGGCACGTGACCACCATCGAGCGCATCATCGGCTTGAAGCCGGGGACCGGTGGCACCAGCGGCGCACCGTATCTGCGCGCGCAGCTCGATGTGGTGCTGTTCCCGGAATTGTGGCAGGTGCGCACGCGGCTGTAGCATCGTCGAAAGCAAACCCGGCATACCACGGAGGCGAACATGTCAGATGCGGTGCGATTTCACTGGGACGATCCCCTCCTGCTCGAACAGCAACTGACCCAAGATGAGCGCATGGTGCGCGACGCGGCGCGCGCGTATGCGCAGGGCAAGCTCGTGCCACGCGTGCTCGAGGCATTCCGCCACGAGCGTGCCGACGCGACGGTTTTTCGGGAGATGGGCGAACTCGGCCTGCTCGGCCCTACCCTTCCCGAGGCATACGGCGGCGCGGGGCTAAGCCACGTCAGCTATGGGCTGATAGCGCGCGAAATCGAGCGCGTCGACTCCGGTTATCGCTCGATGATGTCGGTGCAGTCGTCGCTGGTCATGCTGCCGATCCATGCGTTCGGTTCGCCGGCGCAGCGGGACACCTACCTGCCGAAACTCGCCAGCGGCGAATGGATCGGCTGCTTCGGGCTGACGGAGCCCAACCACGGCTCCGACCCGGGCAGCATGGAAGCACGCGCGACGAAAATCGACGGTGGCTACGCGCTGTCCGGTACCAAGACGTGGATCACCAACGCGCCGATTGCCGATGTCTTGGTCGTCTGGGCCAAGCTGCCCGTGGACGACGGCCGCGCCGAACAGCGCGACGAGATCCGCGGCTTCATTCTGGAGAAAGGATGGGACGGTCTGTCCACACCGGCGATCCACGGCAAAGTCGGCCTGCGCACCTCGATCACCGGCGAAATCGTGATGGACCAGGTGTTCGTGCCGGCCGAGAACCTGATGCCGCACGTAAGCGGCTTGCGCGGCCCGTTCACCTGCCTGGACTCGGCGCGCTACGGCATCGCCTGGGGCGCGCTGGGCGCGGCTGAAGCGTGCTGGCACACGGCGCGGCAGTACGTGCTGGACCGCCAGCAGTTCGGCCGCCCGCTCGCCGCCAATCAACTGATCCAGAAGAAGCTTGCGGACATGCAGACCGAAATCACACTGGGCCTGCAAGGCGTGCTGCGGCTCGGCCGGATGAAAGACGAAGGCAGCGCCGCCACCGAGATCACCTCGATCATGAAGCGCAACTCCTGCGGCAAGGCGCTCGACATCGCACGCATGGCGCGCGACATGCTCGGCGCCAACGGCATCTCGGACGAGTTCGCCGTCGCGCGACACCTGCTCAACCTGGAAGTCGTCAATACCTATGAAGGCACGCATGACATCCACGCACTGATTCTCGGGCGCGCCCAGACGGGCATCCAGGCCTTCTTCTGACTGATGCGGCGGCAGCTTATTTGTTCGGCTGAGGCGTCATGCGCAAGTAGGGGCGCAAGGCCTTATAGCCTTTCGGGAACTTCTGCTTGATCAGCGCTTCATCCTTCAGCGACGGCAGGATCACCACATCGTCGCCGTCCTTCCAGTTGCCCGGCGTGGCCACCGAATGGCTGTCGGTCAACTGCAGGGAGTCGATCACGCGCAGCACCTCATCGAAGTTGCGACCGGTACTGGCCGGATACGTGATGATCAGGCGCACCTTCTTGTTCGGGTCGATCACGAACAGGGAACGCACGGTAAAGCTGTCGTTGGCGTTCGGGTGGATCATGTCATAGAGTCCCGACACCTTGCGATCCCCGTCCGCAAGAATCGGAAATCCGACGCTGGCCGCTTGCGTCTCGTTGATGTCCTTGATCCACTCGTTGTGCGACTCGGCGGTGTCGACCGACAGCGCGATCGTCTTCACGTTGCGCTTCTCGAATTCCGTTGCGAGCTTCGCCGTCAAGCCAAGCTCGGTGGTGCATACTGGGGTGAAGTCGGCGGGGTGAGAGAACAACACGCCCCAGCTGCTGCCAAGCCAATCGTGAAATTTGATACGGCCTTGGCTCGAATCCTGCTCGAAGTCCGGAGCGATGTCACCGAGACGCAGACTCATGGTTCACCTCTTGAAAAGTCCATTGGATCGAGGAAGTCGGCGGCGATGCCGGCATCCGCGTACCGCCCACGCGGCACAGCAATGTTAAACGATACCCGGGCGGCGTTGGCGACGGAACCCACGTAACATCACATCGACATACTGTTTTGTAAATTTTGTTGGCTGCCATGAAACTTTTGCGTTGGCGGCGGGCTCCATTGAAAGCCGTTTCACAAAGGTATTGAGTCATGGCATCGGTGATCCACGATTGCCGTGGAGCCCCGTGTCTCGGCGCGATGCATCACCTGCGGGCCGAAGGCGTGGAAAAGTCGCCACGGCTGCCGTCTTTCGCTTTCATGCCAAGGTCGTCGCATTGCACTGGGAGTAGTCATGTCGGAAATCAACAAGGAGAAACTAATGTCGGACATCAAAACCGTTCTGGCGGACGCCGAAGACCTCTTGAAACAGGCCGCCAGCACTACCGGGGAGCGTGCCAACGAACTGCGCGAGACCGCGCTCGCGCGCCTGAAGCAAGCCAAAGAGAAAGCGGCGGATGTGCAGGTGGTGGTGGTCGAGAAAGGCAAGAAGGCCGTCCGCGCCACCGACGACTATGTCCACGAACACCCGTGGGCATCGATCGGAATCGCCGCGGGTGTCGGCGTTCTGATCGGATTGCTCATCAATCGCAAGTGAAACGGCGACCCCCCGCCGTGCTGCCCCTCTGCGCTGTCGCCAGCACGTCGTTAATGCGTCGTGCCAGCCTGCCCGCTGCGCCATGGCGTCGGCCGTCGCGTCGATGCTTGCGCCCACCTCATTGCCGCGCCGCGCGCGCTGACCTTCGATGAGCAACGATACCCAAGCCCCCCACCCGATGCATGGACCGCTGCGGCGCATCATCGGATCGGTCGTCGCACTGCTGCATACGCGTATCGAGCTGCTCGGCATCGAACTGGCCGAGGAGAAGGAGCGTCTGCTGGGCGCACTGTTCGCCGGCCTGGCTGCAATGTTGCTCGCGATGATGGCGCTGATCACCCTGACAGTGCTTATCGCGATCTCGTTCTGGGACACGTACCGCTGGCAATCGCTGCTGGTGATGACGCTGATCTATGCACTGGGCGCGGTCGGCTGCGCATGGAAAGTTCGTTCGGGCCTGCGCCAAGCGCCATTCATTTTCCGGGACTCACTGGCTGAGTTCGAGAAGGACCGTGCCATCTTCAAAAAGCCGACGCCATGAACCGCCGCTCCGCCTCCGACCTGTCCCTGAGCATCGCGAGTCGCCACGCGAATGATCCGAAGATCCGCGCGGTGCGCAAGGAGCTGCTGCTCGCGCGCGCCGAAGTCGAGCGTTTCGAGATCGCGCAGGCGAGCGCCGAACTCAAGCATGACCTGCGCTCGTTCGCATGGATACGCTGGCTGTTGCCGCGCTTTAGGGGCCATGCCTTCGGTGGGTTGCCGGGCATCGGCAAACTGTTGAAGCAGTACCCGATGGTCGGCTCTTTGCTCTCGCTGCTGGTTGCCGCGCCTGGGCCCGGTAAGCTGCTACGACGCGCCAAGCCGCTCCTCAAGTGGGGCGCGGCGTTTGCGACGGCGTGGCAAGCGTACAAATTCTGGCGCCGAGCAAACGGCCAGCACTCGGCAGGCGCTG
>Ga0310811_10003729_pt1 | contig 19217 bp, 32 predicted proteins | sample YCmetagenome_FD_207642 | JGI IMG/M metagenome (GOLD analysis project Ga0310811, IMG submission 207642) | Soil microbial communities from experimental microcosm in Duke University, North Carolina, United States - YC | ecosystem: Engineered > Artificial ecosystem > Soil microcosm > Unclassified ...
GTCTCATTGTCGGCGGTGGGCCCGCCGGTCTTACCGCGGCGACTTATCTCGGGAGATTTCGCCGGAACGTTTTGCTGGTGGATGGCGGCGACAGTCGTGCCTCATGGATACCTGTGACGCATAACGTTCTCGGATTCAGCAAGGGCATAACGGGAAGCCGCCTTTTGACCGCCCTCCGCGAACAGGCTGATCAATATGGCGCTCGCCGGCTGGCGGGGCAGATTATGCACCTTAAACTGCAGGCGGTTGGCCGTTTCTCAGCCACTTGGGAGCACGGGCAAGTCTCCGCGACGAAGGTATTGCTTGCGACCGGGGGGCTCGATGTCGAGCCAGAGATTGAGAATGCCCGAGCCGCCGTTAAAGCTGGCCTTATTCGCCACTGCCCAATTTGCGATGCCTACGAGGCGACTGGCAAAAGGATTGCGCTGGTGGCTTACGGAAAATGCCGCACGAACGAGGCGCTCCTACTGAGAGGCTACACATCTGACCTGACCGTTCTGACACTTGGGCACCCCGCCCGTTTGTCAACTGCCGATATGGCTATCCTAAGAGGCGCCGGCATCAAGATCGTCTTTCAGCCGATTGAGAGACTAACCAGGGCGGACAAGCAGATTGCAGCTTGGCCTTTAGACGGCTCCGCTCCTCTTATGTTTGATACTATCTACTCGGCCTTGGGAGTAGAGTTGCGCTCTGCGTTGGCCGTTTCGCTCGGAGCCGAGATAGATGAAGACGGCGCGTTACTAGTAGATCGGTATCAGCAAACCACAGTCCCGGGACTCTATGCCGCCGGCGATATTGTCCAAGGCCTCTCCCAGGTAAGTGTCGCAGCAGGGCAAGCCGCAATCGCCGCGACCGCGATCAATGCGAGCTTGCCGGCACTGTTGTATTGATTGTTCGTCAACCTGAGAGCAAGAACGGGAACTGCGGCGGACTAAGTCGCTTATCATGCAGCCATACCTCGGGAGCGACCGACGGACTAACGGCGGGTCGCCGGCGAGGCCAGGCATGACGTACGAAAACGCTCACATCTCGAGGTAACGGCCGCAAGTGACGGGTGCTCCAGGCCAATGGCGAAAAGGAAAACTACAAGACGGCGAATGGGTACGACACCGCGGCGCAAGGGACGAGCCATTTCTATTCGACTATCGGAGGACGCGTTGGCCGAGCTTGACGCCCGCGCTGCGGCTTGTGGACTCGGTCGTTCTCCGATGGCAGTCGCGCTCATAACGCAGGCATTGGGCCAGCGGGCGAAAACTGAGGTGATCTGACTGGCAGCCTTGCGCGCAATCTTGACAGGAATGATACGGGCCGGTCTGCATGAGACCGCCCCGCCAGCTCGCATACAAGCCTTTGTATCCTTGTGGCCGGCACGTCCAAGGTAATTCTTTAAGACCGGACCAGCGTGCAATTTCCTAAAGGCTGGACCAATGAAGACGCGGATAAATGGCGCAAAGGAATGGAACTTCAGAGACCGACGATTACCGCGACATCGTTCGACATGCCGGGGCTTCTGATGGAAGTCGGCATCTTGACCCTGCATCCCAAATAAATCATGGCGGTTTCAATCGTTCGTCACCGACGCTTGGATTTCGTCGTGGTTGTCCTCCTGCTCTTTTTGGTCGCCTTTTTTGACTTACTTTTTTTTGCTCGCAGGCTTTTTTTGGCTTTTTTCCTGCCTCTGGTCGTGTCGATTCCGACAAGCTCTCTTATCTGATCCAAAATACTGTCGGAGTTCCTAGCCATTTTTGTCTCCTCTAGAAAGCACTCGCCTTAGCAGACGAGTATCGAGCTGGACCTCAGGTACGATAGCGTTGCCGTTCGGCTTCGATTTCCGAAATGTCGAAACTCGGCCGATTGGGATCATAGCCGGTCCACCCGGTTTCACGATATGTGCTTTCTCGCCTTGCGATATCAATGGCCGAGCTAGCTAAAATCCGCTCATAACGAGACCGATCATCGTTCGGAACACGTGCCGTCACCAGGGTGCCCCCGCGCCGGATGCTCTCCAGATAGAGCTCTGCGTTCTCTTTCGAGATACCCGATTCCACTAAAGCGCCAACGATCCCGCCGGCTGCACCGCCGGCAACGGCGCCAGCCGCTGTCGAGGCAAGCCAGCCTGCCGCTACGATGGGGCCAACTCCGGGGACGGCTAGCAGTCCAAGACCGGTCAGCGCCCCGATCGTACCCAACGCTACAGCACCCAGGCCGGCTCCGGCGGTGGCTCCCTCTGCCCTATCGTCGCGACCATCGCGATCCTTATCATGCTTCGGATCAACCGGATCGCCATCGGCAGGGTACCAACCGTCCGCGTTACTAGCTAAAATGCTGATATGGCTGCGATTAAGGCCGGCCTCTTCTAGTTGGCGAACAGCGGCCGCTGCCGCCGCATAGTTGTCGAACACGTAAGAAATGGTGGCGGTCATGGACGATCCTCGCGATATGCTGGGTTTTTCAGTTGACGTTTCCTTGATAGTCGAGGCTCACCGGGACGGGCTTTCCATCCTTTTGAGCCGTTGCTCTCCAGATACCGTCCTGGTCTTTGCGAAGGCCTGCGATGTTGGTGTAGCCCCTTGCCTCGATACGAGAACGCGCCTGTTTCTCCGTGAAGCTATTCGCGCCTTTCACAGGATTAGGCGAGTTATTGGCGTCAGGGGATTTGATGGGAGCGTTCTGCGGAGCGGTCTGAGACGGATTCTGTGCGGCTGCAGCAGCACTGAGCATCGTTAGCGCAGCTGCAGCAATGAAGATGGGGCGCATGGTTGTTTCCGAGAGCTTCCGACAAGCAACTAGGCTCGGCGCCAGTAGTTCCAGTCGCGGGCAAATATTGCTCGCGGCTAAAATATGCTCACGTTAGCCGCTTGTTCGCTTGGAGCGTTGAACCACGCGGAACTCTTCGGTAGCTCCTGATGCGCAAGACAAAGACCCCTAAATCGCAAAGAACACCCGCCACGCTCGCAAAGCGCTGGAAGAACTATGAGTGGTGGGAGCGAGGGATCTTGATTCTGGGCCTAGTCAGTTTTATCGGCGCGGTCACGATATTATTTCTGCCGCTTGGGAAGGGCCCCAGCGAATACCGAAGCAGCGCGCTAGTGTCGGCTGCTGGCAGCCGACAGTTCCTGGACGCCATTTCGGACCAGATGGCGATTCCGGTCGATTCTGGCTCGCCGCCTGAAATCATCGTCGATGGTGATCAATTTTTACGCCGCATATTGGCGGACATTGACAGTGCGAAATCATCGATATGCATGATGAACTATATTTGGAGCGACGGACGCTTCAGCGACGCGGTTCTCGCCCATTTGGCGCGAAGGGCCACAAGTGGGGTGTCGGTGTACGTGCTACTCGATGCTTACGGCTCGATCAAAGCCCCAGAGAGCAAATTTGAAGACCTGAAAAACAAGGGTGGCAAGGTGGCCACCTTTCATTCCTTGATGCCGTTGCCCTGGACGATGATGCGCGACGTAAGGCGCAATCATCGGCGCGCGATCAGCGTGGATGGCCGCATCGGGTATACCGGCGGTGTCGCTGTGGATGACCATTGGTTGGGCCACGCCCGCAATCCCGATGAGTGGCACGATTTGATGTTCCGCTTTACCGGGTCGGCCGCTGCGCGCATCCAGGGCAGCTTTGCGGAAGTATGGATGGCTACGACGGGAGAGCTTCTATCGGGCCCATGGCTTATATCCAACCAGGGGACAGGAAGTGAAGGCGCGCCCTACGTAACAATTTCTACATCCCCATCTCCTGATCTGTTTGAGAGCGAACACTTCTTTCTAATGTCCTTATGGGGCGCTCGCCGCTCCATTCATGTCGAAAACCCCTATTTTCTTCCGGATGCTTCTATTCGCAAAGCACTAATCGACAAGGCGCGCGCGGGCCTGGATGTTACATTGCTTTTGCCTGGCGAGCATACCGACGAGAGATCTGTTCGATGGGCCGGTCAGCGCATTTATGACGACCTACTCGCGGCGGGGGTGAAAATTTACGAGTACCAGCCAACCTTCACCCACGCCAAGCTAATGGTGGAAGATGCCAAGTGGTCCGTGATCGGTTCAGCGAACTGGGATAATCGAAGCCGAAAGCTCAATGACGAGATCATCGTTGGGATGTCTGACGGCGCCTTCGCTTCTCAACTTGAGGACATATTCCGCAGCGATCTGAGCCGCTCCCGGAGAGTTACGCTGGAAGACTGGCGTAAACGTGGGCCTTCCCAACGCGTGTTGGAATACCTTTCACAAGCCTTTGTGCAGCAATATTAGATCAAGATATTCCGCCTACGCGGCCGGGAAAGTAGTGCAATTAAGTTGCGTCGCCTTCTGGGGACGCTCAGGAGAGCCAGATGTCTACCAATGCACCTTCCGGCGATGGCCACCGCAACGGCGCTGTGCGCAAACGCTCACAGCTGAAGACCAAGGTCATGGGCGAGGAGCACTTCACCAAGGCGCGATAAGTCCACTGGCCGGTTCATGAATCAGAAGGAGGACGGGAAGACGTTTAAAGGCGTCCGAAGCGAGCACTGATCGGCGCGATTCCGCACAAAAAGCTCCGGCAGTAAAAACCAGGCTTTTCGGGCTGGAGGGCTACTAGGCCGTTCCAGCGCATGAGACCGGGATCGGTTCCATGCCGAAGCTGACTAGGCGTCCACTAAGCCAATTTCACGATGGACCGGCTCGATGCCGCTTGCCCTCAAGGAGGGAACCAGCGCCGAATTTCCCAGCAACTGGACCAAAGAAGCCGAGACGTGGCGCAAGCGCGTAGGACTCTCGCGGCCAGGCGCCAGCCTGCGAGATTGTTTATCTGCTGATCAGTAGGCGTCCCTTTTTCGCCGCATTGTGGGACCGGAACGACCTTTTGTGAATCGCGCTTCTTTCCCGAAGGGCTTTGTGGAGAGAAACATGAGAATCATTGGAGTTGCTCTGTTCACGCTCAGCCTTGTCAGTGTTGGCATGGCGAATGTCACAATGGCGAACACTACGGTCATTCACAAGGAAAGCGGCGACAGCGACCGCTCCAAGACCATCGTGAAGCATGACGACGGGTCCAAGACGGTGATCAAACGCCATGGCGACCGTGTGAAGAAGATCCACACGGCGTCCAATGGCGACAAAACCATCGTTAAGAAAACCACGTACTAGGAGCGAACCATGCGGACGATGCTGCTTTGGCTGATTGGTATCCCCTTGCCTATTATTCTGATCCTATGGCTTGTTTCAGGGCATGCCTGATCCAGACCCTGCTGCCATAGTCGAAATGACCGAATGGGCTGCCTGGTTCGCTTGGCGGCCCGTTCGTCTCTATACGAGCGGAAAGATCATCTGGTTGAGTAGGATTTTTCGTCGGTGCGTGGTCCACGCGAGTGGCTATCGGACATGCAATTATACTATGGAGCCGGAAGAGTTTCCTCGCTATGTGCCCAGCGTAAGCCCACCGGCTTGATGGTCACTTTTGGGCAAGCCGCGGAGATTTAGCGCCGGCACGCAAATTAGCCAAAGCAAAAAGATCCTAGGCCTCCAGACAACGACGAATGACTCTGAGCAAGTCTTCATATGCCCGCTCCTCCTCCACAGCCTGCCACTCCGGCAGGTGTTTAGGGCAGTACGGTACTTTTGCGCCGTCGTGCAGGATCGCAATATACGTCGCCGGCCTTTTGCAGAGCCGCCACCACTCGGCTGGCCTTCCAAAGGCCTCTTGAATCGAGCTTATAGCCCTTCTTCTTGGCCAGGGTCTTCAAGCCGTCGACATGCGCTTCTGAGCCGGTGGCGAGCAGCAACGTGACCCCGTAGTGATCCCGTGCAGTAACATGAACTGCGAGTTGATCGGCCTGACTGATGGTCTTGCTGGCGCCCTGAAGCCGAGGATCGACCACCACCAATGACAAGGTCGAAATTAGCTCGCACCCCCGGCGAAACTCTCCTGCCGGCGTGACATCAGCCCAATCCGGATGAAGTTTTTTGATTTCGGAGCTGGCATACTCAATCGCCGCAGCAGCCCGATGAAGGTGCCTGCCTTGCGGCCGACGGCTCATATCGATCGCCTGCAGGACCTTCGCCTCAAAGGCGGGCCCAAAGCCTTTGACAGCCTTCAGACGGCCCTCGCGAGCCGCCCTCTCCAGCCCTTCTAATGAGGATATGCCAAGCTCAGCATGTAGCTTGCGAATACGGTCCGGCTTGATACCGGGCAGGCGCAACAGCTCCAGTAACCCCTCGGGCGCCTTCTCCCGCAACGCATCCAATCCCCGATACCGACCCGTGTTGTAGATTTCGGTAATTACGGCGGCCAGCGCCTCCCCTATTCCCGGTATATCTTGGAGCCGGCCTTCTTCCGTCAGTCGCTCGATCGGCACCTGCGACAGCAATAGGTTTTCGGCCGCCCGGTTGTGCGCCTTGGCGCGATAAGGGTTTCCGCCCGCAAGCTCCATCCTCAGCGCCAGTTCGCGCAACTGTTCGGCCACCGCGGCGGCATTTGGTTTTGCCATGGTGGCGCAACTTCCCAGGCCAATCAGAGTTCCATGACGAGGACCAGACGGAATGTTGGTTCCCTCGCGCAGGGGCTAGATGTATCGGGCCGCGATACAAACGGCCTGCGCTAGGTACCTATTCCAGCCGTTTAGGGCGATAGGCACAGAGGTTAACGACGTCATGACCGCAACGCCATCCAAACTCGCGACATCTCGGACATCCCCCGCTCCTACGGAGCAACAGCTCTCTATGTTTTCGCGAACGGCAAATACAGTCGCGCATTGGACGGGAAAGCCTGCGACTTTCACCGTCTGTTGCCTCGTTATTGTCGTGTGGGCGGCAACCGGCCCGCTTTTTCGCTATTCCGATACCTGGCAGCTTATTATCAACACCGGCACGACGATCATTACCTTTCTCATGGTATTTCTCATACAGAACACTCAGAACCGGGACGGGGCAGCCCTGCAGGCAAAGTTGGACGAGCTTATTCGTGTGACACAGAGTGCGCACAACGACTTGGTTGGCGTGGAACGATTGCCAGAAGAAACGGTCGAAGCACTGCGCGAGCGCGGAATTGAATCAGCAAACCACCGGGAACTGGGTTAGGCGCGTCTGTTGCTGAAGCAGCTCCAGCTAGCCGCCTAACTGACCCGTGGCGCGGGCTGAGCGCACGGCCGGCGCGGACTGATTAATCGATTTTCCGCCGAGTGCGCCGCATCGCATTCGAATGCGTACGGAAGCTGCTGTCACAACACTCATTTGCAAATCCTGACGAAAATCAGGGGACTGCTGACTTTAATTCGTTCCCGCAATGTTGGTGCTGGAACCACCCGCGAACGAGCGCCTTGTTGCTCTAAAATTAGGCACGATCAATCAGTGGAACGAACAGGAAAATCCTTTTGGCAACTGCCGCTGCGATGTGTCTCGCGGCGGGAAGCGCCGCCGCACAAAGTTCCTCGGCGGTCGGAGCCGGCGGCTCGACGGCCGAAAAGGGTAGCGCCAGCACTGCACTTGGTACCGGCGGATCATCTGCGGGTAGTCGTGGTTCGGGTTCTTCGTCCACCATGGGTGTGGGTGCAGCAACCGCGGGCAATGGCTCGGCCAGCGCGGCGTTGGGCACCGGCGGCTCCTCGGCCGGTACCGGGCGCTCGGGCAGCTCTTCTAGCATGGCCGTTGGCGGCGCCACCGCCGGACACGGCAGCACGGCCATGGGCACCGGCGCTTTATCGACCGGAATTGCGAACCGCAACAGCGATACCGAGGCCAACGACCGCTCGGCATCAAACCGGGGCGCCGATCCTCCAGGTCATCACAAGAAACACCACCATTCCGTGAGCTAACCGTTCTGGTTGGGCGGTACCAGCACGGGGACGCTGCGTCATTTCTAGAACAAACCCCGCCGACAATTGCCGACGGGGTTTGGAATGCGCCTTAGACCTAACTTAGAGGCGGTAAGTCTCCCGTTCTCTGCGAATCTGATCGGCTGTGTAAGCCGGCGCGGCGGGATCGTAGCCCTTCCAACCGGATTCCCGATAATCAGCTGCGCGCTCGGAGATGTTGAACGCGTTCCGATCCATGATTGCGGCATACTTGGTTTCTTCGTCGTCCGGCACCTTCGCCGTTACTATCGCACCGCCCCGCCGAACGGCCTCGGCGTAGAGCTCCGCGTTTTCCTTGCTTGTGCCAGATTCCACGAGCGCACCAACAATGCCGCCCGCCACGCCGCCGGCAACCGCACCGGATGCCAAGGCGGCCAGCCAGCCGGCAGCCACGACCGGACCAATTCCGGGGATCGCGAGCGCGCCCAAGCCGGCGGCTGCGCCCACCGCACCGCCCGCAACGGCTCCTAGTCCGCCGCCGGCCGCCGCACCCTCGGAACGGTCGTCCTTGCCGTCCCGATCTTTGTCATGTTTTGGATCTACGTCTCCGCCGCCCGGCTTGTGCCAACCATCGGCGTTGCTGGCGACAAGGCTGATATGGCTGTCGCCTAGGCCGGCGGCCTTGAGCTCGCGAACGGTAAGGTCAGCGGAGGCATAATCGTCATAAACGCGCGTCAGTGTCTTTGTCATGGCCTGTCCTTTGAAAAGAGATGATTTGGGGGTGAGTTAGTTGACGTTGCCTTGGTAATCGACGCTGATCGGCCCGGAGTGGCCATCCTTCATGGCAGTACCGCGCCAAACTCCATCTTTGCCCTTCTTGAGTCCGGCGACATGTGTGTAGCCCTTCGCCTCGATCTGCTTGACCGCTTCACCGCGAGTGAAACTATTGGCGCCGGCTACGGGCATCATGGAGTTGTTGTCGTGCGTGGATTTGACCGCCGGATTTTGGGGGCCGTTCTGAGCTGGCATGTTTTGCGCGAAGGCCACTGAAGCGGCCAAGCTCAGTGCGACGGCGGCTAGTACGATATGGCGCATAGAAATCTCTTTCTCTGGAGTTCTCAGCCGCCTAACCCGCCGTGCTCGCGATGGTTCCTTCCCCTAACCGAGACTCGGTAACTATATTTTTTTGAGGTTTCAGCGGCAGGTCAGCCATGTCACCGCGGAACATTTGACGATGCGTCGGTGTTCCACCAACTACAGCACAAGGAGACAAACATGGATAAGGATCGCATCAAAGGATCGGCCAAGCAGGCCGGAGGCGCAATTAAGGAGGCCGCGGGCAAAGCGACCGGAGACAGCAAACTCCAGGCCGAAGGCGCTGCGGACAAGACCGCGGGGAAGGTGCAAAACGCGGTTGGCGGCGTGAAAGATGCCGTCCGCGACGCGACGAGGAGATAATTGGCGGTTTCCTGCGTCGCGCCCCTTATTTGCTGAGCTTCCGCATTAGCGGTGCAGTCGCATTCCTCGAGCGGAAATTGCACAAGACGAAAACTGCCGCCCAACGCAGAGCCGGTGCCCTAGCCGCCCGGCGCAATGCCGGCAGCTAGAGGCGCGACCAAGCGCACCACTTCAGCCGCTAGCTCGCGCCATCTTTCGCCATTTCCGGCATACCATCTTTCTGCGCGTGCTCAGCGGCCGACGCCGAGCGCATTCGGGTTTGGGGATGACTTTGACCTTAAAAAGCGGAGTCCGGGAGCTGCGGGAGCTGTATGGCGTGAGGTGTCGAGTAGCCATTAAGCCAGAGTACTTTCATGTCCGGGAGCCAAAGCGACCACACCTTACTCCATAAGCCTGTCTTAATGTCGAACTTCACCTTGCCTGCAGACCGCATTCGCCTCAGAAGATCTTGCAGGGGGTCGGAACTCCTACTGCTAGGGTCGCAGTTTTTGTATCGCATAGACGGGGGCGAGGTTTATCCAGCGCCGCCAGCACGTCTTCTTCTCGTATCGTAAGCAATGCTCTCTCGATTTCTTTATAGTCTCGCTCAAATGTCCGCTTTTCGCCAAAAGCAGATCTCCGTAATTACCTAGGGGTGGGCTTCGTGCGGTGGAAGATTATCGAGAATTGGCTCCCAGGCTACTTTGGATCTTGTCCAGACATGCATTTCAGGAGCCGGTACTCCCGCATCGCTATGAATAATTCCCAACGGAATGCCACGGTATTGTGGGGACATCGTTGGCTCATACCAAAGCGGAGAACCACAATTGCCGCAAAAAGCCCTGAACCCGTTTCCCGCCTTATATAGTGATACGGCTGTCTCCGACCGCTCTATCAAAAGTTGCGTAGTTTCAATCAAGCCCCATGCAGAATGAGAGGTACCGGAGAATTTTCGGCGGTTTGTACAATGACAAAATCTAACGTGATGGATGGATCCAATAATCTCATACCTAATGCCACCATAAAGGCAGCTAGCAGCTTTTCCAGCCTCACCCATAAGCCCTTCTCCCTCGACGATGAGGTTTAGACTATGACAATGAGACACATCAACGAAGGGAGAATGAGCTGGACTGCTTGGCACCAGATTGGCTCAGATGGCGAAACTGGGTGAGAGCCGGTCGAATGTTCGCTTTGGAGCAAAAGCGAACATGATCGCTCCGGCGGGAAAACGCGCGAACCCCGCTAATCGGGCGAGCCGAAAGACCGTCCAATTTTCGGGTGCATTGCGGATTGGGCAACGCCTCACGCGCGGGTCTCAGGCAGCACAGTAAAGGACGTCAATGGTGGCCTAACTGCTGTATTTATCCTGAACCATCATTGGTTTTTGGGGGCCGATGCGAGCGCCACGCAATTTCTAGGCGACGCCGCGAGAAGCCCGATCACCATTTCCAATACCAACGTCACTGTTGCCGCGGTGATCGGATATCATTTCTAAATATTGGTGCTGTATGGGCCAGCGGAGACAGCCATGCGCCTCCGCTCCTCCTCAGCGCCATCCTGCTCCTTGCCCTACCGCCAGTTTCTCAGCGGACGCGGTCAAAAAACCCTGCCGTCGCTCGGGCAGTTCGATCTGGACCACGGAAGCGCCGGCGGCTTTCTTCGCCCGGTAGCCGCGCGTTGGATAGGGTAATTCTAGTCGGTCGCATATCTTGGCAAGGCCGTTTCCCGTTATGCCGAAGTTCGCCCCCAAGTGATTCAGTGCATACAGATCATCTCTCGAGATGTGGTGAGCCATTGCTAAAACCTCTGCGGTGTTGGTCCGCACGTTGGTGGATGATGACGTTAGCTCAGGTTACGGCGAGGGACGAGCCGCACCCGAAAGTCGCTCCCTATTGTTGGGATCAGCTATGCGCTGCAGGTAAATGAAGTTATCTCTCGGTCTGCAAAGTGCGGCGCGGCCTTCGGGAATATGTTGGTCAGGTGAGGGACCCAATGGCTAAAGACAACAGAGGCTTTAAGATTTATCGAGCACTTCGTTTTGCATTTCCTGGTCGGCAAGCTTCTCCCAAGAGTCCGCCAGTGCCAGCAATGCGCTTTTTAGCTCCGGCGTGTTCGCGGATCGAGCTTCCTGGCGCGCTGCTGCCGCGCGCAACCGATACGACATTGCCAAATGCAAATTCGGCTCCATCCCCTGCTCCATTTTTTCGAGAATTTTAGGATGCGCATCTGAAATTGTCCCTATACCTACCGTACGGACACTGAACCCAACATTTGCTAAGGCGTTTCCAATAGCGGAGCGCGCCGTGACAGAGGACAGAGAAGCCGACGAATGGAAGGAAAAGGCCAAACGGGCCGAAGAACGGGCTGCAAAGGCTGGTGATAACATCACGGCCGCGACTTGGTCCGAAATCGCACGCATATATCGCCATCTCGCAAATCGAAGGGAAGCTTGGGCGCGCGCGTGGAAGCCACGCATACGCGACGTTCCGAACCAAGACGACAAAAAAGACAAACCCCGCTAGAGACTCCAGGAAGCGCGGACAGACTCACCTTCGACGGCCTATGTCGGACTACCGCCCGACCGGGGAACGCGGCCAGTGAGTCTGGTGTGGCGCTGCAATTGATACCCCTCTTCGCAGCCTAACGACTCGTTAAGAGGCGCGCGCTAGCCTGGGACTTTCGGAGGGCATCATGCGCGGATGGGATTTTACCGATAATGCCGAAGAGCTGCCCGCAACGCCACGGGACGAAGCCAGCACTTTCCTGCTTATCGTTGGCATTGCCTGCTGTTCTGTTCTCGTCCTGGCGGCGCTTGGCTCTTTTTAGCTCGCAGATAGAGGCGCGCCTCCCATGGGTTCGAATGCGGGAGCATGAATGGCCTACCTTCCACCTTTAGAGCGGCGCAAAAATCCTTCACGAAAACGGACAGTCGTCTTCGATGTCGTCTATCGGGTTCTCTGGAATGACGAGCGGAAGACTTTTGACGTTTATCGAAACGAGGAAAAAACCGGCTCATTCGCCCGTGACAAAGCAACCGCGATAGGCCTCGCCATTCGTGCCGCCCAGGAAGACGATGCCGTCCTGAAAATAAGCGTTACCTCAATTCAGGACGGCAAGGCCGTAGTGGAGTGGTCCCGCTAAGCGTGTTGCTGTGGAAAGCGTTGAGCTCAGACGAAGGGGACCGCCCAATATCTAGGGCTAGTAACTATTTCCCCAATCGGAAGTTGGAGGCCCCAAAAGCGCCGCATAGCCTCCTATAATGTCGCCGATGGACCACGCCAGCATCACCAAGGTTGCGGAGGCCATGGTGGCCGTTCTCGGCTCATCGGCGCCTACGGAGGCCCGAAAAAAAGCGGCTGAAGCGTTGGATGCAGGCGATGAAGGTGCCTTTCGAGCCTGGCATCTTATTATGAAAGCCGCGCGGTTAATCGCGGGTGACGGGAAAAACTCGTCAGCCAAACCCTAGCGGCTGGCACACAGTCCCGAATCGCGCGTTACTGACGGCGAGGAGTTGAATACCCAGGCTGCGAATCCGGCTGTCAACAAAGCCAGAAGTCCGAGTTGGGTCATCTTCGGAACCAAGCTGCAAAAATCCGCCATGCCGAGCGCGATAAGGCGGCGATGGAAGCGCTGCTTGGAAAGCTGTCGCTCCAAAGCAAGCGTTGGCACTGCGGCCCCTGCAGACTCCGCCGTTTCTGCGAGCCGACACTACATCCCCAATGAGGAGGGCCAGCTGAAATGGCTCTGGGTCTATTGCGAAAGTCCGTTTTGTAATCACGCGCCGGCCGCTCCGCTTGCTCCATGGCGTATTCGATGGGGCGTGGACAATCCCTGCCCCCTGATGCGTCGTCACTTCCGGTGCGGGGTATGCGGGTGCAAGGCTGCGCATTCCACAGGCCTCGCGAGAGCATAAGGGGGTCATTGAGACCTGGGACCCTGACTATTTCCCTGCAGGGCGCGAACTCCTCATGGCAGGCCACAGGGAACAGTTTGAAAGCAATAAAGAGCGCGAGGAGCGGGTTTTGAAAGCGTACTTGGCCCGCTAGCGAACTCGAAATCGCGAGCGTTTGAAATGTCTGTCCTGTTGTAATCGTTGATGCTGGGGCGGTGTGCGCCCAACGAAAAAGCCCGACGCCTTCGAACCGCCGGGCCTTCTCTAATGCTCGCCAGTCTCTCCGCGCCCCAAGGAGAGCTATGGGACGGACATCTGATGGGAAAGTAAGCACAACTTGTCGGATACCTTCAATGAGGACTCCACAACCCGGTTAACCGGGGAGGCATCTACCGCTAACGAGCGGGGCGGCACGGCACGACTGGCGAAGCAAAGTTAATGTCTAGCCGAGCCCCATCCCGTTTCATCATCGGCCTCCATGTGACGAAGATGAAACGGGAAGCTGTAGCTTCACGTCCGAGGTCTTCGCGAAATTAACCTTATAGCGCTGAAAAAATAAAAAGATGACGGTGTAAATATCTTGTGCAAAGCTCTCGGCGCTTCCTACGTGGAGCGCAAGAGGGAGCACCCAGACCGGGCCCGGTGGCTTCGAAACGCCGGGCCTTTTCCTTAAAGGAGAGAGCGCTCGGCATAAGTCCAAAAGCCGGTGGTCCCATCGCCAAATTCTGGGCCTTTCTCAGTCGAAGTTATTGTAGGCTCGGTCCTACATCATGAACGACGAGCTATCTCCCAACATGCCCGCCTCACTCGCGACTGAAGGGCACGTCTATTGTGCCGGAGCCTTGTCGCAGTGCCTCAATCGCTGGAACAGGCTTTCGCCGGATCAAAAGGCAAGCGCATTCCTCAAATTCGGCAGAGACGGCATGACCCCCACATTCGTGCGGGGGGAGCAGCTACAGAAGCTTGGCGCCAATTTGGAGCTGCGTGGGCTGCGCGAAGTTACGCCTCGCGCGCCTCAAACCCCAAGCAAGAGCGCGTCGACGTAAGCGGCGCAAACGACAAACGCCAGCCCAGCGACTGCCAGGACATAAACGATGAGCTTCTGCCAGCGCATGTAGGCCTCAGACCCTTGAGGCAATCTTTTTCATGTTTTTGCTCCGCTTCAAGGTGCCATGTGGAGAATCCACAGGAGCCGATGAGGCTGGCGAGCGTTGCTGGAATCCGCTGCCCAAAGAGGCGGGGACGTGGTGATGGTATTTTGAGGTAAGACATAGCGACGCCCCTAAGGGTAGCGTCCGGCAGCTCGACTGCCTATCTCCGGTCGCTGCCAAAGAGCAAACGGCAGTACGGCACCGCACCGATGCCAGATTTTGTCGAGCCGCAACTGGCCAAGCTGGTCGACGAGCCGCCACGCGGTTCGCAATGGGTGCACGAAATCAAGTTTGACGGATACCGCGTCCAAGCTCGCATTGAGAATGGCAAATGTGTGATGGGGAGCCGAAAGGCTCTCGACTATTCAAAGAAATTTCCGGAAATTGCCGCCGCGTGTGGCGAACTACCCAACTGCATCACCGACGGTGAAGTGTGCGCTGTCGACAACGAGGGCGTACCCAACTTCGCCGGTCTTCAGAAGGCGTAGGCTGGGTCCGCGGAATGGAACAATGGAACTCCCCTTACGCGGGCGTGTTAACTATAACACCCTTGGAGGTCGCGTTGCGGAAAGTCTCTTATTACATGGTGACCGTCCGAGGCCGGAGATCCAAAACTCCAACGACCTTCTGGATTTCGTCGGGGACCGAAATGTGGGCGTTCAAAAGAGCGCAACAGCTACTGGGCGAACCGTGTGACTGTCTCGATATTGCCGTCTGTGGCGGTCACACGCCCGCTGAGCGCCCAGGTCCACTCACGGTTCAGGCTTCGGCGCCGACTGTGTAACGTCGTCCTTGAAGACACGAAAACCACTGCGACCTAGCAAGACTTCCCGCATTTCCACCGTATCAATAACTGCGCCCGTTTCGTCGGTAATCTCGATGATGCGGCTATTAATTGATCCGCCGTGAAGTATCCGTTCGGCTATGATTTCGCGCGATGAACTTAAGGCTTCTGTTCGGGCTGCCTCATAATCTGAAAGCTCTTGCCCCTGGGGATCGTGGTAAAGGTTGTTGCCTTCTCTCACATTGAAATAGAACCGGGGCATGGCGAGTTCTCACAGGTCTCTATGCTACTAACAATTGATCGGGAAGCCTGTTCCGGTCCCTAAAGATGCGTTTCGATGAAAATCGCCACGTTCACAACATTAGCAGCCGGCTCAGCAACTTACGCGCTTGCTTGTCATCCGGCCAGGTCCGTCAGGCGGTTGAGGCTGAAGTAGGCGGTTGTATTGCCCCCATTGTTGTGGTTGAGCGCGCCACACTTTGCCCCACTATTATTGAGGCCGACACACAGCCGGAGCTCCATTTGCGGTAGGTGACCGTTTAAGCCCGCGACCAGAGAAGATTCGGTGTAGGCCGAGGTCGCCATCAACCAACCGCTGTAGGTCGCGCGCAGCACATTATCATCGGGCGCGGCAGTGACAATGGTCGTAATTGAATAGTTCGTCGATTCATCCGCGTAGGTCCAGGTCTTATAGTTATTGAGCTCGCTGAAATAAGATTGCAGCACCGGCGCCAAGTCACTGTCTTTGACATTACCTCCGCTCACCAGACAACTACCGCACATCTTGCTCTCGGAGATGCGGCTGAGCGCATACGCGAAATTTCCCATCTCTGCCCAATAGGCCCTCGTCTTTGCCAGCTCCCCTTCAGTGGCACGGCTTTCCACCAGTACGATGCTGGAAAAAAACATGGCGAACGCCGTCGTAATCACCGCCCCGACGATGGTGACGAACAGCATGACGCCGCCACGCTGATTACGCAGCATCTTCAATTTGGATCGGCCTCATCCCGGTTCATCGTAAAGACCTCATAGTAGGTGTCAGTGAACTGGCCGGGGCTATCGGCGCGTTGGGCCTCGAAAGGGTCCGTGATGGAAAATGTGACCTTTACCGTTATGCCCTTGATGCTGGATGCTCCGGCGTCCAGCTTGATGTCACTGCCGATCCAGCCCCCGACCGATTGTGTGGAATGGTTGTCCGCGCAATCGGGAACCGGAATGCCCACGCCCTTGCAGGTGATCGTCATGGTCGCGACGGTATCGGGCGTCAGGGTCAGCCTGTTGCTCGTATACTTCAGCGCATTCACGGTCGTGCGCAGGCCATTGGCCGGTGCGTTATTGAAGCCCCTTAGCCCGTACAGATTCTTGGTGCCGTCCTTCCCGGTGGAGGAGGAGATGGCACCAAAGGCCAAGAGATCGTAGGTCTCTCGCGCATGGCGATTCATCTCGACCTTGGCCCGGATCTCGTCCATCCAGGAAAAGCTTTTGATCAGGAACGCTGAGGCCGCCAGGACAATCACCCCGGAGGCGGTGGCGGCGCTCATCATCTCCATCAGGCTGAAACCGGCCTGCGATCTGATTGTCATGTGTGCCGTCCAACAAGGGTGCTAAGAACGACTGTCTGAAGATTGGAAGCCGCCACCGGGCTGCCGGTGACCATGCGGAAGGGATATTCGAGATAAAGATCGAGCCTGTAGCATGACCCGGCCAGAAGCGCGGTGAAATCCAGGCACCCGCATCCATCCCCGCCCGCACAGGAGGACGGCGTCAGTGCCGTGGTTGTCCAGCTAACACGGCCTGCAATGCCCTGCGCCTTGTCGATCCAGCGATAGCTTCGGTTCAGGGATGACAGCAAGTTGCTACTCACATAAAGCTCGAAACTGTCCCCGCTGACGAATGTACTGGCGCTGGTGGTGATGAAATCTTGGCCCGCAGCAACGTAGACGGGCGAGAGCGCGGTTGGATAAGTCAGGCGCGTGGACGGTAATGCCGCGACTTCATTATACCCGGTCGTTGCCGTGGGACCGGACACGCCGAAGCCGGTCGTATCATAGAGCGTGGTCAGGCGTTCCAGTTCCGAACTGGCGGCAAAGATCGTCTTCTGCCGAAGCGTCAGGCTGTTGATCCGGCGGTCTGATGCGATCCAGAACGCGCCAATACCTGTTACAAAGATCGATAAGACAAGCGCCGCGCTCATCACTTCGATGAGCGTGAAGCCACGCTGGTCCTTATGAAGTTTGCGCCACGCCATGGTGATAAACTTTGCGTTCAAGCTATCGGGAAGGTCTTACGTCCGAGTTACATGCAAGCGCTTTCGCGCAATAAGGGGACGGATATGTCGCCTGGTATGCTCTATGTTATTGGCTCATCGTACGGTGTCAGACAAAGCGCAGCCGACTTCGACGGATGTGGCGAGCAACGTTCGGAAGCGTTGGGGGAACCTGGCCGTCGCGGCCAGGTGCGTTCACCGCAATGGCGCGACGCAAACCAGATCTTCAAGACATGGAGCTGAAGCCAAGCCAAGTGCCGCGCGCTGCTGAGTTTCTCAAAAATGGAAATTTACAGGGCTTTTCGTTTTGGCAGGACATTGCCGTGAAGGTCCACAGCCTCCAGGCGCAGCCGAAATTCGTCCGAACATGAACTGTCATTTGATGGTCTCATGCCCCGCGCCAAGCAGCAGAATGTCAAGACGAACGTTTGGTTTCGAAGAGAAAACTTTTACTTAAACTGGACGTCTTAATTCCGCCAAGCTGCGGGAGCATTTGTGAGGGTACTTCTTTTGGAAGGTGCTCCCTATGCGAAATCTTACGTCGATGACGCTCGCCGGGTTACTGTTAGCCCCAAACGCATTCGCTAGAGATGTTTCCGACGTCCGGAACCCGCTGCCTTCTGGTAAGCCGGCCGGCGTAATCGCTGCGCAAGGCGCGCCGGTCTCCACTGCTGTCTTGATCGGGCTGGGTGCTGGGCTCACCGGCCTTGCCATTGCTCTGATCGCATCGGGGGGAAAGGCTGGTGGTTGTGCAAGTAACAATCCGAACACTCCTTGTGGATCTACATCGACATCCACGTCGACCAGTCCGTAATGCGGCACTGGTCCAGTTGACTTAGAGTTGTGGCTCAGCCTGTTGGGTCAATATGTGCGCCAGCCGTCGATAACGTCCACCAAGTTCAGCCAGGAGTAAGTGGCTTTGTCGCCTTTACAGCCGGCGGTTTTTCCCTCGGCTTCGTTCTGGCGAGATAGTCATTCCGCCTTTGGGTCGCGTTCATGCTTCCCTGGCCTTGGCTGGATACTTTTCTGCGCGCTGCTTGGCGTTCACCGATCCGCCCCCTCAGAGAAGCAGATCCCTGAAGGGATAGACGGCTATTAGGTCGCCGTCGTCGGACATGACCTCTATCCGGCCATCATCTACCGGACGCCCATACCGGATGTCGGCGGCTACCAAGTCCCGAACGCTGTGCTCGGCTTCACGCTTCGCGGCTTCCTGGTTGGGCAGCAACAAGCCTTCCGTATCCGGAATTGCACCCTTGTCATCGCAAATATGAAAGAAATACCGTGGCATAGGCTAGGAAACGCCGCTTCGGTGTTTCGTTCCAGATGTTCCTTAGGTATCACCTGAAATCTCAAAGCCAAGCGGCAGCGACCCAGAGCGTTGCCGGCACGGCTCAATGTGCTTCGCGAAGCTCTTCCGCCCAGTATTGATCGGAAGAAAGCTCATCGCTCACGACGTTGTCGAAAGCGGAAGGTTCGATTTCCAGGAGAATTGAGCTCGAGTTTACATCTTCTATCGCTGCCCGCGATTCGGTAACCCTCTATTTAGATGCTGGTGTTAACATCGCCATAGGAGCTCTTATGGTGAACCCTGCAAACGCTTCCCAAGTCGACCGTCGCCCAAAACGGCGGGCTCCCACTTTGTTGCCTGGGGTGGTTATGACTTTCGATGGAAGTGGTGAGTACGATTGCACCGTCAGAGACTTAAGTGACAGCGGAGCTCGAATAACGATCTCGAACACCACCGCGCTTCTGGGGGAGTTTTATCTATTACACGTGAAAGAAAGGACCGCTTATCGCGCGAGAATGGCATGGCGCGTTGGAGCAAGCGCGGGTGTGCAATTTGCGCGGCCGTTCCCCTTGATGCGAAGGCGCCATTGTTTCTGCGAAAAGCTTGGCTGCGCAGAGCG
>Ga0310811_10003730_pt1 | contig 19217 bp, 20 predicted proteins | sample YCmetagenome_FD_207642 | JGI IMG/M metagenome (GOLD analysis project Ga0310811, IMG submission 207642) | Soil microbial communities from experimental microcosm in Duke University, North Carolina, United States - YC | ecosystem: Engineered > Artificial ecosystem > Soil microcosm > Unclassified ...
GTCACCGCCGTCGACCAGCTCTGACGGCCGTCCACCACCTCGATCTCCGGTCGGCGTCGAACGAGCCGACCCCCCGCGTTGTGGAGCAAGGGGTGTTTCCTACGGAATAGCCGAACCGGCCAGGCCACGGCGGGCCACCGTGGATCGCCGTGGATCGCCGCCGACTGCCGGTGGTGGATGGGGCCGATCCTGGCGCCGGACCCGGCCCGTATTCCGTAGTAAACATTCCTTCCTGCACTACCCGGGCGGGCCGGGAACGGTAGAGTGGCGGCATGCCGGTGGGGTGGTGGACGGTCGCTCTGGCGCTGTGCGCGGTGCCGGGCGGGTTGGCACTGGGCCCCGGCGGGATGCTGGCGGTGACCGCCGGCCTCGCCGCACTGGCCGCGACGCTGGTGGTCGTCGGCGCACTTCAACGGGTCGAGATCGCGGCCTCGCCGATGAGCATCCGGCGCATCGCGTTGCGCGAGCGGTCGCGGCGCACCGCGTTCCTCCGGTGGCGGGACCCGGACGCGCCCGGCCACGCCCGGCCGCGGGCACCAGGTCTGTAGAGCACGGAACTCATACCCCCGGCGCTTGTTCCCCACCCGCCGCTGTGGCGGGGGTTCGTCACCTGTCCTGACCAGGCGGTTGTGGAACGGTCTCACACCTTCCCACCGTTGGAGTCCTTTCCGTGTTCGGTCTTTTCACCCTGCCCGTTTTGGGCGCTTATCACGTCGTGACCGCGATCGCCTCGTTCAGCGGGGTCGCGCTCGCGATCATCGTCTTCACCGTTTGTGTACGACTGTCGCTGCTCCCGCTCAGCCTTGCCGCCGCGCGCGGCGGCAAGGCCCGTGCCCAGTTGCCGCCCCGCATCCAGAAGCTGCGGACCGCCACCGCGACGACCCGGGACGGTTACCAGAAGAAATCGCCGAACTACAACGGGAATCCGGCATTTCGATGTTCGCCGGATGCCTGCCGGCGCTGGCGCAGATCCCGTTCGTCACCGTGATGTACCGGCTGTTCACTTCCACGGCGGTCGGTGGGCACGCGAACGCGCTGCTCGGCGGCACTGTGTTCGGTGCTCCGCTGGGTGGGCATTTCTTCGCCGCCCTCGCCGCCGGGAACGTCGCGGTCTTCCTCGGACTGTTCGTGCTGCTCGGCGCCCTCGCCTGGTATTCGTCGCGCTGGCAGGCGAAACAGGCGCAAGGTCCGGCGCTGGTGCGCCTGCTGCCCTATGGAACCGTGCTGATGGCGTCGGTGATACCGCTCGCGGCGGGAATATACCTGCTGGTGACCAATGCCTGGACGGTCGCGGAGCGCGTGGTGTTCTACGCCTGACGCGTGGCCCGGTCCCTGTAGCATTCGCCTATGGCAGATGTTCGCTCGCGGGTCGTTTCCTGGGTCGGGCGCAAATACCTGGAACGAAAGCAGAAAAAAGGCGTCGACCTGCTTTCGTTGTTGCCCGATTCCACGCTGATGCCGTTGCGGCGCACGGGGCTGGACCCGGTCGGCGAACTGGGCGCGCGGCGGGAGACCGAGCCGGTCAGCCGGTTGCGGCTGCCCTTCGGTCTGCGCGCGTGGCTGGTCACCGGCTACGAAGAGGCCAAGGAGGTCCTCGTCGCCACCGGCAGGTTCAGCAACGACTACACGAACCTGATGGGCACCGCGGCGATGTCGGCCGAACAGAACCCCGGCGGGCTCGGTTTCGCCGACCCGCCGGATCACACCCGGCTGCGCAAGCTGCTGGCGCCGGAGTTCACCATGCGCAGGCTCTCCCGGCTCACCCCGCGAATCCACGCGGTGGTGGAGGAACGGCTCGACGCGATGGCCGCGGCGGGTGGCGAAGCCGACCTGATGCGGGACTTCGCGCTGCCCATCCCGTCGCTGGTGATCTGTGAGCTGCTCGGCGTCTCCTACGAGGACCGCGCGGACTTCCAGCGGCTGAGCATGGCCCGGTTCGACCTGTTCGGCGGAGTCAGCGCGTCCTTCGGCGCGATGTCGGAGTCCCTGTCCTACCTGCTCAACGTGGTGACCAGGCAGCGCGAGTCGCCGGGCGACGGGCTGCTCGGCATGATCATCAAGGAACACGGCGACGAGATCGACGACCGGGAGCTGGCCGGACTCGCCGACGGCGTGCTGACCGGCGGATTCGAGACCACGGCGAGCATGCTGGCGCTGGGTGCCATCGTGCTGCTCCGCGACCGTGCGCACTTCGAGTTGGTGCGCGACAGTGACGACGCGGTCGACGGGTTCGTCGAGGAGTTGTTGCGGTACCTCACCGTGGTTCAGGCGGCGTTTCCGCGCTTCGCGCGCGAGAGCGTCGAGGTGGGCGGCGCGAAGATCGAGAAGGGGGACATCGTGTTCGTGTCGCTGAGCGGCGCGAATCGCGATACGGCCATCGGTGCGGACCCGGAACGCTTCGATCCGGCTCGCGGTGCCTCGCCGCATCTGGCCTTCGGCTGGGGTGCCCACCGCTGTGTGGGCGCCGAACTCGGCCGGATGGAACTGCGCGCCGCCTATCCCGCGCTGGTCCGCCGGTTTCCCGAGCTGCGGCTGGCCGTCGCCCCGGAAGACCTGCCGTACCGGCAGACCTCGATCGTGTATGGCGTCGACGCGCTCCCGGTCCTGCTGTGACACGGTGCCGTGACATGGTGCTGTGAAACGGTGCCGTGACGACCGCGCCGCGGCAGTGCTGTGACGCGGGAGTCAGGCGTTCGTCGCGCGATGCGCGAGTAGCGGTTCCGCGGCGCCGGTGTCGGTGATGAGGGTGGAGACCAGGCCCGAGCGCAGGATCGCTCTGATGGCCTCGGCCTTCGGGGCGGTGTAGCCCAGTGCGATGAGTTCGGGCACCCGGAACAGTTCTTCGGTGCTGATGGCCAGAACGTGGTGGGCGAGTCCGGTGGACATCGGCTTGCCCTCCCCGTCGAACAGCCGCCCCGAGACCTCGGCCTTGGCGCCCCGGCGCGCGATCTCCTCGCTGTCGGCCGGAGGCAGGGAATCGTACACAGTGGACTCTCCCGGACGCCAGGCGCCGATGCTCACCACGGCCTTGGTCAACTGTCCGAACTGGGCGAAGGTCTCGGCGATGCCCGGCTGCCCGCGCAGGATGTCGGTCGTCCTTGCGTCGGGCAGCACGAGCGGTCCGTAGATCGGGTAGGCGTCTCCGCCGGAGATCGCGGCGACGTGCCGCACCGTCTCCACCGACCGGTCCCGCATGTCCATGCCCGCCTGCACGCCGCACAGCTGGACGACCGGGCACCGGGCGAGCCGGCGCACCGATTCGGCCATCGCGTTGACCGAGCGTGCCCAGGCCAGGCCGAGCACGTCGGTTTCGGTGACGATTTCGGACACGAGACGGGCGGTGAGCGCGCCGACGTGCCGCCGGATCTCGGGGCGGGGCCCGGTGCTGGCCTTGCGGTCGAGGACGAAGGCGCGCCGGAGCCCGAACGCCGAGCGCACCTCGTCGGAGAGCTGCACGTCCACCGGAACGGGGAGGTCGAACTCGACCCGGACCAGACCGCTGCCGCGCGCCGACTCCAGGATCCGGGCGACCTTGAACCGGCTGATCCCGAACTCCTCCGCGATGTCGATCTTTGAGTCGCCCCGCACGTAGAACCGGTACGCGATCAGGGCGGACAGCATCGTCTCCGCGAGATCACGACCGCTCATATGAGCACTATTACCACTAACGGTTGACGGGATACAAGGAAAAGCCCTTGAATGCTTGCGCGTGCAGAAGGCACAAGGTCGTGTATGCGCTCATCTGAGCGCAGAGAGGTGGCAGCATGCGGGCGGCGATCGTTGACCAGCCTGGTTCGATCAGGGTCGGCGAAGCGCCCGACCCGGTGCCGGGCGCCCGGCAGGTGGTACTCAGAGTCGGTGCCTGCGGGATCTGCGGGACCGACGTCCACATCGCGGACGGCCACTTCCCGCCCACGCCCTATCCGATCGTGCCGGGCCACGAGTTCGCCGGAGAGATCGTCGAGCTCGGGCCGGAGGTGCCGGGCGGCTGGCAGGTCGGCGACCGGGTGGCCGTGGACCCCTCGCTGTTCTGCGGCTACTGCGCCCCCTGCCGGGCCGGCCGCGGCAACCTGTGTGAGAACTGGAACGCCACCGGGGACACCGTCGACGGCGCCTTCGCCGAGTATGTCGCCGTTCCCGCGGCCAACTGCTACCGCCTGCCGGATGAGCTGAGCTGGCAGCAGGGTGCGCTCGTGGAGCCGGTTTCCTGTGCCGTGCACGGTGTCCGGCGCATCGGCGTCGAAGCGGGAGAGCGCTTTCTCGTCGTCGGTGCCGGCACCATGGGGCTGATCATGCAGCAACTGCTGCAACGCGCCGGCGCCATCGTCACCGTGGTCGACCGCAATCCAGCGAGATTGCCCCGGGCGCGAGATCTCGGCGCCCACGCGGTCGCGACCGGCGTGTCCGAACTGGATGGTGAACGGTTCGACGCCGCGGCCGACTGCACGGGTGCGGCGCCCGCCATCGAGTCGGCCTTCGACGCGCTGGCGCGCGGCGGCCGCCTGCTCGTCTTCGGGGTCGCCCCGGCCGAGGCGCGGGTGGCGTTGTCGCCGTTCCGCATCTACAACGACGAAATCACCGTGGTCGGCTCGATGGCCGTGCTGCACAGCTACGGCGCCGCGCTCGACCTCGTCGCGAGCGGTGCGATCGACACCAAGGCGTTGCTCACCGACACCCTGCCGCTGGAGAAGTTCCCGGACGCCCTGGATCTGATGCGCAGCGGCGCGGGCCTGAAGGTCCAGGTCCTTCCTGGCGAAACCGGCGCGAACTGAAAGGGACGGCGAAGGTGACCAAAGAGCGCGCACGATTCCGGCGAACACTGCGCACCCAGCTGACTCTGCTGACCGCGGCCCTGCTCACGCTGACCGGCTGCGCCGGGGCCGGAGAGCTCGGCGCGGGCGGGCGCACCCTGGTGATCGCGATCGTGTCGAACCCGCAGATGAACGACGCGATAGCGCTTTCCAACCAGTTCGAGCAGGCCAATCCCGGTGTCAAGCTCAAGTTCGTCTCGCTGCCGGAGAACGAGGCCCGCGCGAAGATCACCGCCTCCACCGCCACCCAGGGCGGCGAGTTCGACGCGGTGATGATCAGCAACTACGAGACCCCGCAGTGGGCGGCCAACGGCTGGCTGGAAAACCTCGAACCCTACATCGCCGCCACGCCCGGGTACGACGAAAACGACTTCATCCCGAGCATCCGCAGTTCGCTGTCCTATCAGGGCTCGATGTATGCGGTGCCCTTCTACGGCGAGTCCTCGTTCCTCGCCTACCGCAAGGATCTCTTCCAGCAGGCCGGGCTGACCATGCCGGCGCACCCGACCTGGCAGCAGATCGCCGCGTTCGCCGCGAAGCTGGACGACAAGTCCGCCGGAGTCGCCGGGATCTGCCTGCGTGGTGACCCCGGCTGGGGTGAGAGCCTCGCCCCGTTCGACACCGTCGTCAACACCTTCGGCGGACGCTGGTTCGACCAGAACTGGAACGCCCAGCTGACTTCACCGCAGTTCCGCGCCGCCGCGCAGTTCTATGTCAACCTGGTCCGCCAGTACGGCGAGGTCGGCGCCTCCAGCGCCGGGTTCTCCGAGTGCGGCACGCAGTACGCCCAGGGCCAGGCGGCGATGTGGTACGACTCGACGGTGATGGCGGGCACCAACGAGGACCCGTCCAGCAGCAAGATCGTCGGCAAGTCGGGGTACGTCGCGGCGCCGGTGGAGCAGACCCCCTCCAGCGGCTGGCTCTACACCTGGTCCCTGGCGATTCCCAAGGTCGCCAAGGACAAGCAGGACGCGTGGAAGTTCCTGGCCTGGATGACCGACAAGCAGTTCGTGCAGACCGTCGCCAAGGCCGACGGCTGGAACGCCGTGCCACCGGGCTGCCGCCTCTCGACCTACCAGATCCCGGAATACCAGCAGGCCGCGAAGGCCTACGCGCAGGTCACACTGGACAGCATCGACGCCGCCCAGGACAGCAAGGTGCGCACGCAACCCGTGCCCTACACCGGAATCCAGTTCGTCGGGATCCCCGAGTTCCAGGACCTGGGCACCCGGGTGAGCGAGGAGCTCTCCGCCGCGATCGCCGGGCAGATCACCGTCGACCAGGCGCTGGACCAGTCACAGCAATACGCACAAACAGTCGGCGATTCCTACCGGGAGACGACGAAATGACCGCGGTAGCGCCCCCTTCACTGCGGGCCGGACGGCACACCACGACGAAAACGGCACCACGGTCCTCGACGACCGCCTGGGCCCGGCGCGCGCCGTTGCTTCCGGCGCTGATCTTCACCATCGTGGTGACCCAGATCCCGTTCCTGGTCACGGTTTTCTACTCGTTCCAGTCCTGGAACCTGGTGCGGCCCGGTTCCCAGCATTTCGTCGGGCTGCAGAACTACATCGACGTCTTCGCCGACAGCCAGTTCCGCACCGCGATGCTCAACACGGTGGTGCTGACCGTGGTGTGCGTGCTGGTGGCACTGCTGCTCGGACTCGGCCTCGCGGTGCTGCTGGACCGGAAGTTCACCGGCCGCGGTGTCGTGCGGACGCTGCTCATCACGCCGTTTCTGATCCTGCCGGCGGCGGGCGCGCTGCTGTGGAAGACCACGATGTTCGACCCGACCTACGGGCTGCTGAACTTCGTGTTCGGCGGGAACACCGACTGGCTCTCGGAGTTCCCCCTCGGCTCGGTGATGGCGCAGGTCGTGTGGCAGTGGACGCCGTTCATGATGTTGTTGCTCCTGGCCGGTCTGCAGAGCCAGCCGAAGGACGTGCTGGAAGCGGCGTCGGTCGACGGGGCCGGCCGGTGGCGGACCTTCGTCTCGATCACGTTGCCGCACCTGTCCCGGTACCTGCAGCTGGCGACGCTGCTCGGCGCCATCTACATCGTGAACAGCTTCGACGCGATCTTCCTGATGACCCAGGGCGGGCCGGGCACCGCGAGCACGAACCTGCCCTACTACATCTACCAGCGGGCCTTCCAGGGCTTCGACATCGGGCAGTCCTCGGCGATGGGCGTGGTCGTGGTGATCCTGACCCTGATCGTGGCGACCTTCGCGCTGCGCCTGATGTTCCGCACCTTCGACGTGAGCGGCAGGAAATGACCCGGGGAGCCCGTCCAGTGACCACCGATGATGTCGTCGATCCGGGGCGCGGCGCGGCCATGCGCTCGCCGTCCGCGGAGTTAGCCGGGAGTGTGAAATGACCGCGCGGAAGAAGTTCGGGTCCGCGTCGCTGACCACCGCGACGTGGGTGATCGCGATCCTGTTCGTGTTCCCGCTGCTGTGGATGGTGCTGACCTCGTTCAAACAGGAGGCCGACGCCTACACCGATCCACCGCGGGTGGTGTTCAGCCCGACGCTGTCCCAGTTCGCGGGGATCATCGAGCGGGGATTCCTGCCGTATCTGGCCAATTCCACGTTCGTCACGGTCATCTCGACCCTGATCGTGCTGGTACTGGGCGTACCCGCGGCGTTCGCGCTCTCGCTGGCCCCGGTGCCGAAGACGAGCAATGTGCTCGGATTCTTCTTGTCCACCAAGATGTTGCCGGTCGTCGCGGCGATCATCCCGCTGTATGTGATCGCGCAGAAGACGCAGCTGCTGGACAACGTGTGGGCACTGGTCATCCTCTACACGGCGATGAACCTGCCGCTGGCGATCTGGATGATGCGCTCGTTCTTCCTCGAAGTGCCCACGGAGATGATGGAGGCGGGACGGGTGGACGGCGCGCGCCTGCCCACCCTGCTGTCCAAGGTGATCCTGCCGGTGGTCGCTCCCGGAATCGCGGCGACCGCGCTGATCTGCGTGATCTTCTCCTGGACCGAGTTCTTCTACGCGGTCAACCTCACCGCGGCCAGGGCGGGGACGGTGCCCGTGTTCCTGGTCGGCTTCATCACCAGTGAGGGCCTGTACTGGGCACAGCTCGCTGCCGCGGCGCTCCTTGCGTCGCTGCCGGTGATGATCGTCGGCTGGGTCGCGCAGAACCACCTCGTGCGCGGCCTGTCCATGGGCGCGGTGAAGTAGCCGGTTGCGAAGCGGGGGGAGCGGGCGGTACCTGCTCCCCCCGCTACCGGTCAGTCTTCGACGAGGGAAAGCGCGCCACTGGGGCAGATGTTCACCGCTTCACGAGCCTTCTCGACATCGGCGGGGCGCTCGTTCAGCAGGATGACGGTGCCGTCGTCCTGGCTCTGGTCGAACGCCTCGGGATCGGTGAGCACGCACTGGCCCGCGCCGACGCAGGTGTTCGTGTCCGCGATGATGCGCATGAAAGTCCTTTCCTACCAGGTGACGGGAAGCTGATACAGACCATAGATGGTCGAGTCGGTCTTGTACGGCAGTTCGTCCACGGCCGCGGCGAGTGCGAGCCCCGGGACGCGGGCGAACAGCGTATCGAAGACGATCTGCAGCTCCAGCCGGGCCAGGTTCTGGCCGAGACACTGGTGTGCGCCGAATCCGAACGCGATGTGGTGCCGCGCGCCCCGCTCGATGTCCAGGCTCATCGGGTCGGCGAAGACGTCGGGGTCGTGGTTGGCCATGTTGGCCAGCGACACCACGCCCTCGCCCGCTTTGATCTGGACGCCGCACAACTCGACATCCTCCGTGGCCAGGCGGGAGGGCGCGAAGTCGACGATCGTGTAGTACCGCAGGAGTTCCTCGACCGCGGCCGGGGTCTTGGTGGGATCGGCCTTGATCGCCGCGAGGTCTTCGGGGTGCTGGAGCAGACCCACGGTGCCGAGCGAAATCATGTTCGCCGTCGTCTCGTGCCCGGCGATCAGCAGCAGGAACGAGAGGCTGATCAGGTCTTCGCGGTCGTAGCCACCCTCGGCGCGCCGCTTGCGAATCTGCCGGCCGAGCAGGTCGTCGGGCAGTTCGGTTTCCTTCGTGGTGATCAGGTCGGCCAGGTAGGCCTTGAGGTCCAGCAGCACTCCCCGGCGGGCTTCGAGCGCGGTCTCGCGGTTGAGGAGCTTGGCCGACCGGGACTGGAAGAACTCGTGGTCGGCGTAGGGAACGCCGAGCAGTTCGCAGATCACGAGGGAGGGCACCGGCAGCGACAGCGCGCGCACCAGGTCCGCGGGCCGGGGTCCGGCGAGCATGGCGTCGATGTGCTCGTCCACGATCTGCTGGATGCGCGGGCGCATCGCGGTCATCCGCTTGACGGTGAACTCGCCGAGCACCGCGCGGCGGGCGGGCCCGTGTTCGGGCGGGTCCATGGAGATCATGCCCGGCTTGAGCGCGCGGGTGGCGTCCTGCTGGGTCTTGAGCAGGGTGGGAAAGTCGGGGTTCGTCCGGTCGGCGCTGAACCGGGGATCCGCCACCATGGTGCGGACGTCCTCGTGCCGGGTGAGCGCCCAGGCCTGCTTGCCGGTGGGCAGGGTGACACGCGAGATGGGCGCTTCTTCCCGTAACCGCAGGTGCTCGGCATGCGGAGCGTGTGGGCACGTGCGGGCGACGGGCAGGGTGGAAGCGGTCGTGTCGGTATCGGTCATTGTCCGGCCCCAATCCTACGAAGAGTATGCGGAAGAACACCCTCCACTTGTTCGCCACGCTACCGAAGCGGAGGGTTTTCGTCCAGCTTTGCCGTCGCAGACGGGCTCCCGGCGCCGAACGCCGAGTTCAGGCGGTTACCGGTGGGTTGGGCAGGCCACCATCCTGATGCGACAATCGGCGCATGACGGCTGATGCTGAGTTGCCGCTCCGGGCCGACGCGCGGCGTAATCGCGACCAGATCATCGCCGCCGCCAAGAAGATCTTCCTGGAGTTCGGCCCGAACGAACCGATGGAGGAGATCGCCCGCCGGGCCGGGGTCGGCGTCGGCACCCTCTACCGGCGCTTTCCCGACCGCGACTCGCTGATCCTCGCGGTGGCCAGGGAGACGTTCGAATCCTTCGCCGTGGGGGCGCGCGCGGTCGCCGCCGAGGAACCGAGCGCCTGGGAGGCGCTCGTCCGGCTGCTCCACAAGTCCCAGGCGCTCAAGCTGATGGTGCAGCTGGCGATCCTGTCACCGCTTGCCTGGGCGATCATCAGGGAAGACGAGCGCACCCAGCAGTGCCGGGACGAAATCCTGCAGGTGCTCGACGATCTCGTCCGGCGCGCGCAGGCGGAAGGTTCGATGCGCGCCGACGTCGGCGCGGGCGACGTGGCCGTGCTGTGCTCGTTGCTGCTGCGCCGAATGGAATTCGGGCCGCAGACCAACGACCTCGTGCTGGAGCGCGCGCTGGTGCTGATCCTCGACGGGCTGCGCGCCAGCTCGCGCACCCCGTTGCCCGGTCGCCCGATCACCGGGCACGACCTCCGGCACCGCTGAGTGGGTCGGAAACCCCCTCACAGGCCCATCGGATGCCACACGGTTTTCGCTTCGAGGTAGCGGCGCAGCCGGGCGAGGTCTCCTCGCGCGGTCCAGTCGGGTTCCTCCGCGGGCACGGTCAGCACCCGCTTGATGTTGCCCGCGGCTTCGCGCGCCAGCTCGGTGCGGGCCTCGACCGTGGCGCCCGTCGGGTCCAGCGCGTCTACGTCGCCGTGCGAAGCCAGCCACGGGCCCAGTTCCGTTGCCCGGCCGGTCAGCACGTTGGCCACCCCGCCCGGCACGTCCGAGGTCGCCAGGACCTCGGCCAGGCAGACCGCGGGCAGCGGCCGTCGCGCGCTGCTCACCACGACCGCCGTGCAACCGGCGGCCAGCACCGGGGCGAGCACGCTGACCAGCCCGAGCAGCGACGACCGCTGCGGCGCGAGCACACCCACCACGCCGGTCGGCTCCGGGACGGTGAAGGAGAAGTACGGCCCGGCGACCGGGTTCGCGGCACCCAGCACGCTCGCGATCTTGTCGGTCCACCCGGCGTAGTACACCCACCGGTCGATCGAGGCGTCCACAAGGGACTGTGCCCGGCGGGCCGCGATGCCCTCGGCGGCGGCCACCTCCGCGGCGAACTGGTCGCGGCGGCCCTCCAGCAGCTCGGCCACCCGGTACAGCACCTGGCCGCGGTTGTAGGCGGTCGCGCCCGACCAGCCAGGGAAAGCCTTGCGGGCGGCGGAAACCGCGTCGCGGACGTCCTTGCGCGAGGCGTGCGCCACATTGGCCAGGAACGCGCCCTTCCCGTCCTGGACCGGGTAGACGCGGCCGGACTCCGAACGCGGGAACTTCCCCCCGATGAACAGCTTGCAGGTCTTGGCGACCGAAACCCGGTCAGACATTCAGGTACGCCTCCAGCCCGGTTCGGCCGCCTTCGCGGCCGAATCCCGATTCCTGATAACCGCCGAACGGCGCGGTGGGATCGAAGCGGTTGAAGGTGTTCGCCCACACCGTTCCCGCACGAAGCGCCCCGGCGATCGCGAGGGCGCGGGACCCCTTCTCCGTCCAGACTCCGGCGGACAGGCCATAAGGCGTGTTGTTCGCCTTGGCCACCGCTTCGTCCGGGGTACGGAAGGTGAGCACGGACAGCACCGGGCCGAAGATCTCCTCACGGGCGATCCGCATCGACTGCTCGACGCCGGAAAACACGGTGGGCGCGAAGAAGAAGCCGCGGCCGGGCAGTGCGCACGGGCTGGTCCAGCGGTGCGCGCCCGCGGCGTCACCGGTGTCCGCCAGCTCCCGGATCCGGGCCAGCTGGGCCGCGGAGTTGATCGCGCCGATGTCGGTGTTCTTGTCCAGCGGATCGCCGAGCCGCAGCCGGGCGATCCGCCGCCGCAGCCTGTCCAGCAGATCATCCACAATGGACTCCTGAACGAGCAGCCGCGAACCGGCGCAACACACCTGGCCCTGATTGAAGAAGATCCCGTTGACGATCCCCTCGACGGCCTCCTCCAGCGGCGCGTCGTCGAAGACGATGTTCGCGGCCTTCCCGCCCAGTTCCAGGGTGAGCCGCTTCGGCGTGCCCGCCACCTCGCGCTGGATCAGCTTGCCGACCTCGGTCGACCCGGTGAAGGCGATCTTGTCCACTCCGCCGTGGCGGACGATCTCGCCGCCGACGTCGCCCGCGCCAGGCAGGATGTTCACCACGCCCGGCGGCAACCCGGCCTGCTGGCAGATCTCGCCGAACACCAGCGCGGTCAGCGGGGTGGTCTCGGCGGGCTTGAGCACCACGGTGTTCCCGGTCGCCAGCGCGGGCGCGACCTTCCAGGCCAGCATGAGCAACGGGAAGTTCCAGGGGATGATCGCTCCCGCGACCCCCAGCGGTTTCGGATCGGGACCGAATCCGGCGTAGTCCAGTTTGTCCGCCCAGCCCGCGTGGTAGAAGAAGTGCGCGGCGACCACCGGCAGGTCCGCGTCACGGGACTCCCGGATGGGCTTGCCGTTGTCCAGCGTTTCCAGCACGGCCAGCTCACGGGAGCGTTCCTGGATGAGCCGGGCGATCCGGAACAGGTACTTCGCCCGCTCGGTGCCCGGCATCGGACCCCAGACCTTGTCGAACGCCCGCCGCGCGGCCCGGACCGCGTTGTCCACATCGGACGGTCCGGCGGTGCTCACCTCGGCGAGGACCTCCTCGGTGGCGGGGTTGATCGTCTCCAGCGGCGCCCCGGTCCCGTCGACGAACTCACCGTTGATCAGCGGCCGGTAGCTCGGTTTGAGGTTCGCGACCTCGCGCGATTCCGGTGCTGGTGCGTACTCGAAGAGCGCCATGGCTGGTCTTCACCGTGTCCCATCGGTGTCGGGGTGATCGCCGGTCACGCCGGCACCTGGCCGGGTCCGGTGTAGTGACCGTCGAGCTGGGTGCGCCGCTGCAGCAGCAGATCGGTGAGCAGGCTGGAGGCGCCGAGCCGGAACAGCGCCGGGGTCAGCCACGCCTCGCCGCCGACCTCGTGCACCGCGACCAGGTAGCGGATCGCCTCCTTGGTGGTCCGGATTCCGCCGGCCGCCTTCACTCCCCGCAGCTCGCCCGTGCTCCGGTGCCAGTCGCGTACGGCCTGCAGCATCACGTGCGTCACCGGCAGCGTCGCCGCCGGGGAGACCTTGCCCGTCGAGGTCTTGATGAAGTCGCCGCCGGCCAGCAACGCGAGCCACGACGCGCGGCGCACGTTGTCGTAGGTGACCAGTTCGCCGGTCTCCAGGATGACCTTCAGCTCGGCCGTGCCGCAGGCGGCCTTGACCGCCTCGATCTCCTCGAACACCTGCCCGTAGCGGCCTTCGAGAAACGCGCCGCGGTCGATCACCATGTCGATCTCGGTCGCCCCAGCCGCCACGGCGAGCGTGACCTCGGCGAGCTTGATCGCAAGGCTCGACCGGCCGGCGGGGAACGCCGTCGCGACGCTCGCCACGCCGACTCCGCTGCCCTTGAGGCTTTCCGCCGCGATCGCGACGAGATCGGGGTAAACACAGACCGCCGCGACCGGTGGGGTCCCCGGGCGCGCGGGGTCGGGAAGCTTCGCCCTGGCGGCCAGCGCCGTGACCTTGCCACGGGTGTCGGCGCCCTCCAGCGTGGTCAGATCGACCATCGAGATCGCCGTGTCGATCGCCCACAGCTTCGCCGCCTTCTTGATGCTGCGGGTGGCCAGCGCCGCCGCCCTCGCCTCCAGGCCGACCTGATCGACGCCGGGAAGGCCGTGCAGAAACCGGCGCAGGCTCGCCTCATCGCGGATCGCGTCGGCGAGTTCGGGCGCGAGTGCGGTCATGGAGGGGAGTGTAAATCAGGTAGTGCAAATCAGGCGCCGTGTGCGACGTCTCGCTTTTGGCGAGCGGACCACGGTGCGGGCACGTCGAGCGCCGGTCGTACTCGTGGTCCCGACCGCTACGGAGTCCGGGGCTTGCGGATGACCGTGACCGCGCCCCAGAAGGCCAGCCCGTTGACCCGGACCACCGGCGAACCGGGTGGGGGAGCGCCGGCGCCCTCACGGTCCTCTGTTTCGAACGCGCCCATCAGCCCGAAGCCGCCGACTTCGACGACGATGTCGTCGGGGACCACGATGTCGATCCCGCCCATGATCGCCACCGCGGTGATGCTGGACTCCCGCTCGGCGAACCGCGCGCTGCGCAGATCGATCTCGACGCCGCCCCAGAAGGCGAAGCTGGTGTGCCGGGCGGGCAGTACCCAAGCGCCCTTGCGGCTCGCGCCGGACATGATGGCGACCGAGGTGGCCGAGCCGGGCATGCCGCCGATGCGGTTGTCCGGGGTCAGCGCGTGCGGCAGGACGGGCTGCACGGTGCCGGCCGAAACGCCGGGCAGGTCGGCCACCGGCGGTTCGAGTTCGGCGAGTGTTTTCGCCGCGTAGACGGTGCTGAGGCGTTCTTCCAGTTCCGTGACCGTGATGCGGCCCTCGGACAACGCGTTGTGGAGGATCTGCGCGACCCGTTCGCGGTCGGCGTTGGAGGCGCGCATGGGTGGTTGCGGCTGTCCGGTCACGGCGCCAGCCTAGCGCTCTCCGGGGCCGAATCAGGGGCGAACGGCCACGGATTTTCCCGTCGGTGACGACGATCCGGGCGTTGGTTACCGCTCGGGAACGGATCGGTGACTTTCCACCGTGGAAGTTTCGCGCCGGACGCGGATCAGGCCATCGTCTGACACGTATGTCCACAATGGATAGTAAATATCGGTGACGGTGCCAAGATCCGCGATATGCTGGTGATATTGCCCGGATGGGCGCCACAGTGGACAGTGCGGAAGTCGCGGTCGAAACGGAGCCGTCCGGTCGCTTTTCGGGCGAGGTGTCTTCCCCTGGGCTTGTTACCGGCTTGTTACTAATCCGACCAAAAGTAGGCCGACCCCGAGCAGTACGTAACCGTTGCTACGCAAGCCGGATAGCCGTGACTGTGGTCGGATTAGTAACGAACAGCACTGTATGCGAGGTTCAAAGAATCACGTTTCCCGGACGGAGTGTTACCGTGACGACTCATGGACGTGCTCGTCGTCGATCACCCGCTGGCCCAGGACAGGCTGTCGACCATGCGCGACGCCCGCACGGACAGCGCGACCTTCCGTGCCGCGTTGCACGAGCTGACCGTCATGCTGATCTACGAAGCCACCCGCGACGCCCCGGTCCGCACCGAGCGCATCCACACCCCGGTCGCGCGGGCCGACGCCTACCGGCTGGCGAACCCGCCGCTGCTGGTGCCGGTGCTGCGCGCCGGGCTCGGCATGGCCGACCAGGCGCACAAGCTCATCCCCGCCGCGCAGATGGGATTCGTCGGCGTCGCCCGCGACGAGGAGACGCTCGACCCGGTGCCGTACATGGAGTCGCTCCCGGACAGCCTCGCCGACCGCCCGGTGTTCGTGCTCGACCCGATGCTCGCCACCGGCGGCTCGATGGCGTACACGATCCGGCTGCTCACCGGGCGCGGCGCCACCGACGTCACGGCGATCTGCGCGCTCGCCGCGCCCGAGGGCATCAAGCACCTGGAGGACTCCGGCCTGCCCGTGCGGGTCGTGACCGCCAGCATCGACGAACGGCTCAACGACTCGGGTTTCATCGTGCCGGGCCTCGGCGACGCGGGGGACCGCCAGTACGGCGCCCGGTAATCGCCGCGCCCGGCCGCGGGCGGGTACCGGTGCCGGCACGGCCCGGCCGGTTACGTGCTCGTTTCGAAGGCGGGCGAACATCGGGCTTACTGCCGAAACAGCGCGTGGACGGCCATCGTGGAGGTGCTCGGAGAGTCTCGCGACAGTGCTTCGGAAACTCCCGAAACGGGATTTGACCTGGAGTGCGCTCCAGGTCGTAGTGTCGGCCCCATGAGCTACTCGATAGCGGAAGCCGCACGACGGAGTGGCCTGTCCATAGACACCCTCCGTTATTACGAGCGCATCAAGCTGGTGGATCCGCCGGCGCGCGACGCGGCGGGGCGCCGGGCCTATTCGGACGACGACCTCGCGTGGCTGGAGTTTCTGACCAAGCTGCGCACCACCGGCATGCCCATCAAGATGATGCGGGAATACGCCCAGCTCCGGCGGCACGGCGAGGCCTCCTCCGGCCGGCGCATGGCGATCCTGGTCGAGCAGCGCCGGTCGGTGCGCGCGCGGATCGCGGAACTTCAGTCCTGTTTGGACGTTCTGGACTACAAGATCGACAACTATGAGCGCGTGTGCGGGGGCCTCGTCTCCTCCGGCGTGCTGAGGGAGGAAATCTCCGCGTGATCCCCACCAGGAAGCTCGGCGAACTGGAGGTCGGTGCCCAGGGCCTCGGCTGCATGGGCATGAGCCAGTCCTACGGTGTCCGCGGCGACGACCAGGAGTCGATCGCGACGATCCACCGCGCGCTCGACCTGGGTGTGACGCTGCTCGACACCTCGAACGTCTACGGCACCGACGGCGCGAACGAGGAACTGGTGGGCCGCGCCATCGCCGGCCGACGCGACCAGGTGGTGCTGGCGACCAAGTTCGGCGTCGTCTTCGGGGAGCAGGGCCTGACCGCCCGTGGCGACGCCGCCTACGTCAAGCAGTGCTGCGAGGACTCGCTCCGGCGGCTCGGCGTCGACCACATCGACCTGTACTACCAGCACCGGGTCGACGTCGAGCGGGTCGAAGAGACCTGGGGCGCGCTCGCCGAGCTGGTCGCCGAGGGCAAGGTGCGCCACCTCGGCATCTCCGAGGCCTCGGCCGCGACGATCCGGCGGGCACACGCCGTGCACCCGGTCACCGCCTTGCAGAGCGAATGGTCCTTGTGGACGCGGGAACTCGAAGACGAGATCGTGCCGACCTGCCGCGAGCTGGGCATCGGCATCGTCCCCTTCTCGCCGCTCGGCCGGGGTTTCCTGACCGGCGCGATCACCTCGGTGAACGATCTTCCCGCCGACGACATGCGCCGGCGTCTGCCGCGGTTCACCGACGAAAACCTCGACCGCAACCTGGCGATCGTCGAGGCCCTGCGCGCGCTCGCCGCTCGGAAGGGCGTGACCGCGGGGCAGCTGGCGCTGGCCTGGGTGCAGCACCAGGGTCACGACGTGGTGCCGATCCCGGGCACGAAGCGGCGCAAGTACCTGGAGGAGAACGTGGCGTCCGTCGGGCTCGAACTGTCCGAGGAAGACCTCCGGGCCATCGAGTCGGCCGCGCCGGCGAGCGCCGTCGCGGGGGCGCGCTACCCGGAGGCCCTCGCCCGCGCCGTCAGCAAGTAACCCGCCGGAACTGGAGGAAGGGGTGTTTCCTACGGACTATCCGTAGGAAACACCCCTTCCTTCATGACGAGCTTGCCGACCGGGGGTCCGGTTCCGCCACTGCCCGCGGCGCGCGAGGGGCGCCGCCGGCGGAGGCGTCGGACCGGTCTAGTCGTGGAGCAGCGCGGCGAGCGCCGCCGGGGCCTCGTCGAGCGGGACCTGGTTCTGCTCGCCGGTCGCGAGGTCGCGGATGGTGACCTGCCCGCTGTCCCAGTCCTCGCGGCCGACGATGACCACCGCCCGCGCCCCCGCCTTGTCCGCCTTGCCGAGCTCCTTGCCCAGCTTGCGCAGCTCCAGCGGGGTCGACGTGCGCAGCCGCGCGCCACGTAGCCGGGTCGCCACCGTGCGCGCGGCACCCGCCAGCTCCTCGGCGACCGGGATCACCACTACGTCGACCTCGCTGCGCGGCTTCGGGGTCAGCTCGTGCGTGCCGAGGAAGTCCATCAGCGTGACGTCGCCCATGCCGAACCCGATGCCGGTGATCTGGCGCGAGGTGAACAGCCCGGCCAGGTCGCCGTACCGGCCGCCGCCGAACAGCGCCCGGTTGTTGTCCGGCGAGACGTCGAACACCTCGAACACCGTCGACGTGTAGTAGGCCAGGCCGCGCACGATCATCGGGTCGAAGCGCACCAGGCCGGCCGCTTCGCTGGAGAGCACCTGGACGAGGTTGGACGCGTCCTTGACCGGGGCCGGCAGTTCGTCGAGCAGCGCGGTGCCTGCGCCGAGCACGTCGCCCAGCTTCTCGAACTGCTTGTCCGCGAGACCGATCCCCTCGGCCTGCTCGGCCAGTGTCGTGCGGTCGTACTTCTCCCAGCGGTCCACCAGCGCGAACACCTGCGGCAACTGCTCGGCCGTGACCCCGACGAGATCGGTCAGGGCCGACGAAAGCAGGTTCCGGTCGTTCGCGCGGACCAGGAACATGTCCTCGGTCGCGCCGACCGAGCGGAGCAGGTCGTGGATCAGCTCGAACATCTCGATCTCGCAGTTCGGGCTCTCCGACCCGAAGATGTCCGCGTTGATCTGCCAGTGCTCCCGCACCCGGCCGCGCTGCGGCCGCTCGTAGCGGTGACAGTTGGGGTGGCTGTACCAGCGCACCGGGAACTGGAGCGAGCCCGCGTTGCCCGCGATCATCCGCGCGGCCGTCGGAGTCATCTCCGGCCGCAGCGCCAGCCGTCGGCCGCCCCGGTCGGTCAGCGTGTAGAGCTGCTGGTCGGCGATCTCCTGGCCGGACTTGCGCTCGTAGATCTCGGCCGGTTCCAGCACCGGCCCGTCGTAGCGCAGGTAGCCGTACCGTTCGAGGACCTCGTAGAGATGCTCGAACACCTGCGTCCGGACGGACATCTCCGGGGGCAGGAAGTCCCTGGTCCCCCGGTAGGGCGCGGTCGGCAGGTACTCGGGCACGATGAACGGTTTCCTTTGCTTGGGCTGCTGCTCGGCAGACGCCTTGCTACGGCTTGTCTGTACTGAGAAGTCTATCGAGGTGGGCGACCAGGTTTCCGGAGGCCGTCACCAGCACGGAGGGCTTCCGCACGTCGATCGGGACCCTCGGGAAACTGCCCGCACGGCGCTCTGGCCTGGGCGAGGGGGGCGTGACACCTGTTCACATCAGGGTCGCCGCGATGGTCGCGCCGAGTTCCCGGCAGGCGTCGAGATCCGGCTTCGACGGCGGCCCGACGACCGTGACGGCCGCGGCCGCCGGTGACCATCCCAGCCCGGTGGTGATCGAGGAGATCCCGCGCACGGTTCCGGCCAGATCACCGCCGCCGTGCACGTAGTACCCGAACGGCCGGCCTCTCGTCGCGTCCAGACAGGGGTAGTAGATGGTGTCGAAGAAGTACTTGAGGGCGCCCGACATGTAACCGAGGTTCGCCGTGGTGCCGAGCAGGTACCCGTCGGCGTCGAGCACGTCGGGCACGGTCGCGGCGAGCGCGGGCCGGCGAACGACATCGACCCCTGCTATCTCGTCGGTCGTCGCACCGGCGAGGACGGCCTCGAACATCGCCTGCACGTTCGGCGAGGGCGTGTGGTGCACGATCAGCAGCTTCGACATGCCTGCCGACGCTGCCCGCTCCCGCACGGGTCCGCAAGCCGCGCTGGCCGGTATCTCTCTCTGTCTCTCTGTCTCTCTCTCGTTGGTGTCTTCCCTGTCTTCGGCGTGGC
>Ga0310811_10003731_pt1 | contig 19211 bp, 18 predicted proteins | sample YCmetagenome_FD_207642 | JGI IMG/M metagenome (GOLD analysis project Ga0310811, IMG submission 207642) | Soil microbial communities from experimental microcosm in Duke University, North Carolina, United States - YC | ecosystem: Engineered > Artificial ecosystem > Soil microcosm > Unclassified ...
TTACATAACCCAAAGGGTGAACCAAAGAATTCCTGTCCTGGTGGATGGGGGAGTTAGAAGGGGAACTGACATTGTAAAAGCTATTGCCCTTGGTGCAAACGCAGTATTGGTCGGCCGGCCAATCTGCTACGGTCTCGCGTGCGGCGGAGCAGAGGGTGTCGCTAAGGTTTTGGAAATCCTTCAGAAAGAACTTCAAATGGCAATGGCTTTGGCAGGCACTGCGTCAATTGCACGAATTGATCAATCATTTATTTGGAAAGAGAAGTAATTGGTGCAATAAAAGAATATTAAAAACGTACTTATCTTGCCTGGCTAATCTTAAGCGAACAAAGTCGCAAATACTTTAATGCATGGTGTATGAAAATCAAAATTGCTCTGACCTTTGCTTTCATTGCATCACTATTTGTTTATGGATGTACAAAGCAGGGAGACGTCGGGCAAAGTTCATTGCTCAATTTAATTACTGAAACTCCGGGGCCCAATTGTGCTAATGGTGGGATCAAGGTTGTGTCAGGTGTTGATGCAAACAGAAACGGGGTTCTCGAGGACAATGAAATTCAAAATGTCAAATACGTATGCAATGCAAGTTCGGACAAACAAGTCATCATGTATTTTCCCGCTAACGGAGTTGCCTATTCCACTTCGTCGGCTGTTGGTTACGTTGATAGCGTAGAGGTCATCAGGGATTTCAACATTTTAAATTATGCCAATGCTGACTCTATCAATTTCAGTTCGTACTTGCAAACAACAGATCCAAATGTGAGTTGCACGCTTAACCTTTACGACTCCACGAACAAGGCAATAATCAATAATACAGCGCTGACTTCGAACTCAACAATTGGAGAATTCAAAACAACCTCAGTTAATTTTTTAAATGACGTACCCAAGGCCACGATCAAATTAGGTATACTGGCCAAAAGCGGGCAAGAAGGAACGGAGGTAAGATATTATTTGCCGATGATTACGATTTACAGACAATGAATTGGTCTATCTTTTTGAAGGACACTTATCACCACATGAAATCGACTAAACCATTGAGGCGGCTTGGAGTTTAAAGAACTAGTTAATCTTCCACTCACTTAATTTAAGAATAGCATCCAAACGTGAAGGTGCGTCCTGGTCAAACCATGCTTGGATGAATTTGCCTCCATTTTTATAATTCTTTGCATACGCAGAAACAAAACCATTTTCATTTTTTCCAAAAACTGCGTCAACCTGCCCGGCAGGGACTTGCAGAATTGATGTCCAGAAATCAGGCAATCCAAATTGTTTGCCTTTTTCGGTTGCAAAACAGGAAAACACACCGCCAAATCCACGGGTATCATTTGGTCCGTATTTGATCCCTAACACTGTATCGGCTGCAGGAACGTTAAAGCCCACGGGCTGCTTTTCCTTTTCGTCGATCTCATAAACCAATGGATTAATGCCCGTCAATACAATTCTGCCTCCTGCGTCTAAAAATTTTCTAAGCAGAGATCTTTCTCCATCCTGAATGATCGATTTAGGAAAATAATCCGTCGCGAATACGACCACCATATTCGGATCAATATTTCCGGAGAGTAAGGCGGTAATGGAATCACCATTAATTTCTTTGTACCCGCTGGCGAAAAGATAGTCTTTGATTCGCCTGTCACTACCATTGCGGAAATAAACATTTATTCCCGGCTCATAAAAAACAAAACGTTTTTGTTTACCCTCATTAAACCGGGTATCAGGATGACCGCTTAAGGAATACAGAAAGCCATCGTCAGAACCAACATATAAATGATCGACATCTAGAACGGCAGACGATAGAACAGTGCCACCGGTTTGAAATTTAGATATACGTTTGCCTGTAAACAAATCAAGACAATATTCATTTCCATCAAATCCTCCTATATATACTTTGTCACCTGCTATTAGTGGAGATGACCAGAACAAAGTGGTCGTTTGTCTTTTCCAAATTTCTCTTCCGGTATTTAAATGAACAGCCTGCACAAAATGTCCATCCGACGTACCAGTAACCACAAAACTATCTTTGATGGCGACAGTTGAAATTACCCAGGAGACGTGGTGGTCCATTTGCCACAAAAGTTTTCCATCCGTATCCACGCAATACAAAATGCCATCTCTGCAGCCAAATACAATTTTGTTTCCATGAACCACGGGGCTTGAAAGAATAGCCTTCCTGTCAAAACCAAAATTTTCATTTTTCAAACTGTCACCCATCGTTTTAAAATTCCATTTCTCCTTGCCACTTTTTATATCCAGGGCATACAGGGTGCCATCCATGTCACCAAACACCACGGTGTTATTAAATACGGCGGCAGTACTTCGTATTATGCCATGGCTCTTAAATTTCCAGACCTGTCTGCCGTCGTTTTGATTCAACATATACAAATACCCATCGTCTCCGCCAATGATCAATTTATTTTCATACAAGGTTGGTGAGGAATAGAAATAGTCGAATCGCCACGGATATGCCTGTTTGTTTCCTAGATCAAATTTCCAAAGCAACTGACCGGTGCTTTCCTTCAGCGCATACACCGTTTGCTTATTATCCGAAAAAAAAACTTTTCCATTTTGGCAGGCTGCTGAAGAATTGACGGCAAACCCGGTGTTGTATTGCCAGGCCTGTTTCCCCGAGTTTTTACTGATAGCAAAAAACTTTCCCTGCGCTGTTCCGATGAAAATCGAATTCCCACTGATCAGGGGTGTTGATCTCACAGGTGCTCCTGCAAAAAAACTCCAGGCCTTTGTGTCATAAATTTCTTCACTTGCGGTAATACCGGGGGTAAAATGCGACGAATTATCCCTGAACATTTTTGCTTCCCCGTGTTGCTGTGCCTTGCTGTAGCCAAAGCCTAAAAAAATTGTGCAGAAGAAAAACAGCTTATGCATACCTGGAAATTTAGTTGTCGTTGATCCATTTTCGGAAATAAGGAGCAGTTTCCTGGCTTACGATAATGGAATGATTGGATTCATTGCAATTAACATCGACGGCGAGCTTTACCCTTTCTAGAGTTTTGTATCCCCTGATGTATTGAATATTGATGATGTACTGACGGTTTGCCCTGAAGAAAATGTGATTATCCAGCAGAGTTTCCAATTCGGCGAGATTGTAATCACACATATACCTCCTGCCCTCTTTGTCGAGAACGTAAACAACCCGGCTTTCAGTATAAAACAAAACAATATCCTCCATCCTCAGCAGCACATTGGTGAATCCCTTTTTTACAACAAGCCTTTCCTTTCTTTTGTCAAAGAATTTCTTCAGCTTTTGTCTCTGCTCGAAATGCTTTTCCAAATTTTTGTACTTATCTACAACTTTGACCAGGTCCTTGTCATCAATCGGCTTTAGCAAATACTCAATGCCATTATGCTCAAAGGCGTTAATAATAAATCCATCAAAGGCCGTAACGAATACGATCGGCGTATCACATTTTATTTTTTCAAAAATGGCAAACGACAAACCATCGGGTAACTGGATATCGGAAAATATCAGGTCGGCATGACACCCATCAGAAAAAAATTCAAGACTTTCCTTTACAGAGCCCAAAATGGCCATCACCTCTACAGGCGAAGAAAGAGACGCAAGTTTGATACTTAATTCGTTAGCGATTAATCGTTCGTCTTCAATGATCACGGCACGTATCATAATCGTCAGTTTTACGCAAATTATGTATTGTGCTTAGCACACTCTTGTCATAAATTGCTTAGTTATTTAAAGAAAATTAAATACTGTGCTTTTGAAATTGAGAAGGGGAAGTTCCAAACCGGCGTTTGAACGCTTTACTGAAAGTAAACAGGTCAGGAAAATTGCACACAGAAGCAATCGTGGTAATGGAAGCATCCTTATCCTGCAACATTGTTCTTGCGAGTTCTAATTTTTTGTTCAGGATATATTGGTATGTGGTGATGCCAAAAGCCTGTCTGAACGAACGAAAGAAATGAAACTCTGAGAGGTTACTTGCAACGGCCACTTCGCTGGTGTCATTGATCGTTAAAAAATTATCATCCATAAATTGTTTGCCCCTATGTACGCGTCTCAAGAGTTCTTTCCTTGTTTCCAGTTTTACCGACTGAATACCATTGAGGGCGAGAAAATTTCCGTAGGAATGATAAATGATCTTCTCGGTAAGGTCGAGGAACCACTCCTTATTGATCTCGTCAGTCTCATGCTGACGAATCATATTGACAAGAGAATCCAGTTTGTTCTTGAATTGCGATGAGCCAACAGGACAAACCGATTCAAAGAATTCTGGATACCTGAAATATTTTGCGAGGTAGTTATCAAAATCATGATCCTCTTTTGCACACATAATTGTAAAAGCTTCCGCAACGGTTGCCGAACAGATGTCAATACAAATACTTTTTACAATTTCCTTTGATTCAAAATAAGCCTTCACATAGGGTTGCCTGCAGGCCAGTAAAAAATTGCCGCCCCTGACTTCGTGTTCCTTATTTCCAACTTTATAATAAATACATTTGTCGACAACATACTTTAAACTGAAACTCCGGAAGGCATTGGCCGTGAACCATTCATTAAGTTCTGAATAGTATACCTTATCGCAGTCGCCACCTTTATTGAGGGTGAGTTTATTTCCTTCGTTTATAGTGTTGAAATACGATGTCATTTAAAACGCAATATGGCTTCTTAAAAGGCAAATTTTGTAAACTGAGTGCTGCTATAAAATAAAATTAGCAAGAAATGACAAGAAGAAAAGTCTCGTTAGCCTGAACGGAAACCCTGGTTTATAAATGGTAAATTTTCTATTGCAAGTAAGCTCCTGTCACTTCATCGCCTTTCACCTCTACGAAAATATGTTCCTGGAGAGTAGTTGAAATGGAAAGCCCAACATAGTCGGGCTGAACGGGAAAATTATTATGGCTTCTTTCTACCAAGACCAGAGTTTGAATTTTTTTGGGCTGAAATTCAAGAAAAGGTTTTACTGAATACAATAAAGTCCTACCGCTATTCACCACGTCGTCAACGATAATGACGACCTGGTTGTTAAAATCTAATTTCTTACTTAGGGTCACTTCCTTGGGATTCCGCTTGTCAAGTGAAATGGTGATCAGTTCGGTCTTGAGGGAAGATATCTCTGACAGTGTTTTTTGAATGCCTTTTGCGATCACCACGCCATTTTCGGGAATACCTGCCAAAACAATTTTTTCCTCATCGATGTTATTCTCCAGGATCTCATAAGCTATTCGCTGCAATTTTTTTGCAGCTACCTGTTTGTCGAAGATGTATTTTTTGTCAGCCATGATTTCCTTATCAGACAAATCTAATCTAATCCGGCAATTATTGATAACTGATTATTTGCGCTAAGGCTAAATCGCATTGACCAATACATTGCGGCGTTAAAATTAATATTGAATAACCTTTTAGTGCGTTTTCTCTTTTAATCTCTTACCTTACCTTAGTCAAGCAATTGAACCCATTATGCAGCTAATCCAGCAAATCTTATTTATTTTTCTTGCTGTTTTTTCGACCTGGCTTTTTGCAAAAAATATAAGAAAGGTCAGACGGAATATTTTCCTTGGTCATGATGAAGACTATAGTGACAATCCCGGCCAGCGATGGAAAAACGTTTTACTGCTTGCCTTTGGTCAAAAGAAAATGTTTCGTAATCCTCTGGTAGCACTGATGCATTTTTTTATCTATGCAGGTTTTATTATTATCAATATTGAAGTGTTAGAGATCGTGTTGGATGGAGGCCTTGGGAGTCACCGTTTATTTGCCAATGCTCTTGGGGGCTTTTATACTTTCCTGATTGACGCCTTTGAAATATTGGCCGTGCTCGTATTGACCGCTTGTGTTATCTTTCTTATCCGAAGAAACATTTTAAAATTAAAAAGATTCAGAAGTCATGACCTCGATGGATGGCCCCGGAGTGACGCCAATTATATCCTGATCACGGAGATCCTGTTAATGACCTTCTTCCTCACGATGAATACGACTGACAGGGCGTTGCAGCTTCGCGGCTATGAGCATTATTCCGACGTCGGTAATTTTCTTTTCTCTGGAAGTTTCGCTCCTTATTTTCATAACCTGAGTTCATCTTCACTGATGGGCCTCGAACGGACTTGCTGGTGGCTGCATATCACAGGCATCTTTGCTTTCCTTAACTATTTACCCTATTCAAAACATCTTCATATCCTTCTTGCTTTCCCGAATGCTTATTATACCAGGTTGGAACCGAAAGGTGAAATGGAAAATATGCCGGCAGTGCAAAATGAAGTATTGTATGCCATGCAGCCCGAGCTCGCACCAACGGACGCAGCACCTCCCTCAAGATTTGGAGCCAAAGACGTGTTTGATCTAAGCTGGAGAAATTTGCTTGATGCTTACAGTTGCACCGAATGCGGACGATGTACTGCAGCCTGCCCGGCAAATATTACCGGCAAGCTTTTATCACCACGAAAGATCATGATGGATACCAGAGACCGGATGGAAGAGATCGGGAAAAATATTGACAAAAATGGTGAGTTTAAAAATGATGGAAAAAATCTTTTTAGCTATATAACTGTTGAAGAACTGCGTGCGTGCACCACTTGTAATGCTTGCGTGGAAGAATGTCCTGTTTCCATCTCTCCACTGGAAATTATTTTGGAATTGCGTCGATCACTGATCATGGAAGATAGCAATGCACCGCAGGAATGGAATGCCATGTTCAGCAACATTGAAAATAATTTTGCTCCCTGGAAATTCAGTCCTGATGAAAGAGATAAGTGGACGCAAGAATAACGATCATCGTATGAGCATTACATTTCCCTTTTTGAAAATGACCCTGCCAGTATAATCTACGCCCTGTGTCATGTACACAAAATTGGCCGTGGATTGCGGCTGGCCCTTAATAGTTCCGTCCCAACCTTTACCTATTTCCCTGGTGCTAAAAACAAGCTCTCCCCAACGATTGTATACGCGGAAATAATTCAATTCCTTTATCCCAACGCAAATCGGGCGAAGCACATCGTTGTGCCCGTCGCCGCCAGGAGTAAACGCGCTGGGAACAAAAATATCAGTCCCCGTTTTAAAAAGCTTCACCGTGATCGAATCCTGGCCAAAACAACCAAACGGATTTGTCGCGCGAACGACATAGGTGACTGAACCGCCCGTCTGGTCAGCTGTGAATGTTGCAACCGGATTTGGAATCCCTGTAAAGTTTAAGCCGGTGGCTGGTGTCCAGTTGAACTGGTTGGCATTTGGATCACTAACAGTAGCGTTCAATTGCAAGGGTTGATTAGCTACAATGGATGTATCGTTCCCTGCAAAAACAACAATGGGCGGCGCTACAATGATGTGAAATGTATCCGTCAAAGCATTTGGACAACCTGCATTGTTTACAGTGAGAACATAGTCGGTTGTTTGTTTGGGTGAAGCAATTGCATGAATAGTTAGGGGAAGCGAGCTTACATTTCCATTGCCCTGGTTGCTTAATGTACTTGCATTCGTCCACGTATAAGAGGTACCATTTGTTATGGTAGCGTTTAGTGGAACCGTTTTTCCATAGCAAATGCCTGCGGAATCAGGATCCGTGATTGCGGTTGGAAAGGCAACGTTAATAAAATCTACTGAAGCGACGGAACTTGTATCGGCGGGGCAAACACCACTCTTGGTGATCACACGGTATTGCACATCGGCATTGACCCCGTTCACACTAAATACGGAATCTGTTTTTGCAGGTGAAAAATTGGACCAGTTGGTGTTATCGTTTGATTGTTGCCAGTTAACAATGTTTCCAGAGTTTCCCGTTAAACTAAACTGCGTGTTTGTAGTTTGTCCCAAACAAACATTGACCTTGTCAGGACTTAGAGTTCCGCCGACAGATTTTGGATCAACAATGATAGTAGCTGCAGTACTGCTATCTATACTGCATGAGCTGCCATTTTGAATCAACGCTTTGTATTGAGTCGTTGTAGTTAAATTTTGTGCCGTATAGTTTGCACTGGTGGCCGGAACGACATTCCAATGAACACCATCAGTCGACGATAACCAACTCAAAACATTTCCCACTGATCCATTCAAAGCCAATGTAGTGCTGTTTAGACCCGAACAGACTTCACCATTACTTAACACTTGCCCTGCAACAGTCGGCGGAGTTGCCGAAACGGTTATGGTATCCTTTAGATCAGCGCAGCTGTTTTTCTCATTCACGGTAATTGTTCCGTTAGTGAGACCGGGAGTTACATTGATAATATTCGAATTCGCTCCTGAATTGATCGTCCATCCCGCGGGCACCGTCCAATGATAAGTAGCACCAGCAAGTGCCGGCACCGAATACTCGGAATTCGTATTTGCGCAGGCCACAGGAATGCCGCTGATCTCCAATCCTGCGCAAGTATTGCGAAGCGCTACATATGCGTAGGCAAAATGAGCGCCGGGTAAACAGTTGTCCGCCTCAAATGTGAGTTGCACCATTTGACCGCGATAGGGAGATAGATCAAAAGTAACCTCCGTCCAGCCCTTTGTCCATACATCGTACAGCAACGTGCCCGTAGTATTATTTGTTCCTGCATGGGTTAAAAAAGGCACTGAGCTGTTTTTAAAACCATTTGCAATAGCTGCTGCACTGTCAAGCGTAGCCCCGGTATTGCCGACATTCCCGCCTGCGTTGTTTAGCGTTGGGAGATAATATTGAGGAGAAGCACACGTGATCACATTTCCATTGGCCACCAAAGTGGCTTTAAATAAAGGCTGTTCGTTTGAATTATGCGTGCCATTTTCCAACACCATTGCATAAGCATACGTCATTGTGTAGGGAACAGTAGCTGGCCCTGCAGGCACATTTATATCATAAGTAATTGACCTGATAAAACCGCCAGGGTTTGTAGCGTCTGAATGAAGATCATAAGAATTGGTAGTGGAACCTATTTGCACGGAGTATCCATAGGAATATCCGTTGATTACCGGGATCGTTTGAAAACCTCCATAAAGGTCGTTGGTCGAAGTAGTGATCACTTTAATGCCCACAGGTGGAATAGAAAATTCGGGGATCACTTTAACGCCGTTATTAGGTGCGGGATAATTTTTGCTGGCTCCGCCAAGCAGACCCGTCTTCGCTGACCAGGAAGACAAATCTCCAGCGGAAAAATTAATATTTACCGGACAAGATTGAAGTTGACAATAAACGGGGGAAAAAATAAAAACCGTTGAAAAACCTAGTAGCCAGACCTTCAATTTGTGGTGCATAATCAAGACTTGAATCTTGTTTCATATAGAGTATAAATAATCTCCGTAGTTTAAAAACCACTACTAAAAACGCTCTATTAATCCACTTATTTTACGATTGCTCAATTATGACGTCAATTAGGCTAAATTGGTCGTAATAATACCAAAAAGGCCCCTAATTTCATCCCACTGGGACCAACTTACCCGATTCACGCACAATTCAGCAAAGATATACGACGACAAAAGGAAGGGTGAGTGAAGAATGTTAAAAGTGAAACATTGAGCATCACACGCAACTAATTTCAAAATCTTCTGAAAAATCCTTGTTAATCATTTACCAGGTTCGCTTTTCTTTTACTTAACACCAAGTATATGGGCACCCCAACAAGCATTAATACCATTCCAATTGCAGCTTCTCTCGGCCTTGCATAGATGGTATTGAAAAAAAGTACGGCACTAAACAAAACAACAATAGCAGGAACGATAGGATAACCCCATACTCTATATGGCCTTGGCGCGTCTGGCATTTTCTTACGAAGAATAAAAACCCCCAGCGCTGTGGCGCCATAATAAATAAATACAGCAAAGATGATCATGTCGGTTAACTGATCAAATGTGCCCGAAAGTACAAGAATGCATGCCCAAATTCCCTGGAGCCACATTGAATTCGCGGGAGCTTGCGCTTTATTCAATTTTCCGACCGAAGGAAAAAACATTCCTTGTTTCGCCATGGCAAAATAAGTGCGACAACTTACAAGAATTGTTGCATGCGTACATCCCAATGTAGTAACTGCAATCAATGTAGAAATAAATAAACCGCCGTTTTGCCCCCAGAAAACTTTGACCGCTTCAATAGCGGCAACCATATTTTGCGATTTATAGACATGTTCAAGAGTATCCACTGGCAGCAAAGAAAGATATGCCGTATTAACCAATATATAAGTAGTGATGACAATGAAAACGCCAATAGTAATGCCTCTCGGAATATTTTTATACTGATCCTTTACCTCTCCGCCGATGTAACCAACGGTTGCCCAGCCCTGGTAAGCCCAAAATGCCGCCAGCATACTTGTAAATACCGCGCTGAATGTAACAGGTGCATTATTTGTTGTCTGCATTTCAAACACCTGGCTAATGTGAGATTGAGAGCTGGTAAGGCCAAAAATGATAATAGTCAGAATACCTGCAAAAACCAGGATCAAAACCGCTGCACTGAATCGTGCACCGATCTTTATGCCTTTGCTATTAAGCCATGTAAGCAAAAGAATAAGAATGATAGCCGTTAGTTTAATATTAAAATTCTCAAATGGATAAAATACCCCTCCAATATTAAAATGCTGCCACGAGGAAAGTACCGGCGGCAGGTGGACGATACTATTCAGCGACTGAGAAAAAACATAGGCAAGGGCTGAAATGGATGCCGTTTGTATCACTATAAAAAGTGACCAACCAAAAATAAAAGCGAAAAATCGGTTGTAAATTTTTTGATAATAGACATACTCCCCGCCAGTATCGGCCATCATGCTCGCAATTTCAGCGTTACTCAGCGCTCCGAACAAGCTGATAATACCTCCAAGCACCCAGCAAATCAGTACCCAGCCAGAGGAATGTAGCTCAGCGGCCATTGGAGCTACTTTTTTGTAAACACCCGAACCGATTATGTTCCCCACTACAACAACCACTACAAGTCCTAGCCCTAATGACCGGTTTAACTGTCGCGAATTATTCATTGGTGAATTTTTTACTCGGTCATTTTTCGTCAGCACTGGGACCATACATACCTGGAACCTGCACATCCAGCAAGCGGAGGTAAACCGACAATTGACCACGGTGATGTATAAGATGACTAAATCCCCAGCCCCGAATGGCGATCTTCTTTGGCATCTCACGTCTCATTTGATCACCCCGTCGTACGACCCATGTTTTATTAAAATCTTCATCGCTCATCCCCTCAAGATCAGCAATGGCCTGTTGCAATTTATCGTGGAAGGTTTTCATTAACTCTTCTTTACTGGCTGCAGAATGAGAACTAAACCCCTGGACAATAAAATCCCAGTCATCAATTGCGATAATACGGGATATCCAATGGGGTATCTCAGCAACATGCGTAGCAAGCCGGGCAAGTGTCATTGATTTCTCATGCGGGCGCCAGGAGCCCTTTTCAACTGGAACTCTTTCAAGCATTTTTTTTGTTAAATCCGATTCATATTTCAATTCTGCAATTAAAGCGTCCTTATAAGCCATAGTTTTAGTTTTATATAGTTATTGCCTGTGATCTTTGTTTAAACCAGCATATTTTTTTTCAAGTCTTTCAGCTACTTCATCGGGATGCTCTAAGTTATGAACAGCATCCTTCTTGGTGACAATTCTCCAAACTTGAATCACTGCGGTTATCGAGAAGATCCCACCGATCACCCAATTTAGAATATTCTGGTTTGAACTTAATTTTTCCGCGATCAATTGTCCGCCAAAAATAAAAACACAGTTGCCAGTGAATGTTCCGATCCCGATACCAATAATGTATAAATTATAGTGGCTGCTTTTGGGCAACAAAACTTTCTTTGCAAATAAAACTGTACTCCAACCAAACCAGAAGGGTATTTGCACAGGATTGACCGCGCACATGGTGGCACCCAAAACAAATCGTGGCAAAGTGCTGCTGAGAATAATGTTTTTTCCTGTTTTCGGATGAAGAGCCGCGTGAAAGCTTGAAATCGCCAGAGCTATCACTATCGCTAACGTAACCCATTCCAGGACCTTAAAAATTTTCTCCTGCTTCCTGATCCAGTCCATTCCCACTAGTGAAAGCCGTACATATATCATTTCAACCAGCAAAGAACCAAGAGAAAATAATATTGCTGCGATGTACCCGTCCGTAATTCCAATTTGCATGGCAGCAACATTCAAAGTTCCCAATGGCAGTGAACCAAGAAAACTGATGAACATGCCCGTAAAAAAAATTTTCGCCAAAGGGTGCATCAGACGAAAATAGCAAAAGAGAGGGAAATTGATCCGCTATTGGTTTCCTAACATTAACGAAAACCAAATCATTATAGCTTAATTGGCTTTTGCAACGATGGAAAGCGTAACGGTAACGTTATCGGAAAGAGAAAGGCTACTGCCGCCGACACCAAAATCGCGGCGGTTTAATTTAAAACTTCCCTCAAAAAGATAGCCGCCATTCTGAGCGGTGGCAGTAAAAGGGAACTTAACTTCTTTTGTAACTCCTTTGATGGTGATGTTACCAACCATGTACAGGAAACTATCCTTATTTGTTTTGGTGATCTTCGTTGATTTAAACGATATTCTGGGATAATTCTTAACATCAAAATATTCTGTCCTTTTTAAATGATTGTCTCTTGACTCAATGTCGGTATCAATTGTAGTGGCATCGACACTGACGTCAAAATCTGCTGCGGCTGGTTGCGCAGGATCGTATTTGATGGTGCCGGTAAGTCCCTTAAAATCTCCTCCTGTTGCTATTCCAAAATTATCCACGACAAAATGAACCTTGGATCCTTCGTCAATTGGAGTAAAATTCTGGCCAAATACAAGGCCCGAAAAAATAAAAAGGAAAAAAGTAAGTGCCCGATCTTTCATAACTGGTCTTTTATGGTCTCATATAGAATACAAGAACGATTTTTCGGTTTTATTGGTTGCTTTTGGAAAACGGTTATCGAATTTTTTGAAACTATTATTGCCTGAAGAGTAATAAATTTTTATAATTCTTAACTTTTTCAATCAAATTTTTCCAACATTTTGAAATGCCGTTGCGCATCCTTCAAAAATTTCCGACCTTTTTTAAATGACCAGTATGGAGTCCCGTTTTCATGATTGTACTTGCTTATTTTATACAACGCTTTCCAATGTTTTAATATTTCGCGATAGGCCTTGCCAAGTTTCATATTAGCATCATAAATATGGTTTGGTTCGGCTCCACAACCATTGAATTCGAGGATGGAAAAGTTTTTGCTGTTCTTCAGGTCGTCAATTGACATGCACTTTATATCATACCGGCCATAATAAAATTTGTCGGTATAATGACTCAGATCATCAAAAACTTCCAGCAATCGATCGTCAATTTCTTTTTCAAGGTTTATAAATCTCGCCCCGCGATTATGATTGCCCGCATAGGACAGATAAAAATGTTGTCCTTCGGGTAATATTCTGTCAAGTCTATGTTCGTGACGATGCTTCATTTCCTCCAGGCGATATTTTGCGCGGGGGTGTCTGCAAATCAGCTCCCATAAAGTACTTTTTCCGTCACCATAGACTTCGAGTAATTCCTTTTGAATAAACCCGGTAATTACACCTTTCTTGTCTGTAGGATAACGATAATAAAAGACACTTACCTCAACCGGCATTTCAACGAGGTCCTGTACGATATATTCTACCGGTATACGGTGATGATATTTTTCCAACTGGTCTTCGCTTTCAATTTTTCGGAATAAGATCCCCTTCATACCGACGTCTGGCTTTACAATAAACGGATAGTTAAAGCCTGCTTCACATATTTTTTTCTTTACACTTTCAAAGGGGAGATCATGCAGGACATAAATAGTTTTAGGATGTGAATTGGGGGGCAATTGCTCATACATTTCTCTTTTGCTTTCACCCTCAAAACCTCCGAATGTAATGGTGGGGTTCGATGAACTGAAAAACCAGAATGAACGGGAACGAAGACAGTACCAGAACCACATGGGACCAATTGGGGCGTATAAAACATAAAATGGCCACAACTCCCAGTTAAACACCCGTTGAAAGAATTTCTTAACCTTCATAGTGTGGCGGCAAAAATAGAGATTGGTTTTATCACTTACGGATATAAAATCTTAATCTTATTTTTAATTACACCTAACTAAACTGTGACCAGACAGCGGTTACCCTGGGTTGGGTCGCCATCGGTATTTTCACACTCATTGTCATTGCCATAGGTGTTGTTTGCGAGCGGAGCATGATGGTGGTATTGATGATTGTGTTCATTTGAACTTTATTTCAGTATCATTGTAGCTTTATAGTTGAAAATGAAAGTTCCAATTGTTGCGGAGTTACTTGCCACGGGCGAAAGCCCTGAGATCTTATTTTGGGTTGGCTGCTCAGGTAGTTTCGATCAGCGGGCACAAAAGATTACACAAGCATTTGCGACTATCCTCGAGAAAGTTGGAGTCAATTATGCCATCCTGGGAAAAGAAGAAATGTGCAATGGAGACCCCGCACGCAGAGCTGGCAATGAATTTTTATTCCAGATGATGGCCTATCAGAATATCCAGGTCTTGAATAATTATGGCGTAAAAAAAATCGTAACCGCCTGCCCCCATTGTTTCAATATCTTAAAAAATGAGTACCCCGCCTTGGGCGGCCATTACGAGGTAATTCATCATTCGGTATTTCTTCAACAACTGATCGATCAGGGAAAAATTAAATTAAAAGAGGGCGGATCATTTAAGGGAAAAAAGATCACTTATCATGATAGCTGTTATTTGGGCAGGGCAAATAATATCTATGAAGCTCCCCGCAAAGTCCTCGAAGCGCTCGATGCGGAACTCATCGAGATGAAAAGATGCCGCAGCAATGGATTGTGTTGTGGCGCCGGCGGAGCGCAAATGTTCAAGGAAGAAGAAAAAGGAATAACACGAGTGAACTTTGAAAGAACCAATGAAGCTATTGCCACCGGTGCGCAAGTGATTGCAGCTGCCTGTCCCTTTTGTAATACTATGTTGACCGACGGAGTAAAAAATGCAGAACGAGAATCTGAAACAAAAGTGCTGGACATAGCCGAGCTTATAGCAGCGAGCATGTAAACACTTTTTCAGAACATACGCAATGAATTCCATTTAAATCCTATCATCCGTATTAGTAATTTTGCAGAATGAATTTCGAATATAAACACCTCCTCGATGAGGATTTTGATCCAGGCTCAAGAGTCTGGATCTACCAGTCAAGCCGGCTGTTTACCGTAAGTGAAGCTTTACAGATCGAAGAAATGATCAACCAGTTTGCGCAAAATTGGCTTTCGCACGGAATACCTGTAAAAGGAGCCGCTCATTTATTCTTTGGACAATTTGTTGTCCTGATAGCTGATGAATCGGCTACAGGAGTTAGTGGTTGCAGTACTGACAGCTCAGTAAGGTTGATCAAAGAGATCGAGAAAATATTTGGAGTAAATATGTTCGACAGGTTGGCGTTGGCGTTCATCGATAAGGATAAGGTTCAGATACTTCCCATGCCTCAATTAAAGTATGCGGTTGAACAGGGATTTATTACCGCCGACACATTGTTCTTTAATAACGTCGTACTGACAAAAGAAGAGCTGGAAAATAACTGGATCATTCCTGTCAAAGATAGCTGGCTGGCGAAAAAAATTTCATTTCGAAATACTGTTTCGTAAATTAGATTTATGCGGCAGTAGTCCCGACTTGTCGGGACATTAGCTTCCCAGACAAGAAGCGGAAGGAGTCCCGGCCTGTCGGGACGAAAACTTCCAAAAAAATAGGCGGCAGTAGCTCAGTTGGTAGAGCATTAGCTTCCCAAGCTAAGGGTCGAGGGTTCGAACCCCTTTTGCCGCTCAGTTAGTAGTCCCGCAAATGCAGGATCCAAAGCTTTCCCTGCCACACTGTCACAAAGCTGAGGCCTTTTGATTATCTTTGCCCTCCAATAAAATTTCGGGAACTGATGCTTGATCTTGCAGGAAAAAAGGTACATGACGAGAGCCGCCAGGGCGAAGCACTGGCTCCTTTTGTTACTGACCCTAATAGATACAAAAAGCGATTTTATATTGAGAGCTATGGTTGCCAGATGAATTTCTCCGACAGCGAGATTGTGGCTTCTATATTGAATGGGGAAGGTTTTGGAGCTACCCGCAACTATGAGGAGGCTGACCTGGTTTTGATTAACACTTGCTCCATTCGTGAAAAGGCCGAGCAAACCGTTCGTAAACGACTCACCGACTTCAAGAGATTAAAACAAGATAAACCCGGAATGCTTGTAGGTGTTTTGGGATGTATGGCAGAAAGGCTGAAATCAAAATTCCTGGAGGAAGAGCAACTCGTTGACATCGTTGTTGGACCTGATGCCTATCGTTCCTTGCCGGCACTGGTAGAAGAAGCGGAAACGGGGCAAAAAACTGTGAACGTTTTGTTGAGCCGCGATGAGACTTATGCCGATATTTCTCCCATTCGGCTGGATAGTAATGGTGTGACAGCTTTTGTGAGTATCATGCGCGGTTGCAATAATATGTGTTCATTTTGCGTGGTGCCTTTTACGAGGGGAAGAGAACGAAGCCGTGATGCTGCTTCAATTGTAAGAGAATGTCAGGACCTTTTTGATAAAGGATACAAAGAGGTTACGCTTCTTGGCCAAAATGTCGATAGCTATTATGTCCCCCAACCCCCTGAAGGTGGAGTTGAGAAACCACCAATAACCTTTGCAAGGTTACTTGAAATGGTAGCTAAAATCTCTCCTCTACTGAGAGTTCGCTTTTCCACGTCGCATCCGAAGGACATCACCGATGATGTATTACATACCATAGCGAGGTATGAAAATATTTGCAAGTATATTCATTTGCCGGTTCAAAGCGGATCAACCCGAGTTTTACAATTAATGAATCGTACCTATACAAAGGAATGGTATTTAGCCAAAGTGGATCGTATTCGTGAAGTCATTCCGGATTGTGGAATAAGCTCTGATGTGATCGCCGGTTTTTGCACTGAAGCTGAGGAAGATCACCTGGAGACCCTGGATGTAATGCAATACAGCAAATATGATATGAGCTATATGTTCATCTATAGCGAGCGACCAGGAACATTGGCTCAAAGAAGATATCAGGATGATATTCCGGAAGAAATAAAAAAAAGAAGGTTGACTGAAATAGTTGGGCTCCAGAATCGTCTTTCTTTGGAGAGTAACCAAAAAGATATTGGAAAATCATTTAAGGTCTTAATTGAAGGAGATAGCAAAAGAAGTCCAGACGACTGGATGGGCAGAAACACTCAGAATAAAGTTGTGGTCTTTCCAAAAGGAAATTCAACCTTTAAGAAGGGCGATTATGCAATGGTTAGAATAACCGGCAGTACCCAGGCAACATTACTAGGAAAATTGGAGGAAAAGGAATAATAAAATGGCAGATATTCAAAGTATAAAAAACAGGTTTGGAATAATCGGCAATGCCGCGGAATTAAACTATGCTCTTCAGGTTGCGGTACAAGTAGCTGGTACCGACCTCACGGTATTGATATTTGGAGAAAGTGGAGTTGGGAAGGAAGCCTTCTCAGTGATCATACATACGCTTTCAGCAAGAAAACATAATCCATTTATTGCAGTCAACTGCGGAGCTATTCCTGAAGGAACGATCGATTCGGAGCTATTTGGCCACGAGAAAGGTTCATTTACCGGTGCGGTTGATAGCCGGAAGGGCTATTTTGAAACAGTTAGTGGCGGTACAATTTTTCTAGATGAGATTGGCGAAATGCCTCTGGGTACACAAGCAAGACTTTTGCGTGTTTTAGAGACAGGTGAATTCATCCGCGTAGGCTCATCAAAAGTTCAAAGGACAGATGTGCGGGTCATCGCCGCATCCAATAAAGACCTTCTTGAATCGGTTCACAATGGCAAATTCAGGCAGGATCTTTATTATCGTTTAAATACAGTTCCCATCAGGGTGCCCGCGCTGAAAGATAGGAAGGATGATATCATTCTTTTGTTCAGAAAGTTTGCCGTTGATTTTGCTGAGAAATATAAAGCGACGCCGGTGCAGCTGGATGATGAAGCTAAAAACCTGTTAATAAATTATTCATGGCCCGGGAATGTGAGGGAATTGAAGAATATTGCGGAACAGATATCAGTTCTTTCACAGGATAAACAAGTAAGTGGAAAAGAACTTACAAAATATTTACCCGAGCATGCCAGTAGATTGCCGGTACTTGTACATACCAACGGACAGGGTGGACACGAATTTTCAAATGAAAGGGAAATTCTTTACAAGCTTTTCTTCGATATGAAGAAGGATGTAACAGAATTAAAGAGGATGTTTCTTGAAGTTTTGCAAAACCCGAATTTGGTGGCGCAAAATCCAAACCTAATGAACCAATTGCAGGAATTGAAGAGCCCGGAATTAATTCAACCTTTAAATCAACCAGTATTACAGCCTGCACAACCGGTATTAATGCATAATGATGGCATACATGCGCATGTGGAAGTCGAGGAAAGCCTGAACATTATGGACAAAGAAAAAGAACTGATCATTAAAGCTCTGAAAAAACATAGGGGTAAAAGAAAAGATGCAGCTCTTGACCTCGGGATCAGTGAGAGAACTTTGTACAGGAAGCTGAAGGAATATGATATTGAAGAATAAGTCGAAAATCAGAATGGCTGCATTTTATTTTTATTAACTATCTCCACGGATAACTTTGACTTTTTACTTTTAAAAATGCCAGTCACCAGAAAAATATTTCTTCTGCCATTTGTCGCCGTTTTTTGTGTGATTGCTCTTACGCACAGTAATTGCAAGGTGTCCTATGGTCTGCATGATGTGTCAATTCCCGATTCTGTAAAAACAGTGAAGGTAAATTTCATAGAAAATAAGGCCCGGTACGTAAACCCTCGCCTGAGCCCGACGCTTACTGACAGGCTCCGGCAAAAAATTGTTGGCCAAACACGACTTACCCAAACGAATGGCGATAATGCCGATTGGGAAATAACCGGCTATGTAAGTGATTACTCAGTTAGCACCTCAGGTATTTCACAACAACAAAGCTCGATAAACCGTCTCAATGTTTCGGTTCATATTACTTTATTAAAGAGAAAAGGGAATGATCAAAAAGAATTCGATGTTAGCCACCCCTTTGATTTTCCCGCAAATCTTACTTTACAGGCAGCCGAGTCCCAGCTAAGTGATCAGATCATCCGCGATATGACGGATGAAATATTCAACCACATTTTTTCTGACTGGTAATTGTAACTTGCACGTATGGAGACCGTGTTGGCCTTAGTACGATCAATATTTCAAAAAGAATCGTTAGATGACTGTAGCCTGGAAGAACTACAAGCTATGGCCCGT
>Ga0310811_10003732_pt1 | contig 19211 bp, 14 predicted proteins | sample YCmetagenome_FD_207642 | JGI IMG/M metagenome (GOLD analysis project Ga0310811, IMG submission 207642) | Soil microbial communities from experimental microcosm in Duke University, North Carolina, United States - YC | ecosystem: Engineered > Artificial ecosystem > Soil microcosm > Unclassified ...
CTCCACGTGCGCGCCGTTCAGCTGGCGTGTGCGCTCGCCGATCCAGACCATGTGGGCCGACACGTCGTACGGCAGGCCCGTCCGGGAGTCGATTCTCGTGAGCGCCCGGTCGTAGTCGAGGATCAGCGCCTCGTGCGAGGAGTAGAACTCGACGGTGTGGAACTCCTCGGGCTCGGCCCCGCAGGCGCGCATGAACGCGAGCGCCTGGTCGATCTCCCTGGCCAGCTTCTCGTAGCGGCGCCCGGCGGGCGACTCGGCGACGAAGTCCTGGTTCCAGGCGTGCACCTGCCGCAGGTCGGCGTAGCCGCCCTTGGTGAAGGCCCGGGCGAGGTTCAGCGTGACCGCCGAGGAGTGGTAGGCCCGCAGCAGCCGGCCGGGATCGGGGCGCCGCGCCTCGGGGGTGAAGTCGAACCCGTTGACCATGTCACCGCGGTAGGCGGGCAGCTCCACGCCGTCGCGGATCTCCGTGTCCTTGGACCGGGGCTTGGCGAACTGGCCGGCGACCCGGCCGATCTTGACCACGGGAACGCGGCCGGCGTAGGTGAGCACGATCGCCATCTGCAGCAGCGTCTTGAGCTTGTTGCGGACGTTCTCGGCGGTCGCGCCCGCGAAGGTCTCCGCGCAGTCGCCGCCCTGGAGCACGAAGGCCTCGCCCCTGGCCACGGCCGCGAGGCTCTGCTTCAGCTGGTCGCACTCGCCCGCGAACACCAGGGGCGGCAGCCCCTTGAGCTCGTCGACGACCCGCGCGAGCTCGCCGCGGTCGGGCCAGGCCGGTTGCTGGGCGACGGGCAGGTCACGCCACGTATCGAGATGGATAGCGCTCACGACACACTAGGTTATTGCACCTGGCAAGCTCCGGCCCGTCCGGCGTCCGCCCAGTGAGATCACTTTTGGCCGCCTTTTGGCGACAGCCGTACGTGCTCGGGAAGGACGCCGAGGCCGATGAACCGCCGTGCGAGCCTGTTGAGGACCGGCAGGCGCGACAGGGCACGCGGCGGCGAGACGGGCCTGGCGGCCAGAGTGGGGCTGATCAGACGGTTCTGCACGGCCCGCTGGGCGGCCTGGGTGATCACCGTGGGGATCTTCCTGCGGCGCTCCACCCTGGCCAGCAGGGACTCCGGCGCCTCGCCCCGCAGCAGGGCGGGACCCACGATGTTGGCGGTGGCCACGGCGTCCTGGACCGCGAGGTTGATGCCGACGCCGAAGACCGGAGACATGGCGTGGGCGGCGTCCCCGATGAGCAGCAGCCCCGGCAGGTGCCAGCGGCCGAGCCTGTTCAGTGCCACCCGCAACACGCTGACGTCGTCGAAACCGCCGAGCCGGTCCAGCCGCCCCTCGAGGTACGGCAGGAGCCGCCCGATGGTGGCGCGCAAAACCTCGATGCCCTCGGACTTCAGCTCGTCGAAGCCGCCCTTCGGGATCACGTAGGCGAGTTGCCAGTACGTCCCCCGGTTGATCGCCACCATCAGGTGGCCGGCCGACGCGCGCAGGAAGGGCTGGTCGGGGTCGCCGTCCTCCCGCGGCAGGCGGAACCAGACGACGTCCATCGGCGCGCCGAACTCCCGGGGGACCAGGCCGGCGGCCCGGCGGACGTCGGAGCCCCGCCCGTCCGCGCCCACGGTGAGCGTGGCGTGGATCTCGTGCTCCTCGCCCGCCTGGTCGCGGTAGCGGAGCCCGCGGATCGCGCCGTCCTCCCGGATGAGATCGGTGACCTGGGAGTCCATCAGCAGGTGGAAGTTCGGGTGCCTGGCGGCCTCGGCGGTGACGAGGTTGAGGAAGTCCCACTGCGGCACGAAGGCGATGTAGTCGTATTTGCCGGGAAGCCGGCGCAGGTCGGCCATGGGGATGGTGCCCTCGTCGGTGACCATCGACAGGGAGTGCACCTTGCGGTGGGGCAGCCGGTGGAACTCCTCGGCCAGGCCGAGTTCGTCGAGGACCTGGAGCGTCGACGGGTGGATCGTGTCTCCGCGGAAGTCGCGGAGGAAGTCGCTGTGCTTCTCCAGCAGCGTCACCTCGACGCCCGCCCGGGCGAGGAGGAGGGCGAGGACGGCTCCCGCCGGCCCCCCGCCCGCGATCGCACATGTCGTCCGCATAATTCATCACCCCATGAAATTGTCACACGACGCCACCGTGCCGATCTACCCACCGGAGGCGGGGAACTCCCGGAGCCACGCCGCGGGGTCGGCTACGGGACGCGCAACGCGTCGAGGCTTCGCACGAGGGATGAGGTGGCGAGGTCGCGGAGCCGCGCGTAGGCCTCCTCGGGATACTGTCGCGGGCCGTTCTCCACGAGCAGGATCAGATACAGGTACGCCCGGTAGAGGTCGGCGCGCACCTCGGCACCGGGGGTGATCAGGAGCGTGCCGCCCGCCTCGCGGTACCCGGTGACGAGCGGGTCGTCCTCCCGGATCTCCTCGAAGATCGTGGGCGTGATGAAGTCGGCCAGCGGATCGCCCCAGAAGGCCCTCTCGTGGTCGATCAGCGCCTGGATCCGCCTGTCCCGGCCCTCGCCGGTCAGGAACACGTTGCCCGGCCAGATGTCGAAGTGGACGAGCGACGGCGTGACGACCTCGTCCAGAGCCGGCGCGGCGGCGGTGATCAGCGCGGCGATCTCCTCCACGGGCGCGGGGAGCCTGGTGCCGTAGTGGACGGCGTCGCCGAGCAGGGCGCCGACGATGACGAGGAAGGCCTCCCGCCAGCTCGGGCCGGTGAGACCGGCGAAGGGGTAGCCGAAGACCCCGGTGCCGGGGATCGTGTGCAGGCGGGCCAGGTGGCGGCCGAGCTCGTGCCGGAGCGGGGCCTCCTCGGCCGGGCTGAGCGAGGCCTGGTTCCAGGGGACGCCGTCGAGCGCCGACAAGATGAGGTGGTCGCCGCCGAGGACGGGGTCGTCGAACGCCGCGTGCAGCAGAGACGGCAGAGGCAGCCCCGCCGGCTCGGCCAGCCGGTACACCATGGCCTCCGTCCGCAGGAGGTGACGTTCGTAGGTCAGCAGGCGCAGGCCGGGGGGAGGGCCGACCTTGAGCACGACCTGGCGGCCGTCCTCGAGGTCGAGCCGCCACACGGCGTTGGCGAAGCCGTCGGCCAGTTCCTCCGAGGACCGCACCCCGGTGCCCAGCGCGCCGCGGACGAGCGCGTCCAGCTCGGCGGCCGACAACCGCCGCTTGGTCCTGCTGTCCATCGGCCTACCCCTCGGGGGCGAAGGAGGCGACGGTCCAGGCCGCCTCGTGCGTGTCTCCCGGCTTCAGCACGATCAGATCGGTGCCCGAGTTGAAGGCGTCGGGCGGGCAGGTCATCGGCTCGACGGCCAGCCCGTGGTGGGCGAGGCCCGTGCCGGTGCAGACCTGGACCCAGGGCATCTCCGTGGGGTTCCAGGAGACCTCCACTCCGCCGTCCGGCCCGCGAAGCCGTACCCGGCCGTCGGTGAGGCCCGTGAAGGCGTGGTCGACGGCGGTGTCCCCGACCGCGCGGGGCACCCGGAAGTCGTACGGCGTCGCGGCCACGTCCTCCAGGGTGCGCGGGGCGAGCACCTCGTCGGTGAGGAGGACCTGCCCGGCGGGCAGGTCGAGCTCGTACTCCTGCACGCGGGGCCCGGCGAGCAGCCACGGATGCGGTCCGCAGCCGTAGGGCGCGGCCTCCTCACCCACGTTGTGAGCGGTGAGCGTCGTCGTGAGGCCCCTGTCGGAGACGGCGTACCGGACCTCGAGCGCGATCCGGAACGGATAGCCGGCGGTCGGCTCGATCGTGTGCGTCAGCCGGACGCAGCCGTGGTCGTCGTCGACGTCGAGCACCTCGGCACAGGTCCAGGTCTGGTCGCTGACCAGGCCGTGCAGCGCGTGTCCCCGGTCGGGTTCCGTGATGGGCAGGTCGTGCCGGACGCCTTCGAACGTGTACGTGCCGCCGACGACCCGGTTGGGCCAGGGAGCCAGGACGGTGCCGCTGAAGTAGGGGATCGGCCCCTCCTCGGGCCAGCTCGTCACGAGGTCGCGGCCGTGGTGGCGCAGGACGCGGAGGGCTCCGCCCCTCTCGCTGATCACCGCTTCGTAGCCGCCGCCGATGATGGTGAAGTCGGGCACGGGGAGTCCTCTCGCTGACGCCACGTCAACAACGACCTGGTCACGTAATCGTATGCCGGTAATCATCCCAGTTCGGAGGGGTTGATCCCGCATCGGGGGAGAGCGATGGAACGTCGTGCCCGAATCAGCGCAGTTCGCCGTTCTTGATGACGTCGCGATACCAGAGCGCGCTGTCCTTGGGGATTCTGCGCAGGGTCGGATAGTCGACGTACACGATGCCGAAGCGCTGGCCGTACCCCTCCGCCCACTCGAAATTGTCGAGCAGCGACCAGACGTGGTAGCCCTCGACGCGGGCCCCCTTCTCGATCGCCCGGTGCATGGCCAGGAGATGGTCGCGCAGGTAGGCGATGCGGTCGTCGTCACGGACCCGGCCGTCGGGGCCGGGCCGGTCGAGGGCCGGCATCCCGTTCTCGGTGACGACCAGCGGCACGCCGGGGTGGTCGTCCCTCAGCCGCACGAGAAGGTCGTGGAGGCCTTCCGGATAGATCTCCAGCCACTCGGCCTGCGCCCTCGGGTGCAGGAACACGCGCTCGCCGGCGCCGTTCACGAAGACGGGCGTGTAGTACTGCACGCCGAGCAGGTCGACGGGCTCGTTGATGATCGCGAGGTCGCCGTCGAGGATGTGCTCCCTGATCGGCCCGCGCTCGGCCAGCCACCGCAGGGTGTCCTCCGGGTAGCGGCCCTTGAAGATCGGGTCGAGATAGAGGCGGTTCTCCAGCCCGTCGCGATGCCGGGCGGCCTCCTCGGCCTCGGGGGTGTCGTCCGCCGGATACGTGGGATGCAGGTTCAGGGCGGGGCCGATCCGCGCGTCCGGACGCAGGGCGTGCAGGGACTGGGAGGCCAGGCCGTGGGCGAGCAGCAGGTGGTGGCAGGCGACGTAGGCGCGCGCGTCGTCCTTGATGCCCGGCGCGTGGACCCCGTAGCGGTAGCCGCTCTCGACGACGGTCTTGGGCTCGTTGATCGTCAGCCAGTCGCCGATCTCCAGGGCCTCGAAGACGATCGAGGCGTAGTCGGCGAACCGCGCGGCGGTGTCCCTGTTCTCCCAGCCGCCCTGGTACTGGAGGTCCTGGGGGAGGTCCCAGTGGAAGAGCGTGGCCATCGGGCGGATGCCGCGCTCGACCAGGCCCGCGACCAGGCGGCGGTAGAAGTCGAGCCCCTTCTGGTTGGGGGCGCCCGACCCGGAGGGCTGGATGCGCGGCCAGGCGATCGAGAAACGGTAGCTGTGCAGCCCGAGGTCCGCCATGAGGTCGAGATCCTCGGTGTAGCGGTGGTAGTGGCCGGCTCCGGGATCACCGGACTCGCCGTTCTCGACGTTGCCGGGGACGGCGGCGAAGGTGTCCCAGACGGACGCGCCTCGCCCGTCCTCCGTGGTCGCCCCCTCCACCTGATAGGCCGAGGTGGCGGCCCCCCACACGAAGCCCTCAGGGAACCGCAGGCCGTCCATGTCTCTCCTCGTCGAGGTCTCCCTCGGGGCCTCGGACAGCCATGTGGGAGCGCTCCCAGCAGCGTACAAAACGGAATGGCCATTGTCAATGGTCGGGCCTGTCATTAATTGTGTTGTTAATATGCGGAAATAGCCGTTCAAGAATGCCGATATAGTAAGGAAATAGCGCATACATCTTGACGCGAACCAGTCATAATCCCTAGCCTGATCGCGAATGAAGCGCCTTTCCTGTTGAGACCCGCGGGCTCACCTGCCGCGGCCACCTCGGCGTTTCCGGCCGGACGGTGAGACGTCTCGCGATATGAGACGTGGTAGGTCCCGGCTCGCGAGATACGCACGAGATACGCACGAGATGACGACGGAAGCGACTCGCCGCCTGACAGGGGTTACCGGACGAATGGCTCAGGACGACACGACCTCCTTGGAATCGGCCAGCACCGCCGCTCGCCGGCGAGAGCGCTTCCCCGCACCGGGCCGGGCGGCGCGGTGATCCGGGCAGGGTTCCGAGCGGACGATCCCGAGTGGACGGGTCCTCTCGCCTGGGGGCAGCGGTCCATCTGGGAGGCCATGCGGCTCGTCGGCGCCCCCGGCGACCGCTACTTCAACTTCTCGCGGACGGTGGCCGTGCCGCGTGCCGCGGGATCGCCCGGCCCCGAGACGGTCGCCCGTGCTCTGTCCATGGTCGTGGAACGGCACGACTCACTGCGCACGCGGGTCAGGATCGGCCCGGACGGCGAGCCGTACCAGGTCGTGGGCGTCAGCGGCGGCATCGCGGCAGAGGTGGGCGCGGACCTGGGCGCGAACGCCGTGGCGGAGGACAGGTTCGACCCGGCGGAGGACTGGCCGGTCCGCGCGGGCCTGGTCATCCGTGACGGGGTCGTGGAGCAGGTGATCCTCGCGTTCTGCCACACGGCCGCGGACGGCTACGCGGGGGACATCGTCGCCCGTGACCTGCGGGTGGCCCTGCTCAGAGGGGCGCTGCCCGGCCCGTCCGAGCGACTCCGCGATCTCGTAAGCCGGCAGGAGGGCGCCGACGCCGCCCGCGGCGAGCGCTCGGTGGCGTTCTGGGAGCGCGCCATGGCGGAGCTCGGCGGGCCGGTGTTCGGGCCGTCGAGGGAGGCGGCCGCCGCCACGCCCCGATACCAGCGCCTCACGATGGTCTCGCCCGCTCTCGACCGTGCGAGCCGGACGCTCTCCGCCCGTTACGGCGTGAGCACCTCGACCGTCCTGCTGGCCGCCGCCTGCGTGGAGGTCGCACGCATCGCCGGGCGGCCCGGCGCAGCCATGACCCCGCTGGTCAACAACCGGTTCCGGCAGCAGGACAGGGACGTGGTGACCTCACTCGCGCAACTCGGCCTGTTCGTGCTCCCGCCCGGACACGGCCGCGCCCCGGCCGCGGGCGCGAGTGGTGGGCGGGAGGGCTTCCACGAACTGATGGAGTCGGCGAGGGCCTCGGCGTTGCGCGCCTATCGGCACGCCTACTACGACCCGGCGGAGCTGCGCCTCAGGCTGGACGGGGCCGACCCGCTCTGCTGCTTCAACGACCAAAGACCCGTCGAGGCCGTCACCCCGGTGGGGGAGGTGCCGGACGAGGACGAGATCCGCTCGGCCCTCGCGCTCACGCAGATCGTCCCCCAGAGCGGGCTCGACGAGCTCAACTGCAGGTTCTGCGTGCACGTGACGGGGGAGCCCGACCGGCTCCGCGTTCTGGTCACGGCCGACTCGATGCACGTCGCCCCGCGCGACCTGGAGACCTTCCTCCGGGGGATGGAGGCCCTGGTCGTCGGGGGCGTCTGAGTCCACCGGCCCGGCCAGGACGCGGGAGTTCAGGCCGAGGCGCGGATCACCAGGTGCGTGTCGAGGATGACGACGGGCTGCTCCAGGGACTCCCCGTTGATCCGGGCGAGCAGCAGCCGCACCATCTGCCGGCCCATGGCCTCGGTCGGCTGGTGCACGCTCGTGAGCGGCGGGTCTGTGTGCAGGGCGACCTTCGAGTCCTCGAAGCCGATGACCGCCACGTCACCCGGCACGGACCTGCCCCGTTCCCGCAACACGCGCAGCGCCCCGGCGGCCATCGGATCCGAGGCGGTGAAGACGGCGTCGAGGCCCGGATGCCGCTCCAGCAACTCCCGCATCGCCGCCTCGCCGCTCTCCTCGGAGAAGTCGCCGTAGGAGACCAGTTCGGTCATGCCGGTGGCGAGCAGCGCGTCGCGGTATCCGGCGAGCCTGTCGACGCCCACGCCCATGTCCTGGGGGCCGGCGATGGTGGCGATGCGGGTCCTGCCCTTGGAGACCAGGTACTTGACCGCCTGCCGGGCGCCGGCCCGGTTGTCCATGTCGACGTAGCTGTACGGGTTCAGCGCCACCGGGCGGCCACCGAGGACGGTGGGCACGCCCAGCTCCTCGAGCCGGCCCGGCAGCGGATCGGCCCCGTGAACCGACGTGAGCAGCACGCCGTCGACGTGCTGCCCGGTCAGATAGCCCTCCAGGCGGTCGTGCTCCTGGCGGTTCTGCGCCATCGTGAGGATCAGCTGCAGGCCGGTCTCCGACAGGGCCGAGCCGATCCCGCGGATCAGCCCGGCGAAGTACGGCTCGTCGAAGACGCGCTGCTCCGACTCCGACACCACCAGGGCGATGGTGTCGGTCCGGTTGGTGACCAGGGTGCGCGCCGCCCGGTTGGGCACGTAGCCCAGTTCGTCGATCGCGAGCAGCACCGCGTCCCGGGCCTTGTCACTCACCTTCGACGAGCCGTTGATGACCCGCGAAACGGTGCCGCGGCCCACTCCGGCGCGAGCGGCGACCGCCTCAAGGGTCGGTCGCGCTCCCACGCGGCGATCCCCGTTCATCTCCGGCGCCCCCTCGTCTGCACGTGCTGATCGCGAACGCGTTCATTCTGCCGGACTCGGCAGGCCGCCGCGCCTGATGGTGTCGGCATACCACAACGCGCTGGACTTGGCCGTCCTGAGCTGTGTCTCGTAGTCCACGTAGACGAGCCCGAAACGCTTGCCGTACCCCCATGCCCACTCGAAGTTGTCCATCAGCGACCACGCGAAGTACCCCTGGAGGGGCAGCCCGGCCTCGATCGCGGCATGGCAGACCCGCAGGTGCGCCTCGATGTACGCCGCACGGTCGGGGTCGTGGACCGCGCCGTCGACGACCACGTCGTCGAAGGCGGCGCCGTTCTCCGAGATCACCATGGGGATCGACGGGTACTCCTCGTGCACCCGCATGAGGATCTCGTACAGCCCGGCGTCGTCGATCTCCCAGCCCATTCCGGTCACGGGCCTGCCGCCGTTCACGAACCCCACGTGCTCGCTGCCCACCCAGGGAGAGCCGGAGTCGGTCGGTGCCGCGGCGGCCGACAACGCGCCTCCGGGCGCCCCGGACACGGTGAACCGGCTGTAGTAGTTGATCAGCAGCATGTCCAGCGGCGCGGAGATCGTGGCCATGTCGCCGTCCTCGATGAACCCTCCCTCGGTCAGGTGGGCGACGTCGCTCAGCACGTCCTCCGGGTAGGCGCCCTTGAGCAGGGCGTCGAGGAAGAACCGGTTCTGCAGGCCGTCGATGCGGCGGGCCGCGTCCAGGTCGGCGTCGCTCCCGGTCGCGGGGGAGATCGCATAGAGGTTCACGCACCCTCCGATCCGCGAGGCCGGGTCCTGGGCGCGCATCGCCTGGGTGGCCAGGCCGTGCGCGAGGTTCAGGTGATGCGCGGCCCGGATGGCCGCTCCCGGCTCCCGGCGGCCCGGGGCGTGCTCTCCCGAGGCGTACCCGAGGAAGGCCGAGCACCAGGGCTCGTTGACCGTGCTCCAGTTCCGCACCCGATCGCTCAGTTCGGCGTGCACGGCGGCCGCGTAGTCGGCGAAGCGCTTCGACGTGTCACGCGCGGGCCAGCCGCCCGCGTCCTCGAGCGCCTGGGGGAGGTCCCAGTGGTACAGCGTCACCCAGGGGTCGATGCCGTGGCCGAGCAACTCGTCGACGAGACGCTTGTAGAAGTCGAGCCCGCGGGCGTTGATCGCTCCCGCGCCGTCGGGCTGCACGCGGGGCCAGGAGACGGAGAAGCGGTAGGCCGTCAGGCCGAGGTCGGCCATGAGGGCGACGTCGTCCCGGTAGCGGTTGTAGTGGTCGATCGCGACGTCGGCGTTCTGGCCGCCCACGATCCGGCCCGGCTGACGGCAGAAGGTGTCCCAGACGGAGGTCCCGCGCCCGTCGGCGGTGACCGCCCCCTCGATCTGGTAGGCCGAGGTGGCGGCGCCCCAGACGAACCCGGTGGGGAACGTCAGGCCAGGTGTCTCGGTTTCTGGTCGTGTGCCTTGCGTGGTCACGCTTTGACTGCACCTTCCATGAGTCCGCCGATGATCTGTCGGCCGAACACGACGAAAACGATGATGAGCGGGAGGACGGACAGGGCGGTCCCACTGAAGATGAGGACGTAGTCCGTGCCGTACTTCGCGTTGAGGGAGTTGACGGCGACCTGGACCGTCGGGTTGTCCGGAGTCAGCACGATCAGCGGCCACAGGAAGTCGTTCCAGGTCAGCATGAACGTGTTGATCCCCAGCACCGCCATGCCCGGCCGTACGGCGGGCAGGATGACGTTCCACCAGATCCGCAGGGTCGACGCGCCGTCGACCCGCGCCGCCTCGACCAGTTCGTTCGGCACGGCCTGCTCGGTGTACTGCGTCATCAGGAAGACGCCGAAACCGTTCAGCAGGTACGGCAGGATCACGGCCTTGAGCGTGCCGATCCATTCGAGGCTGACCATCATCCGGTAGAGCGGCACCATGCCCATCTGCTGGAGCGGGACCATCATCGTCACCAGCACGAGCAGCAGGAGGATGCGGCCGCCCTTGAACCGCAGTCGCGCGAAGGCGAAGCCGGCGAAGGTGGAGATGAGCACCACGGAGATCGTCACGGTCGACGCGATGATCACCGAGTTGGTCAGACCGGCCAGGTAGTGCGCGTCCTCGTTGGTGAGCACCCGCTGGATGTTCTGCCCGAGGTTGCCGCCCGGCAGGAACGGCGGCGGGATGTCGGTGGCCTCGCGGTTGGACCGGGAGGCGATGACGACCATCCAGTACAACGGGAAGGCCGAGATGACGATCGTGACGATCAGCGCGATCCTCGTGAGCGGCGTGGCCTTCCAGAGGTCGGAGCCGCCGGCCCACTTCGCGCGAGGCCGCCGGGTCTCGGCGGGTGCGGAGAGCGTGGTCACTTTTTGCCCCCGATCCGGCGGATGAGCAGGAAGTTGATGAGGGATCCGATGAGGATCATGATGAAGAGCAGCCATGCCGCGCCGGCCGCGTAGCCGTAGTCGAACTCCCGGAAGCCTTGTTCCACGATGAACATGGACACGGTCTGGAACTGGCTGTTGCTGCCGCCGTGGACGTTCCCGCCGTAGAAGGTGGTGGGCTCCGCGAACAGCGTCAGGCCGCCGATCGTGGAGTTCAGCACCACGAAGATCATGGTCGGCCGGAGCATGGGGATGGTGATCTGCCAGAACTGGCGGCGGCGGGAGGCGCCGTCGATGGCCGCGGCTTCATAGAGGTCCTTCGGGATCGTCTGCATCGCGGCCAGGAAGATGATCGCGTTGTAGCCGGTCCACCGCCAGTCGATCATGGTGGAGATCGCCAGCCAGGACGGCAGCCGCTCGGCCTTCCAGTCGACCGGATCGATGCCCACCGATCCCAGGATCCAGTTGAAAAGTCCCCAGTCGCGCCCGTACAGCTGGGTGAACACCACGGCCACGGCGACGACCGAGGTGACCAGGGGAAGCAGGACGCCCAGCCGGACGAACAGCCGGCCCCTGATCCGCTTGTTCAGCGCGTTGGCGAGGAGCAGGGCCAGGAGGATCTGCGGGACGGTCGCGATGACGAACATCCCGAGCGTGTTGACGACCGCGTTCCAGAACGCCGAGTCGGCCAGGAGCGCGCTGTAGTTGCCCAGCCCGGTCCACTTCACCGTCCCCGCGAGGTCGTAGTCGTAGAGCGAGTACCACAGGGTGAAGCCGAGCGGGAAGATCCCGAAGAGGAGGAACAGCAGGTAGTACGGCGAGATGAGGAGGTACGGAGCGGCCTTCAGATCCAGCCAGGACAGGAAGGTCCGCCCCGTCCCCGGTCGCCCGTGCCTTCTCGAAGGCGGGACCGGCGCCCGAGTGGACGGTCCCGAGTCGACGTGCAGGCTCATGGGTCACCTTTCAGCGGAAGCAGGCGACCGGCCCGCCCTGCGGTGTGCCGCCGGGGCGGGCCGGTGCTCATATGACGGGCGGGTGGATCAGCCCGCTGCCTTGACCGCGTCGTCGACCAGCTTCTGCCACGCCTGGTCGTACGGCACCGAGCCGTCGTCCAGCGCCGAGATGACCGACTCCACCGCGTTCTTCACCTGGGCGTGCTTGACGCCGAGGAAGACGGGCTGGAGCGTGGAGGCCGACTTGGCGAAGATGTCGCCGACCGGGGCGTTGTTGAAGTACTCGTTCTTGGCGCCTTGGACGGCTGGGTCCTGCTGGGCCTGGGTGTTGCTCGGCATGTTCCCGCTGTAGGTGAACACGCTGACCTCGGCCTCCTTGCCGGTCAGGTAGTCGGCGACCGCCGCGGCCTCCTTCGGGTGCTTGGACTGCTTGGGCACCGCGAGCCAGGAGCCGCCCCAGTTGCCGCCGCCGCCCGGCACCGCCGCGACGTCCCACTTGCCGGAGAACTCCGGTCCCGCGCCGTCGTCGCCGCTGACCGCGCCGAGCATCCACGAGGGGCAGCCGAGCGTCGCGAACTGGGACTTCTTCATGCCGGTGTTCCACTCCGGGGTGAAGTTGCGCAGCTTGGCCGTCAGGCCGTCCTGGCTGATCTTCACCGCGAAGTCGTAGGCGGACTTGATCGCGGGGTTCTTGTCGACGATGAGAGTGTTGCTCTTGTCGAAGTAGGACACACCGCCGTTCTTGACCGCCTCCTGCACCAGGACCACGTTGTAGAGCGTGTTGGTGCCGTCGACGAACTTGGTGTCCTTCACCTTGTCCTGGAACTTCTGGCCGACCTTGATGAAGTCGTCCCAGGTGGGCCAGAGCTTGCTGACCTCGTCACGGTCGCCCGGCAGGCCGGCCTTCTCGAACAGGTCGCGGCGGTAGCACAGGCTCATGCCGCCGAGGTCGGTGCCGAGGCCGAACAGCTTGCCGTCGGCCGTGAGCCCGCCGTCCCACTTCCACGGGGCGAAGTCGCCCTGGCGGTTCGACAGACCGTACTCGCCGAGGTCGGCCCACCATTCGGGGTGCGCCTTGGCCAGGCCCATGCCGCCCTCGTCGATGCCGACGACGTCACCGGCCCCCGAGCCGGACTGCAGCCACTGGATCATCTGCGGCCAGTAGACCTGCTCGAACTGGTCGGTGAGGTGCTCCTCCTGGATCTTGATGTCGGTGTGGGAGGCGTTCCACTTGTCGATCGCCTCCTTGTACCCGAAGTTCTTGCCGCCGCCGAACGTCTGGACCTTGACGGTGACCGGCGCCGCGGCCGAGGACCCGCCTGACGTTGGCTCACTGTCACTGCCACAGGCCGCTGTGACGCCGAGGGCGAGGGCCGTGGCCGCTGCGGCCGCGAGCATCCTGCCGCGGCGCGATCTGTCAATCATTCCGGACCCCTCTCAGGTGGTATCCCGAATCTCGTGGGGAGGTCGCATCCCTTGGCCGGTCCCCGACATCAGGATTTGGGAGCGCTCCCACGAAGAGTCCTCTATGAGCAACGCGAACGTCAATATGCCGAAACCCAACTGTTACTCCGGGCCCGGTGGGATCGGCCGAAAAGCCCATATGCGGGCACAATGCGGAATGGGAGCGCTCCCAGCCCTATACGGGCAGAAACCATGAGACAGGCCCTCCGGAGCCTCACAGAGCGCCGATCGTCCCTCTCGCGGGCCCGCTCGGGCGTGCGGAGGGTGCGTGGCGCCGCGGGCCTGTCATGCCGGGGAGTGTCGCGACCGTGCCGTTCCGTGTCGTGTCGTTTCGTGGAAACGAATGAGCGGCCACCGCCCGGACGGGCGGTGGCCGCTGGTGACGGATCAGGCGGACAGGTCGCGCGGGAGGATCGCGCGGCCGGTCACGCGAAAGGCTGGGCGCCCCCGCCCCTCGCAGGGGGCGCCCTGGCCAGGCGTACCGCGGACTGATCGGAGGAGTCCGCGATGCGGCAGGTCTCGCCGCTGCACGCGTGCAGTGCGGCCAGTCGTGCCGACAGCGTGGCGACGAGCTGGGGGTCGGCCGTCGCCGCGATGTTGTGCATCTCGTTCGGATCGGCGTACAGATCGTAGAGCTGCCGCTCTCCGGTCTCGTACTCCACGTAGGCGTACTGCGCGGTGCGCAGCGCGTTGTAGGTAGGAGGGCACAGCGGCGAGTAGGCCGCGTGCACGAACTCGACCAGCGCCGCGTCGCGCCACGGGACCTTGCGTCCCTGCAGCAGCGGGACGAGCGACCGGCCCTCGGCGAATGGCGGAGTCGAGGCCTTTCCCAGCTCGGCGAAGGTGGGGGACAGGTCGACGGTCGAGGAGAGCTGGTCGATCGTGCTGCCGGGGGCGATGCCGGGCCCCCTGACGATCATGGGGATCCGGATGTCCTCCTCGAACGGCGTCGTCTTGCCGGGCTCAAGCCGGTGCTGGCCCAGATGGAAGCCGTTGTCGGAGGCGAAGAAGATGTAGGTGTTGTCGAGCTGCCCCGACTGCTGGAGCGACGTGACGAGCTTGCCGACCATGTCGTCCACGCCGAGCATCGCCCGCGCGCGGTTCTGATAGATCGTGTCCATCTGCCGCACGTCCCTGGCGGTGAGCGGCGGCCGCTGCTGCAGCCAGAGCGGCTCGGCCGACAGGTCCTGCTGGTCGAACGAGAGCGTCCGGGGCGCGGGCTCACCCGCGAAGGCCAGGTCATGGCGGGGAGAGTGGTTGGCCGGCAGGTGGGGGGCGACGGGAGCGAGGTAGAGGAAGAAGGGGTTCTCGCCGCTCTGCGAGACGAACCTGTCGGCCTTCGCGCTGATCACGTCTTCGAGGTAGTCCTCGGAGGTGTTGCCGTACTGGAAGATCGTCCCGTTCTCGTTGAGCGCGTAGCCGTACTCCTGGTAGAGGCGGGTGACGGGCACCGCCCACTGGTCCCAGCCGGGCGGGACGTACGACCAGGCCGCACCCAGGGGGTACTGGTTGAGGTACTTGCCGAGCAGTCCGGTGCGATATCCCGCATCGTGCATCCAGGTCCCGACGGTGGATTCCTCCAGCGGCCGGAACCTCGCGAAACCGCCTGTCGGCAGCCGGTTGCTCACCACCCCGTGGCTGTGCACGTATTGCGAGCGGAGAATCGACGACCGGGACGGGCAGCACCACGGGTTGGTGACGAAGAAGTGCGAGAACGACGCCCCCTGCCGGACGAGCAGATTCCAGATGTTGGGAAATCTCTGCAGGTCGGTCGCGTTCAGGTCATCAGTCAGGATGAAGACGATGTTCGGCCGCTGAGATGGCGCTGGTTCGCCGTGAGCGGCGCTGGAGAACGCCGTACACAAGACGAGTGCGCCGGCGAGCCAGGGCCACCATCCTCTGGATCTCTTCGTAAGGGGCACGGCGTAGAACATTGCCAACGGCCCACCAGGAAAAACGCACGTCCTGTAATCGAATGAGTACACAACGTTCGCATATACGGACAAACCGTATTATTCGGCCGCTTGGGGGATGTCACGAGTCGATGACGGCGGGCGGGCCATGCCCGGTCGGCATGGACGGCGAGGAATGAAGATCCTTTCAACCTCCGTTCACCGCATGTTCCTGCCGCTGTAGTCTTCGCTGGCTATTCTGGACAGGTCGTGAATGGGTCATTACGGGGCGTGGATATCGAGGGTCGCCACCACGTCGATGAGCAAGGGTCGGCCGTCGCGTGGGTGGAATCCCCACTGCAGCTCCTGTGCGTGGTGGAAGCCCACCACGCGGGGCTCCTCGGGTCTGAGACCCGCGTCGTGCCGCGTGCGGGGCTGCCTGCCTTGAGGCTCACCCGTAAAGCGCTCAACGGCCTTCGCCTTCCCGAGGGGCTCGCGTTCGAGGAGCCGTCGGGCCGCATGCCGCGGCCCGGCCGCACCTGGGCCGTCGGAGACGCCTTCTCCGGGCGGGTCCAGTTCGCGCTGGTCACCTCGATCCCCGGCCGCACGATTCTGGTCGACGACGGTCTCGCCACCATTCACCTGCTGGAGTTGCTCAGCTCACGCCGGCCGCTGCTGCGGGCCAGAGGCAAGGCGAGCTTCGGCCGGTCAGTGCTCGGGGCGACCGCGGGTTTCCGCCTCCGGAGCCGCAAACTCACCGTCTTCACCGCGTTACCCGTCCCCGACGACCTCGCCCAGGCCGTGCGGAAGACCGGCACCCGGCTCGTCATGCACGACTTCGCCTGGCTGCGGTCCCAGCCCAGCGAGCGGCCGCCGCAGGAGCGCACGATCGTGCTCGGCACCTCCCTCGTCAGGAACGGCCTGATCCACCGGGACCGCTACCTCGCCTGGCTGGAGAGCATCGGCGAGCCGATCGCGTATTACCCGCACCGGCGTGAGGACCCCCGTGACCTCGAGCGGGTGAGCAAGATCTCCGGCCTCACCGTCAGCGACGTCGGCATCCCCGTGGAGATGACCCTGCGGGACCTCGGTCCCGACCAGCGTGTGCTGAGCATGCCGTCCACCGCGGTGACCTCCTTGCGCGTGCTGCTCGCGGCCCGCGGCGTGCCCGTGGAGACCGTCGAGGTGCCCGACGACTGGTGGACGGCCTCGGCCGGACCGTCGCTGCGCACCCATCTGCAGCAGTTCGCCCACCACGGCACTCCGGAAGCCGAGCCAGGCTCCGGCAGACCGCAGCCGGGGGCGACCCCGGGCTCCGGCAATGTCGTTCATCCGGGGACGACCCCTGACCCCGGCAGTGTTCGTCCGGGGACGACCCCGGACCCCGGAAAGGTTGCTTCTTGACCCGCGTGCTCGCCGTCGCCGACGCTGATTCCTATCTGAAGTGGGCCGCGGGCCTGCTCGACACGCTTCCAGCGTCGTGGCCGACCGAAATGGCGGTCGTCCGGACCCCCATCGCTCCTTCGGAAAGTCAGATCGCCGCCGCAGTGAGCGGCACCAGGGTCGCCGGGACCGGACAGGAGACGCTCCCCGCGGTCGTCTCGTCGAGGCAGTTGCGCAAGAACGCCGAGCGGTTCCGCCCCGACGTCGTCCTGCTCGCCTGCACCGGCCCCGTCGTCGACGTGCTCGCCGCGGACATCCTCGCCGACCTGCGGCCCCGCCCGGTGTTCGTGTCGGGGCTGCCCGGCATCTCGGTACCCGCCACGGAGAAGGCCTGGCTGTTCCGCAGCGGCTGTGACCTGTTCGTGGTCCACAGCGGCCGGGAGGTCGCCGAGTTCTCCGCGATCGGCCGTGAGCTCGGCGGAGGCGGCGGGGTGGCGCTGGCCCGCCTGCCGTACCTCGACCTCGGAGCGCCCGCCCCGCAGGGCGCCCGCGACCGCGTGATCTTCGCGACCCAGGCCAAGGTGCCGCGGCGCCGCGAGGAGCGCGAGCAGGTGCTGCTCGCCCTCGCTGCCCTCGCCGCGAACCGGCCCGACCTCGACGTCGTGGTCAAGCTGCGGGCCCGCGACTCGGAACGGCAGACGCACAACGAGCGCCACCACTACGAGCGGCTCTGGACGTCGATGGTGGCGGAGGGCCGGGTACGTGAGGACGCCGTCCGTTTCGCCGCCGGCCCGATGCACGAGCACCTGACCCACGCCGCGGGCTTCGTCACGGTCAGCTCGACCGCCGCACTCGAGGCGATCGCCCAGCGGGTGCCGCTGCTCGTGTTGTCCGACTTCGGGGTCAGCGCCGAAATGATCAACCTCGTCTTCGAGGGCAGCGGCTCCCTCGGCACCATGGAGGACCTGGCCAAGGCCGACTTCCGGATGCCGACGGAGGCATGGTGCGAGGCCAACTACTTCCATGACGCCTCGGCCAGCGACTGGGTCGACCGGGTGTCAGGGCTGGTGGCGGCCGCCCAGGCGGGCACCCTCGTCCCGGCCCGCTCCGTGCTCGACGGACCCGAGCACGCCACGGCCCGCCGCCGTGCCCGCCTCCGCCTGGAGGTCCCTCCCAAGGTGCTCCGGTATGGCTATCGCGCCAAGCGGCGGATGCGGCGCTACCTCAAGGCGTTCTGAAGCATCGTAAAACAGACCCGCGTCCCGCCGAAAACCACGGCGGGACGCGGGTCTGCTGTTTGCGGCGGTCGCCGGATCGGATGACGTGGGCGCGGGCGAAACCGCTAGCGGCCGATGAGGCGGCGCAGCCGCGACGCGGGTTCCGGCTCGGGCTCAGGCTCGGGAACCAGGTCCAGGGCTTCGAGTCGCCGCATCTTGAAATACCGCGCGCTTCCGTTCGCCTTGACGTACGCCCGGGCGGCTTCCCGGAGACCGGCATGGCGATCACTCTGCATGCAGTACGCCACCGCGTCGGTCAGAGCCTTCACATCGACGGGAGGCGGCTCCGTGAGGGAGCCGTCGGCGGCGAGCCGGGGCACGGTCGCATCGACGATCGTGACCGGTATCCGATTGCTGTTCTCGTACGGCGCGAGCCGCTCCAGCAGCAGATCGGTCCCCATGGTCGCCACCGGCAGGCCGAAGAAGTGGCGCGCGGTCGCCAGCGCGGTGGAGAAGCAGCTCACGACCAGCGCGGGCCGCAGTCTGGCGAACAGAGCCTCGGCGGGGGTGTGCTCGCCCGCCTGCACGAGCCGCACGCCCAACTCGTCGGCGACGTGCTTGAGCCGCATGCTCTGGCGGCGCCCCGCCGCGGGGTGCGGCTTGAACACCACCGTTCGATGTCCCCGGGCCTTGAGCGCACCCAGCATCGCCGCGTGCAGATCGGCTTCCTCGTCCGCCGTGAGGATGCCCAGCGACGAGAGGTACTGCCCGAGGATCACCGCGTCCCCCTCGACCTCGCCGGTCTCCGTGGCGGCGACCTGCTCGACGACCCGGCGGAAGGCCGCGGCGGGCAGCGCCTCAGGGGGGACGCCGTGCTCGCTCAGGAGCAGCGGGGTGAGCCCCGGGAGCATGTCGAGATGGATCAGCCGCGTGATGCGCGCGGAGATCTCCGCCGGCAGCGGGTCACGGGTCGGACTGTGCGCCATGAGGCCGTCGGCGTAGATCGTGAGCCGACAGTCCTTGAACAGCCCGGGCAGCGTCCGGGCGGGGGAGACGATCACTGATTCGAGCACCAGCTCGTCGAGCGTGTCGATGCCCAGATGGGACTCGAGCAGCCGTCCGAACAGGGGAGCCTCGACCGCCCTGGCCTTCCAGTCGGACGGGTGCAGGGGCGCGATGATCTCGTTCCAGGAATGGACCGCGTCGAACCGGTCCCGCAACGCGGCGAAACCGGCGGTCTTGTCGAGTGGGAGCGTGATCTCCGGGATGTCGGCGTTGTTCGACACGAGCAGCACCCGCCGCTGGTCGGCGGCGGGCCCGAACGCACCCGCGTCGATCGCGGCGGCCAGCGTCATCGCTCCGAAGAACCGCGATGCGTGGAACACCTGGGTCACGAGTCCTCCCTCAGGCGGAGCAGCATAGTCTGCCGGTCAGGCTCGAAGCTCGCGATCGCGTCGTCGACCAGATCGGCGGGAAGCCGGGTGAGCGTGGCCCCGCCCCTGCCTTCGAACTGTTCCGCGATCTCCTGGGTGAACCGGCTGCCGTTCTCCAGATGATT
>Ga0310811_10003733_pt1 | contig 19209 bp, 18 predicted proteins | sample YCmetagenome_FD_207642 | JGI IMG/M metagenome (GOLD analysis project Ga0310811, IMG submission 207642) | Soil microbial communities from experimental microcosm in Duke University, North Carolina, United States - YC | ecosystem: Engineered > Artificial ecosystem > Soil microcosm > Unclassified ...
TCCTCGACGGTGAAGCGATAGGCGCTGCGGGCGCGGAACGGGCCGTAATAGCCAAAGCCAAGGCAACCTGAGGCGTCGCGCGCCAGCAGCCAGGCATAACCGCCCTCGATGATCGCCCGGTAGCGCTGCGTGAATTCCTCGAGCGAGGGCGGCACCTCTTCGAACGTGCCGGTGCCATGCAGAACATGGTACGCGTAAATCGCCTGTGCGTCTTCGAGATCCGCTTCAGTCGCGTTTAGAATTTCCATGCGAACCTCCGTGATGCGGCCCTGAGTCGCGGCCCTAACCCAAGGAGACAGATTCGCCGGCGCAATTCAAACCACGCCCCCAAGCCGGCGCGACGCGGCGCAACAAAAAGATGAAAAATCGGAAATGTTAAAGCGCGCCTCGGCGGTGATATGCCGGCCCAAAAATGTCTTCTCCATCGTGTGTCCGCCTCACGACCAATGCACGACCGCCCCGACACAATCGTTACAAGTTCAAAATAAACTAGACTCTCTGATGAACGTATTTTAAATCGTTGCACTTTCATAACAGCTTGCATGATCGACGCAAGGATGAAGTGAGTGAACAGTTTGCCTCTGGATGCCGATGCCACGCTGACTGTGGGTGTGAGCGGCGCCCCCTCATCCCGCGCCATGCCGAAAGCGCGGCTGACGATCGCCGACCGGCTGGCCGCCCGCAAGCCGGACAATGCGCTGGCGCGGGCGCAGGCTTTGCAGGCAGCGGGCCATCACCTTCGCGCGGTCAAGCTTTTCGCCGTCGCCGCCACGGCCGGTCTCACCGTGGCGGAGCGTGAACTCGGCCGCTGCTATCTGCGGGGCGAGGCGGTGCCGCGCAACCGTTCCGAGGCGGCGCGATGGTTCGGCCGCGCTGCGGACAAGGGCGACACGGATGCGCGCCGCTATCTCGCCGGGCTGGCCATGGCCGGGCATCCCGAAAGCGGCGCCGAGGCGGCTTTGTTCCGCCAGGACAGTGCCGAACCCGATTTCGCCACCGCCTTGCGCTGGGCGCTGCTGGCCGCCGCGGAAGGCGATGCCGAATCTCAAGTCATGGCGGGGTTCATCTATGCCGCCGGCCCGGAAGAATTGCGCGACGCCGCCCGGGCGAGATTCTGGTACGGCAAGGCGGCCGAGGCCGGTGCCGCGCGCGGGCATCTGGGGTACGGCGCGGTTCTTCTCCACGGTGCGAAAACCGATGCCGACATATCCGCCGCCATCGCGCATATCCGCCGAGCGGCGGACGAGAAGGTTCCCACCGCGTATTATTATCTTGGGCTGATCTACGAAAAGGCGATCGGCGTGCCCGCCGACGCCACGCTCGCCGCCACCTATTATGGTCAGGCGGCGCAGGCCGGCAGCATAGCCGCCCAGACGAAATATGGTGCCATGCTGTTCCGCGGGCTGGGGCTGAAGGCGAACCGGGCGCAGGGCGAAGCCTGGCTGCGCCGCGCCGGCCTGGCCGGGGATGTTGAAGCCGCGGCGACCCTCGCCCAGCTTTACGCCAATGGCAGCGACCTGCCGCCGAATTACGGTGCGGCGGCACTCTGGTTCCGCCGCGCCGCCGACGCTGGGGATCGTGAGTCCGCCCGGGCCCTGGGTGTGCTGTACCTGACCGGCGCCGGCGTCGGCCGCGATGCCGACGCGGCCGCGACTTGGTTCCAGCGGGCCAACGCGGCCGGGGATCCGGCCGCCCCGGCCGATCTCGCCACCCTGCTGCTGAGCCGCCGCACCGGCGCGCAGCCGACCGGCTCCATACCTCTGCCCGAATGGTACGAACGTGCCGCCGAAGCCTGTGACCCGATCGGCGCGTTCAATTTCGCTGTCTGGTTCCGCGGCGCATCGGCCTAAGGAAAGTCAAGAAAGTGGCCGCTTTTTGAAAAAAGCGGCGCAAAAACTTTTGGCTCAGCTGGGCCTGAGTCTGTGTCGCCGCCAACGCCCACGGCCCAGAGTAAATAAAGTTTTTTTGCTTCTTTTTGTTCACAAAAAGAAGCCTTTCGCTTGCCTTGGGGCCTCTGATGAAAAAGGGCGGCCGAAGCCGCCCTTTTTAAAAATCACTCCGCGGCGTCTTTCTTGCCCTTGGCGCCGACCTGCTCGGAGATGTCCTCGCCGGTCTCCTGGTCGACCACACGCATCGACAGCTTCACCTTGCCGCGGTCATCGAAGCCGATGACCTTCACCTTCACGGTATCGCCCTGCTTGACCACATCGGTGGTCTTGGCAACGCGGCCCTGGGCCAGTTCCGAGATGTGCACGAGTCCATCCTTCGCGCCCAGAAAGTTCACGAAGGCGCCGAAATCGGCGGTCTTCACGACCTTACCGGTATAGATCACGCCCACTTCCGGCTCGGCGACGATGCCCTTGATCCGGTCGATCGCGGCCTGGATCTTCTTGTCATCGGAGGCGGCAATCTTCACCGCGCCGCTATCGTCGATGTCGACTTTCGCGCCGGTCAGCTCGACGATCTCGCGGATCACCTTGCCGCCGGTGCCGATCACATCGCGGATCTTGTCCTTGGGCACCTGGATGGTGACGATCTTCGGCGCGTTGGCGGAAACGCCCTCGCGGCCGGCGGTCAGCGCCTTGGCCATCTCGCCCAGGATGTGCATGCGGCCATGCTTGGCCTGCTCCAGGGCGATCTTCATGATCTCCGGGGTGATGGAGGTGATCTTGATGTCCATCTGCAGCGAGGTCACACCCGCTTCAGTGCCGGCCACCTTGAAATCCATGTCGCCTAGATGGTCTTCGTCGCCGAGGATGTCGGAGAGCACGGCGAAGCCACGATCTTCCTTGATCAGGCCCATGGCGATGCCCGCCACCGGGCGGCCCAGCGGCACGCCGGCATCCATCAGCGCCAGCGAGGTGCCGCAGACGGTCGCCATCGAGGAGGAACCGTTGGACTCGGTGATTTCGGACACCACACGCAGCGTGTAGGGGAAGGCTTCCTTGGTCGGCAGCAGCGGATGCACCGCGCGCCAGGCAAGCTTCCCGTGACCGATCTCGCGGCGGCCGGGCGAACCCATACGGCCGGTCTCACCCACCGAGAAGGGAGGGAAGTTGTAGTGGAGCATGAACTGCTCCTTGAACTCGCCCTCGATCGCATCGACCACCTGCTCGTCCTGCGCAGTACCGAGCGTGGCGACGACCAGCGCCTGGGTCTCGCCGCGGGTGAACAACGCCGAACCATGAGTGCGCGGCAGCACGCCGACCTCGGCCAGGATCGGGCGCACGGTCTTGGTGTCGCGGCCGTCGATGCGCAGACCGGTGTCGAGGATGTTGTTGCGGACGATGTCGGCTTCCAGCTCCTTGAACAGGCCCTTGGCGGCCTCGGCGTCCAGCCCTTCCTCGGTCAGCTTGGCGGCGGCGGCCTTCTTGGCAGCGCCGATCTTTTCCTGGCGGACCTGCTTCACGGTCTCGGTGTAGGCGGCGCGCAGATCGGCGCGGGCCAGCGCGTCGACGCGGGCGGTGAGTGCCTTGGTCTCCTCGGATTCTTCCGGCAGCGGCCAGGGGTCCTTCGCCGAATGTTCGGCGAGTTCGATGATCGCCTGGATCACCGGCTGGAACGACGTGTGGCCGAAGGTGACGGCGCCGAGCATGACCTCTTCGGAGAGCTCGGAGGCTTCCGATTCCACCATCAGCACGCCTTCGGTGGTGCCGGCGACCACGAGATCGAGCTTGCTCGACTCACGCTGGGAGGTCGTCGGGTTCAGCACATAGGCACCGTCGATATAACCGACGCGAGCCCCGCCGACCGGGCCGAAGAACGGAATGCCGGAAATGGTGAGGGCGGCGGAGGCGGCGACCAGAGCGAGAATGTCCGGGTCGTTCTCCAGGTCATGGCTCAGCACCGTGACGATGACCTGCACCTCGTTCCTGAACCCGTGCGGAAAAAGCGGACGGATCGGCCGGTCAATCAGGCGGGAGATCAGCGTCTCTTTCTCGGTGGGCCGGCCTTCGCGCTTGAAGAACCCGCCCGGAATGCGGCCGGCGGCGTAGAACTTTTCTTGGTAATTCACGGTCAGCGGGAAGAAATCGACGCCGGGCTTGGCCGCCTTGGCGCCGACCACGGTGGCGAGCACGACCGTGTCGCCATAGGAGGCAACGACCGCGCCATCAGCCTGGCGGGCGACCTTGCCGGTCTCCAGGATCAGGGTCTTACCGGCCCAGTCCAGCTCTTTGCGGAAATATTTATCGAACATCTCAACCACTCCAACAACGGCGGAGCGGGTTAAGAAACGCGGTAACGGTGAATCGCGTGCGACCGGGGTTTGGGCGGCGCCTCGGGCGGCATGGGTCTGGCTGTGAAGGTGCGAACACGAATTCACAGACCACGGACCATGTGGCCGGAAACGCCGCGGTTGTGAAAACCGGTGGCGGCGCGGTTCGACCGGTTGCGTTCCTAAAGCCCCGTTCTGCCGCTCGTCTCAAACAACGCGGCTGGCCATAGGCCTGCCACGAGCGCGCCCCCTGGCGTGCTCATCCGCTCTTACCTGAGTTTTATGGGCAAGGCTAGGCTGCGGTTATCCCTCGGGGTTGTCCCGGCGCGGTTATCCCGGCCCATGGGCGCGCGCCAGCGGTGCGATGAATTGCGGCTCCGTATCCCAGGGGAAGAGGATCCAGGTGTCCTGGGAAACCTCTGTGATGAACGTGTCCACCACCGGCTTGCCGGCCGGCTTGGCATAGATGGTGGCGAAATGGGCCTTCGGCAGCAGGCTGCGCACCAGCCGGGCGGTGGTGCCGGAATCGACCAGGTCGTCGATGATCAGCCACCCTTCCCCCTCGCCCGCCGCCGCCGGCGGCTTGGTCACCACCGGCTCGCCGCGATTCTCGTCGTGATAGGTGACGACGGAAACGCTCTCGATGAGGCGGCATTCCAGCTCACGGGCGACGATCGCCGCGGGGATGAGCCCGCCACGGGAGACGGCGACGATGCCCTGCCAGGGCGCGCGCCCATGCAGCCGCCAGGCCAGCGCCTTGGCGTCCCGATGCAGCTGATCCCATGTGACCGTATAGTAATGCTGGGCCATGGCACGGGGCATAATGAACGGGCACTTTTCAAGCAAGGGCCCCGGCCCCCCCTGCGTTTAAACCGTGAACTGTTCCGTCAGAATCCGCTCCGAGAGCCCGCGATCCGGGTCGAACAGCACCGTGGCGCCGATGCTTCGGTCCTCGCTCACCGCCACCGAGACCACGTTGCGGACTTCGGTAAAATCCGCCACCGCGGCCACGGGGCGCTTCTCCGGTTCAAGAATTTCGAACAGCACATCCGCCGTGGAGGGCAGCAACGCGCCGCGCCAGCGCCGCGGACGAAAGGCGGAGATCGGCGTGAGCGGCAACAGGTTCGCGGTGAGCGGAATGATCGGGCCGTGGGCGGACAGGTTATAGGCCGTGGAGCCGGCCGGCGTGGAAATCAGCACGCCGTCGCAAATCAGCTCGGGCAGACGCTCGCGGTGGTCAACGCTGATGCGGATTTTCCCCGCCTGGCGCAACTGACGGAGCAGCGCCACCTCGTTCATCGCCATCGCCTCCTCGACCACGCCGGAGGCGGTGATGGCATGCATCCGCAACGGATGCAGGACGCTGGAGAGCGACCGCGCGATGCGGCCGGGCAGGTCGTCCTCATGATATTCGTTCATCATGAAGCCGACCGAGCCGCAATTCATGCCATAGACCGGCTGTTTGGTGCCGAGCACTGTGTGCAGGCATTCCAGCATCAGCCCGTCGCCGCCCAGGGCGACGATGACGGTGGCATCTTTCGGCGCGCAATCGCCATAACGGGCCGTCAGGCGCGCGCGCGCGGCCTCCGCGGACTCCGTCTGCGCCGCGATGAACGCGATATCCATGGCCAACGGCGCCATGGCATCGCCCAGGGCCAGAACGTTAGGCAAGCCGGCGGTGCTCCAGCACCGGCATATCCGCCCGCACACGCGCCGCCTGCGCTGTGTCGATGGTGGCGGTGGCCCAACCGAGCCCGTCCGAGGCCCGCGCCACGACATGGCCCCAGGGGTCGACGATCATCGAATGGCCGTAGGTGAAGCGGATATCGCCCTTGCCCCCCCGGTGCGGGCCGGTGCAGGCCGGGGCCGCGAACCAGGTCTGCGTCTCGATCGCGCGGGCGCGCAGCAAGACTTCCCAATGGTCCTTGCCGGTTTGCAAGGTGAAGGCGGCGGGCAGCATGATCAGATCCACATGACGGCGGCGCAGCGCCAGGAACAGTTCAGGGAAGCGCACATCGTAGCAGATGGCGAGGCCGACCTTGGTGCCGGCAATGTCGCAGGTCACGATCTCCTCGCCCGCGCCATAGGTTTCGCTTTCGCGGTAGCCGGTGCCATCGGGGGTGGTGATGTCGAAGAGGTGTATTTTCCGGTAGCGCGCCAGCTCCTGCCCGGAAGGCGCGAAAACCAGGCTGGTGTTGAACAGCCGCCCGCCGGCCAACTCGCCGATCGAGCCGCCATGCACATGGATGCCGTTGGCGACCGCCGCCTGGCGCAGGAATTCATAAGCGGCGCCCCCCTTGTCGCCCGGCTCCGGCAACGCCTCCGCCGCGGCGAATTTTTGGTCCCGCGTGCCGCCGAGACAGGTCCAGATCTCCGGCAAAGCAACCAGATCCGGACGCTCGCTGGCCACGGCGCCGACGATCAGGCGGCTGGCCTGGGCGATGTTCTCGGTCTTGTCCGCCGTCGGCGACATCTGGACCACACTCACCCGCATGCACACCCCTCGCTCTGTACGCGGGCGAGTATAGCTTTATTCAGCCGCCGTGACCACGGTTAATAAGGACGGAGCGCATGACAGGCGGCGGTGACCATCCCCCGCCACCGGGCTCCGACCAACGCCAGGCTGATACCTCCGCAAACGGCGCGCAAATGAAACTGCCAACCGCGCCGATTCACTTCCCTTTCAACAAGCGTCTTGGGTTGCGCGGGTTTTTGATCTATCGGATCAGCAACAAATTGGAAGGATCATCGGTGAACCGCCAACAACGCCGTGCGAAAATGAAGCAAGAGGGGCTGGGAAAGACAGCCACCTCCCCGGCCCTTGAGGCGGCATTCGCTAGTGCCTTGCGTCATCATCAAGCGGGCCGCTTCAACGAAGCCCGTGCGCTTTATCGCGAGGTCGCGCAAAAAAATCCATTACATGCGGATAGCCTGCATATGCTCGGCATGATCGAACATCATATGGGGCATTTCGACACAGCCATTGGTCTGATCAAAAGAGCCATAGACCTTAACGACCGGGTCGCACCCTACCATTTCAATCTCGGCCGTGCTTTTGAGGAGGTCAGACAGCTGGATGAGGCCGCGGCCTCCTATCGCCAAGCCGTTCAGCTCTGGCCAGACAACGCCGACATTTATGCGAATCTTGGCAACGTGCTCGGCGACCTCTGGAGACTGGAAGAGGCGGCTATCTGTTTTCGTAAAGCTCTCGAAATTGAACCAGGTTTTCCATAGGCGCACACGAATCTTGGCAAAGCGCTTGGAGAGTTAGGCCGCTTAAATGAGGCTGCCGCTTACAATCGTAGAGCGATCGAATTAGCACCGAATTTTCCCGAGGCACACATCAACTTGGGGGTTACCCTCGGTCAGCAGGGGTGCCTGGCTGAGGCCATCGCCTGCTACAGACGCGCGCTCGATCTGACGCCAGACCTTCCCGACGGACACAACAATTTGGCCATGGCCCTTTTAGCACAGGGCAACATGGAGATGGGATGGGAGGAATATGAATGGCGCTGGAAAACACGCCATTTGCTTTCCGAACAACGTAAGTTCTCTCAGCCGCAATGGCATGGTGAACGCGCGGACGGCCAAACCCTCCTTATCCATGCCGAACAGGGATTCGGGGACACGTTGCAATTTTGCCGATATGCACCACTTGCGGCGGCACGCGGGCTTCGGGTGATCCTAGAAGTACAAAAACCGCTTCTCCGCTTGTTGCGCGGACTTCCTGGCATAGATCTTGTCATCGCGCATGGTGACCAATTGCCGCCGTTTGATCTCCACTCTCCTTTGCTGAGCTTGCCACGGGCATTTGGTACGCGTTTGGAGTCGATTCCAAATGAGGTTCCCTATCTGCATGCCGAGGCCGTTGCGGCCGCGCATTGGCGAACACGCCTTGACCAGATCGCCAACCAAGGCCCAAAAATCGGGATCGTTTGGGCCGGCAGACCTTACAACCATTCTTCGAGTCTGATGGCTATCGATCGCCGGCGTTCGATGTCTCCAGAATTTCTGGCCCCGCTATTTGAAATCTCCGGGCTAAAGTTCTTCAGCCTACAAAAATCCGGCCCGGGCGCATCAGGAGCATTTCCTCTGATTGACCTCATGAAGGAGGTGGATGATTTCGCCGATACCGCGGCATTGGTCACGAATCTCGACCTCGTGATCTCCGTCGATACAGCGGTTGCACATTTGGCGGCCGCTCTTGGGAAACAAGTATGGCTTATGAATCGTTTTGATTCATGTTGGCGATGGCTTGAAGAGAGACGTGACAGCCCATGGTACCCGACACTTAGGCTCTATCGGCAGTCCCAGCCCGGCGCGTGGGGCTCTGTAATAAATGAGATCGGCTGTGATCTCCGAAACTTTGTGACCTCCCACGGTTCGTCCAAAACCGCCCCTCCCCTGCACCGTCTCTGACTATAATTACCCATGCGGATTGTCCGCGCCCCGGCTGGTCACGGAGTAAATATACAAATCGCCATATTGCCGTCGCGGCCATCCCGATTGGGCAAGGGCGGCCTTTACAGCCGTATCCACGTTCTTATCCGCAATCACGAATTGCGTGCCGGTGTTCAGGCAATATCGTTCCAAATCCGCCACAAACGTTGCCCGGTAGTGCCGATTGAATAATTCGGACACAGCCGGAATATTGGCATCGTTCCGTGGTGGATACCCTAGATAGCCGCCCGTCTGAACGAAACCGAAACGGCTTTCTTCCTGCCAATAAGTGGAATTTCCATGAATACCGAACGGCAGAATGAGAACGCGCTTATTCGGCCAGATCTCCGCCTGAAAATTCTTGGGCTCAAACAGTTTCTGTTCAGGAACGGGCTCCACGGGATGCAAGACCGGCACGATCATGACGCAGGCGAAAGCGGCTAACAACCGGCTCCTGCGGGCGCCTTCGGCGGAGCGCGGTTCGGCCAGCCAAAAAGACGCGACGATGGCGATGATCAACCACATGAACAGCGCGAACCGATCGGGCTCAGCCGCCGACAGCACTGGCACCTTCGTTGCCACGTACCACGGCAAGGCCACTCCAGAAAAATGGCCGCCGATCCATAAGTTTGGCCCAAGGCTGGCAACGACGATGATGGCGAACCCCAACGCCAAAAACCGCGCCACAGGCCATTCCCAGCGTTTGCAGAAAAAAAGGCCAATGATGAACAGCAGAGGCAAGCCGATATAAGCCCCCTGCTCGTCCACATAGTTGGAGAAGTGCTGTGTGAACCCGTAAAAAGACAAGCCGCCGATGATCGACGAGAATGTCGGCACCACGAAGCTGGTCAAATCATTCGAATATTGGAACGTCCAAAAGGAGGGCAACGCCAGATCCTGACTGCCGTGAATCATCGCCCAAAGAAGCGGCGAGACGAAGAGGACTGTGATGGGGGCCGCCAGGCTGATATCGACCGCCAAACGCCACAGCATCGCCCGCGCCTCAGGCAAAACGACCAGCGCGACACCCCAGATGAGCACGCTGAAAATGGCGCCCGTTGCCGTGATTTCCGTGGAAATCATGAACTGACAGGCCATGCCCATGGCAACCAGCCACACCGTGGCCATTCTGCTCAGCCGCCCCTGAACCCGCAGCACCGCGACCAAAACCAGCAAGGGCACAAAAACCGTGACATCGAGATTTAAATGATCCAGCGTTTCAGCCATCTCATAGGATGAAAAGCCAAAGATATACCCGCCGAATAGGGACGCGACGGACGACCTGGTAAGGTGCAGGCAAAGAAAATAGGCGGCCATGGCCGCCGCGACCGGCGCGCACAACGTTAAAACGTTATAAGCGAGGACGGGACCCGCCATGACGGTGATCGGCAGCGCCAACGCCGACAGCAACGGAACATTCGTCGTCCAGGCCAGGTTCAAGCCCTGCGGCTGCCAAACCAGATCCGTATGCAGCGGCGAAAGATGGTGCGCGAGCGACCAGGGCCACCATGCAAAGAACCAGATAAAAATGCCGGGATCGTGGCCAAACCCCAGAATATATTTGGTTGGGGACGTAAAATGATCGATGAACAGGAACGAGGCGGCCGCATAGAGGGCGAGCGCCAAGCCGTGCCCCCGCCATTTTGTTAGCCCGAATACAAATTCAGTCACGCGCCGCGCCTCCGCCCAAGCTTTGGAGCGGCCTTTAGGCTAACGAAACGAGGGAAGGAAGGGCCGCTTTTTGAAAAAAGCGGCGCAAAAACTTTCTTTGACTTTGGGCCGGTGGCCGCGAAACCAGCACGGCCCAAACTAACAAAGTTTTTTTGCTACTTTTTGTGCACAAAAAGTAGCGCTTCCTTTGCTTTTCTAACTTTTCGGATCGTTCAGCCCGGTCGCACGGATCCGTTCGGCTTCCTCATCCCAGCCGGGGCGTTCGTTCACGCGCAGGAACAGATGCACGTTGCATTCCAGCAGCGCGCTCAGTTCCCGCCGCGCGCGGGCGCCGATATCCTTGATCCGCGCGCCTTTGGCACCGATCAGAATCGCCTTGTGCCCGGCCCGGGCGACGTAGATGACGGCGTCGATCCGCACCGCGCCGTCTTTCTGCGTCTTGAAACTCTCGGTCTCGACCGTGGTGCCATAGGGCACCTCGTCGCGGGTCTGCAGAAAAATCTGCTCTCGGACGATTTCCGCCGCCAGCAGCCGGTCCGGGAGGTCGGTGAGCTCGTCCTCAGGGTACAGATACGGCCCCTCGGGCAGCTTGGCGGTGCAGAAATCGAGCAGCACGTCGATGCCGTCGCCGGTGGCGGCGGAGATCATGAACACCTGTTCGAAGCTCGCGAGCCCTGCGATGTCCTGGGTCAGCGGCAGCAGCCGGTGCCGTTCCACCAGATCCACCTTGTTCAACACCAGCGCCATCTTGCGGCCGGTGGCCGCGGCTTGGGCGATGATGCCGCGCACGGCCTCGGTCAGCCCGGTTTTGGCGTCGACCAGCAGGAGCAGATAATCCGCGTCCCCCGCCCCGTCCCAGGCGGCCGCGACCATGGCCCGGTCCAGCCGGCGTTTCGGCGCGAAAATGCCCGGGGTGTCGACGAACAGGATCTGCGCCTCGCCGCGCATGAGAATGCCCAGCACCCGCGCCCGCGTGGTTTGCGCTTTCGGCGTGACGATGGAGAGCTTCGCCCCGGTCAGCCGGTTGAGCAACGTGGATTTTCCCGCATTGGGCGCGCCGATCAAGGCGATGAAGCCGCATTTGGTCATTCCGGGAGCCTCGCCAGCAAGGTGCGCGCAGCCGCCTGCTCGGCGGCGCGCTTGGAGCCGGCCTCGCCCCGCGCGGCGGCATCGCCGACGCTGACCTTCACCAGGAAATGCGGCTCGTGCGAGGGGCCGGACATGGAGACCGTCTCATAGGCCGGCAGCGGCAAGGCGCGCTTCAACGCCCATTCCTGCAAAGCGGTTTTGGGGTCTTTCGGCGGAATATATTGCTGCTCAAGGACATGACACAAAACTTTACGAATAAAATCGCGGGCCGCGGCGAGCCCGGCATCAAGATACAGCGCGCCGATCATCGCCTCCAGCGCGTCGGCCAGCACCGTGGCTTGGCTGCGCACCCCGCGCTTGGCCTCACCGGGGGCCACGCTCAGCAAAGCCGCGACACCATTGGCCTCCGCGATCTGCGCCAAGGACGGTTTCGAGACCAAGGCCGCGAGCCGCGGGCCAAGCTTGCCCTCCTGCTCGTCGGGAAAACGCTCCAGCAGCCATTCGGCGACCACGAGCCCGAGGACACGGTCGCCGATGAATTCCAGACGTTCGTTGGAGCCGACCCCGCGCGCGCCGGCGGCGGAGCGGTGCGTCAGCGCTTCGGCGAGAAGCTTCGGGCGCTGAAACCGGTGCCCGAGCAACGCCTGCGCATCATCCAGGCCGCTCAATGGATGATCTTGAGCAGCCGATCCCAGCGGATTTCCGTGGGCCAATACCAGAACTCATAGAACGGGTGGCGCAGGTCGATCGAGAAGAAAATCAGGTCCGCCGGGCCGACAACATTGGCGATCGGCACATAGCCGACCGGCCCGTCCATGAAACGGGAATCCTCGCTGTCATCGCGGTTGTCGCCCATCACGAACAAATGCCCGGGCGGAACCTGAAAGACCGGCGTGTTGTTGGCGTAGCCCTGGTCGGTCTCCTTGAGGATGTCGTTCACCTTGCCGCCGGGCAGCTGCTCCTGCAGCTCGGTCGCGACCACCGGCCCGCCGGAGCTGGTGTCGATGTAATGGCCTACGCTGGTGGTCGGCACCAACTTGTCGTTGATGTAAAGCTGGCCGTCTCTCATCTGCACCGTGTCGCCCGGCAGGCCGATCACGCGCTTGATGTAGTCCGTGCTGGGGTCGCCCGGCGGGCGGAACACGATGACCGTGCCGCGCTTGGGCGTGCTGCCGAAGATGCGCCCGGAGAACAGGTCAGGCGCGAAAGGCAGAGAAAAATGTGAGTAACCGTAGGCAAACTTATTTACAAAAAGGTAATCGCCCACCAGCATGGTCGGCACCATGCTGCCCGATGGAATAAAAAACGGTTCGAACAGGAAGGTATGAATCCCCACTGCGATCAGTCCGGCATAAATGACCGTCTTGATAAATTCCAAGGTGGAGGCTGCTTTCCGCTGTCCAGCTTGGGCTGGTTTGCGACTAGCGGGCGAAGATTTTTGATGGAAGAATGCCATAACAGGAGCCTATCAGAACGGGCCGCAGCATCAAGCGCGGCGCTTGCGGCTTGTCAAGAAATCGGTGCAGAGAGACGGCGCAATTGCCTGACTCAGCAGAAAGACATGCGCCTCATGATCAAACCCGCCGGCATCTCTTCTCTCGTCGCCATCGCCGCGGCCGTCGCCCTTGGCGCCCCGGCCGTGGCGCGCCCCCTGCCCAGCAACTTCTCCATGACGGGTAAGACGCCGCCCCCGAGCGGCCCGGCGCCCGTGCCGGTCAGCCCGATCGCCGATCCCAACACCCCGACCCCGCCGGTTCTGCCTGACATGAGCTCCTATGTGCTGATGGATGCCCGCACCGGCGCCATCATCGCCGAGGCCAATCCGAACCTGCAGGTGGCGCCGGCCAGCCTGACCAAGCTGATGACCGCCCACATCGTGTATCAGGCGGTCAAGAATGGCAGCCTGACCATGAACCAGACGGTCCCGGTCAGCGTGAACGCCTGGCATACCGGCGGCTCGCGCATGTTCATCAACCCGAACACGAATGTCACCGTCGATGAGCTGCTGCACGGGCTGATCATCGATTCCGGCAACGATGCCGCCGTAGCGCTGGCTCAGGCCGTCGCCGGCACGCAGGATAGTTTCGTGCAGCTGATGAACCGGGACGCCCAGGAATTGGGCCTGACGAACACCCACTACACCGATGTCGACGGCCTGCCCGACCCGGGGCTGCATACCAGCGCGCTCGACGTCGCCATGCTGAGCCGCGCAATTCTGCAGGACGAGCCGCAGATCCTGAACATCTCCAAGCTGCCGAACTACACGTACGACAACATCACCCAGACCAGCTGGAACCCGGTTCTGGCGGTGGACCCCACCGTGGACGGGCTGAAGACCGGCCTGACCAACGAAAGCGGGCACTGCATCGACGCCACGGCGGTGCGCGGCGACATGCGCCTGATCGCCGTGGTGATGGGCGGTCCCTCCTGGCACGCCAGCACGGGGGCCATCGAGGCGCTGCTCGATTACGGCCAGAAATTCTACACCGATACGGCCATTTCCACCGCCGGCCAGCAGATCGCCACACTCAAGAGCCCAGCGCTGAATTCCGGCATGGTCCCGGTCGGCGTCGCGCAAACGCTCGACCTCACCCTGCCCTCTGACGGCGTCTCCAAAGTGGCGTACAAGATCACCTATACGGCTGACCTGACGCCGGGCGTAACCAAAGGCGAAACATTGGGCACGGTCACCTACACGCTGGACGGCAAGACGCTGGGCACCAGCGCCGTGGTCGCCCTGACCGATTCCCCGCCCGCGAGCCTCGTCACCAAACTGAAGCTGAAACTGAGCAGATACCTATGAGCGACACACCTCCCGATCGTCTCTCGATCGATCCCGACAGCCCGCACTATAACGAGGCCCTGCTCGAACGCGGCATCGGCATCCGCTTCAACGGCGTCGAGAAAAACAATGTCGAGGAATATTCCGTGTCCGAAGGCTGGGTGCGGGTGGCCGTCGGCAAAAGCGTCGACCGCCACGGCAAGCCGCTGACCATGCGGCTCAAAGGCACGGTCGAGCCCTATTTCCGCGATGCGGAAAAGTAAGAAAGGCTACTTTTTGTGAACAAAAAGTAGCAAAAAAACTTTGTTCATCTGGGCCGTGCTGGTTGCACCGCCACCGGCCCAGTTTAAAAAAGTTTTTGCGCCGCTTTTTTCAAAAAGCGGCCCTTCCTTACTTTGGCCTCACCATGTCGAACCGGGCATCCGGCGCGATCGCCGCATAGGCCGACGGGCCGCCCGCGCGCAGGATGATCTCCGCGCCGAACGTATCGAACAGGCCGTCCTTGAGCAAAGCCGGGTCGATATGCACGCCGACCACCTCGCCCAGCACCAGCCAGGTCGGGACCAGCGCGCCGGTCGAACTCTTCAGCTGGACGATATCGGCCAGTTTGCACTCGAAATGCACCGGGCTGGCGGCCACGCGCGGCGGCGCCACCAGGCGTGACGGCGCTTTGTCCAACCCGGCCAGTTCGAATTCATCCACCCCGTACGGCACGGAAGCCGAAGTCGCGTTCATTTGCGTGGCCAGCTTGCGGGTCGCCAGGTTCCACACGAATTCGCGCGTCTCTTGCACGTTGCGCACCGAATTTTTCGGGCCGGTGCTGGCAAAGCCGACGATCGGCGGCGTGTAATTGAAGGCGTTGAAAAAACTGTACGGGGCGAGATTCACCCTTCCATCGGCGCCCCGGGTCGAGACCCAGCCGATCGGCCGCGGCCCGACGATGGCGTTGAACGGATCATGCGCCAGCCCATGCCCGGCGGTGGGTTCGTAAAAATACATGGTCATCGTCGGCTCCGTGTGTATGAGCGGTGTCATCCCCGGCGCGGAGCCGTCAATCGCCGGCGAGCCGCTCTGCGGAAATGATGACCTGAGCGTAGGCATAAGGATATTCGTCGGTCAGCGAGACGGCGATGTGCGGCGCATGACCCGGCGGGATCAGCGCCGCGAGCCGCGCCAGCGCGCCGCCATGCAGGGTCATGGTCGGTTGGCCACTGTCCAGGTTCGTCACACGCAGATCGGAGAAGAACACGCCGTGCCTGAACCCGGTGCCGAGCGCCTTGGCGCAGGCTTCCTTCGCGGCGAAGCGCTTGGCGTAGCTGGCCGCCCTTGCCTGTGGCCGCCGCTCGGAGCGCGCCCGCTCCACCTCGGAGAAGATGCGGAAGGTGAAGCGCCCGTCAAAGCGCGCCAAAGCGGCTTCGATGCGACGAATGTCGCAAATGTCGGAACCGAGGCCGATGATCATGCCTTCGCGCGCTCCACCTGGGCAATGCCGGCGGCGCCACGCAGCCCGCCGATAACCTGCGACAGATGCCGGACGTCGCGCACCTCCACATCGACGAGCGCCTCGAAAAAGTCCTGCTGCCGGTGCACCACCTTGAGATTGGAAATGGCGCCTTCCTGCTTGGCGACGGCGTTCGTCAAGCTTGCCAAAGCCCCGGGATTGTTGCTCGCAATGACGCTGATGCGTCCGATGAAACGGCCGGACTTGCGGTCGCTGCGGGCGATGACATTGTCGTCCCAATCGACGTCGATATAGCGCTCGGGCGTGGCGGCAAAGGTTTCCAGCGTCGCGCAATCCTTCGTATGGACCGTGACGCCCTTGCCGGTGGCGACGATGCCGACAATCTTGTCGCCGGGCAGCGGGTGGCAGCAGCCGGCGTAATGCACATCCATGCCGGCGACGAGGCCGGTGACCGCCATGCCGGTATCGGCCACGCCGGCATGGCGCGGCGAGCGCGCGGTGAGCGCCTGGCCCATGAAGCCCGGCAGCATGCGCGGCGCACGCTGCTCGCGCAGTTCCGGATAGGCAGTGTGAACCACCTCTTTGGCGCCGATAATGCCCGTATCGACCGCGATATAAAGATCGTCGAGCGATGCCTGCTTGAGCGTCTTTGCTGCGGCTTCCAGGACTTTTTCCGAACCGTCCACGCCTTCCTGACGGAAGGCCTTGGCCAGGGCGGACTTGCCGGCATCGCGATGCTGCTCGCGCATCTGCTGCGCCAGGAAGCGGCGGATGCGCGCACGCGCCTTGCCGGTGACGACAAACCGCTCCCAGGCTGGCGACGGCGTGCCGCCGCGCGCGGTGAGAATCTCCACCTGGTCGCCATTTTGCAGCTCATAGCGCAGCGGCATCAGCCGGCCATTGATGCGCGCGCCGACGCAGCTATCGCCAATCTGGCTGTGCACGGCATAGGCGAAATCAACCGACGTGGCGCCGCGCGGCAGCTGGATCAGCTGGCCCTTCGGCGTGAAGCAGAACACCTGGTCCTGGTACAGTTCCAGCTTGGTATTTTCGAGAAACTCGTCCGGGGCGGAGGAGTTCTCGAGAATTTCGAGCAGGTCCTGCACCCAGCGGAACCGTTTCAGGTCCGCCGGCGTGGCATCGGCCTGCTTGTAGAGCCAATGCGCGGCGACGCCGTTTTCCGCGACCATCTGCATGTCTGCGGTGCGGATCTGGATTTCGATTTTCTGGTTGCGCGGGTGGCGCAAGGTCACGCCGGTATGCAGCGACTGGTAGCCGTTGGCCTTGGGCGTCGAAATATAGTCCTTGAACCGCCCGGCGATCACCGGATAGGCGGCATGGATGGCACCCAGCGCCACATAGCAGGCCTCGCGCGTCGGCACGATGATGCGGAAGGCCATGATGTCGGAGAGCTGCTCGAAGGCGACATTGCGCCGCTGCATCTTCTCCCAGATGGAATAAGGCGATTTTTCGCGCCCGGCAATTTCCACCACCTCAATCTCGGCCTCACGGCAGACGCGTAAGAGTTCCTGGCGCACCTCCTCGATGACGTCGGCCCCCTGCCCGCGCAGAAAATTCAGGCGCGCCTGGATCGTGTCGTAGGCCTCGGGGTCAAGTTCGGCGAACGAGCGGGTCTGCAGCTCGGTCTTCACCGATTCCATGCCGATGCGCTCGGCCAGCGGCGCGTAAATCTCCATCGTCTCGCGCGCGATGCGCTGGCGCCGCTCAGGCGCGCGTACGGCATTGATGGTGCGCATATTATGCAGACGGTCCGCGAGCTTGACGATGAGCACGCGGATATCCTTGCTCATCGCCAGAACCAGCTTGCGGAAATTCTCCGCCTGCTTGGTGCGGTCCGATTGCAATTCCAACCGGGTGAGCTTGGTGACGCCGTCGACCAGACCGGCCACCTCGGCGCCGAAGCGCTTCTGGACGGCGGTCAGCGTGACCGGGGTGTCCTCGATCACGTCGTGCAACAAGGCGGTGACAATGGAGGACGTGTCCAGCTTGTAGCCGGCCAGAATTGTCGCCACCGCCAGAGGATGGGTTATGTAGGGCTCGCCATTGTCGCGCTTCTGCGCTTCGTGGGCATGGAAGGCGACGCCATAAGCGTCGTCGATGACCGCCGGATCGATCTTGCTGTCATAGGCGGCAATGCGTGAAAGCAGGCCGCTCAGTTCCGGATGCGGACTGGCGCTGGCCAGCCCCTCGGGGGCAAATGGCAGGCTTCGGCTCCAATAGCCTGCCATGGCACGACTCAGCGGCGGGTCTTGCCGCCGAGCTCTGCCTCGATCGCAGCCTGGATGTCCTCGGGCGACATTTCCTCGCCCTCGGCAGCCATGGCGGCGGCCTCTTCCTCGGCGGAGACATCCTGCAGGCCGAAAATATTCTGGTCGGTCGGGATCAGGTCGAGCACTTCCTCATCCACCGGCTCCGGCTCGGGAACACGGGACAGGGATTTCACCAGATCCTGCTCCAGCGCGGGCAGCGTCAACGTCTCTTCCGCGATCTCACGCAGCGCGACCACCGGATTCTTGTCGTTGTCCCGGTCGATGGTGAGCTGTTCGCCGCGGCTGATATTGCGGGCACGCTGGGCCGCCAGCAGAACCAGTTCAAACCGGTTCGGCACTTTCAAAACGCAGTCTTCAACGGTGACGCGGGCCATCCGATACGCTCCAGGCAGAGAATTGAACGCGTGATCTACCAAGCGCGCCGCCGCGATGCAAGCCTGAAGCCATTTTTGGCAGGCTGATCAGCCTTTTGCCCCGGTTTCGACGCGGTTCAATCGCTGTTTTGTGCCCAAAGGGAGATCTCTTGCCCCGGCAACGCGGCGAGCAGCGCGCTAATGCTGCTCCCGGACTGCGGATGCCGCCAATCCGGCGCCACATCCCCGATCGGCCGCAGCACGAAGGCGCGCAGATGCGCGCGCGGATGCGGTAGGATCGGATCAGGGCTGCCGCGCACCAGGCCGTTGAGGTCGATGATATCGAGATCGAGGGTGCGCGCCGCATTCGGCACCGACCTCTGCCGGCCGTATTTGTTTTCAATCGCTTGCAGCTGCGTGAGCAGCCAGGCCGGATCGGCATCGCCCTCCAGGCGCACGACCCCGTTGCAATAATCCGGCTGCTCCGAACGCGGAATTGACGGCGAGCGGTACCAGGAGGACGCGGCAACGAAACTCAAACCGGGAATTTCGCGAACGTCCGCGGCGGCGGCGCGACATGTCTCAATCGGCAAAGCGCCATTCAAACCGGGCAAATTTGCGCCCAGCGCCACCAAAATCATTGCACAAGCCCCCGCACGCCAAAACCTTTTCAAGATACGTAAGCGGCTCTTATCTAACATTTTGCAGAGATGTATATATGAAAATTTACAGAGGACTTTTGAGTGAAAAGAGCAGTGTTATGAGATTCGCCGCGCAAGAACGGACCGCGTTGTTCATCGACGGGGCAAATCTCTATGCGGCGACGAGAAGCCTCGGCTTCGACATCGATTATCGCAAGCTCCTCGATTACTTCGGCGTGAACCTGAATTTGATCCGCGCCTATT
>Ga0310811_10003734_pt1 | contig 19206 bp, 14 predicted proteins | sample YCmetagenome_FD_207642 | JGI IMG/M metagenome (GOLD analysis project Ga0310811, IMG submission 207642) | Soil microbial communities from experimental microcosm in Duke University, North Carolina, United States - YC | ecosystem: Engineered > Artificial ecosystem > Soil microcosm > Unclassified ...
GAAGCGCAGCACCGACCGCATCCTCTCAACTCATGTCGGCAGCCTGATCCGGCCGCCGCAGCTTCTCGACCTGCTTCGCCGTAAGCAGAAGAAGGAGGCGGTCGACGGCGACCGTCTCGCCGCCACGCTGCGCGAGAGCGTCGCCGAAGTCGTCGCCCGTCAGGCGCAGGCCGGCGTCGACATCGTCAGCGACGGCGAGTACGGCAAATCGATCAGTTGGTCGCAATATGCGATCGAGCGACTGACCGGGTTCGAGCGGCGGCCAATCACGGGACCGGACCCGTTCGCGCGCGGCGCCGACCGCGAGCGCTTTCCTGATTTTTATGAGGAACTCGATGCGCGCGACGGCCGGGCCACCGTGTTCGATTCCGTCTGCGTCGGTCCGATCACTTATTCAGGCATGGATGAATTGCAGCGCGACATCGCCAATCTCAAGGCCGCGTTTGCGCAGGTGCCGGTGACCGAAGGTTTCCTTCCCGTCGCCGCTCCGGGCAGCGTCATTCCCGACCGCAAGAACGAGCATTACGCCAGCGACGAAGACTGCGCGGTGGCGATCGCGGAGGCGATGCGGGTCGAATATCAGACGATCGCCAAGGCCGGACTGATCGTGCAGATCGACGATGCCCGCACCGCAGTCACCTTCGACCGCATGGTGCCGCCGGGCACGATGGAGGAGTATCGCAAGTGGGTGGGCCGTCATGTCGAATTGCTCAATCACGCGCTCGCAGGAATTCCGCCGGAGCAGATCCGCTATCATGTCTGCTGGGGAAGTTGGCCGGGTCCGCATACGACCGACGTGCCCCTGCGCGCCATCGCCGACCTGATCCTGCAGGTTCGCGCCGGCGCCTATCTCATCGAGGAGGCCAATCCGCGCCATGAGCATGAATGGATGGTGTGGAAGGATATCAAACTGCCTGAGGGCAAGATCCTCGCGCCCGGCGTCATCAGCCACGCCACCAATGTCGTCGAGCATCCCGAACTGGTGGCGCAACGGCTTGTCCGCCTTGCCGAACTGATCGGCCGCGAGAACATTTTGGCGAGTACGGATTGCGGTTTCGCCCAAGGGCCGTTCCACCGCCGCGTGCATCCCTCGATCATGTGGGCGAAGCTGGAGGCGCTGGCCGAAGGCGCGCGGCTGGCGAGCCGCCAGCTCTGGGGCGCCCGCGCGGCCTGACAGCATCTATTCCTCACCACGAAATCATGGCAACAGTGGCATGGCCATTTTACCGCGCCACGGCCTGCTCTTGGCGCCCGACAAATCGAGAAGACGGCCAATCATCGAAGGGAGGTCGCCATGAACGCCATCAGGAATTCCGTAATGAATTTCGCAACCGAGCCAGATCGCCGGCGTGGCCATCTGCTGCCCGGCGTCAGCCGGCGCGGCGTTGCCGTTGCCGCAGCGATGCTTGTGCTCGTCGTCGCCGGTCCGGGCGAGGCCCGGGCGCAGACGTCGTTCTTCGCCGGCAAGACGATCACCGTCTATTGCGGCTACACGCCGGGGGGCAGCTACGATCTTTATGCGCGGATGATGGCGCGGCACATCGGCAAGCATATCCCGGGTAATCCCACGGTCGTCGTCAACAACATGCCGGGGGCCGGCAGCCTCAAGGCGGCGAATTACCTTTATCTCGCAGCCCCCAAGGACGGCACCGCACTCGGCGTGATCGTGGAATCGCATGCGCTCGAACAGGCGCTGAAGAACAAGGCGGTGCATTACGACGCTTCGAAATTCACCTATATCGGCCGTGCGGCATCGAGCAACAATGTCTTCATCGTCTGGCACACCTCGCCGGTTCAATCGTTCGAGGAGGCGAAGCATAAGCAGGTGACGACGGCATCGACAGGTCCGGGATCAATCGCGGAAACCGTGCCGCAGCTCACCAATGCGCTGGTCGGTACCAAGTTCAAGATCATCAGCGGCTATCCGGCCTCGAACGAGGGCATGATGGCAATGGAGCGCGGAGAAACCAACGGCGCCTCGACATCGTGGACGGCCGTGAAGGTCGGCAAGCAGGACTGGCTGCGTGACAAGAAGATCAAGGTGATCCTGCAGACGGCGCCGGAACGCGCGGCCGACCTGCCGGACGCGCCCTCGCTCGGCGAGATTGGCAAGACCGAAGAAGACAAGCAGGTCTTTGCGCTCTATTCCAGCGGCAGCGCCGTTGGTCGCGCGCTGATGGGGCCGCCCGGTATTCCCGCTGACCGCATCGCCGTATTGCGCAAGGCATTCATGGAGATGGTCAAGGACCCGGACTTCCTCGCCGAGGCGAAGAAGGTCAACGTCGATGTCGAGCCGCTGCCGGGTGAAGCGGTGCAGGCGCTGATCCAGAAGACGCTCGCGATTCCCGACAGCGTGCGTCAGCGCGCGGAATCGGCGTTCGGCCGCGGGGCGGGGAAGTAAGAGCACACATCGGAGCCATCCGTGGCACGCTTACAGTGTCGTGCCCGGTCTTGCTCGCGATCCTTTCGGTGTCACGCCCGCGATCATGCCCGCGAAAGCGGGCATCCAGCTCTTCCAGCAGCATTAAAAAACGCTGGGTACCCGCGTTCGCGGGTACGACAGTTGGGAACGACGAATTGAACCTCACACGCCCGGACAGGTGGCGGTGACGCCGCCGTCGACGACAAGCGCCTGGCCGGTGATGTAGGACGCTTCGTCGGAAGCGAGGAACAGCGCCGCATAAGCGACTTCCCAGGCGGTGCCGGTGCGCCCGAGCGGCACCGTCGCGTCGCGCGCGGCGGCATAGTCTTCGGCGCTGGTAAAGCCTTTGCGCTCGTAGCTCTTCTTGCCGCCGACATTGCGCCGAACGAACGGCGTGTCGATGTAGCCGGGTAGCACACAATTGGCGCGGATATTGTGCCTGGCGTATGCGACCGCGACGTTCTTGGTGAACTCGTTTACGGCGGCCTTCGCAGCCGAATAAACGGCCGTCGGAATGCCGAGATGGCGGATCGAGGAGATCGACGAGATGTTCACGATCGCCCCGCCGCCCTGCTGCTGCATCACCGGGGCCACCGCGCGGCAACTCAGCATCACCGAGGTGAGATTGCGCGCCAGCGTCTCGTTCCAGTCGTCGAGCGTGATCGTGGACAGCGCCCGCCCGGTGCCTTGGCCGCCGACATTGTTGTGCAGGATATCGATGCGGCCGAAGCGCGCGAGACAGGCCTCGACCAGCGCGGCGACAGCCGCTTCCTGCGTCACATCCGCGGCATGCGCGAGCGCCTCGCCACCTTCGGCGCGGATGATGGCGGCTGTTTCCTCGGCTGCTTCGAGACGCCTGTCGACGCAGAAAACTTTCGCGCCTTCGCGGGCATAGAGCACGGCCGCCGCCTTGCCGTTGCCCCAGCCTTCGCCGATCGCGCCCGCCCCGAGGACGAGCGCGACCTTGCCGGCGACGCGGCGGCCTTCACCGCGTCCGCCGTCCTTGAGATGAACCACGTTACTTCCTCGCTTCGCCGGCCAGCTTCACGATGTCCGGCGGCGAGGCGTAGAGACGCTTGATCAGCGCTTCGATCTCCTGGCCGGTGAGCGGCCCGACTTCGAGCTTGATCTTCTGCATTTCAGCAAGGAAGTCCTTGTCCTTCATCGTCTTGTTGAAGGCGTCGCGCAGATAGGCGAGGCGGTCGGCGGGAATGCCGGGCGGCCCGAAGAACGGCCGCGCGAACTTCATCGGCGCGAAGATCAATTCCATCGCCTTGCGGTCGGCCGGCGATTTCGCGAAGTCGAGCGCCAGCGGCACGTCTGGATGGTCTGGATGCTTTTCAAGCGAGATCTGCACCAGCGGCTTGAGCTTGCCGTCCTTCACCCAGTCGCCGTGATTGGCCATGACCGACGACCAATAGATGCCGCAGATGCCCTGCAATTCGCCACGCTCGATGGCGAGGAATATCTGCTGCGCACCGGGATAGCCCGAAACAACCTTGAATTTCGTTCCAGTGAATTTGTTGAGCGTGGTCGGAAACAGATTGCTGTCGGCCCCGGTGCCGGTGCCGCCGACGGCGATCTGAGTCTTCATCGCATCTTCGAATTTCTTGACCGGCGCGGTGTTCCAGACCTGGCAGGTGGACACTTCCGCATCGACGCTGCCGACCCAGCTCAGGTCTTCGGCCTTGAACTGTGCCTGCTTGTTGCCGAACAGCGGTTCGAACGGAATGCCCGACACCACTTCGCCCAGATAGGTGCCGTCCTTCGGCGCCACATTGGCGATGTAGTTGGCGGCGCGCAGCGAACCGGCGCCCGTCATGTTCTGCACCACAATGTTCGCGCCGTTGAGATACTTGCCTAGGTGGCGGGCGAGAGTGCGGGCATAGAGGTCATAGCCGCCGCCGGCCGAAAGCCCGACGACGATCGTGACCTGCTTGCCGGCATAGAATTCCGCCGGTGTCTGCGCCGCTGCGGGCGCGGCGCACAAAGCAGCGCCGAGCGCAGCGAGCGCGGCGGCAGATTTCAAGATAGTCCTTTTCACGACTTCGTCCTCCCGTGTTCGTTTCTGACCGTGTCGCTTGGGTTTATCCATGCGGCTTAAGCTGCACACCATTCTTTTGCAATGTGTCTTGCCACAAAGCGTCGATGCGCGGGTCCTGCTCGGTGAGCGGAATCGTCGCACTGCCCGCCGCGTAAACCGTCTTGTCACCATAGGCCGCGCGACGGCTGCGGAACATCGGATAGCGGCGGCTACCGAGTTCGACGCCGAGATAACGTGCAGGCTTTGCCCCCGCGTTGAAGTGCTGGTGGAAACGCATGCCGCCCGCCCCGCAGACCACGCCGTGCCGCCAGTCCATCCGCACATGATTGCCGGCATCATCGGCGAACACCAAGGTGTAGCCGTCGCCGTCGACGCCGAAAATATGCGCGCCCTGGACCTGTCGCGAGGCCGCCAGATAGGAGCCTGCGGCGATTTCGACCACGTCGGCGGCGATCGATCCATCGGCTGGCGTCAGTGCGCGTGTGCGGCTGGTGCCTGCGGTTTCGTCGAGCGACAGCGTCGCGAGGTCGCAGACGAGGTCTTTGGTCTCGCGCTCGGGAAAGGGCACATCGGTGCCAAAGATCAGCGCCTCGCTGCGATAGAGGTTCATGATGTAGCGCAGGTCGCTGACGGCGGCGAAGCGCGCCGGCTCGCGCGAGTCGTTGCGATGACGGTACTTTGCATTCAGCGGCACGGCGAACAGGCTTTTCGGCCCCCATTCGATGACGCGCTGCGTGCCATCGGCTAACGTGATCTCGGTCGCGCCGTGGCCGCTCAAGACGTAACAGACTTCCTCATAGAGATGATGCTGCAGCGACGATTTCGACGACGGCAGCAGTTCTGTCAGCACCACGGTCATGAAATCGCAGCGGCCGTCGAGATGGCAGAATGCGGCTTTCACGCCGAAGCGCGCCCATGGCGCGACCTGCGCCGTCATCAGGTCGATGGCTGCGCCGGTGATGATCGGAATGCCTTCCGCCTTCGCCCACTCTTCGTAGGGATTGACGAGGTATTTCCCCGCCGGCGCCTTGTCGGCAAAGATTTCGCCGTCCTTGTTGGTTGTGGTCTGGTTGGTGGTGGTTTGAGTCATCACGCACCCTTCTTCGCAAAGCGCGACTCGTCAATGAACTTGCCCATGCCGGAGGTAACGCCGTTGACGGCGATCTCCTTGAGCCACTGTTCATGGATGCGCGGGTCCTGATCGGGATATTCGATCTGCGCGCCGCCCTGTTTCACGTCCTTGTCTACGCCGACATCCCAGATCTGCCGCTTCATCTCCAGCAGCGGATAGCGCACGGTGCCGATCTGCAACGCAAGATAGCGGGAAGGATGGTTGGCGACGTTGAAATGCTGATGAAACATCGAATCCGGCGGGCAATAGACGACGCCGTGCTCCCAGTTGACGCGTGTGTAGTCGGGATCGTTTTCATGCCAGAGCAGCGAATAGCCCTTGCCGGTGACGGCATAGACGCACACGCCGTCGAAATGGCGATGGCCTTTCTTGTAGGTGCCGACCGGCATTTCGGATGAATGACAGCCGATGGTGTTGTCGGCGAGCATGAAGCGCAGCATCGAGCCGCCGGCCCCGCGGGCGGCCCACTGCTTCAGCTCGAAGGCCGACAGGTCGGAAACGAAATTCGTTTCCCACTGATGACGGCCGGGCCGCACGGCGATGAATTCGCCTTCGCCGGCGAAGAAATTGTTGCCGCCTGTGCGCTCGGGAAACTGCACCGGGCAATCGTAGATCAACTTTTCGCTGCGAAAACGGTTCATCGTGTAGACCATGTTGTTGGTCGACGCGAGACGCGCAGGCTCCAGCCCGGAAACGTTGAAGTGCTGATAGGTGGCGTTGAGCGGAATCGAGAACAGGCTCTTCGGCCCCCACTCGAAGCTGTGCTTGCGCCCGTCCTCGGTCGTGACCGTGGTCGAGCCGTTGCCGGAAATCACATAGATGGCTTCTTCATAGAGATGATGCAGCGGACGCGACTTGCCGCCGGGCGGCAGTTCGAAGGCAAAAATGGAGATGAAATCGTCGCGGCCCTTGAGATGGCAGAAGCAGCCGTTCATGCCGTAGCGGTCCCACGGCGCGACCGGGACTTTGCGGATGTCGATGCCGAAATCCTCGACGATCGGAATGGCCTGGGCTTTCGCCCATTCCATATACGGATCGCGCAGCACGCTTTTGTCTGCCGAAGGGTTCATCGTGCCTCGTTTCGTTTCCTCGTGCGTTGCTTTTGGCCGGCGCATTTTGCGTGGGCTCAAGGCGCCGGCCCTTTATCTTATACGTGACAACTGCTTATTTCCGCTCCGATCGCGCGGCGTCGACTGTCCATTCGCCGTTCGTCTGCGTCACAGCGATACCGTAGTCTTTTAGCGCCTGATCCGGCGTGACGTAACCCTCGCGAACATCGCGCAGCACGCGCTGCGGATCGCGCGTTTTCGGATCGCCGAAGCCGCCGCCACCCGGTGTTTCGATGCGGAAGACATCGCCCGCCTGCAACGGGAAGTCGGAATAACGCGACGGCAGTGTCTTTTCCTTGTCCGTGCCGGGATTGACGATGCAGTTGCCGGGACGCGCCGATTTGCCGCTGCGGATGCCCTGCGGCGGGACGGCGTGCTTGGTCGAGCGCAGGGTGAAGCGTGCGTCCGCAAGGTTGACGTATTCGCGGATGAAGCCAAGTCCGCCGCGAAATTCGCCCGGACCACCGGAGTCGGGGATCATTTCCAGCCGCTGCACGCGGGTCGGGAATTCGCTCTCGATGATCTCGATCGGCGCGATGCGCGCATTGCTCTGGTTCGAGCAGCCGCCGGAAATGCCGTCGCGCCCAGCGCGGCCGCCGGTGCCGCCGCCGAGAATTTCATATTGCACATAACTGTGGCCGGAGCGCGTGGAACGTCCGCCGATGATGATCGAGCGGCTCGAGGAACCGTCGCCGCGCCCGCGCTTGGAGATGTTGCTCAGCGCATCGAGCGTCGCCTCGACGATGGCATGGATCGTCGGATTGTAGGTGTTGACCGGCGCGGGGAAGTGCGGATTGAGCACGCTGCCTTCGCGCAGCACGACGTCCGGCACTTTCAGCAGGCCGCTATTGATGTGGATCGACGGGTCGGTCAGCGTGATCAGGCAATAGACGACCGAGGCCTGCACGATCGGCGGCCGCACATTGGCCGGCCCGCGCGCCTGATCGGCTGATTGGGAATAATCGAAATTGATCCGGTCGCCCTTCTTCTCGACGACCACGTGGATGCGAATCTTCTTGTCGAGATCGACGCCGTCATTGTCGACGAAGCGTTCGGATTCGTAGCGGCCGTCTTCCCATTCGGCGATGATCGAGCGCATCGCGCTTTCGGAATTGACCATGAGTTGGTCGAGGCAGGCGAGCACGCAGTTCTCGCCGTATTTCTCGACCAGTTCTTGCACGCGCCCTTCGCCGAGCCGGTCAGCGCCAAGCTGGCCGCGGATGTCGCCGAGCACGAGTTCGGGCGTGCGGCTGTTGGCGACGATGATGCGTTCGACTTCCTCGTTGACGACACCGGCACGCAGATAACGCACAGCGGGAATCTGCATGCCTTCAGCAAAAACTTCCTTGGCGAGCGCCCAGCAGCTACCCGGCACGGGACCGCCGATGTCGCTCTTGTGCGCAAGCGTGCCGCAGAAGCCGACATGGCGGCCGCCGGCAAAGATCGGCGTAATCACCGCCATGTCCGGGGCATGCGGACTGCCGCCTTCATACGGGTGATTGATCAGATAGGCGTCGCCGTCCTCGATACTGTCGCGATAGCTGCGCAGCACGGCGCGGGTGCAGGCCGGGAACGAGCCGATATGCAGCGGCAGCACCACATGCTGCGCCACCACGTCGCCGTCGGCATTCATGATGGCGCAGGAGGCATCCTGCGATTCGCGGATGATGGTGGAATAGCCGGTGCGGAACAGCGCGTTCTGCATTTCCTGTACGATGCCGACCATCGAGGCCTTCACGACCTGGAAGGTGACGGGATCGACGGGCGTCTCGGTCACGGCGGCGCGGGCGACGGACATGCTCAGCCCTCCTCGGTGATGATGATATTCTTGAATTCGTCCACCTTCGCGACCTGCCCCGGCGGCACGACGAGCGTGGAATCGAGTTGCTCGATCAGCGCCGGGCCGTTGATGGCAGCGCCGACATCAAGACGTTCGCGCTGATAGACCGGCGTCTGCACCGTCTCGCCGGAGAAATGCGCGGGCCGCGTCTCGCGATAGGCGTCCTGCGCCGTGCCGCCATGGCTCTTGAAGCGCGGCATCTGCACCTCGGGCACGCGGCCGATGCCGGTGACGCGATAGGTGACGACCTCGACCAGTTCGTCCGGCGCATGATGGCCGAACAGGCGCTTGTGGGTCTCGTCGAAACTCGCACGCACGCCATCGAGTGCGGCGCGGTCGACGCTGCCGCCCGGCACCGGAATCGTGAGTTCGTAGCCCTGTCCGGCGTAGCGCATGTCGACCGCGTGTTCGATCGTGATCTGGTCGGCGCGGAAACCTTCCTCGCGCAGTTCGCGCTCGGCCTGCTCCGACAGGGCCGCGAACTGCTTTGCGGCGTCGCCGGGATCAAGTTCATTGATGAAGGTCAGCCGCGAGGCGGCGTAATCGTGCTTCACGTCGGCCTGCAACAGGCCAATGGCGGAATTCACGCCCGGATAAAGAGGCACGATGACGCCTTTCATGCCGAGATTGCGCGCCATCTGCGAGGAGTGCAGGGGGCCTGCGCCGCCGAAGGCGACGAGCATGAACTCGCGCAGGTCGTAGCCGCGCATGGTCGAGATCGCCTTGATCGCCTCTTCCATCTTCACATTGATGATGCGCACGATGCCTTCGGCGGCATCGTTGGCGGACAAGCCCAATGGCTTCGCCACATGCTCTTCGACCGCGCGCATGGCCTTGTCGCGCGCCAGCACCATGCGGCCGCCCAGAAAGTTTGTCTCCGCGAAATAGCCGAGCACCATATTGGCGTCGGTCACGGTCGGCAGTTCGCCGCCCTTGTTGTAGCAGGCCGGTCCCGGCACGGCACCGGCGCTCTGCGGCCCCACTTCAAGCTGGCCGAGCCGATCGACGCGCGCGATGGTGCCGCCGCCGGCCGACACCGTGTTGATGTCCATCATCGGCAGCGCGATGACGCGGCCATCGACGTGAATGCGATTGTTGAACGAGGCTTCGCCGTCCTTGATTAGCGCCACGTCGCAGGACGTGCCGCCCATGTCGAAGGTGATGAGATTGGGGTGCCTGGTGTCGCGCGCCAGCGTCGTGCCGGCGGTGACGCCGCCGGCCGGTCCCGACAACACGGTGGCGACGGCCTTCCTGGCCGTGCTCTCGAAGGTCGATGTGCCGCCGTTCGACTGCATGATGTAGCGCTTGCGCGTCTTGACGCCGGCCTCGTTCAGCCGCCGGCCGAGGTGATGGATGTAACGCTCCAGGATCGGCTGCAAATAGGCATTGATAACGGTGGTCGAGAGCCGGAAATATTCACGGATCTGCGGCAGCACGTCGGAAGAGAGCGAGACGCTGCAATCCGGCATTTCTTCCTTGAGGATGTCGCGCACGCGCTGCTCGTGCTGCGGATGCAGGAACGAGAACAGCAGGCACACGGCAAGCGAGGTGATGTCCTTGCCGGCCATCTCGCGCACGGTGGCGCGCAGGGCCTCCTCATCGAGCGGCGTGACGATGTCGCCGTGGAAATCCACGCGCTCGGTCACCTCGCCGGTCAGGCTCTGCGGCACGAGCAGAACCGGCTTTTCGTAATTCATGTTGAACACGGCAGCGCCGTAGGGCACCGATTGTTCCTGCACCTCGTAGATGCCGCGAAAACCCTTGGTGACGAGAAGGCCGGTACGCGCGCCTTTGCCTTCGAGCAGGGCGTTGGTGCCGACGGTGGTGCCGTGACAGAAATATTCGACGTCTTCCGGCTTCACGCCTTTTTCAAGCAGCGTCTCGACGCCCTTGATGATGGCCTCGGACGGATCGTGCGGTGTCGACGGCAGCTTGAAGATGGAGATCTCGCGCGCGTCTTCTTCGTAATAGACGACGTCGGTAAAGGTGCCACCGGTGTCCACCGTAATGCGATATCTGCTCAAGTCTTTCCTGCCCTTACACCTTAGAAAACATGTGGCTCTGCCAATTGGCCGAGGACGCTATAGGCAGGGTTTGCGCATGTAAACACGGCGATTTCATCGCCGCTGAGGTTAAGCTGGGCTTTACCTGGGAAGGCCGGTCGGGCTTCAGCGCATGGAGGACAACAGCGCCTTGAGCAACGGGCTTCTGGCCGCGTCCTTGCGGTAGAGCGCGCAGAATGCGATTTCGCCGCCGGCCGCGCCGAAGTCGACGGTGCGGACAAAGCGCGACGACAGACGGCTCGCGCACAGCGTGTGAATGACCGCGGGCCCGAGCCCGGCCTCCACGAACGCCGCCGCTGTCTCGCAGGTCGGCGCTTCGATGACCGAACCGGCGCGGCGGATGAGATCGCGCTGCGTCCTGTCGATCAGCGCGCGCGTCGTCGTCGGCTGCGGCGGCAGGATGAGGCGGCGCGGTGCGACGTCGCCGGGCTGCGGCGCCGTGCGCAGGTCTGGAAATTCCTTCGGGTTGTAGGCAAGCGAGAGCGAACTGGCGCGGATAATATGACGCTGCAGCGTTTTCGGCAGTTTGCCAAAAATGCCGAAGGCGATGTCGATCCGGCGCTGGTCGAGCGCCTCGATGGCATCGGGTGATTTGTAGACGCTTGAACTCAAGGCCACGGCTGGATGCGCGGCCAGAAATTCCATGATCCGCGGCGCGAAGAACCATGCATGGTCGCTGCCGAGCGAAATGGACAGGCGCTGCGTCGGCGTCTTGCCCGAGACGGCGTTGAGCGCCTGCTCGGCGCGCTCGAACACGGCATCGACCTCGCGCAAAAACTGCTCGCCCTGCACCGTGAGCACCAGCCGGTTCGGCATGCGCTTGAACAGATCGAAGCCGAGACCTTTTTCAAGCCGGCGGATTTTGCCGGAAACGGCGGGAAGGGTCTGCTTCAGCCGCCGCGCGGCAACCCGCAACCCGCCGTGCTTGGCGACGAGGTGGAACGCGCGCAGGCATTTGAGGTCGAGGCTGTCGAGATCGAGCATGGCGCGAGACTGTGCCGCGAAACTGGTTCAATGGTTTCCGCGTATTCTGATCGCAAAACCGGTGCCCACTTTTGCGGAATACGCGCTAGGAAAACAACAGCGACTTGATGACCATCGGCACCACGCCGGGCGGCGAGATCATGGTGCCGACATCGACATAGTCGAAATCCTTGAGTTGGACGCCATCGACGGAAACGATAGCGCCCGGCAGGTTCAGTTCCTTTTCGAGGAGCCGGCCGATGCTGCGGCCGATATCGCCATCGATCATCAGGAACAGCACGTCATCGGCGCCGCGGCCGGGCATGACCGCCGCGGCGATGCCTTCGGCCGTGGCGCGCAGCCGGGCGTATTCCGGGTCGCCCTGCCAGTCGAACGCGATCGCCATGCGCGAGGCGGGCGCGAGGTCGACCAGCGCCAGCCGGTCATTGACGGCCTTCGTCACGTCCGCCGGCACGATGTCGCCGGAAAAGTCGCTGCCGATATGCAGCACCGGCACATTATGGACCGGCAGCACATTTTCGTCCGAGAGATAGATGGTCTTGCCGCTGACCTGCACCGTGAACTGCGAGGCGCCGATCACGGTGGCGCGAATGCGCTGACCGGGATCGACGGCCGGAATCTTTGCCCGCTGGCCGAGCTGCGCGACAATTCCTTCCGCCAGCAGTTGTGCGATGTCGCCATGGCCCTTGGTCTCATGGCCAAAAATGTATTCGGCAACGCCGCCCGAGAAAGTAATGAGATCGGGCCCGATGCTGCGATCGAGCGGCTCAGTCAGTTGCAGGTCCTGCCCAAGCGCATCGAGCGGCGTGCCGAGAATTTGGTCGACGGCAATGGAGGCAAGCCGCCCCGCAATGGCCTCGCGGATCTTCCGATCGGCAAGCCGGTTCGGCGTCGTGGCAAGTCCGAGCGCCTGGGCGACGCGCTGCGCGGAATCATCGACCCGCGTCCACGCGCCTTTGGCGTCGCGCGCCAGCAGGCGTCCGCCGACGGCGAAGGCCGACACGCTGACGAGCTTGCCGCGATCGATCAGCGCGAGTTTCGTGGTGCCGCCGCCGATGTCCACATGCAGCACGCGGGCGTCGCGTTGTTTCGACAACGTGACCGCGCCGGAGCCGTGCGCGGCGAGCGTGCATTCGAGCTTGTGGCCGGCGGTGGCGCAGACGAATTTTCCGGCCTCGGTCGCAAACAGTTCGTCGATGGCGCGCGCGTTCTTCCGCTTGATCGCCTCGCCGGTGAGGATGACGGCGCCTGAATCGACATCGGCCTTTGCAAAACCAGCTTCCGCATAGGCGTTGCGGATGAAGTCGCCGAGGGCTGCGGCGTCGATGGTGCCATCGGGCAGGAACGGCGTGAGCATGATCGGCGAGCGCCACACCACTTCGCGGCTGATCACGATGAAACGGCTCGACAGGCCGAGTGACTGGCGTTGCAGCGCCACCTTGGCGAACAACAGATGCGAGGTCGAACTGCCGATATCGATGCCGATCGTGCGCAGCTCGATATTGTCCTGGCTCCAGATGAACTGCGCCAGGGCCTCGCTCTGCTCCGCGATCTGCTCGTCGGTCAGCGCGTGCTCGTGATCGAAATCGTCGTCATGCATCAGGGGATGTGCCAATGCGGATCAGAAATCAGCCGGGGGCTGATAGTCTTCGTGGCCGGGCGTCGGCTCCTTCGGGGGATAGGTGACCACCTTCTGGAACATCATGTGCATGAACAGGAACAGCGGCTTTGCCTTCGCCACCATGACGATGGCGTCATTGTCCGGATCGGCGTTGAGGTGCTGATGCACGCAGGCGTTCTCGACGATCAGCGCATCGCCGGCTTCCCAGTCGATGCGGCGGCCATCATGAATGTCGTAGCCGCGTCCCTTGAGGACGTAGAACACGGCGCTGTTCATGTGGCCGTGCTTCTGCCCGTAGGCGCCGGGCGCGAGAACGTCGATATGGGTCTCGATGGCTTGGGTGATGCGCGCGTGCTGCGGATTGATCGGGAACTTGTCGTACATGCTTGGCCCACCCTTCCACTTCATGTCGCGGGTGGAATAGACGCGGGGCTGCGTGAACAGGTCCTTGACGAGATCGCCATAGGTGCCTTCCAAGGCGCGGACAAAAACGCGCTTCTTGGTCCAGCGTTCGACGGCGCTGACTTCCTCGCCGGTGTCGCTGTTATGACCGACGCCGGCCGACTTCCTGACCCAGGTGTCCCGCGTGTCGCTGGTTTCGCTCATGAGGTCCTCCGCTGCAGCGGCTTGTTCTGATGTCCTCGTTAGACAAAGGACGCGCGGCGCCGTCAAGTCGTAGGCGGACGGGAGAGGCATCGCGCGGCCGCGACGACACGGCCGCGACTTAACCCTTGACGCGCAAAAGCCTCCCGGCCACGCTTCGGCAAACAAGGGAGGCATCATGCGAGCGAAACCCCAGACAGGCGGCTTACGGCAAGAGCGCGGACGGCAAGTGGCCACGCTGTCGCTGGCGATATCGGGCCTCGTTCTGCTGCTCGCCGGCCCCGTTCGTGCCGCGACCTGGCCAGAGATTGCAAGCTACGGCGCGGACCGGGCGCAAAAGCTCGCCGCGGGCGCCGCCCAGGAAGGGACCCTGTCGGTCTATACCTCGCTCAACACCAAGGATATCGATCCGGTCATCAAGGCCTATGAAGCGAAATACAAGGTCAAGGTCAGCCTGTGGCGTGGATCATCCGAGCAGGTCGTGCAGCGTGTCGTCGCCGAGGCGCGGGCTGGCCGCAAAGACGTGGACCTCATCCTCACCAACGGACCGGCGCTCGAAGCCCTGCATCGTGAAAAGCTGCTCGAAGCGGTCAAATCGCCAAAGACCGCAAACCTGATCCCGGAAGCGATACAGCCGGCCGGCGACTGGACCGCCACGCAGCTCAACGTCTTCGTCGCGGCCTACAATACCGACCTTGTGAAGAAGGCCGATCTGCCAAAGACGTATCAGGACCTCACCGATCCGAAATGGAAGGGCAAGATCGGGGTCGAGGCCGGCGACAGCGACTGGTTCGCCGGCGTGGTGATGGATCTCGGTGAAGAGAAGGGCCTGAAGCTTTTTCGCGAGATCGCCAAGGTCAACGGGTTCTCCGTGCGCAAGGGCCACACGCTGCTGACCAATCTCGTCTCTGCCGGAGAGGTGCCGCTGTCGCTGACCAATTATTCGTTCACCGCCGAACAGAACAAAGCGAGCGGCGCGCCGTTCGACTGGTTTGTGATCCCGCCGGCGCAGGCGCGGCCGAACGGTGTCGCCGTGACCAAGACCAGCCAGCATCCCAATGCCGCGATGCTGCTTTACGACTTCGTCCTCGACGAGGGCCAGCCGATGTTCCTCAAGCGCGGCTTCGTCACGGTGCGCAAGGACATCCCGACCCTGCTCAATAAAGTGCCGTACAAATTTCTCTCACCGAGCATCACGCTCGACCAAGGCGAGAAGTGGGAGAAGCTTTACGACAGCATCGTCGTGAAGGCGCACTGATATGATTGTCATTCCGGCCGAGCCATCGGGTCCGCGCGCAGCGCGGCTCGATGACAGGCTCCGCGAGGGGGCCGGAATCCATATTCCCGGTGCCAATGTTAAGGCCGCACAGGGGTTATGGATTCCGGCTCCGGCCTTCGGCCGTCCCCGGAATGACACTGCCGATCAACTTCCGTTCCGGAAATCTCGTCGTGGACGCCCGCGCCTCCCGCGTTGACTCGCCCGCCTCCCCCTGATTGAACGGGCGCGGTTCGCGACCCCCGCGGGCCATGAAGGGGATGGCTCAATGGCGGCAGGCAGCGGGTTTCCGGACAAGGCGGTGATGGCGGAACTGACGGCAAAAATGTTCCTGGAAGTGGAGGCCGTCCGCTTCATGCAGGACAAGCCGTTCATCTTCACCTCCGGCCGCGCCAGCCCCGTCTATACCGATTGCCGCCGGCTGATCTCGTTTCCGCGCGTGCGCGGGAACCTGATCGATTTCGGCGTCTCGACCATGCACCATGCGGTCGGCTTCGACGCCTTCGACGCCGTTGCGGGCGGCGAGACTGCCGGCATCCCGTTCGCCGCCTGGATGGCCGACCGGATGATGCTGCCGATGCAGTATGTGCGCAAGAAAGCCAAGGGATTTGGCCGCAACGCCCAGATCGAGGGCGCGGTGCACGAAGGCCAGCGCGTGCTGCTGGTCGAGGACATGACCAGCGACGGCGGCAGCAAGATCAATTTCTGCAACGCGCTGCGCCAGGCCGGCTGCACCGTCGACCACTGCTTCGTGTTCTTCTTCTACGACATCTTCCCGGCGAGCAAAAAAATCCTCGGCGATCTCGACATCACGCTGCACTATCTCGCGACGTGGTGGGACATCCTCGCCTATGCGAAAAAGAGCAACAGCTTCGATCCCAAGACACTGGCCGAAGTCGAGGCCTTCATGAACGATCCCGACGGCTGGTCGAAGGCGAACGGCGGCACCGTCTCGGCTGCATGACGTGGGTGCCACCTTCCGAAGCTATTCTTGGCCAAATAGAGAGTTGAATTGATTCAGTTCGCAGCACATCGTCTTCACCTCTCCCATGGGGAGAGGTCGGAATGCGAAGCGTTCCGGGTGAGGGGGTAATGCGAACGGAGAGTCCGATTGCCCCTCACCCCAGCCCTCTCCCCACTAGGGAGAGGGAGCAGGCAGCACTTGCTGCTGTTGTTTCGATATAATCGTCTACGCCGCCTCGACATGCGCCGCTGGCAGCGGCGTGCGGCCGCGGATGAGGTCGGATGCCTTTTCCGCCATCATGATGACGCAGGCATTGATGTGCGCCGACACCATGTCGGGCATGGCGGAGGCATCGACCACACGCAGCGCTTCGATCCCGCGCACGCGCATCTGCGGATCGAGCACGCCGCCGCCGGTTTCGCCGCCCATGGCGCAAGTGCCGGCCGGATGATGCGCGGTGATGACGGTTTTGCGCAGCCACGCATCGATCTCGGCATCCGTCATCGGGCCGTCCTTTGTATTGAGTGCTTCGGCGCGATAGGTATCCATGACCGGCTGATAGGCGACCTCGCGCGCGAGCTTGAATCCCTCGCGCAGCGTCGGCAGATCGTTCGGCGCGGTGAAGAAGTTATACAGGATGCGCGGCGCGTCCTTCGGGTCGGCCGAGCGCAACAGGATGCGGCCGCGGCTGTCGGGATGCAGCAGCGTCGGACGAATGCCGAACCCGTCGCGGAACGGTGGCCGCACCAGCGGAAACCACAGATGCGGTTTGTGCGCGGTGCCGCGGAACATGAACTCGATGTCCGGCACCGCGATCTCCGGCCGCGTCTTGATGAAGGCGTGCAACCCGCCGGGCACCACCGTGCCGGGGCCGGTGCCGAAGAAATAGGCGCGCAGCATGCTCACGGCCATGCGGTCGAAACGCATTTCCGGATGAAACGAGCCCGGCTGCTTGCGCGCGAAGGTCATGTAGCCGCCGAGATGATCCTGCAAATTCTCGCCGACCGGCAGATCGGCGACGACCGGCACACCGAGTTCGCGCAGATGCGCCGCCGGGCCGATGCCGGACAGCATGAGCACTTGCGGGGAATTGAACGTGCCGGCGCACACGATCACCTCGCGCGCTGCCTCGGCGATGACGACGTCGCCGCTGCCGGCGACATATTCCACACCGACTGCGCGGCTGCCGCGCAGCACGAGGCGTCGCGTCAGCGCATGCGTGGCGACGGTGAGATTGGCGCGGTTGCGGGCAGGGCGGAGATAGGCGCGGCTTGTAGAAGAGCGCCGGCCGTCGCGGATCGTGAATTGGCTGCGGCCGAATCCTTCCTGCTGGCGTCCATTGTAGTCATCCGTCAGCGGAAGCCCGGTCGCGCGCGCGGCTTCGAGCCAGGCGTCGTAAAGAGGGTCCTGGGTCTTGGAGAATTCCGTGCCCAGCGGCCCTTCGCCGCCGCGAAACGGATTGTCGCCGCCGGCCCATGTTTCCGAGCGGCGGAAATAGGGCAGCACGTCGGCGTATGACCAGCCGCGCGTGCCCTTCTGCGCCCAGCGATCGTAGTCGCCGGAATTGCCGCGCGTATAGGCCATGACGTTGATCGATGACGAGCCGCCGAGCACTTTGCCGCGCTTGGCATCGAGCCGGCGGTTGTCGAGGTTCGGCTCGGGCTCCGTTTCGTAGCCCCAGTCATGCATGTTGTAATCATGCATCTTGCCGAGGCCGAGCGGGATCGAGATCAGCGGGTCCCAGTCGCGGCCGCCTGCTTCGATGAGCAGCACGCGTGCCGTCCCGTCCTCGCTCAGGCGATTGGCCAGCACGCAGCCGGCCGAACCGGCACCCACGATGATGTAATCATAACCCGGCATGATTTCCCCCGGCTTGTCTTTTGCGCGGTGTTGTTCACCGCCTCTTCCATACGTCAACGCCGCGTCTTCGGGAAGAAGGCGCGGCGTTGCTTTATTGAGATGGAGGCGATGCAATCAATAGGGGCGGACCGTGCCCTTCACCGTGGTGCGCAGCATCAGCCGCCGTTCGGTCGAGGGGAAGTCGGTGCGCGCATGGGTCGAACAGCGGTTGTCCCACAGCAGCAGGTCGCCGAGGCGCCACTCGTGCTCGTAGACGAACTCTTTCTTTTCACTGTGGTCGAACAGTTTGTTGAGCAGATCGGTGCTCTCGTCTTCCGGCATGTCGAGAATTTTCACCGTCATCAGACGGTTGACGTAGACGGCCTTGCGCTTGGTATCCTCATGGGTGCGGAAAACAGGATGCACGCATTCGCCGAACGCTTCCGTGCCCTTGTTGTCGCCCTTCTTGACCGAACCGTAATTGTAGTGATGCGCGGCCTTCTTGCCTTCCAGCGCATTACGCACGGCGGGATCGAGCGTGTCGTAGGCGGCATAGCCTGAGGCAAACAGCGTATTGCCGCCCTTCGAGGGGATCTCGACTGAATAGAGCAGCGTGCCCTTGCTCGGCACTTCGGAATGGATCATGTCGTGATGAAACATCATCTCGCCGTCGGGCAGCGCGCCGATCGGCTCGCCGTTCTCGCGGATGTTCGAGATCATCATGATGCCGGGCAGGATTTTCGAATAGCCCTTCGGAAAATATTTTGGCGGCCGGTGCAATTCGCCGATCTCGCCGAAATAGCCGGTGACCCGGATCAAATCCTCCTGCGACAATTTCTGATCGGGGAAGATGATGACAAGATGATCGAGCCAGGCCTGATAGATTGCCTTCACGGTGTCGTCGTCGGGCTTGGTGCGCAGGTCGAGGCCGCGGATTTCGGCGCCGGTATATTTCGTCAGCGGCACGACATCGAGCTTGGTCTGCGGGCGGGCATGAACGTTCATCGGCGTCTTCCTTGATTAAGGCGGTTGTTTTTGCCGGGCGCGGCCGCAAGCCGCCAATCCTCAAAAATCCTCTGGTCCAAGAAATACGCCACGGGCGGGGCACAATAAAGCCTTCGCTGCTGACAACATTGGTCAGCAATTTTTGACAATTGAACGCCTCTCGTGTTGATTTGCTGAACAGGGGCGGCGAGGGATGGCCGAACCTGGGCTGTTGTCCCGGGCGCGGCGCAGCGGGAAACGGTGCGCCGCAGAACCGGGACCCACACGCCGCAACCGCCGAAGATTAGGTCCCGGTTTAGCAGCG
>Ga0310811_10003735_pt1 | contig 19204 bp, 22 predicted proteins | sample YCmetagenome_FD_207642 | JGI IMG/M metagenome (GOLD analysis project Ga0310811, IMG submission 207642) | Soil microbial communities from experimental microcosm in Duke University, North Carolina, United States - YC | ecosystem: Engineered > Artificial ecosystem > Soil microcosm > Unclassified ...
CGGGCAGTGGAGGGCGTTGCATGAGTTCACCGGCCATAAACCCCAACAAAGCATTATGGGAAAAAGGTGATTTCACCCGCATCGCCAGCGGCATGCGCGAAAGCGGTGAAGCGCTGATCGGCCAGATCGGCGTGACCAGGGGCATGAAGGTGATGGACCTGGGCTGCGGTGACGGCACCACCGCGCTGCCCGAAGCCAGGGCCGGGGCCGATGTGCTGGGCGTGGACATCGCCCGCAATCTGGTGGAGGCCGGCAACCGGCGCGCTGCTGAGGCGGGGTTGTCCAACCTGCGTTTCCAGGAAGGCGATGCTTCGAAGCTGGAAGGCATTGCGGACGCAAGTTTCGACCTGGTGGTCAGCATTTTCGGCGCCATGTTTGCGCCGCGCCCGTTCGATGTGGCCAAGGAAATGGTGCGCGTGACCAGGCCGGGCGGGCGCATTGTGATGGGCAACTGGATTCCCGGCGATCCCACTTTGGTGGCGCAGATCCTCAAGATCAGCAGCGCCTATTCGCCGCCGCCGCCGGACGGTTTCGTCAGTCCGATGCTGTGGGGCGTGGAAAAGGATGTGATCGAACGGTTCGGCGGCGCGGGCATCCCCAGCGCCAATATCTCGTTCCTGCGCGACACTTATATGTTCCGCTTTCCTGTTCCGCCTGCCGATGCGGTGGACGCCTTCCGCCTTTATTACGGACCGACCATGAACGCGTTCGACGCGGCGGGGAAGAATGGCAAGGCCGATGACCTGCGCCGCGAATTGGTGGAGCTGTTCACCCGCCAGAACACCAGCGGCAACAACAGCCTGACCGTGATCCCGGCGACCTTCCTCAGGGTGACGGTGAAAAGGTAGGGCGCGCGTCGCGTTCTAACCGCCCACATGTACGTCATGGCCGGGCTTGCCCCGGCCATCCATGCATCCACGGCGCAAGATTTTGATATGGATGGCCGCCTCAAGGGCGGCCATGACATGCGGAGTGGGTTGAGGAAAGTGTGCGGATAACGCTACCATCCTCCGCAAATCACGCCGGGTAACGGCGAGCGGACAAGCAGGGGGATACGAATGGCACTTAATCTTTCACGCCGGCACTGGATGGCGCTGGCCAGTCTGGGAATGAGCGGGCTTCTGGCCAGCGAGCGCAAGGCCCTGGCGCAGCCCACATCGCGCGCTTTGGCCGATCCGCGCTCGCCCATCAAGATCACGCGGCTGGAGATCATTCCGGTCCATTCGCTGCGCTCGATCTTCGTCAAGATGTACACCGATGCCGGCATTGTCGGCCTGGGCGAGGGGACGGTGGAGGGCCGCATCGAAACCGTGATGGCGGCGATCCGCCAGCTTGAGCCCTATCTGAAAGGCAAGGACCCGCGCCAGCCTGCGCATCACTGGCAGGCGATGTACCGCCATGCCTTTTATCGCGGCGATATCATCCTCACCAGCGCGCTGGGCGCGGTGGATGTCGCCATGTGGGACATCAAGGGCAAAGCTCTGGGCGTACCGGTCTATGAATTGTTGGGTGGGCCGACACGCGATCGCATCCGCTGCTACGGCCAGGCCGAGAGCGTGGAAGAGACCAAGAGCCATGTGCTGGCGGAGGGCTTCAAGTCGATGAAGACCAGCGTCTCGACCACCCGCGGGCGGCTGTCGCGCGCCTCCGAGAGCCCGTACTATATCGACGGCTTTGTCGAGAAGGTGAAGGCGATCCGCGACCTGGTGGGTCCGGATTTCGATCTGGGCATCGAGATGCATGGCGAGCATGAGCCGCCCGCCGCGATGCAGATCATCCATGCGCTGGATCAGTTCCGGCCCTGGTTCTATGAGGAGCCGATCCAGTTCCAGAACCTGCCGCTGATGGCGGAAATGGCCAAGAAGACCACCGTGCCGTTCGCCACCGGCGAGCGCATGGTGACCAAGTGGCAATTCCGCGACCTGCTGACGGCGGGAGCGGCGCAATTGCTTCAGCCCGACATCACCCATGTCGGCGGCATCACAGAGATGCGCGCGGTGGCGGCGCTGGCGGAAGCCTTTTATGCCGACATGCTGCCGCATTCCAAGGAAGGCGTGGTGGGCTTTGCCGCCTCCATGCATGTGGCGGCGTCGATCCCGAATTTTCTCGCACATGAAGTGCCGTCACTGCAGGCCGTCAATGGCGGGCCCAAGGTGGATCGCAGCCCCTGGGGCAAAGGCTATATCAAGAAGCCGTTTGTGATGACCGACGGCGCGGTGATCCTGAAGGGCAATCTCGATGGGCCGGGCCTGAATGTCGAACTGGACGAACACCTGATCGACAACGAGCGCGGCATTCCGGAATGGCAATTCCCGGAGATGTTCGACAAGGTCGACGGATCGGTGAGGGACCACTAAGCCTCTGTCTCACACAGAGTGAGAGAGTCCGCCGCTCTGCCATACTTTGAGACTAAGAGTTACTATCAATAAGCTCCAACCTGCTGTATGCCTTGGTGAAACAGCCAGGGGAGTGTGCGGTGATCAGGGGACGCGTGACGGACAGGGGACGAAAGTCCCGAGCCCGTGTTGCAGCGTTGCTCGGCACCAGCCTGACGACCGTGTGGGCAACCGCGTTCGGCAGCGCGGCTTTCGCCCAGCCCGCGCCCGATCATGCGCCAGAACATGTGACCGTGACCGCGCCGCGGTTTGAGCCCGACACGCTTTCTCTGTCCAAGCTGCCCCAACCGGTGCTGGACACGCCGCAAACCGTGACCATCGTCACCTCCGATCTTCTGGAACAGCGCGGCACAACCAACCTCAACGACGCGCTGCGCAACATGCCCGACATCTCGCTGGGCGCTGGCGAATTTTCCTGGCAGGGCAACAATCCCACCATCCGCGGATTTCTCGCGCGCAACGACATGTATATCGACGGCATCCGCGATTTCGGAAGCTATTACCGCGATACGTTTTTCTATCAGCAGATCGAGGAACTGTCGGGACCGTCCTCGGTCTATTTCGGGCGCGGATCGACCGGCGGGGTGATCAACCAGGTCAGCAAGACACCGTTCCTCACCCGCCAGATCTCGGCGCAGTTGACCGGCGGCACCGACAATACCGGCCGTCTCACCATCGACTACAACACGCCTTTGGAAGAGATGGGCGAGGGCGCCGCCCTGCGCATCAATGTCATGGCGCATAATTCCAATGTGGCGGGGCGTGATGAAACCCTGCAGCGCCGCTGGGGCCTGGCGCCATCACTGGCGCTGGGACTGGGCACGCCGACGCGGCTGACGCTGTCCTATCTGCATGAAGAAGCCAATGACATTCCAGACTATGGACTGCCCTGGTATTTCGGGCGGCCGGCACCGGTCGATTATTCCAACTTCTACGGTTACGACAGCGATTTCCTGCACACCCAGGTCAATGTGCTGACGGCGAAAATCGAGCATGACCTGGACACGGACCTGACGGCCCGCAACACGCTGCGACTGGGCCAATACCAGCGGCAATTCCGCATTTCCGAAGTGGTGCTGGCGCCCGGCACCTTGCCGACCACGCCTTTGAACCAGGTGCAGGCGGCGCGCAACATCTGGAAAGGCAACAGTGTCGAATCCATTGCGGACGATCAGCTCGAGCTGGCCGGCAAGTGGCACACTTTCGGCTTCGAGCATGCCTTTGTGACGGGCGCAGAATTCGCCTGGGAGAATTCTTCACCGCTGTTCGAGAACACCACTGGCGTTCCCACCGTCAGCCTGGTCGATCCGCCGCGCCATCAGCCATTTCCCGGCACGCCCTTCGCCCGGCTCTATTCCTACACCACGGCGCAAAGCATCGCCTTTTATGGCGTGGATACCGTTACGCTGGACCCGCAATGGGAAGGCACGCTGGGCCTGCGCTGGGACCAGTTCTCTTCCCGCTTCAATTCCATCACCTATGCCACCGTGCCCAATGTGCCGCAGGCCGCGCCGACCTTCCTGAACCCGCCGGTTCCGGGGACGATCAAAAGTGTGGATGCCATGGCCACCTATCGCGTCGGGATCGTCTACAAGCCGGTCAGCAACGGCAGCCTGTATTTTTCGCACGGCACGTCCTTCAACCCATCCGCGGAGTCGCTGTCGCAACTTACCTCGGCGCGGGGGTTGGGCACGCAAAATGCCCTGCTGCCACCAGAAAAGAACCACTCCTTCGAAGTGGGCACCAAATGGCAGTTCTGGGATGCGCGGCTTGAAACCTCGGCCGCGCTGTTCCGGCTGGAAAAGGATAATGCGCGCATTCCCTCCACCGTGCCCGGCGTGAACATCCTGGGCGGCTCGCAACGGGTGGACGGTTTTGAGATATCGCTGTCGGGGACCCTCACCGACGAATGGCATGCCCGGCTCGGCTATGCCTATCTCGACAGCCATACCACCCAGACCGCGCCCGGCGGGTCGCTGCTGGGATCGCCCCTGGTCAACACGCCCAAATCCGCGGGCTCCTTCTGGTCGGAATATTCCATCCTGCCGGAATGGACCGTGGGGCTGGGCGGGCAATATGTCTCCCAGCGGCTGGCCCAGAACACCGCGGCGTCCTATCTGCGGTCACCGCCCTATTTTACCGCCGATTTCCTGACCGAGTATCATTTCACCCCGGCCTATGCCGTGCGGGTGAATGTCTACAATCTGTTCGATCGGCATTATATAGATGTGATCCATCCTTTCCGCGCCGTGCCGGGGGCGGGACGTAGTGCTTCGCTGACGCTGGAGCTGAAGATTTAGCATGCTGCTCACCATCCCAAACCTTCTGGCGGCGGAGGAAGCAGCGGCGTTTCGCCAGGCGCTGGAGGGTGCGGAGTGGAACGACGGTCGCGCCACCGCCGGCTATCTGTCGCAGCGGGTCAAGAACAACAGCCAGCTGCGCGAGGATCATCCACTGGCGCGGCAGCTTGGCATGCGCATCCTGGATGTGCTGGACCGCAACCAGACTTTCATCTCGGCGGCGCTGCCGCTCAAGATCGTGCCGCCGCTGCTCAACCGTTATCGCGATGGCGAGGTCTATGGCCGCCATATCGACGGCGGCATGCGCCCGGTGGGCGGGCATCGGGTGCGCACCGACCTGTCGGCGACATTGTTTCTGTCGCCGCCGGACAGCTATGACGGCGGGGAACTGATCGTCGAAGATGGGGCAGGGGAACGGCCCTTCAAGCTCAATGCCGGTGACCTGTTGCTCTATCCGGCGACCAGCGTGCACCGGGTGATGCCGGTCACGCGCGGCGAACGGCTGGCCGGTTTTTTCTGGATCCAGAGCATGGTGCGGTCTGGCGAGCAGCGGGCGCTGCTGTTCCAGCTCGACAATGCGCTGCGCGCGCTGGGCCGCGATGTGCCCGATCATCCCTCGCTGGTGGAGATGATGGGCGTCTATCACAACCTGATCCGGCAGTGGGCGGATTCCTGAACGGAAAGCACCTTCTGTCACAATCCGCATGCTGAGCAACGCAGGTGCAGCATGCGTGCACGATTTTTTTGTAACACGCTGCCGTTCGGCTGATTTCCTGATAGTGTGTTGATGCGCATACAGAGCATTGCGCATCGGCAGGTCGATCGGGAGCGCTCATGAAATTTCCCAGCCAGGCGGACTATTACAGGCAGCAGGCGTCGCGGGTGCGCAAGCGTGCTGATCTGGCGAATACACGCGAGGCGCGCGTGGCGCTGCTGGGTTTTGCACAGCGGTGGGAGATGCTGGCCATCCGGGTAGAGCCGGCTCAGGAGCAAAACACAGCGGTCATGGACTGGATCCGCCAGTTGCACCTTCATTGATCCAAGGCGAGGCCAAGATCAGGCTTGGTACATCACCTGGCCACCGACCACGGTCTGCACGATCTTCACATCCTTGATCTTGTCGGGCGCGACCGTGTGCAGGTCTTCCGCCAGCACCACAAAATCCGCCAGCTTGCCGGTGGTGATGGAGCCTTTGTCGGCTTCCTCGCAGGAATTGTAGGCGCCGTTCCAGCTGTTGACCTTGATCGCTTCGTCGAGCGTGATCTTCTGGCTGGCGCCCCAGGTCTCGCCGTTCCATCCGGTGCGCGTCACCATCGCCTGGATCGCCATCAAGGGTGAGAAGGGGCCGGGTCCGAAATCCGATCCCGATGCCGCCTTGATGCCGGCATCCAGCATGGTGCGGAAGGCGATCATGTGCTGCATCATTTCCTGGCCGTAGAAATGGAACTTGTCGGAATTGTAGTAGGGATAGGTGCTGAACATGGACGGCACCACGTCCAGCGCCTTCATGCGTTTGACCAGCGCCGGCGTTATTTCGCTGCAATGGGTGATCTTGGGCCTTGTGTTGGCGCGTGGATAGAGCTTCAACGCCCGCTCATAGGCCGTGAGCACCCGGTCGATGGCGATGCCGCCATTGGCGTGGCAGTTGAGCCGGATATGGGCGCGATGCACTCGCTCGCACCATTTGTTCAGGTCTTCCTGGGTCTCTGTAAGATTGCCGCGATAGGAAGCGGGCATGCCGATATAGGGCTGGCTCATCGCCATGGTGCGTTCCGACAGCGAGCCGTCCACCATGTGTTCGGCAGTTGCGCCCAGACGGATCCATTCGTCACCGAAATTGCTTTCGATGCCCTGCTTGATCATGGCCTCCAGCAGATCGCCCGAGACTTCGTAGCTGACGCGGTGCTTGAGTTTGCCGTTGCGCCGCTGTTCCTGGATGGCTTCCAGCGCGCCGTCTTCGTTGTGATGCACGGTGGTCAGGCCATATTGGGCGAACTTGGCGGAGATGAAGGCCACACCCTCCATCACGCGTTTTTCCCTCTGGGCCGGGGTGAATTGTTGCCATTTGCCGGCCTTCAGAAGCATGGCGCCGGCGAGATCGGTGACCCGCCCGTTCAATTCCCCATTGGCATCCTTGTCGAAAGTGCCGCCGTAGGGATTGGGCGTGGCCTTGGTCACGCCGGCGATCTGGAAGGCTTTGCTGTTGACGAAAATGGTGTGACCGCCGCGATGAACCACCACCACGGGATGGTCCGACGACACCTTGTCCAGGTCATGGACGTTCAGCGGCCGCTTGTCGCTGAGCTTGGTGTCGTCCAGGAAATCTCCCAGCACCCAGGTGCCGGGCGGCAAGGTTTTTGCCTTGGCTTTCAGCTTGTCGATGATGCTGGCGATGCTGACCTGTTCCACGTCGTATGGATTACCGGCATGCACGTCATAGAGCAGGCTTTCGCCGCCGGCATTGCCGCTGCCCATGCCGCCTGCGCCGGCATGATTGTGGGTGTCGATGAAGCCCGGCACCACCATCATGCCCTTGGCGTCAGTGAGCCGGGTCTTCTTGCCCGCCAGCGATTTGATGTCGTTGCTGCCCACTGCCACAAAGCGGCCGGCGCGCGCGGCAAAGGCCTGTGCCGCCGGTATGGCGGTATCGACGGTGTGGACACGCGCGTTGAAAACGATCAGATCCGGTTCCTGCGGATCGGCGAAGGCCGCGCGCGGAGCGATGGCCGCGCCGGCAAGGGCGCCACCCATTCGCGACATGAAATGCCTGCGATTGCCCATGCCCAGCCCCGTGAAAGCCCTGATCCTTATATCACGGTTTACGGGAGACAACGCGCCACGGCGGCGGCGGGCCGTGGCGCGCAGGGGCGGGTTACAGGTCCTTCATTGCCGAGCGGACATTGCGGACCTTGTCATGGACGGCGGTGTCCATGTTGGTTTCGATCCGCGACACGGCCATGGCGACCGAGGCATTGATGCAATTGGCCATCGCGACGGGAGCGACATTTTCCGGATTGGCCTTGAGGCAAACCGCGGCGGCGGCGTCCTGCAGGCGTGCGGCCAAGGTCTTGGCGTCGGTGGGGTTGGAGAGGTCCAGGTCGGAATAGGCAACCTGGGTGGAGGCGTCGTCGGCGGCATAGGCAGAAGTGGCGCCGAGGGCGAGGAAGGCGGTGAGGGCGAAACTACGCAACATTGGGGATCTCCTTTAAGACAGCGATTAAAGGCGTCCCACCCTGTTCGTCTTCGGCAACTTATCGCAGTGCAATATGATATTGCGCCGGGATTCGTGGATCGTCAACGGAATTTATTGCACTGCAACATAGCAGTCTGGTGTCTTTTGGGGCAGCCGTCACAGGATCATGCGGCTGACCACCAGGCCGGCAACAAAGGCCGCCGCCACGGCGACCAGCGGTGATTCCTGCACGGCTTCCATGAAGCTGTTGGGCGGCCGGTCAATAGTCAGGTCCTCATCTTCCGGCAGGTAATCGTCGCGCGGATTGGGGGTGGTGGGCATGGTCTGGAGTCCTTTTGCGGATTGGTTGCGCGAACTCATTCTTCAACCCGTCCGGGCGCGACTGGTTCCGTTTCCGCAACTGTCCTAACCTCAGGAAAAAGGGGAGGGATCACATGTCTGATACAGACAAGGATGGGGGCAACAATCCATCGCGGCGCAGTGCCATGCAGCAGATGGCGGCGGGCGCATCGCTGGCTGCATTGGGGGCAGCGCCCGCGCTGGCACAAAACGCGTCCCTGGCGGGCGCATCCACGCCGGAAGATTTCGTCCGCCTGCAAAAGCAGCTTTCCAATTGGAACCGCTGGGGCGCCAGCGACCAGATGGGCGCGGTGAACCTGATCACCCCGGCCAAGCGCAAGGCGGCGGTGCGGCTGGTGCGCGAGGGCGTGTCTTTCTCCTGCGCGCGCAATGCGGAAATCAAGGAGGCGGTGGACAATCCCGCGCCCATCGTGCGCAAGACCACGCGCACCGGCGCCAGCGTGGCCCATACCGGCATCGCCTCGACCAGCGACACGTTCTTTATCTCCTATCACGGCATGGCGCACACCCACATGGATTCGCTGTGCCACTTTGTCTATGACGGCAAGATGTATAACGGTTACTCGCAGGACGAAGTGACCGAAGAAGGCGCGAACAAGAACAGCATCCTCAATTTCAAGAACGGCATCGTGACCCGCGGCGTGCTGATGGACATGGCGCGCTACAAGGGCGTGGACTGGCTGGAGCCCGGCACGCCGATCTATCCCGAAGACCTGGAAGGCTGGGAGAAGAAGGCAGGGGTCAAAGTCCAGTCCGGCGATGTGATGATGATCCGCACCGGGCGCTGGGCGCGGCGCGACGCGCAAGGCCCCTGGCCGGTGCAGCAACTTGCCGGGCTGCATATGAGCTGTGCGCCCTGGATGCATGCGCGCGATGTCGCCATCCTGGGCGGCGACGACGCCCAGGATGTGCTGCCTAGCCGGGTGGAGGGCATATCACAGCCCATTCATGCGCTGTGCATCGTGGCAATGGGCATGCCGATCTTCGACAATCTGGACCTGGAGCTGGTGAGCCGCGAAGCGGAGAAGCGCAAGCGCTGGGAATTCCTGGTCACGGCGTCTCCGGCGGCGGTGCCGGGCGCGACGGGTTCGGTGCTCAATCCGATTGCGACGTTTTGAAGGGCCTCATTTGTCATCCCCGGCGAATGCGAGCGATAGCGAGCATGAGGGAAGGGGATCCAGGTGGTCGGGACCTATAGGTGTCGGGCACCTGGGTCCCCTTCCCCTCGCGCTGCGACGCAGCGCTCGGCCGGGGATGACAGTCAGAGTTGAACAAACATAACCGAGAGGGATCACGACGATGTTTCACAGAATTGCCGCTTCGATTTTCGCCGCCGCGCTGTTTGCGCCCGCCGCATTGGCACAAACGCCGGCCAGGGCCAGGCCGCCGGAACAGTTCAAGTATCTTTCGTCCAAGGAGGTCCAGGCGCTGACCGACAAGCCGGGGGCCGGCGTCAAGACCTCGTTCCCGGTCGATCACGAAGACTATGACGTCGAATATGCCCAGCGCAGCGACAAGGGCAATGAGCCGGAAGTGCATACCTACCGCACGCATTACATCCAGGTGCTGGAGGGGGAATCGACCCTGACCTATGGCGGCACCGTGACCAATGCGCGGGAAACCGGGCCCGGTCAGATCCGCGGCGACGGGATTTCCGGCGGCACCAAAATGACGGTGCGCGCGGGTGATTTCCTGCAAATACCGGCGGGCCTGCCGCATCTGTTCGACGTCGCGCCGGGCGGCAAGTTCCGCTACGTGGTGTTCAACGCCAGATGGTAGTTCCGCAATCCCTGAAAGGTTGGACCTAAGGCTAATGCCTCGGCGGCGCGTGTGGAGGCATCGTTTCCTGCGGGGGGGCAGGAGACAATGACATGCGCCTTGCATTCCCGGCTTTCTGCACCCTTGCGATCCTGACCTATGCTGCGAATGCCGCCGAACCGCCCAAGGTCGATCCCGATTCCCTCGCCGCACTGGACAAAATGGGCGCCTATCTGCGCACCCTGGGCAGCTTCCAGATCAAGACCGATACCCTGACCGAGGCCGTGCTGGACAACGGCCAGAAGGTGCAGTTCGCCGGCAACGCAGACTATAAAGTTCGCCGGCCCAATGGTTTTGCCGTCACAGTTTCCGATGACCGCAGGGTGCGCCAGTTCCTGTATGACGGAAAGACATTCACCGTCTTTTCGCCCCGCATGGGGTTCTATGCCACCGTGCCTGCCAAGCCCACCATCCGCGAGATGATGGCCACTGCCTATGACAAATTCAAAATAGAGTTGCCGCTGGCCGACCTGTTCCGCTGGGGCACGGACGACGATCACCGTGACAAGATCACCAGCGGCGTGACGGTGGGCTATGCCAAGATCAATGGCGTGGAGGCCGACCAGTATGCTTTCCGTGAAGGCAATATCGACTGGCAGGTCTGGATCCAGCGCGGCGACAAGCCGCTGCCGCTGAAGATCGTGATCACCGACACGTCCGACAACGCCATGCCGGAATATGGGGCGGTATTGCACTGGACCATCCCGGCCAAGTTCAACGACGCCACCTTCGCCTTCAAGCCACCGAAGGACGCCAAGGCGATCACCATCGCCAGCAAATAGGAGGATATGATGCGCAACATCCCGTTTATGGCCCTGGCCTCTGTTTTCGCGCTGTCGCTCGTTGCCGCCGACTTCGCCGAGGCGCGTGGTGGGCGCGGTGGTGGTGGTGGCGGCATGCGGGGCGGTGGCGGTGGCGGCGCCAGGATGAGCGGAGGGGGCGGGTTCAGTGGTGGTCGCGGCGCGGCCACCAGCATCCAGCGGCCATCCGGCGGCAGCATGAACCGCGGAAGCAATGTTGCCCGCAACGGCAATTTCAACGGCAATGGCAATTTTAACGGCAACCGCAACGTCAATGCGAACGTCAATCGCAACGTGAATGTGAATGTGGATAATGGCTGGGGTGGCTGCTGCGGCGGCGGCTTCAACCATCCTGTTGCCGCAGGCATGGCGGTGGCTGGAGCGGCGGCGGTAACGGCCGCGGCGATCGGGTCGATGGCTTATTCGCTGCCCCCAAACTGCTCGCCATATGGCGGCTATTACAATTGCGGCGGCACCTATTATCAGCCGCAATATTCCGGCAGTGACGTCACCTATGTGGTGGTGAACAATCCCGGCTGATTGTTGTTGCCGGGGGCAGGGATGGGCCTTATCGTCGGCTAAAAAGGGCCCGCGAGAATGCCCCAGGAAGCGTCTCAACGTCTTGTGCCTGCGCGCCCCATGCCTCAGCGTCAGGCCGCGTTCCGCGCCGACTACCGGCCGCGTATCGCGCCCGCCTATGTGGGCTGGGTTCATGTGGCGCTGATCTACGCGCTGGGCGGCGCCGCCATCTGGGTCTGCGCCCGCCAGATCACCACGCCCCAATGGTATGAATGGCTGGTGATCCCGGCGGCTTTCTGCATCTCCAATGTGTTCGAATGGTGGATCCACAAATATGTGATGCACCGCCCGGTCCGGGGCCTGATGGGCATCTATAAGCGCCATACCCTGGCGCATCACGAATTCTTCACCGATGCCGAGCCGACCTTGGACAATTCCAGGGACTTCCGCATCGTGTTCTTTCCGCCCTATGCGCTGGTGGCGTTCATGACCATGTCGCTGGTCCCCGCCGCCATCCTGAATGTGCTGGGCTTTGCCAATGCCGGATGGCTGCTCTTGATCACCAACACGGCGCTGTACCTGAATTACGAGCTGTTCCACTATTGCTGCCATGTGAAGGATGACAGGCTGGTGCGGCACATCCCGCTGGTCAATTCCATCCGCCGGCATCACATCGCGCACCACAATCCGCAGATCATGATGGAGCGCAATTTCAACCTGACCTATCCGGTGGCGGACTGGTTCTTCGGTACTTCGGACCTGAAGTGCGGATTGCTGAAGCACATCTTCAATGGTTACGACACCAGCACTGTGCGCCGCGATCTTGGCAGGGGGCGGCTATGAGTGCGCCGCGCGGCCATGTCACGACCGGAAAAGCCAGCCTGATCGGCGGCATCGTGGTGGGCATCGCCAGCATGGTGCTGTGGGTGGCGGTGACGCGGGAGCTGGGCTTTCACGGCACGCCGGTCCTGGCAGTGGGCGTGTTGGTCTCCGCCATGGCGGGGATATGGACCAGGCTGGCTGATCTTTGATTCAGAACAGATAGGGGCGCTTTTTCCTCTCCCCTTGAGGGAGAGGAAGAAAAATCACCGGGTTAGCGGAGCGGTAGCGACGCTCAACCCGCTGATTTTTCAGGTGAGGGGTGAGTGACAGCTACCCCTCACCCGTAAAATCTAAGCGCTTAGCTTCGCATGGGCTTCGCTAAGCGCAAGATTTTACGCCCTCTCCCTCAAGGGGAGAGGGGGCAACCCTTGCAGAACCGCGCTCAAACCCCAATCTCGGATGAGCGCACAAACGGGAATTCGACGATGAAAATACCGGGTCAGGACCATCCGATCACCATCACACCCACGGGTGGCCGGGTTGTCGTCACCGTGGCGGGCAAGGTCATCGCCGACAGCAAGAATGCATTGACCCTGAAAGAGGCGACTTATCCGGCCGTTCAGTATATCCCGCGTGCGGATGTGGACATGGCGCTGCTGGCGCGTTCCGATCGCAAGACCTATTGCCCCTATAAGGGCGATGCCAGCTATTACGGCATCCCCGCAGGCGGCGAGCGCGGACGCAATGCGGTCTGGACCTATGAGGATGCCTATCCTGCCGTGGCGGCGATCAAGGATCACCTGGCTTTTTATCCCGACCGCGTCGACGCGATTGAGATAAAAGCCCCATAAGCGGGCCACCTAGTTTGCGCGCTTGAGCAATTCCCAAAATTCCGCTCGGTCGTTGGTGCGGGGGAAGGGCTCGTCGGGAACGGGCGCGCCCAGGAAGGCGCAGAGCGGCTCCCACCCTTCCTTCACCTGATAGACCAGAAGGCGATTTGCGGGGATCACCGCCTTGACCGCCTCATTGTGGGCGATGAAGCCCTTGACCAGCCCGTCGCGATCCAGCCCGCTATGAAAGCCGGTTGCGGCAATCACGCCATAGGCCATCTCCAGCCAGGCGCGCTTGTCCGGCGGGGCGTTTTCGCGCCCCTGCAGGGCCATGTGGATGGTCTGGCCGAAACTGTCGGCCCAGCTTTCCGGATCGCGATGGGTGAGGATGAATTTGGCGTCGGGATAGGCGGCGGCCAGTTCGCGGAAGAAACCGGCGGTCGGCCAGTCCACCGCAGCGCCGAAGCCCGCATAAATCGCATTCCAATTGGCGCGGCCCATCAGCGCGTCCGTCCATAGCGGCACTTGCGCCGGCATATCCTGGATCACCGCTTCCATATGATGGCAGGGGCCAAAGCCCAAGCGGTTGATCGCGACTTTGAGAGAAAGTGTGCCGGTGCGCCCGACTCCCGCGCCGATAACCTGCATGACCGATGCCCCCAACCTGTCCCCGAAGCGACTATAGTAGGGGGCCGGATGTCCGGCAATCTCACGTCCCCAAGCGCATATGGATCCGGTTGCTGAGAGGAGGGCGGGGCGGGACGTCAGGAAGGCCCAGCAGCGGCGCCATGCCCGTGCCATGCGGTCCGCGATGTTCAGCCCAGGCGCTGTAGATCTGGTACGCGCCAAGGGCAAAGCACATGCCCCATAACAACGCCAACAACAGCGTCACGGTTCGGACACGCACCATCTTCCCCAGGGGCTTACGCCAGGCTCGTCCACGCATGTTTGCGCGAGATGCATGCACAACGGCCGGAAGGCGCGCCGGTTCCTGATTCTCAACCTGGCGAATGGGACCGCGCTATGTCCGCCCGGTGATCCGGCGCGCGATCAGGGCATCCACCGACAAGGGCCCCGCGCCGCACAACATCAGGGCCAGGATGCAGACAACATAAAGCAAATCCGTCTCATAGCCGGGCTGGCCGAAATGCGCCCCCATCGCGTCCACCGATTGCAGCTTGATGGAGCTGAAGCCATTGGGCAGATGCACGGTGATGATCGCAACAGTCAGCACGATCAGGGAGGGGATACTGACCAGGGTGATCAATGCTCCCAGCAGGAAAGCCGCGCCGCCGAAGATTTCCAGCAGGATCGTCGCCCAGGACAGTAGCGCCGGAAACGGCACGCCCAGCGCCGACAATATGTGGGCGAAATTGTCCGGCCCGCGCGCCAGCTTGGCAAAACCGTGGGCCATGAAGCCAAAGCCGACAATGCCGCGCAGCAACAAGGGCGCCCAGCGGGCAAGGCGGTCCGCCATGCCGGGAAAAAGAAATCGCAATGAGATCAACGGCTGTTCCTCCAGCCGGTTGTTCGCTGCGCAGGGCGGCCCGGTTACCGGTTATTGAAAATACCAGTTGCCGTCCTCATAACGGCAGGCAGAGCCGTTGCGGCGCGTAGGGCGGCCGCCGCGATAGGTGGTCGCGTTGTAGTCGCGGCAGGTATAGTTGTCGCGCCGGTATTCCCGCGTCGGGACGAAATAGCCGTAGTCGTTGTCCTGGTCGTTGCGCCACCGCTGGCGCTGCCCGATCCGGCCGTCTTCCAGGCCGCGATAATAGGTGGGCTCGGCATAGCTGCGGTCTCTGCAATCCACATCATGGGTCAGGGCATAGCCGGCGACGGCGCCCAATAGCACGCCGGCGATGGTGCCGCCGGTGCGGCTGCCGCGCCCCGCGACCTGGTTGCCCAGCAAGCCGCCGGCCGCCGCGCCGATGGCGGCGTTGGTCATTTGCTTGTTCTGCGTGTCGCGTTCGCAATCGCCGTAATCGCGGGCGTAACCCGGTGTGTAAGGGCGGTTGTCGTAATAGCGCTGGGCCAAAGCCGGCTGGGGGCAAAGCAACGCGACGCCGGCTATCGCAAGGAGATAGCGTTTCATCTTGTTGTCTTTCGGTTAGTTGCGCTCCGTCGGAACAAACGTGTGGGGAACCATTCGGTTCCCACTGTTCCAGATGAACGCAAGCTGACTCATCCGGTTCAGAACGGGTTCAGGCCCCTGCCGTCATTCTGGCGGGCATGTCGGAGGCCCGACTCTCCAAGCGGCCTCCATCAAAGGAGTAGAGATGATGAAAAACGCTCTTCTGAAAACAGCCCTGGTGGCCGGCGCCCTTTTGACCGCTGCGGCGGTTCCGGCTTCGGCGCAGGGCTTTGGTTTCGGCTTCAGCACCGGCGGCGGCCGCGATCAGTTCAGCGGCTATTACAGCGACTATGGCCGCGGCTATGGCGACCGCTATCACTATGGTTATTACAACCAGCCTTATTATGGCAGCTATGGTTATGGCGGCTATGGTTGGCGTCATCACCGCGGTTGGAATGATCGCGGCTGGAACCGCCATCATTCGCGTCGCTGGGACTACTAAGTCCGGCATGATGCGGTAAAGCAAAGCCGGCGGCGCCCAATCGGGGCCGCCGGTTTTGTCATTTCGGGCCAAGTTCCGGATTTTTCGTGCATTGCAGCACAATGTTTCCACTATTCACTAGACTTTATCTCCAGTAGCTTGGCCCCGGATGGGGGCAGAATCTCCTTTAAAACAACGCGCAAGCAGCGTGGCGTTCGACGGCAGCGGGGATTTCCTGAAGACCGTCCGCGCCCGGGTGCATGAGGCGCTGGAAACCGGTCAGCTCAAGGGCTGCCCGTGCCTGCAGCGCAAAGCCTTGCTGGTCGCCGCCTGGTTCCTGGGCTCGTTCGTCCTGATGCTGTGCGTCAAGTCGGTCTGGCTGTGGGCGCTGCTTTGCTTTTCCTATGGGCTGGCCGCCAGCGCCGTCGGCTTCAACATCTTTCACGACGCCAATCATGGCGCGATTTCGTCGCGGCGCTGGGTGAACGAAGCCGCCGCAATGCTGGCGTCGGCGGTGCTGGGCCCCAGCCGCTATCTGTGGGCCTATAAGCACCATGTCCTGCATCACCGTTTCACCAATATCCAGGGTTGGGACGATGACCTGGAGACGCGCGGGTTCCTGCGGATCTCGCCGCACCAGGCCTGGAAGCCGCGCTATCGCGGGCAGCATGTCTTTGTGTTCGCGCTGTACGCCATCAATGCGATCGAGATGGTTTTTGTGAAGGACTTTGTTCAGTACTTCACCCTGCGGATGAATGAGCACCAAACCATTCCGGCGATGTCGCGGATGGAGAAGCTGGAGTTCTGGGCGGGCAAGGCGATCTATTTCGCGATCTTCCTGGGGCTGCCGCTCGTGCTGCTGCCCTTCTGGCATGTGGTGGTTGGCTTCCTGATCTATCAGGTCACGCTGGGACTGTCGCTGGCGCTGGTCTTCAGCATGGCGCATCAGGTCGAACATGCGGAATTTCCCGAGCCCGCGGGCACATCGCCCACCATCGCCGAAGAGTGGGCGGCGCACCAGATGCGCACCACGGTCAATTTCGCCAACACAAGCCCGGCCTGGAACTGGTACAGCGGCGGCCTCAATCACCAGATCGAGCATCATCTGTTTCCCACCATCAGCCACACGCATTACGGAGCCATCCGGGAAATCGTTCGCAGCACTGCGCGTGAATTCGAGCTGCCCTATAATCAGTTCGAAACCTATGGGCAGGCCCTGGCCAGCCATTACCGCTTCCTGCAGAAACTCAGCGTAAGGCCCTAGTCAGCAGGCGGATGGCCCTGCTGGATCAGCAGGGACGCCGTGTCGAGGAAGGACTGGTGTTCGATGATCTTGCCGTCCCTGAGGCGCCACCGGATCACCATCTCCAGTTCAACGGTCCTTCTTTGTTCGGGCTTGCCCACAGGATCCATGCCCTTGGCGTCATAATCCAGCTCCACATCGAACAGGCCCCACACCACGTCGCTCAACGTGAATATTTCCTTGGGCCACATGCGGCGGGGGGTGTAGTCCATCAGGATATCGGACAGGGCCTCGATGACACCGAGCTTGGTGTAATAGTCCCCGCCAAACCGGAAAACGTTTTTCTGTTGGCTGGCGGACTTCCAGACGACATCCTCATGCAGGGCGTCAAGCAGAGGCTCCAAGTCCGATTTCTCGATACCTGCAACGACCTTGCGCATTAGTTCTTCAGGATCCATCGCACACGGTTCCTGGTCCGCGACCGGTTATAAGCGCGCAGGAAACAGGCGGCTATTGGCCCAAAAGCACAAAGCCGGCGGGATGCCGCCGGCTTTGTTGTTTTCGATAAGGTGTTCAGGCCGCTCGCCCAAGCTCGCGGCGTTCGACGCTCAAATCGATCCACTGGATCGATTTGCCCGGCTGCGCCGGTCGCGTCTCACTTAGGGGTGATCTTGAAGAGCCCGCCGGTGGTGGAATCTTCCAGAGCCCAGACCGAGCCATCGGGCGCGATTTCGATATCGCGCATACGCTTGCCCACGCTCCAGCGCTCGGCCGGATGGGCGGTGGCGCCGTCCACCACGATACGGTTGATGGTCATGGTCGCCATGCCGCCCATCAGGATCGAGCCGTTCCATTGCGGGAAGACATTGCCCTTGTAGAAGGTGATGCTGCCGGGCGCGATGATCGGCGTCCAATAGATCACGGGCTTCTGCAGGTCGGGACGGGTGTCGAAACCGGGGATCGGCACGCCGTTATAGTTCTGGGCGAAACGCGCCAGCGGCCAGCCGTAATTCTTGCCCTTTTCGATCAGGTTCAGTTCGTCGCCGCCGCGCGGGCCGTGCTCCATCTCCCACAAGCGGCCATCGGGCGCCATCGCCAGGCCATAGGGCGTGCGGTGGCCCATGGTCCAGGTTTCGGACGGCGTCTCGTTCTTGCCGGGGAATTTGTAGGTATAGACCACCGGCGCGGTCTTGGCCGCTTCGGTGTCCGACGGCGGATTGATGATGCCCACGCTCTGCGCGCCGGTCTTGCCGTAGTTGGGATTATCCGGCGACGGCTTGCCGTCCAGGGTCAGGTGCAGGATCTTGCCCAGAGGCTGGTTGGGATCTTGTGCGGGCGTGAAGCGCTGACGCTCACCCACCGTCAGGAACAGCGACTTGCCGTCCTGCGCGAAGACAACCGCCGCGCCGAACTGGCCGCCGCGGCCGCGCGCGCCGTCACGCCAGATCACCTGAAGATTTTCCAGTGTGGCTGTCGCGGGCGTGGCATTGTCGTTCAGCACCAGCTTGGCCTTGGCCAGCGCCAGGCTCGAACCGCTGATGCCGCCCAGGGTGCCGGGCTCGCAATAGGTGATATAGACCGTGCTGTCGGTGGCGAAGTTGGGCGAGGTATAGATGCCCAGCATGCCGCCCTGGCCGCCATACAGCGAGGCGGGATAATTCGTCACCGGGCGCTTCTGGCCCTGCGGGGTCACCAGCCAGATGGGACCGACCTTTTCGGTCACCAGCATGCGGCCGTCGGGCAGGAAGGCGATGCGCCAGGGCAGATTGAAGGTCGCCACCTGAGTCATGTTGAAGGGCAGGTTGGCTTCGGGCTTCTGATCGCCCGCATTCACTTGGGCGGCGACAGGCGCGTATGCTCCGGCCGACAATAACGCAACTAGCAGAGCTGATTTCGCAACTTTCGTCATTTCTACGTCCCCTGGGTTTATGGGCCGGAACATTGCAGATGGGGAGCCTTTCTGTCCACCGGCCTTCCCCGACCCGGACGCCAGATTTCCGGAGGATTAGGGCGAAAATCCGGTCAAAACGCCTTGGGCGGACAGCGTTTGCTCTGGTCGCCGGATAGGGCCACCGCCAGGGTGGCCGCCAAGGTCCGGGCGCCGTCAGCTACCGATACCATGGCCGGTTCGTCCAGCCGGACAAGACGTTGGAAGTGGCTGAGTTGTGCCTGGAAAGGGTCTTGCCAAGGCACGGCGATTTCCTCGGCGGCGATGGGGCGATCCCAGCCGATATCGCCGGGGACGCGCGCCGCCCAGCGGCGCAGCACCGGCAGTTCCAGGCTGCCGCTGGTGCCGACCAGGCGATAGGCGCTCTGGCCTGAATCGGGGAAGGTGGGATTTTCCCCGCTGCCCTGTTCGATGGTCCAGGGC
>Ga0310811_10003737_pt1 | contig 19203 bp, 18 predicted proteins | sample YCmetagenome_FD_207642 | JGI IMG/M metagenome (GOLD analysis project Ga0310811, IMG submission 207642) | Soil microbial communities from experimental microcosm in Duke University, North Carolina, United States - YC | ecosystem: Engineered > Artificial ecosystem > Soil microcosm > Unclassified ...
GCCGGTTCGAGCTGGGCACACCTGCCCTGGCGGCGATCTACACGCAGCTCGGCGGGCTCGAATACATCGAGGAGATCGGTGTGCCCGCCATCCGGCGCGTCACCGCCGGGCTCGTCGAAGACCTCGTGGGGCGCGCACGTGACCAGGGGTTCCGCCCCAAGGTCGCCGCGTCGCCGGAGCACCGCTCCGCGATCGTGATGCTCCCGGCCGCCGATCCCGCGGCCGCGGTGCGTCATCTCGCCGCCGGCGCCATCGTGGCGGACGCCCGTCCCGGGCACGTCCGCCTCTCTCCTTTCTTCTACAACGTGCAGGACGACCATGTCGCAGCACTCGACCGACTCGCAGCGTTCCGCAGTCACTGAAGACGAACGACTGCTCACGACCCTCCCGCCGACCGAGCGGCGGGCCTTCGTGCACACCGACCCGTGGCGCGTCCTGCGGATCATGGGTGAGTTCGTCGAGGGGTTCGACACACTCTCCGACGTGCGCTACGCCGTCACGATCTTCGGCTCGGCACGCACCAAGCCGGACGATCCGTACTACGACAAAGCGGTCGAGACCGCCCGGCTGCTCGCCAAGCACGGGTTCCCGATCATCACCGGGGGCGGCCCCGGCATCATGGAAGCCGCGAACCGCGGCGCCCAGGAGGGAAACGGGCTTTCGATCGGCTGCAACATCGAGCTGCCGTTCGAGCAGGGGACGAACCCCTACGTCGAGCGCTCCATCAATTTCCGGTATTTCTTCGTGCGCAAGACGATGTTCGTGAAATACTCCACGGCCTTCCTCGTCTTTCCCGGCGGCTTCGGCACGATGGACGAGCTGTTCGAGGCGTTGACGCTGATTCAAACCGGGAAGGTAAAGCATTTTCCGGTCGTGCTGTTCGGGCGGGAGTACTGGAAGGGGTTGTGCGAGTGGCTGGCCGACCGCGTCGCCGGCGAGGGGAAGATCGACACTAGGGACATGAACATCTTCCATCTCACCGACGATCCGGCGGAAGCGGTGCAGCTGGTCGTGCAGGCGCGCGAGCGCAGGACTTCACACACGAGCCGACCCGAGGTGAAGCGGTGACCACATCCGGCTTTCTCCGCGGTCCGCGGATCGACCCCCAGGGCGTCACGGGGCGCGAAACTATCGCCGAGCTGGTCGACAACGCCTTTCTCGCCTACAACGCCGGGCGGCTGCGCGAGGCCTGCCGCCTCTACGCCGACCGCATGCTCGCCGACAACGCCACCGTCGGGATGAGCCTGACGGGCGCCATGACGCCGGCGGGGCTCGGGATGAGCACGATCATCCCCCTCGTGGAGGCGGGGTTCATCGATTGGATCGTCTCGACCGGCGCGAACCTCTATCACGATGCGCATTTCGGGCTCGGGCTCTCGATGCATCGCGGCACCCCGTTCGCCGACGACGTCGAGCTGCGCGAGGAAGGAGTCGTGCGCATCTACGACATCTTCTTTCATTATGATGTGCTGCTCTCGACCGACGCGTACATCCGGGAAGTGTCGGCGCGCCCCGAGTTCCAGCGCCCGATGAGCACCGCGGAGTACCACTACATGCTGGGCGGGTTCGTGCGCGAGCGCGAGAAGGCGCTCGGGCTGTCGCGGCGCTCGGTGCTGGCGGTGGCGCACGAATGCGCGGTGCCGATTTACACCTCCTCACCCGGCGATTCCTCGATCGGGATGAACGTCGCCGAGCAGGCGCTGGACGGCTCGCAGCTGCGGTTCGACGTGAGCGCCGACGTGAACGAGACGTCCGCGATCGTGTTCGACGCCAAGACGCACGATGGCAAGAGCGGCGTGCTGTTGATCGGCGGTGGGAGCCCCAAAAATTTCGTGCTGCAGACGGAGCCGCAGATCCAGGAAGTGCTGGGGATCAGCGAGAAGGGGCACGACTACTATCTGCAGATGACCGATGCCCGTCCCGACACCGGCGGCCTCTCGGGTGCGACGCCGGCCGAAGCGGTGAGCTGGGGGAAAGTCGATCCCGATCAGCTCCCGGGGACAGTGGTGTGCTACCTCGACAACACGGTGGCCTTTCCGATCCTCGCCGCCTACGCCCTCGCGCGCCGCTCGCCGCGCCCGCTCAAGCGCCTGTACGACCGGCGCGCGGCGATGATGGCGCAGCTCCAGAAAGCCTACAAGGCATCCAAAGCGGAGCGCGATCAGCGCGCGGCGCGCGCGGCCGGGGGCCGCGAGCGCTGACGTGGGGCGTCCGGTCGGCGGGTCCCGGGCGTACGCGGCCTACGTCCTCGGACTCTTGACGCTGATCAATTTCTTCAATTACGCCGACCGGAACGTCGTCTTCGCGGTCTTTGAATCGATCAAACACGATCTCCGCCTGTCGGATCAGCAGCTCGGCTGGATCGGCTCCGCCTACATCATTGTCCTCTCGCTCGCGGCCCTGCCGCTCGGCGTGCTCGGCGATCTGCGCACGCGGCGCGGCGTCATCGCGTGGGGCGTCGGTGTGTGGAGCCTGTTCACGTCGCTCGGCGGCGCGGTGCGCGGCTTCTGGCAGCTCTTTTTCTGCCGCGCGATGGTGGGCGTCGGCGAGGCAGGCTACGGTTCCGTCTCGCAGGCGCTGATCGCCGAATATTACAAGGAGCGCCAGCGCGCCTTCGCACTCGGCATCTACTCCGTCGGCATGGCGCTGGGCGGCGTGTCGGGCGTCTGGCTGGGCGGACTGCTCGCCGAGGTGTACGGCTGGAGGCTCGCTTTCCTGTGGTTGGGGGTTCCCGGGTTTCTTCTTGCGGTCCTCGCGTCACGACTTCGCGAGCCGGAGCGTCGCCCGCCAACCCCGCTCGCCACCACCCTGCGGCGATTCACGACCACCGGCCTGAAGCGGGCCGTGCGCTACGCCTATCCCCTCATCGGGCTCACGGCCGTCGGAACGATCGCGAGCGGTGTGCTCGCGCTGATTCGCGTGATTCCGAACGAAATGGTGGTGGCGGTGTTCGGGATGTTCGTCGGGGTCGGCGTCGCGTGGACCGTGGCGCGGCTCGTGCCCCTGGCGCTTCGGGGAACGGCTGGAGCTCAGGAGGTCGCGGCGACGGCGTTCGAGGAATTCCTGGAAGCCGCATCGGTGGTGCTCCGGATTCCCACGCTCATCTGGGTGTTCCTCGGTGGCGCGCTCGTCACGTTCGCCGTGAACGGGATGATCGCCTGGGCGGCCAGTTTCATGCAGCGCGTCCACGGGTTCTCGGTGAGCGAGATCGGGCGGGACTTCGGCGTCTGGGCACTGGGTGGCGGTGTGCTCGGAGCACTGGTGGGCGGGCGGCTCGCCGATTGGTTGTCGCCGCGGTGGAAGGGGGCGCGCGTCGCGGTAGCGGGGGGAGGCTTCATCCTCGGCGCGCCGATCGTGGTGGTGTTGATCCTCTCTCCCGGCCTCCAGTTCTTCGTCCCCTGCGTGTTCGGCACGTATTTTTTCTATACGTGGTACAGTGGCCCGCTGTCGGCGGTGATCTTCGACGTCGTGCCGGCGGCGGTGCGATCGTCGGTGATGGGGGCGTTCCTGCTGTTCTCGCATCTGGCCGGGGACGCGGTGGCGCCGCCGCTGATCGGGTTTCTCTCCGATCGTTTCCAGACCACATGGCACCTGCCCCCGGACGACGCGCTGCGCCGTGCCATGCTCCTCCTGCCCGCGGTGGGACTCGTCGGCGGCATCGTGATTCTGTTCGCGCTCAGGACGGTTGGGCGGGACATGTCGCGGAACAAGCGGGCGAGCGCGTGAAGATCGCGGTCGTGTTCGATACGCCGCACCCCGACTGGGGCGACGAGGACTACCGGCGCGAAATGTCGGAAGGAAAAGTCGAGGAGGCGGAGTACGACGTTGCGCGCGGGTTGATCCAGAACGATCACGAGGTGCGCTTCGTCGGGATCGTGGACGACGTGCGGCCGTTGATCAATCAGCTCGTCGAGTTCGAGCCGGCACTCGTCTTCAACTGCTGCGAGGCGTTCCGCGGCAGCTCGCAATACGAATACGCCGTGGCGGCGGTGCTGGAAATGCATGGGTGGCGACACACCGGGTGTACACCGACGGGGCTCCTCGTGGCGCGCAACAAGTCGATGAGCAAGAAGATCTTGAAGCACCACGGCATCCGGGTACCCGAATTCGCGACCTTTCACCCGGGGGACCCGTTTCTCCGGCCGTCCACCCTGCGGTTTCCGCTTATCGTGAAGCCGCTGCTCGAGGACGCGTCGGTGGGGATCGCGCAATCGTCGGTGGTGAGCGAGGATGAGAGCCTCGCCGAGCGCGTGGGATTCATCCACGAGAAGTTCCGACAGGCCGCGATCGCCGAGGAGCTGATCGAGGGACGGGAGCTGTACGCCGGGCTGATCGGCAACAACATGCTCGAGCTGCTGCCGGTGGTGGAGCTGCACTTCAGCAAGCTCTCGAAGGCGGAGCGACGGATCGCGACCTACAAGGCGAAATGGGACGAAGAGTACCGCGAGCGACATCACATCCGGTCGGGCTTCGCCCGACTCTCGGAAGCAGTGCGCGGGAAGATCCGTGAAGTGTGCGAGACGACGTTTCACGCGCTGTGGCTGCAGGACTACGGGCGCATCGACCTGCGCCTGACGCACGATCACGAGGTATACGTGTTGGAAGCGAACCCGAATCCTTTCATCGCCTACGGGCATGAGCTCGCCAACGCGGCCGAGAAGGCGGGGATGAGCTACCCGAAATTCATTCAACGCCTCGTGGACGAGGCGCTGCGGCGATGAGCGACGCCTGGTCCGCCGTCCGCAGCCTCATCACGCGCCGCCGCCGCGAGATCCCACGCCCCGAGCTGCGCTGCCCGCGCTGCCGCGCCGAGCTGCAGCGGTACTGGTACTTCTGCGCCAATTGCAGTAAGCAGCTCGTCTGGGGCGACGAGCAGCGGGAGACCGGCGCCGAATGCCGCTACTGCCGCTGGATGGTCTCCGACAGCTTCTCGTGGTGTCCCTGGTGCGGGCGCGAGATCGCCGACCGGGACTCGAGCCCCGAGCCGCTCAAGCGGCCCAAGGGATTCAAATACGAGCGGCGCTGCCGCCGCTGTCACGGCGGACTGCAGTACCCGATGCAGTGGTGTCCCTGGTGCGGCAAGGGGCAGTGGTGGAAATACGAGCGGTTCCAGAACGACTGCCCCCACTGCGACCGCGGCGTCGATGATTGGATGGAAACCTGTCCCTGGTGCGGGGAAGACGCCACCGGACGGGACCTGATCGAGCGGGCGCTGCGGCGGGTGCGCCGCCTCCTCATCGTGTCGCGCGTGAAGGATTGGGACTACCGCGTGTTGCTGCGTCCCGGCGTGTCCGGGGTGTCCCCCGACGCTCCCAAGGTGATCGAGATCGATCGCCGCTACGTCACGAGCAAGCGGCGCCGCGACGAGATCTCCTGGAATACGCTCACCGGCCTGATCCTCCACGAGCTGGGCCACTCGTTTCTGTACCACAACTGGACATGGACCCGGACGGGGCGGTTCCGGCGTGCGTTCGGCGAGGTGCGGCGGGCGTACCGCGTGGCCGACGAGCACTGGGTCGACTTCGAGCGTCGCCGCGTCGCGACTACGCTGGTCGATTACGTCAGCCGTTACTCGGGAACGCACCCGCAGGAGGATTTCGCCGAGACGTTCCGGTTCTATGTCGGCCGGCGAGGGCGCTTACGGGAGCTGTTCGGCGAATTCGGGCGCAAACGGAAGGGTGTCGTCGTTTTCGAGAAATTCCTGGTGCTGCACGACTACGTGCGCTCCCTGCGCGGGTGGCGCTGAGACGGGAGATTGTCGAGGTGGGGTGAAGGATGGTGGAGGATGCAAACGCTCAACCTCCACCATCTTCCACCAACCTCCAACCTCTTTAGAAAATCGTGAAGTTCAACCCGGCGCCGATCTGGAACGTCGTGTTGTCATGCCCGATGACTCGACCCTCGATGTACGGATGCGCGGCTCCACGACGGGACTCGAGTCCGAACAGCAGGTCCCATCCGGTATCGTTGTTCGACACGCCACTCGCCGACGCATCCTGGAAGTTGAGACCGCCACCGAGGTAAAACGCCGAACCATACCCCGTCGGCATGCGGAACTTCAGGTCGCCGCTCAGACCGATACGGGTCCCCGAATCGACCAGGTAGTAATCGAACGACGGATAAAACTCGACGTCCGTGCTGAGCGGCAACAACATATGCGCGCCGATCAGCGCCCGGTCCATATCGAAGTTGTAACCGAAATGCGGACCGATGTGCGCCCGCTGCGCGTGCGCTGGAGCGTTGAAGCACGCGAGCAGGAGGCCCGCCAGAAAGAGCGTGTTTCGCAGGCTCTTCATGAATCCTCCTTTTTGCGAAGATCCGGATGCCAGTCGCATCCACGACGTCTAGCCCCGGCTGGCGCCTGAGGTTCCGATCCCGTGTTCCGTCGTGCTCGCGGTGTGTCGCAGATCACACACAGAACCCGGATCTGGCACGCTCTTGTGCGGCTCCGCCTGCCGCCCGCACCTTCTCTGCTCACCCAAGGGAAGGCCTCATGCCGCGTCGCCTCCATCCACTCGCGCTCGCGCTGCTGCTCGGCGGCCCAGGAGTCGCCGCGGCGCAGCGTCCCCCGGCGCAGCACGTCGACGTTCCGACGATCGCGCCGCGCCCCGAGGACGTCGCTACGCTCGACGGTATCCTGCGCGCGTTTTACGACGTGATTTCCGGACCGGCCGGGCAACCACGCCAATGGGCGCGGGACCGGACGCTGTACATCCCCGGCGTCCACTTCGTGTCCCTGTCGACCGATAGCGCTGGACGCGTGCGCGCCGACGTCATGGACCACCAGATGTTCGTGGACCGCTCCGATGCCTCACTGGTGCGCCGCGGCTTCTTCGAGACCGAAATCCATCGTACTACCGCCCGCTTCGGCAACGCGGTACACGTGTTCAGCACGTACGAGATGCGTGAGCGGGCGGACGGGCCGGCCTTCGGCCGCGGCATCAACAGCATCGAGCTGTTCTGGGACGGGACGCGCTGGTGGATCGCGGCGGCGCAGTGGGACGATGAGCGCCCCGACAATCCGATCCCCAAGGAGTACCTGCCGTAATCCCCCTCGCCGAGCGTCGCCGCTACTACCGGGCAGCCGTGCGCTTCTCCCGCCTGGCGCGCGGCATCGTCAAGCGGCGCGTCGCCCGGGGGTTCACGGCGCGTCTCAAATCGGACGCGAGCTTCGTGACCGACGTCGATCTGGCGGTGGAGCGCGCGCTGCGCCGCGCCATCGTCCGGGCGTTCCCGGATCACGGCATTCTGGGCGAGGAGTACGCGGCGACGCGCCCCGGCTCCCCGTTTCAATGGATTCTCGATCCGATCGACGGCACGACGAGCCTGACGCACGGCATCCCGTTCTATGGGACGATCATCGCGCTCCACCACACGGGACGTCCCCTCATCGGCGTGATCGACCTCCCGGGACTCGGGTCGCGCTACAGCGCCGGGGTAGGGCTCGGTGCGTGGTGCGACGGGCGGCGCCTGCGGGTGCGCGACGTGCCGGCGCGCGCGATCGACAAGGAAGTCGTGTCGGCTGGTGACCGCGAGCGGTTCGTGCAGTGCCGCGCCGGCGCGGCGTTCGACCGGTTGATGCGCGAGCATCCTACCGTGCGAGGATATGTCGATTGTATCGCCCACGTGTTTGCCGCCGAAGGACGGGTCGGGGCGGTGGTCGACTACGGAGTGAAGTTGTGGGACATCGCGGCGACGCAGGTGCTGATCGAGGAGGCGGGGGGCCGCTACGTGCTGGCGTATCAGTCCCGCACCAAACAGCCGGCGGTGTACGGGATCATCTGCGGCAAACCGGCGGTGGTGCGCCGGATGGAGCGTCTCTTCGTGCGTTAGCCGACGGCCTGGCTGGCGCGCCCGACCTCGCGCAGGAACTCGCGCGACTTGCGGACCTCTTCCAGATACTCGCCGATTTCGTCGTCCTCGCGGTTCGAGTCCCAGCCGAGGAGCTCGGCCATTTTGCGGGCGACGTTCGCCGCGACGCCCGCCCCGTGCTGGGGGTCCTCGTAGAAGAGGTGCAGTCGCCGGATCAGGACGTCGGTGAGTCGGACCGCCATCTCCCGCTCGACGGCATAAACGACCTCGGCGCGGATCTCCGCCCGTCCCGTCACCAGCGGACCTCCCAACACCTTGTTCTTCGTCACGAGGTTCAGGATCGCGGCCGATTCCGTGCCGTAGCTGTCGACCAGGTGGCGCGCGGTGACGGGCGACAGCTCCTTCATGCGGACCGACTGCATCATGACGTCGAGCGCCGCGATCTCGCCGCCGGGGAGCGGCTGCGACTGGGTGGCGGCCCGCGGCGGCGCCGGCCGGTTGTCGATCTGGCGCAGGCGTTGCACCACGAGATCGACGACGTCCCGCCCCATCACGCGATAGGTGGTGAGCTTGCCGCCGGCGATCGTGATCAGCCCGCTCGGGCTCTCGACGATGCGATGCTCGCGCGACACGCGTCCAGCCGGAACGTCGCGCTCGGCGGCGAGCAACGGCCGCAGCCCCGCCCAGGTGGCGATTACGTCGCTGGGTGAGAGGCGCGCACGCGGGAACACGGCGTTGGCGGAGCGCAGCAGGTAGATGACGTCGTCCCCCGTGGCGCGCACCGCCTCCGGCTCGACGTTGTCTTCGGTTTCCGTCGTGCCGATGTACGCGAGATCGTTCCAGGGGAGCAGGAACATCACGCGGCCGTCGATCGGCGAGGCGATCGTGACGGCGTCGTGCAGGCCCAGCCGGTCGCGCCGCACGATCGCATGGGCGCCCTTGGAGGCGCGGATCAGCGGCGGCACGTTGGGCGCGTCCAGGTGTCGGATGCGGTCGACCCATGGGCCGGTGGCGTTGACCACGGTCAGCGCGCGGACCAGCCGCTCTTCCCCCGAGAGGGCGTCGCGGATCACGGCGCCGACGACACGTCCTTCCGCCCGGATGAAGCTCGTCACGGCGGCGTAGTTGGCGACCAGCGCGCTGGCGAGGGCCGCGCCGCGCAGCGTGGCGAGGACGAGGCGGACGTCGTCGGTCTGCGCGTCCCAATAGATGGCGGCACCGCGCAGGTCCCGGTCCCTGAGCCCCGGCTCGGCGTCGAGCGCCCGCTTCGGCGACAGCCAGCGATGCATGTGGGTGTTGCGAAACCCCGCGAGCAGATCGTAGAGCCACATCCCCGCCCGCAGTTTCGACGGCGAGACGCGCCCGCCGCGGTAGATCGGGAACAGGAAGCGCGTGGAGCGGACGAGGTGGGGAGCGGTTTGGAGCAGCACGCGACGCTCGCGGCTCGCTTCGAGCACGAGGCCCAGCTCGAGGTGCTCGAGGTAGCGCAGCCCGCCATGGATCAGCCGCGAGCTGCGCGAGCTGGTGCCCGATCCGAAATCGTGCGCCTCCACGAGCGCGGTGCGCAGCCCGCGCAGTGCGGCGTCGCGCGCGATACCGGCGCCCGTGATGCCTCCGCCGATCACCAGGAGGTCCACGGGTTGGGCCTGCATCGATTCCAGCGCCGCGATGCGCGAACGATTGGAGAACGGGGCTTCGCCCGCCAACTCCCCTCCGGGACAGCGTTGCGGGAGCCGAACCGCGACCGCGGACGACCCGTCGGTGCGTGTTCCCGGTCACGGTCGCTCGGGACCGCCACCACGAGGGGTGGGCCGAAAATGTAATCTGAACGTGTCGACACCGCGTCGCCGATTCCCCAGCCGCGCCCGGAAGTTGTAGGTTTCCCGCGCGGGAACACGGGAGGCACGAGCAGCATGACGAACCCCATCGGCCGGCGCGTCGCGATCGTCGCGGGGTGCCGGACGCCGTTCTGCAAGGCGGGCACGGACCTGAAGGACGTCCGCGCCGTGGACTTGGCGCGCCACGCGGCGCGCGAGCTGATCGAGCGCACCAACCTCAACCCCCGCGCCGTCAGCGAGGTCATCTTCGGGCAGGTCGTGGCCTCACCGCTCGTCCCCAACGTGGCCCGCGAAGTCAGCCTGCTGCCGCAGTTCCCCAGGGAGATCCCGGCGTACACGGTGAACCGCGCGTGCGCCTCGTCCACCCAGTCGGTCACCGCCGCGCACGATCAGATCGCCTTCGGGCACGCCGACGTCATTCTGGCGGGCGGCGTGGAATCGCTGTCCGACGTCCCGATCCTCGTGTCGCGCCGCCTCGCCGACATCCTCGTCGCCGCCAACAAAGCGCGGTCGCTCGGCGCTCGGCTGGCCACGTTCAGCCGCATTCGACCGCGCGACTTCATCCCGGTGTCTCCCGCGATCGCCGAGCCGTCCACCGGCGAGTCGATGGGCCAGTCGGCGGAGAAGATGGCGAAGGAGAACCACATCACGCGCGAGGCACAGGACCGGTGGGCGCTGCGCAGCCATCAGCTCGCCGCCAGCGCGACCGCCGACGGCCGGCTGACGGCCGAGATCGCGCCCTGGCTCCCCGAGCGCGCCGGCCGTGCCGTCGTGACGGCCGATAACGGCATCCGGACCGACACGTCGCTCGAGCAGATGGCGAAGCTGCGGCCCGTGTTTGACCGGCGCTACGGCTCGGTCACCGCCGCCAACTCGTCGCCGCTCACCGACGGCGCGTCGGCGGTGCTGCTGATGGCGGAGGAAGTTGCCCGGGCGCTGGGCTATGAGCCGCTCGCCTTTCTCCGCTCCTACGCGGTGGCCGCGGTGGACCCGGGTTGGCAGCTGCTGCAGGGTCCGGTCTGGGCCGTTCCCAAAGCGCTCGAACGCGCGGGCATCCAGTGGAAGGACCTCGGGTTGATCGAGATGCACGAGGCGTTCGCCTCACAGGTCCTGTCGAACCTTCAGGGCTTCGCCGCGAAGGGGTGGGAGATCAACGAGGACGTCATCAACGTCATGGGGAGCTCGATCGCGATCGGACACCCGTTCGGTGCCACCGGCGGACGGCTCGTGACGACACTCGCGAACGAGATGAAGCGGCGCGGCGTGCAGTACGGGCTGATCTCCGTGTGCGCACAGGGCGGAATGGCCTCGGCGGTCGTGCTGGAGCGGCGCTGATGGCGATCTTCACGTGGGAAGTGAAGGACGGCGTCGCCGTCGTCACGCTGGACACGCCGGGTGCGCCCGTCAACGTCATCTCGCGCAGGGTCAAAGAAGAGATGTACGAGATGCTGGCGGCGCTCGAGCGCGACGCCAGCGTGAAGGCGGTCGCATTCTTCTCGGGGAAGCCCGACAACTTCATCGCCGGCGCCGACATCGAAGAGTTCGTCCAGCTGAAGAGCGCCGCCGACGCCGAGCAGCTGGCGCGCGACGGGCAGGCGCTGCTCGATCGCGTCGCGACGTTCACTCTACCGATCGTCGCCGGGATCCACGGGGCCTGCCTCGGGGGCGGGCTGGAGTTCGCGCTCGCCTGCCGCTATCGCGTCGCGACCGACCACCCCAAGACGCAGCTCGGCCTTCCCGAGGTCCAGCTCGGTATCCTGCCGGCCGCCGGTGGGTGTCAGCGGCTGCCCCGGCTCATCGGGGCGCGGGCCGCGCTCGACATCATTCTCGCCGGCAAGAGCGAGCGTGCGGCGAAAGCGTTTCGCTTGGGGATCGTCGACGAGCTCGTGCCGCCGTCGATCCTGCAGGAGGTCGCGATCGCCGCTGCCCGTAGGCTGGCACGGGGCCCCTTCCGCCGGAGCCGTAGAAGCGGGCTCCTCGGGCTGCTGCTCGACGGCAACCCACTCGGCCGGCTCCTGGTGTTCTATCTGGCCCGGAAGCAGGTGCTCGCGCAGACCAAGGGCAACTATCCCGCGCCGCTCGCGGCGCTCGAGGCGGTGCGCCATGGCCTGAGCCACGGGATGCGCGAAGGGCTGCGGCGCGAGGCGCAGCTGTTCGGCCAGCTCACCCTGAGCGACGTGTCGCGCAAGCTGGTGCAGATCTTCTTCGCCACACGCGAGCTGAAGAAGGACCGCGGCGTTCCCGGCGCCCCGCCGCCCGGCGAGGTGCATCGGCTCGCCGTCGTCGGGTCGGGGTTCATGGGAGCGGGGATCGCCGGAACGACGGTCGTGCAGGCGGGCATCGACGTCCGCCTCAAGGACGCCGACCTGGGGCGCGTCGCCAAAGGGCTCCTCGCGGCGCGCGACCTCGTGAACGACCGGCTCACCCGGCGCCGCATCACGAAGTTCGAGCATGCGCGTCTCGTCGCCTTTCTATCGGGCAGCGACCAATACACGGGATTCAGCGGCGCGGAGCTCGTGATCGAAGCGGTGTTCGAGGAGCTCAATGTCAAGCAGCAGGTGCTGCGCGAGTGTGAGGCCGTCCTCCCCGCCGGCGCGGTGTTCGCTTCCAACACGTCGACCATTCCGATCGGCCGGATCGCCGAGGCGTCGCGGCGGCCGGAGCAGGTAATCGGGATGCATTTCTTCTCGCCCGTCGCGCGCATGCCGCTGCTCGAAGTGATCCCGACCGCCGCCACGGCGCCGCAGACGGTGAGCACGGCCGTCGGTTTCGGGCGACGACTCGGCAAGACGGTGATCGTCGTGAAGGACGCGCCGGGGTTCTGGGTGAATCGCATCCTCAGCCCTTATATGATTGAGGCGGCCCATCTCCTGTTGTCGGGCGTGCGTCCCGAGGATATCGACGCGGCGATGGCGCAGTTCGGATTCCCCGTCGGACCGATCACCCTGCTCGACGAAGTCGGGATCGACGTCGCGCAACACGCCTGTGAGGTGCTGCAGGCGGCGTTCGGCGAGCGCATGACGCCGCCGCCCGCCCTGGCGGCGCTCGTCAAGGACGGCCGGCTGGGGCGCAAAGCGGGGAAGGGCTTCTACACATACTCGGGCGGCAAGAAGGGTGGCGTCGATCGCGCGATTTACCCATTGCTCGGCGTACAGCCCAACGGCGGCATTCCGACCGCGGAAATCGTGCAGCGGCTGACCTTCGCGATGCTGAACGAGGCGGCCCGCGCCGTGGCGGAAGGGGTGGTCCGCTCGCCCCGCGACGGTGACATCGTGGCCATCTATGGATTCGGGTTCCCGCCGTTCCGCGGCGGCCCGCTGCGCTACCTCGACGACCTCGGGGCCGATCGAGTGTTCGCCGAGCTGCAGCGGCTCGCCGAGCGCCTCGGGCCGCGCTTCACGCCGAGCGAAGCGATCGTCGAACAGGCGCGGGCCCGCGCGCGGTTCTATCCCTGATGCTGCGCGCCAGCTTGCTCTGGCTGTCGGAGCAGCCCCGCGTCTTCCGTTTCGTCCGCAACAACCGCCTCGCCGGGCGGCTCGCGTCGCGCTTCGTCGCGGGCGAGACGATCGACACCGCGATGGCCGTGCTGCGCGATCTCAATGCGGCGCACATCTCCACCAGCCTCGATCTCCTGGGGGAGTCCGTCAGTCGGGCCGAGGAGGCGCGCGCCGCGCGGGACGTCTACCTCCAGCTGCTCGACCGGATTCATTCGGCCGGCGCGGAGGCGAATGTCTCGGTCAAGTTGACGCAGATGGGGCTCGATATCGGCGAGTCGCTCTGTCTCGAGAACATGCGCGCCATCCTGACCCGCGCCCGCCAGTACGGCTCGTTCGTGCGGATCGACATGGAAGGTTCCGCGTACACGCAGCGCACACTGGATTTCTTCACCCGCACCGTCCACCCCGAATTCGGCAATACCGCGGGCGTCGTGCTGCAGTCCTACCTGCGGCGCACCGCCGCCGACGTCGAGGCGATGATCGCGCTCGGCGCGCGGGTGCGGTTGTGCAAGGGGGCGTACAAGGAGCCGGCGGATATCGCGTTTCCGGACAAGCGCGACGTGGATGCGAGCTACGTGTCGTGCCTCGAGCGACTGCTCGAGCACGGCAACTATCCGGGGATCGCCACGCACGACGAGCGGATCATCACGCACGCCCGCGCGTTCGCCAAAGGGCGGCGTATCGACCCGTCTCGCTACGAATATCAGATGCTCTATGGCGTGCGGCGCGACCTGCAAAACGAACTGCGCGCCGCGGGCTACGGGATGCGTGTGTACGTCCCGTTCGGCAGTCATTGGTATCCTTACCTGATGCGGCGCCTCGCGGAGCGCCCCGCGAATATCGGATTCATCCTCGGCAACGTCGTCCGGGAGTCGCTACGGCGTCGCTGAGCGAAGACGACGGGACGCTGGGCGGCTATCTGCGGATCCACCAGCGCCCCCCGGCGTTCGGCGGCACCGATGGCGCGGCGTACACCGTGTCCACCCTCGTCGACGATGATCCCGATGCCGCCGGGCGCTTCGGCGCGGCGCTGCTGTTCGTGCGCTGGTCCGAGGCCGGGGAGAAGGCGGTCGGCCACCTCGAGACCGATTACCTGTCGTTCGGCTCGACGCCGGATGCAGCCCTGGTGCCCGTGCTCGCGCTCACCCTCGCTGAAGTGAAGGCGCACCTCGACCGCTGCGTGGCGCGGCGCGGCGCATGACGACCGGCGTCGTGTTGACCCGGACCGGTGGCACCTACCGCGTGCATACGGTGGACGGCGAGGTGACGGCGGTGCTGCGCGGCAAGATCAAACAGGCCGACGACGACCGGGTGGTGGCAGGCGACATCGTGGAGCTCGCGCTGCACCGCGAGGGTCCGGCGACGGTCGAGCGGGTGCATACACGGCGGAGCGTCCTGGCCCGCCGCCGGCCGAGTGGCGGGCGCGGCGTGCGTCGCGCCCAGCCGATCGCGGCCAACGTGGACCAGGTCGTTGTCGTTGCGTCGGCCCGCGACCCGGAGGCGAACCCCCGGATGCTCGATCGCATGCTCGTGATCGCGGAGGCCAACGGCCTTCCGGCGGCGATCGTCGTCAACAAGATCGAGCTCGATCGCGACGTGGTCGAGCGGTTCAGTCGTCGCTTCGGCCCGGCCGGCTATCAGGTGCTCGCGACGTCGCTGAAGATTCCTGAAGGACTCCCCGCGCTGCGCGATCTGTTGCGTGGGCGCGAGACGGTCTTCACCGGGGCGTCCGGTGTCGGAAAATCGAGCCTCCTGAACGCGCTCGAGCCGGGGTTGAAGCTGCGCATCGGCGCGATCAGCGAGAAGTGGCGCACTGGGATGCACACGACGCGCGCGGCCGAGCTGGTGCCGCTGGCGGTCGGCGGCTACGTGGTGGACACGCCGGGGATGCGCGAGGTGGGCGCGTGGGGGATCGCCCCCGACGAGCTGGGCGCGTGCTTTCCGGAATTCCGTCCCCTGCTCGATCAGTGCCGCTTCGACGACTGCCGCCACAAGGCCGAGCCCGGGTGCGCCGTGCGCGCGGCGGCCGCCGCGGGAATCGTCGATCCGGACCGGCTGCTGTCCTACGAGCGCATTTTTGAGGAGATCAACGTTCCTTCCTGGTCCACCGATCCGCGTCGCGAGTCCTGATCTTCGTCATCACCGACTCGAACGCCCGATCCAGATCGATCCCCTGGGCGTTGGCGAGACAGATCACCACGAACAGGATGTCGCCGAGCTCGAGCGCAAGGTCCCCGTCGGGCTCGCCCGGCTTCTTCTGCTTCTCGCCGAAACGGTGGTTCAGCTCGCGGGCCAATTCACCCACCTCCTCCGTGAGCCGGGCGAGGATCGTGAGCGGAGGGAAGTAGCCTTCCTTATATTGTCGGATCCACTCGTCGACCGTCGCCTGAGCTTCGCGAAACGCCACGGGGAGTCTCCGTCGCAAGGATGGGTGTCGACTCGCTGCTCGTCACGCCGTTCGTAGGGGAGCGCTACGCCGATGTGGCCGCGCTCTCGCGCCTCATCGCGCCCCCCTATGACGTGATCTCGACCGAGCAACGCCGCCGTTACGCCGCCGCCGACCCGCACAATATCGTCCACCTCATCCTCCCGGAAGCCGCGGGAGACGTGAACCGCTACCGCGCCGCCGCTGCCCAGCTCGACGCGTGGCGCGCCGCGGGTGTGTTCGTGCGCGACGCCGGACCCTCGGTGTACGTCGTGGCGCAGGAGTTTCAGACCCCGGCCGGCGAGCGGCACACGCGGGTCGGCATGTTCGCCGCCGCCGCCACCGAGCCCTACGAAACGCGCCGCATCCGGCCGCACGAAAAGACGCATCGCGGCCCCAAAGTCGATCGCCTCGAGCTGCTGCGCGCCACACACACCAATCTCGAATCGATCTTCCTCCTCGCCCCCGACGCCGACGGCGCCCTCGCCTCCGGGTTGCGCGCGGTGGTCCAGGGACCGCGGGCGCCCGACGCGACCGCCGAGCTGGAGAGCGTCACGATCCGGCTGTGGGCGGTGTCCGGAGCCGACGCCGACCGGCTGACCGGGGCCGCCGCCCCGCCGCTCTACATCGCCGACGGCCACCATCGCTTCGAAACGGCCGTGGCCTATGCCGGTGAGAATCCCGCCGCGCGGCGCCTCCTCGCCTTCGTCGTATCGACCCGCGACCCTGGGCTCGTTGTGCTCCCGACGCACCGGGTGATCTATGCGGCCGACCGCGACGTCCACGGCCTCGTGCCGGGATGGCGGACCTACTTCGACGTCCAGCCGATTCCCGCGGGCGACGACCCGGTGCGGCTGCTCGCGGCGGCGGGGGGCGATCGCACCGCCTGCGTCGTCGCGACCGAGGGCCGCCGCGATTACCTCCTGCTGCTGCGGCACGACGCGCCGCTCGCGTCCCTGGTCGAGCTGGGGCGCACGCCGGCCGTGCGCTCGCTCGACGTCGCTGTCGTCGAGCGTCTCGTCGTGCAGGAGATTCTCGCCGCGGGAAGATCCACACCGACGCTGACCTACACCCCCAACGCGACCGCGGCGCTCGAAGTGGCCCATCTCGGCAAGGCGCTCGCGACGGTACTGCTCAATCCGACGAGGGTGGATCAAGTGCTGGCGGTTGCAGACGCGGGCGACGTCATGCCTCCCAAGTCGACGTACTTCATTCCCAAGGTTCCGAGCGGGTTGGTGCTGCGGCAGGCGGACGCAGAGTAGGCGTATATTCTTCCGCCATGCCGGGACGCCCGCGCGATCGCATCCTCGCCAATCTCGAGACCGTGTACCGGGAGGCGTACGACCGCGCCAAGACCGCGGGCGACGAGCGCCGCATGTTCGATCTCGACGCGGCGTTCCAGCGTGAGCAGCTGCTGCTCGAAGTGTTGCTCGATATCCGCGACGCGTTGAGCGCGCCGCCCCGCGCCGAACCCCCCGGCGTCGACCCGATCGCCGCACTCGACACCATCCGCCGCGTCACCAAGCTGCGCTGATCAGGAGACTCGCATGACTCGCTCGTTTGTCGCCACCGGTCTGCTGCTGCTCGCCGCGTGCGGGGGAGGCAGCTCGGCCGACACCGTCATCACCGATGGAATGGTGTGGACCGGTCTGTCGTCGGGCGACGCACGAGCGGGGGCGGTGGCGATCCGGGGCGGGAAGATCATCGCGCTCGACGATTCGGCGGCGATTCGCAAATACATCGGCTCGGCGACCCAGGTGATCGACGCGCACGGCGGGCTCGTGATGCCGGGATTCGCCGATGGGCACACGCATTTCGTGGACGGCGGGTTCCAGCTCGCCTCGCTCGATCTGCGGGACGCCGCCACGCCGCAGGAGTTCATCCGGCGGGTCGCCGCGTTCGCGAAGACGCGCGCTCCGGGGCAGTGGATCCTCGGCGGCGATTGGGACCACACCCTGTGGCCTGGTCAGATGCTGCCGCGCCGCGAGTGGATCGACTCGGTCACCCCGAACAACCCGGTCTTCATCAACCGACTCGACGGGCACGAGGCGCTCGCCAATACGGCGGCGCTCAAGACCGCGGGCGTCACCAAGGACACGCCCACGCCTTCGGGCGGGGAGATCCTGCGCGACGCGCGTACCGGCGAGCCGACGGGGATCTTCAAGGACCAGGCGCTCGACCTGATCTACAAAGCCGTCCCAGAACCGACGCCCGCCGAGACCGACTCGGCGGTCGCCCGCGCCCTCGCCTACGCGGCGTCGCTGGGCGTCACCGCCACCGCAAACATGTCGGCGTCGTGGGCGGGGCTCGCAAGCTACCGGCGCCTCGAACGGGCCGGCCGCATGACGCTGCGCGTCTACCTCTATCTCCCCATCGATCAATGGCGGGCGGTTGCCGACACGATCCACGCGAGCGGCGCCGGGGACGAGTGGGTGCGCATTGGCGGACTGAAGGGGTTCATGGACGGATCGGCGGGGGCGCGCACTGCCTACTTCTTCGACGCCTACAACGATTCGGCCGGCTACCACGGGCTGCTGCAGAACTCCGAGCAGGACATGCGAACCTGGATCGGCAATGCCGATTCGGCGGGCCTGCAGATCGCCGTGCACGCGATCGGCGACCGGGCCAATGCGATCCTGCTCGCCATCTACGACAGCGTCGCGCGCGTGCACGGGACGCGCGACCGGCGCTTCCGCGTCGAGCACGCGCAGCACCTGCGGCGCGAGGACATCGCCAGGTTCGGCCAGGGGCGCATCGTGCCGTCGATGCAGCCGTATCACGCGATCGACGACGGTCGCTGGGTTCAGCAGCGGATCGGACCCGAGCGCATCAAGACGACGTACGCCTTCCGCAACCTGCTCGACACGGGCGCGCCTCTCGCCTTCGGCTCCGACTGGACCGTCGCGACGATCGATCCACTCTGGGGCGTGTACGCGGCCGTGACGCGCCGCACCCTCGACAACAAGAACCCCGGTGGCTGGGTGCCGGAGCAGAAGATCACCCTCGCCGAAGCGCTGAAGGCCTACACCGCGGGCAACGCCTGGGGGGTGTTCGCCGAGCACCAGTGGGGAACGCTCGCGCCCGGATTGGACGCGGATGTCGTAGTGCTGGACCACGACCTGTTCAAGATGGCCCCCGAATCGCTGGCGACCGCTCGGGTGTCGGTCACGATCGTCGGCGGGAAGGTCGTTTACCGAAAACGCTGATGTCAGACCGCTGACGTCAGACGTCAGCCATACTTGAACCCCGCCTCCTGCAGTGTCAGCGGCGTCGCGTCGCCGTTCTCCACTCCTGCTTCCAGGATCTCGCCCAGCACGAGCGTGTGATCGCCGGCCGGGAGTGACGCGACGGCGCGACATTCGACCCACCCGACCGCCTCGCTCAGCACGGGCGTGTGCGCCGCCGGCGCCGGTTTCGTCTTGACGCCCTTGAGCTTCTGGGGCGCCTGGTCCGAGGATCGCCCCAGCTTTCCCGCCAACTCTCGTTGTTTTGTAGTCAAAAGACTGACCGCGAAGTGACGAGCGTCACGGATGAGGCCGATCGTCCTTGACCTATTCTCGATGGCGACAACGAGCATCGGTGGCTCGAATGATGCCTGAGTGATCCAGTTGGCGGTCATGCCGTGCTCGTC
>Ga0310811_10003739_pt1 | contig 19196 bp, 17 predicted proteins | sample YCmetagenome_FD_207642 | JGI IMG/M metagenome (GOLD analysis project Ga0310811, IMG submission 207642) | Soil microbial communities from experimental microcosm in Duke University, North Carolina, United States - YC | ecosystem: Engineered > Artificial ecosystem > Soil microcosm > Unclassified ...
ACGTGCAGCAAGAGCTGCTCAACATCCTGCAAACCGAGGGTGGGCTCCCCGCCGACGCCGCAGCGGCGTATCTTGCCGAGATGAAGAAAACCCACCGGTTGAAACTCGACGTGTACTGATCAGTTCCCCGTTCACAGCTGCTCACCGAAAACCGGTTACTGGCAATTTGTTTGCACGATCCTGAGCGGAAGGAGCGTGTCATGCCGCGAGGAGACAAGAGCAAATACACCAGCAAGGAAAAGCGCCAGGCCGAGCACATCGAAGAAGGCTATGAAGACCGCGGCGTTTCGCACACAGAAGCCGAACGCCGCGCATGGGCGACCGTAAACAAAGTGCACGGCGGCGGTGAAAAGCCTGGCGGCGGTGGCTACGGCAAACCGGAAAACCATGAGCCGATGCGGCGCGGGGGCCATCGCAGCCACAGCGGTTCCAAACACCGGTCAGAGCGCGGCTAGCCCGTCCCACAGCAGAACGACGGAGCACGCCGCGCTGGCGAGCGCCGTGCTCCGTTCAAACCCTTCGGCCTCCGTCCCCGTCCAAGCACGCGATGCGCTTCTCGAACTTCGTTCAGGATCTGCGTTACAGCCTTCGAACGCTCCGACGGGATGCGACGTTCGCCGCCTTCACCGTCTGCATCGCCGGACTCGGCATAGGCGCGAGCACGACGGTCTTCACCGTCGTCAATGCCCTGCTGCTCCGGCCGCTGCCCTTTGCAGATGCGGATCGTCTCGTGTGGATCACGAATCACGATTCGAGCGGGCTTTCGGGGCAGACGACGCAGGTCGGCCACATGCTGGATCTCCGCGAACGAACGCACACGCTATCCGCAATCGCGGGGTACATGGCGTTCTACGGCGTGGGCGACGCGCTCTTGAGCGGTCATGGTGAGCCGGAGCGCGTGAGCGGCGTGCCTGTGTCCGACAATTTCTTCGAGATCCTCGGCATCCGCCCGGCGCTCGGCCGGACGTTCACCGCCGAGGAATATCGATGGCAGGGTCCGAAGGCCGTTCTGCTCAGTCATGCCTTGTGGCAGCGCCGGTTCGCTTCCGACCCCCGCATCGTCGGCACGGTGCTGACGATCAATGACGAGGCGCACACGGTCGTCGGGGTGCTGCCGCAGTCGTTCGATTTCGCGGCGGTGTTCGCGCCCGGCGCGCATTTCGACTTGTATTTCCCGTTTCCGCTGAGCCCCGAAACGAACCGCTGGGGCAACACGATGGCGATGATCGGCCGGTTGAAACCCGGCGTGACGGCTGCGCAGGCGCAAGCAGACACGCGGGCCATCGCGACAGAACTCACGCGGGAGCACACGGACCGCAACACGTTCGAGGGATTCGTGACGCCGCTTGCGGATCACGTCAACGGTCGTATGCGGCTTGCGCTCTGGGTGCTCGCAAGCGCTGTCGCGATCGTAATGCTGATCGTGTGTGCCAACGTGTCGAGCCTGCTTCTCGCGCGCAGCGCGGCCCGCCGCAAGGACATCGCGATCCGAATGGCCCTCGGCGCCGGGCGCCGCCGGCTCGTCGCGCAGGTATTCACCGAGTCGATCGTCCTCTCCTGCATGGGCGCATTGATGGGCGTCGCCGTGGCGATTGTCGGGACGCGGACGCTGGCGCACCTCGACGCCGTGAGCATCCCGCTGCTGACCGAGGTCCACACCGATCCCACCGCGCTCGCCTTCACACTGGCGCTCGCGATCGGCGCCGGAATTCTGTTTGGTCTGGCACCCGCGATCAGCGCGCCCGAGCGCGATTTGCACGAGACGCTGAAGGACGCGAGCCGCGGCTCCTCGGCGGGCCGGACGTGGATGCGGAGCGCACTCGTGGTGTCCGAGATTGTCTTCGCATCGGTACTCCTGGTTGCCGCAGGCCTGCTGCTTCGAAGCTTCCTCCGCGTGCTCGATGTCGACCTCGGGTTCCGCGCCGCGCATACCGTAACGATGCGCGTCGATCCGGACGCGTCGCACGACACGCGCGAGAAGAAACTCGCATACATCGACGAAGTGCTTAGGCGTGCGCGCGCAGTCGCGGGTGTGGACGGCGCCGGCATCACCGATGCCCTCCCCCTCGGCAAGAACCGGACGTGGGGGGTTCGCGCGAAGGGCGTGTCCTACGACCGCGGTCGTTTCGTATCCGCCTTTGTCAGGGTAGTCAGCGACGGCTACCCTGCCGCGATGAGCATCCCGATCAAGGCGGGGCGCGACATCTCGGAATTCGACACGCCAACGAGCGAACCGGTCATCGTGATCAATGAAACGATGGCGCGGACGATGTGGCCCGGACAGGATCCGATCGGCAAGGTCGTGCTCAACGCCTGCGCTCCGGAGCGGACGGTGATCGGCGTCGTCGGCGACGTCCGGCATCTGGCGCTCGAACAGCGGTCCGGCAATGAGATGTACATCCCCTTGCGGCAGTGCGACGATCTCTCCTCGACAGATTTGGTCGTTCGCTCCTCGACTGGGACGGAAGCGCTCGTCACGGCGCTGCGGCAGACGCTCGCGCCAATCGCGCCGGACCTGGCCGGCAACACCGTGCGAACGATCCAGGAACTCGTCGATCGATCCGTGTCGCCGCGCCGGTTCGTCGTGCTGATACTCGCTGCCTTCGCGGGTTTCGCGCTCGTGCTGGCGTCGCTGGGCATCTACGGTCTGATTTCGTATTCCGTCAGCCAGCGCAGGCAGGAAATCGGGATTCGTATGGCGCTCGGCGCATCGGCCCGCAGAGTCCGGGCTCGCATCATCGGAGAGACACTCCGGCTTGCCATAACCGGGGTGTCGCTCGGCATCGTCGCGTCGTGGGTCGTGGCACGCGCGCTCGGCGGGTTGCTCTTCGGCGTCGCGGCGACCGATCCCGTGACTTTCGCGTCGATGATGGCGATGTTGATCGCCATCGCGCTCCTGGCGGGCTATCTCCCCGCACGCCGCGCGTCGCGGATGGATCCGCTCGCCGCGCTGCGCGCCGAGTGAGCCCGCCGGCCGCACGGCCATGACGGCGGAGCAACACGGCGCTCACCGCGCCGGCTGCTCCGTCCCCTCCTCCCGCCCGACGTCAGCAGCTTTATACCCCTGTTCAGTATCGAGAGACAATCCCGGAATGCGGTCTCCTGCGCGCCGGCGAGTGCATCGTCGTTGAGCGGGTGCGCTACACTTCGTGCCCGATGCGAACCTTCTTTGCCGCCGTGGCCCTGTTTGCTTGCGCGTTCACCGGGGTTTCAACGGAGCAACTCGACCCCTCTGTCTTTGCCGATCTGCACTGGAGATCCATCGGACCTCCCCGCTCCGGTTATATCTCCGCGCCTGCCGGTGTTCCCGGCGATCTCACGACCTACTACGTCGGGCTTCCAGAGGGCGGCGTCTGGAAAACGACGAACGGCGGCACGACTTGGAAGCCGATCTTCGACGAGCAGCGCGTCGCGTCGATCGGCGCGGTCGCTGTGGCGCCCTCGGACCCGTCGGTCGTGTATGTCGGTACCGGCAATCAGTCCAGCTGGTCGTTCACGCCAGGAAAAGGCGTATTCAAATCGACCGACGCCGGGCGCACGTGGACGAACGCCGGCCTCGAACGGTCCCAATACATCGGCGGAATCGTCGTCGATCCGCACGATCCGAACACGCTGCTCGTCGCGGTGCTCGGCGCGCGCCGCGGGGCGCCGGCCGGAGCACGCGGCGCGCAAACCGACACCACGGATGGGGAACGCGGAGTGTATCGATCGACGGATGGCGCACGCACGTGGACGCGCGTGCTCGAGGCGAACAGGGGTGTATCGGATGTCTATCAGGATTATGGCGATCCCGGAATGACATTCGCGCTCGTGGCCGGCGGTTTCGGCGGTCGTGAGGCGCCAACGCAGACGCCGGCGAGCACCGGCCTTTACAAATCCTCGGACGAGGGAGCGAACTGGCAACCGGTCGGCAGCAAGGGGCTGCCCGGCGGAGCTCGCATCGCCGCGTTTGCGGTGGCGTCGGGAACGTACGGCCGGCGCCTGTATGCGGTCGCGACCGGAGGGGGCCGCGATGCGGCGCGAGGGGACGAAGGCCGCGCGCTCTATCGCTCCGACGACGGCGGCGACACGTGGACGTTCGGCACCGCTGCGCTCGCGAGCGCCGGGGGAAAGATGTATGCGGATCCTCAGAATCCGGACGTCGTCTACCTGATGGGAACGGCGGTCTACAAGTCCGCCGATGGCGGACGGAGTGTGAGGGCGTTCTGGGGCGCGCCGAGCGGCGCCGACCCGCGCTTCCTCTGGATCGACCCGACCAACTCGCGCCACATGATCGCCGGCGTGGATCAGGGTGCGGCGATTTCAGTGGATGGCGGAGCCTCGTGGACGCCGTATTACGGGCTCGTCAACGGGCAGTTCTACCGCGTGGCGACCGACTATCGCTTCCCGTATCACGTCTGCGGCCCGCAGCAGGATTCCGGAACCGCGTGCGTCGCGAGCCGCACCGATTTCGGGCAAATCCGCCCGAACGACTGGTATCCCGGCGGCGGTTTCGAAAACGGCTTCCTGATTGCCGATCCCCGCGATCCTCGGTATCTCTACACGCAGGGTTGGTATCACGTCCTGCGTCGGTACGACCTCGAGACCGGCCAGGATGTCGTGCTCTACCAGCCCGCGCCCGGCGATCGTTTCGGCGGCGCGCCTCCCCTGGCCTTCTCGAAGGATGGGCGGACGTTGTACATGGCCGCGCAGCACCTCCTCGCATCAGACGACCGCGGCATCACGTGGCGAACCGTCAGCTCAGACCTTGCAGCGCCTCCCAACGTTTCTCTGTCCGGCGACGCGCTCGCAGGCGGCAGTACTGTGAGCGGACCCGCCGCGGGAGGATCGATTCAGACACTGTCGCTGTCGACGGTGGACCCCGGCGTAATCTGGACCGGCGCAAGCACGGGCCTTGTTCATGTGACGCGCGACGGCGGCAAGACGTGGGCGAACGTGACGCCGAAGGATCTTCCGGCAGGCGCGATCAACATCATCGACGCTTCGCATCACGACGCAGGCACGGCGTACATGGCGCTGCTGTCCCGCTACTCGCACCCGCACATCTATCGCACAGGCGACTTCGGACAGAGCTGGCGCGAGATCGTCACGGGCATCGCAGACGCCGGCACGGCACGTGTGGTCCGCGAGGATCCTGCCGATCCGTCCATCCTCTACGCCGGCACCGTGACCGGCATCTGGACGTCGTTCGATCGGGGCGATCACTGGCAGTCGCTGCAGCTCAATCTGCCGGCTACCGTCGTCAGCGACATCACGCTGAAGGACGCGGATGTGGTGATCTCGACGTACGGACGCGGGTTCTGGATCCTCGACAACGTCTCGCCCCTGCGACAGGCGCGTGAGGCGCTCGCCTCGAAGGGACCGGCGTTCCTCTTCAAGCCCGAAGAGGCATCACGAGCGCGGTGGGACAACACGCAGGACACGCCGCTTCCGCCCGAGATGGTCGTCGGCGAAAACCCTCTCGAAGGAGTCGTGATCGATTATTACCTCCCTTCGGCGATCAGCGGGCCGCTGCAGCTGACGATCGGTGATGCATCCGGCCATGTCATTCGCGAGTACTCGAATGTCGAACCGCCCGTGGACACGGTGATGCCCAACGTCCCCGAGTACTGGCTCATGCCGCCCACGGTCCTCGGGACGAGCGCCGGGATGCATCGCGTCAACTGGGACCTGCGCTATCCGGATCCGCCCACGCTCAATTACGGCTACTCGGGGACGCTGCTCGACTATCGCGAATACACGCTGAACTGGCACGCAATCTACGGAAAGACTCCCCGCCGTACGCTCGTTGGACCGATGGTGGTGCCGGGAACGTACACGATCACCCTGACCGCTGGGGGCCAGCGGTACTCGCGACCCGTCACGGTCGTCCAGGATCCGCGGATCGACGTGCCGCAGGCTGGCCTCGAGGCGCAGTTCCAGTTGCAGCAGCGGATGGTGGCGGGCATTACGACCACGTACGAGGCGGTGAACTACGTCGACGCGCTGAAGGCGGCGATTGACAAGGCACGCCGGGCGTCGAAGAACGCTGCAGATCTGGATTCGCTGCAGAAGACGCTCGCGCCGCTGATGGGGAGTTCGGGCGTGTTCGGACTGGCGCACCGCGATCTATCGAGACGGCTGAACGATCAGCTCATCGCGGACATGGCGCCGCCGCCGAACATCGTGGCCGGCGTCGATGGACCGTGCACATCGGTGGACGAGGCGCTCGCGGCAATTCGCGCGATCCAGCCGACGGCCTCGAAGCTGGGCCTGCCAATCTGGACGGCACCGGCGTCGGGCTGCGCAGCGCGCTGACGATCCGCTATCCTTACCGGCCGCGAGGCGCTGCGGCGCGTGACCAGGCATCCGGCTGCATGCCGTGCGAAGGAGCTCACATGAGCGCTCGGGCGCGCTTGTTTCTGATTCTCTGGCTGGCAGGCCTTGCTGGGGTCCTGTCGTTCCAGCTGGTCGATCTTCCGAGGCTGATTGCGAAATTGCCGGGTGCGGCAAACAAGCCCCTGCCGTTACCCATGGCGGTCATCCGGCTGCTCAGTGTTATGCAGCCTGGTGTGCTCGTCGGGGTCGCTGCCATTATCGGAGTCATGCTTGCTCCAAAGGTGGGTCTGACGGCTCCCGCCGCACAGGCCGTGGCCGACAGGCGTCCGGTCCTGCCAGCGCTGCGTCCCCAACTTCTCCCTGGGTTGCTGGGGGCAGCCGTTGCGGCGCCCGCAATCATCGGGTGTTGGCTGCTGTGGAAGCATTTCCTGACACCCTCGTTCATGGAGACCGCGGCGGAGTTCAGTCGCATGTTGCCTCCAGCCACGCGTCTCCTCTATGGGGGGTTTACGGAGGAAGTGCTCCTTCGATGGGGCTTCATGACGTTGGTCGTCTGGTCGGGATGGAAGGGCCTGCAGGGTGGAACGGGTGCTCCACGCTCGACGGTCGTGGTCGGCGCGATCGTCTGTTCCGCTCTTGTCTTCGGCGCCGGTCACCTTCCACTCGCGATCGCACTGAACGGCGGGCCCAGCCTTGCTCTCGTCGGCTACGTCGTGTTTGCCAACTCGATATTCGGAGTCGTTGCCGGCGTGCTGTATTGGAAATACGGGTTGGAATCGGCAATGGTGGCTCATGCTTTGACGCATGTGGGTTTTCTTCTGTCCGGCCTCATCTAGTCCAAACGATCGGCCTGCCATTCCTGACGCGACCCAACTCGATCAGCGGTATGCGATGAGATTGAACGCGCGCGGCGTTCCGGTCGGCACTCCGCTTGCGTAGCGTCCATCCGTGCTGATTGAAGGGGTGCACACATGCCAAATGTGACAAACCCGCCGATGGTGATTGTTGCCGTAGCGGTGGTAATTGCCGTGCTCGCGATCGTCTGGATGTACGGGCAGCGGCACCGGCGTCAACGGCTCCGCACCCGGTTCGGTTCCGAGTACGACCGTACCGTACAGGCTGTTGGTACGACTGGCCGTGCTGAGGCGGTGCTCGCAGAGCGTGAGAAGCGCGTTTCGTCGTACCACATCCGTCCGCTGATAGACGAGGAGCGCGGACGTTACTCGGAGGCGTGGCGGCGCGTCCAGGCGCGTTTCGTCGATGACCCTGCGGGGGCCGTGACGGACGGCGACCTGCTCGTCAACGAAGTCATGACCGCGCGCGGCTATCCCATGGCCGACTTCGATCGCCGCGCTGAAGATCTCACCGTCGAGCACGCGAACGTTGTCAATCATTACCGGGCCGCGCGTGCGATCGCGGGCCGTCACTCGCGACACGAAGCGACGACCGAGGATCTGCGCCAGGCGCTCGTCCACTATCGCGAGCTGTTCGCGGACCTGCTCGGCACGAGCAGTGCCGCCAGGAGGAGCGCATGACAGACGAACACAGGCTTTCCACGACCGAGATCGCGCGCGCGATGGACCGGAACGACACGGCGGGTGGCGAACGCGCGCGCGTAGAGGACGCACGAGCTATCGAAGGTGCGCCGCGCGACGTTGATGCGCGCCCCGGACCGCTGTTTGCGGACGAAGAACTCACCGGCTATCGCACGCGCTGGAGCGGCATACAGACCGGATTCGTAGATGAGCCGCGGAAGGCGGTGGAGGAAGCGGACACGCTCGTCGCCGAACTGATGAAGCGCCTGGCCGAGAGCTTCGCCGAGGAACGTCGCAAGCTCGAGGCCGAATGGGAACGATCCGAGAAGGTCTCGACGGAGGACCTGCGGATCGCGATGCGTCGCTACCGCTCGTTTTTCGAGCGGCTGCTCTCAATCTGAAACCGGCAGGCACGACGGTGTCGCGGATCATGACGGCAAGCGGCTGCTTCAGAAAAGAAAAGGCACGAACCGCTTTCGCGTTTTCATGAAGTCGACGTAGGGAACGCCGAGAGCCGCGACGAGTGCGCGTTCTTCCACGCGCACTCGATAGGCGTACACCGCGGCGGCCGAGAGGAACGTGATGGCAAGGCTCAGCCAGTTGCCCAGCGCGAGGCCTATGCCGGAGAACATCATCACACCGGCCGTATAGGAAGGATGACGCACGTAGGCGTAGGCACCCCGGTCGATCACCGGCTGGCGCTCAACCGTCTGAACGTTGCCCGTAAAGTACTCGCCCAGCATCCGCCAGCAATGCCGGCGCAACAGACTGCCCGCAGCCAGGAGTGCCGTCCCTCCCCAGTACGCCAAGGTTTTGACGAACCCCGTCATCGCGAAAGAACGTCGGAACGCAATCGGAAAGGCGATCAACAGCCCCAGCCACATGCCCATGATGATGACCTGCATCGATCTGGAGTCCTGGGACCCCGCTGAGGCGCGGTCGGCCTTCTGGGCTCGCCGTATGATTCCGAACTCAGGGGCAAACGCCCAAACATAGACGACCCAAAACACGAGCGCGAACGGCCAGACAAATGGCAGCGGACGCATACGTCACTTCAATACGAGCAAGTAAGTCAGAAGTCCCGCAATGATGCCGATGGCGGCGGCCGCCGTGATCGTGGTCATGCGCCGCTGGCGGCGCTGGGCGAGCTTGAGATCCGCAATGTTGGACCACAGCGCCTTCTGCAGCCGGATCGTCGTCGTCCCAGGCTGCCGGATATGGTCGTCCTCCTCCGGACGGTCGACCGGAGCGATGAACTTGTAGCCCCGACGGGGAATCGTCTGCAGGTACACGGGCCGCTCGGCGGAGTCTCCCAGTGCATCGCGCACCTGCTTGATCGCGAAGTTGACCGCCTGGTCGAAATCGACGTAGGTCCCGTCCTCCCAGAGTTCGGCACGTATCTTTTCGCGCGTGACGATCGCACCGGCATTACGGACAATCAGGGACAGCAGTTTCATCGGCTGCGGCTGCAGCCTGACGGCGCGGCCGGCGCGTCGAAGTTCCGCGGAGTCGACGTCCAGCTCGAATTCTCCGAACCGAAACTTCTGCGACGGTGATGAGCGAACCACGGGATGCGGCACCTGAGCCCTCCTGACGTTATCACGGAGCCCGGCGGCGGCACACATCGACGGCTGCAAAGTGCTGCAACAACACCAGTTCCAGGCTCATGAAGCGCTCCGCCAATCCTCATCGTCCGCTCGTGGGCCGGGCGCCGATATCGGCGTATTTTGGGACGTGTCACTGGAGGATTCGATGGACGTCCACTACAGCCTTCGCGCGGTGGAACGCCGCGGCGGCGGTTCCCTCAGCTTTTCCACGTTCGCACTCGACAATGAGGACATCGCGTGCGCAGCGCGGACCACGGCGTGTGTGCTGTTCAGCGGCATCCGAACGGCCATCACGCTGGCGGAGCGCATTCATCAGGAGAGCGGATGGCGATGGGGACCGTTCGAGGTCATCAACTGCGGGGCTGGCGACGCGGTGATGGATCGCGTTCTGTTCGCCCGTCTCCAGGACGATCTGTGGCCCGTCGAATCGGAATTGCCAGTGCTCCGGCTGCTGCAGCCCGGCACCCTGTTCCTGGAGGAAGTCGGCCGCTTGAGCCCGATCGCGCAGATGAAGCTGCGCGACCTCCTCGAACTGGCGTCGAACGAAACACGCGGCCGGCGGTCGCGCCGGCGGATCATGGCGTCCAGCTCAGAGCCGCTCCTGACGCGAGTTCTGGAAGGCAGCTTCGATCAGACGCTCTTCTATCGCCTGAATGCGATTCACTTCGTGGTGTGAGGCGCGCGCGGAATCACGCCCTGGTCTTCGAGCCAGGTCCGGACATCTGCCCAGAATCCGACCGGCCGGGATGCCACAAAGAGTGCGTGGTTCGCATCGGGATACGTGCGGATGGTAATCGGAACACCATCGCGCGCGAGCTGCTGGAGATTCCGCGTTGTGTGGCGGACCGGAATACTCTCATCGTCCTCTCCGAGCAGCCACAAAATCGGTATCCGATCGACGCGAAGGCTCGGCAGATTGTCGAAACCGGGCGGCCCCGAATACGCGTCGACACGCGCGTCGATTTCCGCCGTGGTGAGCGCCTCGTGGGGCCTGAAGCCGTCGCCGGTCGCCTCGCTGTACGCATATTCCTGTCCGACACTGCCCGCCGGTCCGGACTGAATCACCGCGAAGCGCACTTCTCCGCTCCTCGCTGCCGCCATCGCCGATGGAATGATCCACCCGGCCTGGCTCACGCCGACGAAGCCGAGACGTGTCCGGTCGAAACCCGGCCGTCCTTCGAGGATCCGCAGCGCGGCGAGCGCATCGCGTCCCAGCAGCGGCATGCGTTCCGGGCTCGTGCGCACGCCCACGTTGTCGTATTCACCGGTCGACTCACCGACGCCCCGTTTGTCGTACGCGAGCACTGCGACGCCCATCGCGTTCAGGTGGGCGCGCACGCCGCGCATGTCTTCCCGCGTGGTGCGTCCCGAGCCGTGCACGAGCACCGCGGCGGCGACCGGGGGATGGGCGTCCTCCGGCAGATAGATCGTTCCTGCCAGTCGCGCCCCTTCGGTGTCGATCACGACAGGGCCGCCGACCGGCGGCTCTGCGCCCGAGCACATTGCCAGGCTCAGAACCGTCAGCGCCGATAATAGTTGCTTCACGCAACTATATTCTACGCCGATTGCGTCGCGCCCAGGACCCGCTCGTAATACGCCTCGTACATCGGCACGACCCGATCGGCGCAGAAGCGCTCGCGGACGGTGCGCAGCGCCGCCCGCACGATCCGATCGCGCAGCGTGTCGTCTGTCAGCACCTGGATCGCGCTCTCCGACATCGCCTCCACGTCGCCGACCGGATGCAGGAAACCGCTGACGCCGTGCTCGATCACTTCCGGAAGCCCGCCGGCGTTCGAGGCGACGACGGGCACTTCGCACGCCATCGCTTCCAGGGCGGCGAGCCCGAAGCTCTCCTGTTCGGACGGCAGCAGGAAAACGTCCGCCGCGGAGAGGAGCGGTATCACGTTCTCGTGCGCGCCAAGACAGTGCATCCGATCGGACACACCCATTTTCGCGGCGATCCGCCGCGCGAGCGGAAGGTCCGGTCCGTCACCGACCAGCAGCAGCACCGCGGGCACGCGCGCGGCCACGCGCGCGAAGACGTCGACGACGCAGTCGATGCGCTTCACGGGCCTGAAGTTCGACAAATGCATCACGACGCGCGTCTCCGGGTCCCCTTTCGTATACCGCTGGCGCAGCGCTGCCGCGTCGATCCGGCGGTAGGTCTGACAGTCGAGAAAGTTCGGGATCACTTCGATCGCGTGGCGAACGGACAACTCGCGGCACGTCGTGTCGCGGAGGCTCGCCGAGACAGCCGTCACCCCGTCCGACTGATCGATCGAGAAGGCGACGATCTCCGAATACGACGGGTCGGCGCCCACGACCGTGATGTCCGTTCCGTGCAGAGTGGTGACAACGCGCGGAGCGCGGCCGGGCGGCGATGCCGCCAGCACCTGGCGCGCCAGGATGGCGGACGTCGCGTGCGGCACGGCGTAGTGCGCATGAACCAGGTCGAGCCCGTGCTCGCGCGCAACGCGAACGACGGTGTTGGTCAAAGACAGCAGATACTGCGGCTCGTGGAAAAGCGGGTAGCTCGGGGTCTGCACGCGGTGGAACGCGATGTCCGACTCGAAGGGCCCGAGCCTGAACGGCTGGTCCGCACTGATGACGTGCACTTCGTGTCCGCGCGACGTGAGCGCCTTTCCGAGCTCGACGGCAACGATGCCGCTGCCGCCCATCGACGCGTAGCAGACGATTCCGATGTGCATTGTCACTCGCTGCGGGCGTCGACCAACAGCGTCGGGAGCACGATTGGATCGCGTACGACCAGGCCTTCGGCAAAGGCGACGCCGGCGACGGCGCCGAACTGCGCGTCGCGGCTTTCAACGAGCTGCTGGAAGCGAGGCGAGGTCAAGCGCGTCGCCACGGCATCGCTGCCCGCCGGACGGAACTGCGACACGTAACACGCCAGCGCCCGGCGCTTGCGGTCGTACTGCGCCGACACATCGACGACGAACGATGGGGGTGCCGAGTCGTTGATGAAGTAATAGCAGACGCGCGTCGGGCGCCACGGCTCGATTTCGGGATTCGTGCGCCGCAGTCCCGCGTCGAAGGCCGCTTCCGTGAGTACCTGACTTGCGGCGACATGATCGGGATGCCGGTCGGCCCAGTAAGGAATCGCTATCGTGCGCGGACGCGCCTGACGAATCACGACCGCCGCGGCTCGCACGTGCGCGCGCCCGCCCAGGGACCGATCGGGCCAGCGGAGATTCAGTCGCCAGACGGCGCCGAGTACCCGCCGCGCGGCCTCGGCTTCGGCGAGTCGCTCCTCGACGGTCCCGTTGCTGCCCATCTCGCCGGCCGTGAGGTCGCAAAGACCGACCCGGAAGCCAAGGTCCACGTGGCGCGCGATGCAGCCGCCAAGGCCGATCTCGATGTCGTCGGGATGCGGACCGAACACCAGCAGGTCGACGGGCTCGACGCCCGCCGTGACCCGCGCGTCCGTCTCCATCACGCCGCCGGGGTCTTCGACGTTTCAGCGGGCGGCGTCTCTCGCTCGACCTCCAGCGTGCAGTCCCCGACGAGCGCCACGATAGCGGCAATGCCGGCGAGCGCCGGCGCCAGCAATGCGCCGACGACCCCGGCCGTCAGGGGGAATTCCGCGATCACCCGCTCGCCCTGTCGGACGCGCACGCGTCTGATATTTCCTTCGCGGACGATCGCCGCCAGCTTGTCCATGAGGGCGCCGCCCTCGGCTTTCACGGATTCCCAGCACGTCTTCTCGGTCATCATGTTCCTCTCGTTACTTTACGGCGGCGGCGGGGAAAAGTGCCGCACGGGCTGGATCGCCGCCCACGAACGTCACTCCGGCAGCGACAGGTTACGGACGATCTGCCACCGGCCGCCAGTCCCCTGACGCCAGACGGTCAGATAACGCCCGCGGGAGTGCGCGGCCGGCGCGGCGGCGCGCGCCAGCTCCACGTCCGCGTGCCCCCACTCGTAGATCAGGCTCCCCTGTCGTGTAAGACCGTCCTGCACCAGTGAGCCGCCCAGCACTTTCCCCATCTGCGACAACCGGTCGCGCATGAGTTTCGCGACGGCATCGCGCCCCTTGAACACGTCACCGGTGGCCGTCACGAACACACCATCGTCTGCGTACGGCGCCGCGATGGCCTCGGCATCGTGCTGCTTCAGCGCCGGAATCCAGCCGGCATTCGCGGCCGCAATCGTGGCGCGCGCGTCGGCGGGAACGGTAGCGGCTTGCGGGGAGAGCATCACGAGAGCGAGGAGCACCGCCGCACAACGAACAGGCATGTCCGATCGTAGATCGAACGTTCTATTCGTGTCGCAGTGCGACGATGGGGTCGACGCGCGCCGCGCGGCGCGCGGGCAGCCACGCAGCGAGGACGGCGGCGCCAGCCAGCGTGGACCCCGCGATCGCGAAAACCATCGGATCGGTCGGCGTCAGACCAAACAGGAGATTTTGGACGACGTGAGTCGTGAGCAGCGCCACGACCGCTCCCGCTCCGATCCCGCCGGCCGTCATGCGGCCCGTCTCGGCCAGTATCTGCGCCATCGTCCGGTTCCGGCTGGCCCCAAGGGCCACGCGCACCGCGATTTCGTTGGTTCGCCGTGCAACCTGGAACGCCATCAGTCCGAACACGCCGAGGGTGGCCACGAGCAGCGCCAGCGCGCCGAATCCCGCACCAAGCATCGCCATCGTCCGTTCCACGCCTATCGACCGGTCGATGATCTCCGTATACAGGCGCGCACTGCGGACGCGCAGCGACGGATCGACATCGTGCACCGCGCGTTGAACGTCCATCAACACGCCCCGGGGATCGCGGTCCACTGCGCGAACGAGGTAGCTGTAACTTGACGGCTGATTCCCATCCCGCTGCGTCCACGGAATGTATACCGTGCGCAACACGGGATCGCGAAGCCGCTGATATTTGGCATCACCGACGATGCCGACGATCGCGTAGCTGGTGCCGTGCGTGGTGACGTGCCGGCCGAGCGCCGCGCGGCCTCCGAAGAAATGCACGGCGAAGCTGTTGTTCACGATCGCCACTCGTGGCGAGTCGGAAGTGTCGGTGCGGTGGAAATCCCGCCCGGCGATGAGTGGCGTCGCCAGCGTCGCGAAATACCCCGGTGCGACGGCATTGAAGCCGGCGCTGTCGGCCTCGTTTCCGCTGAAGCGATAGCCTTCCACTTCGATCGTGCGGTCCCACAGGCTGCCGGCAAGCGGAAGCATCTGCGTCGCGCTCGCGCTCCCCACCCCCGAGAGGGACGCGAACTGCTCGACGATCCCCGATGCGACGGCCTGGCTGCGCGCTGGCGGGTACACCGCGGTCGACCTGACATTGACGACGAGCACGCTGTCCGCGTCGAATCCGCGATCGACCTTCTGCAGCTCGATGAAAGTTCCTATGAAGAGCGTCGCGCCGACCAGCAACACCATCGAGATCGTGATCTGTGCGACTACGAGCGCCTTTCCAAAGCGGCCCGCACCTCGCACGCGCATTTCTTTGAGTGCAGGGATGAGAGCGATGCGGAACGCTTGAGCCGCCGGCGCGCAGCCCGCGAGCAGGGATGCCGCCATCGCGGTCGCGAGCGCGAACGCCGCGACGCGCCAGTCGGGCGCTACGGAGAGGTCGAAGTCGCGGCCGTTGACGAAGAGGCGGAAGAGCCGGTCGGCCAGCGGTGCCGAGATGAGAAGCCCCGCAGCACCGCCGGATATGGAGAGGAGCAGGGTCTCTGCGAGGCATTGACGGACCAGGCGTCCCCGGCCCGCGCCAATCGCCAGGCGCAGCGCCATCTCGCGCTGGCGCGCAGCCGCGCGGGCGAGCAGGAGGCCCGACAGGTTCACGCACGCGAGCAGCAGCACGAGCGCCACGCTGCCCAGCAGCACGAGAAGGGAACGCTCGTAGTCGTCGCGAAACGGGTTGAACCCGTCCGGCGCGGACAGCGCGGCTGCGCGCTGCTGCAGGATCTCCGCGCGATCTCTGTCTCGCGCCTCGGCCGCCTGCGTCCGGACGAAAGCGCCGTACACCGCCTGGAATTCCGCGCTGGCTTGCGCCGTGGTCGCGCCCGGCGCCAGTCGCGCAAGAACCCTGAAGTTGTTGAGATCCGGCAACTGCCGTTCGTCATCGCTCAAGGTCGGTTGCAGCGGAACGATCACGTCCGCGGCCCTGCTTCGCGTGACGCCGTGAAAGGACGGAGGCGCGACGCCAACAATCGTGAAGACGCCGCTCGGCAGCGTAATCGTCGCGCCGATAGCGTTCGGCGCGCGACCGAAATGGCGGCGCCAGACTGCGTCGCTGATTACTGCCGCCGGCGCGGCCGGCGCCGGTACGTCGTCGGCCGGCACGAGGGTGCGGCCGGACTCGGGACGAATGCCGAGGACGTCGAAGTACGCGCCGGAAACCATGTCGACGCTCACGAGATCGTCGTTTCCGTTGATCACGGCCGTCTGCTCGCGGGTCGCGACGGCCAGCACTCCTGACGCCGATCTCATGCGGCCGCGCAACATCTCGAACAAGCGATACGGGAGCGAGAGCGGCCGGCCATCCGGGCTCAAGCGAGCCAGCATGACGAGACGATCGGGGCGCGCGACCGGCAGCGGACGAAGCAGTGCGCCATTGATCACGGAGAAAATCGCGGCGTTCGCGCCGATCCCGAGCGTCAGCGACAGGACCGCGACAGCGGCGAATCCGGGCGCGCGGCGGGCCATGCGCAGGGCGTAGCGCAGGTCCTGGATGAGATCCTCCAGCCAGCGACCGCGTACGTCCTTGATTTCTTCTTCGAGACCCGCCACGTTGCCGAACTCGATAAACGCGCGCCGCTCGGCCGCCTCTCGGTCCAGGCCGGCGGCCATCAAGTCGTCGATCATCCGGTCGCGGTGAAAGCGCAGCTCGTCGCGGATGCGGGCGTTATGCGGGCGGTACCAGCGCACGGCTACTTCGCTTCGAGAATCGCGGTGACGGCCGCCGACAGGCGGGTCCAGTTCGCATGCTGGTCTTCGAGCTGGCGCCGGCCGAGCGGCGTAAGCGTATAGAAGCGGGCGTCGCGGCCGGTTTCCGACGCCGCCCACTCGGCGCGTACCCATCTCCGCTTTTCGAGCCGATGGAGCGCAGGGTACAGCGAGCCCTGCCGCACCTGCAGCACGTCTCGCGACATCTGCTGCAGCCGCTGGGCGATGGCGTAGCCATGGATGGGACCGAGGGCAACGACCTTGAGGATCAGCACGTCCAGCGTGCCCTGCAGGAGATCCGATTTCTCACCGTCCGGCGCCATGCTATGACAATCTACACATACATATGTAGGATGTCAAGGCATCGAGCGGTTTTGCGTTGCGATCGCCGGTGGTCCGCTGCCGGTCGAAAAAGAAGGGCGCGAGGATTTTCTCCCCGCGCCCTTCGCACCTGAACCGATTCGAACCTGAAGACTAAGAACTCATTCCTGGCTCTTGTGCAGTACTTCCTGCACCGGCTTCTTCTTGCCACCGAGGCCCGCGATCTGGATCGTCGGCTGCTCCTTCAGGACGTGCTGGCGATACAGCTCCGCCATCTTGTCGTCCTCGGGCGCGTGAACGCCGGCCTGCTGCTTCTTCGCGCGCAGTTTCTCCTCGCGCGCGTTCTTCGCAACACCCAGCTCGTCGAGGTCTGTCTGCTTACCCTTGGCGACCGCCTCCGGATCGAGCACCAGGTGATGCTCGGCGGACGACAGCTCGACTTTCTTGCCGCCGGCGTAGATCTGATGGCGGCCGTGCTCCTCGTACCACTTCGTCAGCGTGGCCGTCATGTGCATCTTCTCGATGATGTTCCGCCAGCCGATTCCGGTGTTGTACGCGCAGAAGCTGATCTCCCCTTCCTGCGTCGCGTAGGGAATGATGCAGCGCTCCGTGCGGCGGAAGTCGTAATTGAAGAGATCCTGGAACCACATGCCCGCGATGAACAGGAAGTTCCAGCGGTCCGAACGACGCTTGTCCTGGTCCTCCGCCGTTCGCTCGCGTCCGACCTTGCCGTACGCGCCCTCGTTCGCCTTCTTCGTCGCGCCGAACGTCTTGTCGAACTTCTTCATCAAGTCGGTCAGCTTGAAATGGGTCGGCGCCTTGAACGGGTCGTAGTTCCGCGCCAGCGACAACGCCATGCCGATCACCGAGAGCTTCTGGCCGCGCGCCGCATCGTTCACACGGCGAAGGTCCTTCGCGAGCTGATCGGCGTTCAGAAACGCGGTCACGGGCACTGCTTCCTTCGTTTCCTTGTCGATCATCACCGCCATGCCGACGCCGCAGTTGGGGTGACAGCCGCACGTGAGATTGCCCCACTCGGCCGATGGCCCGTGGACGAGGTCCGCCCAGTCGGTGAAGGTACCCATGAAGGAGATCGGGAACCAGTCGCGCGTGGGCTCGCCGATGCCCGTCTGCTTCTTCACGTCGTGCGCGAGGTGCGACAGCGTGTAGCGCTGTGCCGTCCGGCGCTCGTCGGTGATCTCCTCGTCGCGTCCCGTGAAGGACACAGGCTGGAACGAGAGGAAGTTGATCTTCCGCGGGTTGTCGAGCGCGAATTGAATGACGCGGCCGACCTGCTCATTGTTGATGCCGTTGACGATCGTGATGACCGGGACGATGTCCACGCCAGCCGACCACAGATTCTCGATCGCACGAAGTTTCACGTCGAACAGGTTGCCGACCAGGCGATGCGAGTTCGCCGCGTTGCCGATGCCGTCGAACTGCAGATAGGCATAGCGCAGCCCGGCCTCGAATGCGGCCTTCGCGAACTCCTTGCTCTTCGCAAACTCGATTCCGTTGGTCGCCGCCTGCACCGAGTTGTAGCCGACCTTCTTCGCGTACCGCACCGCGTCGAGGAAGTACGGGGACATGGTCGGCTCGCCGCCCGAGAACTGGACCGACATCTGCCGCTTCGGCTTGATGGTGATCGCGTTGTCGAGCATCGTCTTGATTTCGTCCCAGGTGAGCTCGTGGACGAAGCCGACCTGGTTCGCGTCCATGAAACACGGATCGCACATCATGTTGCAGCGGTTGGTCAGATCGATCGTCAGGACCGATCCGCGGCCGTACTTGATCGTGCTGCTGCCGTGGTTGTGGAGCTTCTCGTCGTTGTGGGCGCGGATGTCGCTGCCCGGGAACGCCTCCTCGAGGTGCTTGAAGAACGCCGGGTCGATCGCCATGACGTCCTCGAAGTGCCCGTGGATCGGGCAATCCTTGACCATCATGATCTTCCCGTCCTTCTCGAGGATCGTTGCCTTGATCTCGCCGACCTTTTCGTTGAGGAGGATCTTGTAGTCCTGCTTGCCATCGACAATCGCCTGGCGCGCCTCGCGGACGCACTTCGGACAGAGCGAGTCGGTCTCGCGCGGCCACCCGAGCGGCGGTTTCACCTTCTGCCACGACTTCTGCAGCGGAAGGTCCGACCACTTCGGCGTGAACGTGCCGTTGGGCCGGATGCTGTTCAAACCGTCGTAGACATGCCAGGCGCCGCGTGCAGCGTAAGTGAATGCCTTCTCGGCGTACTTAATCGGCTTGTGCATATCCTAGAAGATTATCTGCAAGCGACTGATTAGAAAGGGATTTACAGTGAACTGGCAATTTGAAGGGGTGAACGGGACAAGGCTCCGGCGAGCGGCGCTAACAGCCGAGTCAGACGACCGCGCCCGGGACCGCCGCCGGCGAGCGGCGCCGCAACGAGAGGGGCTTCTCGACGGTCGCGTAGAGCACGGTCGAGGCAACGAACGCGGCGGGAAATGCGAGCGGCAGAACGCCCCAGTAGACAAG
>Ga0310811_10003740_pt1 | contig 19192 bp, 19 predicted proteins | sample YCmetagenome_FD_207642 | JGI IMG/M metagenome (GOLD analysis project Ga0310811, IMG submission 207642) | Soil microbial communities from experimental microcosm in Duke University, North Carolina, United States - YC | ecosystem: Engineered > Artificial ecosystem > Soil microcosm > Unclassified ...
GCGATTCGCTACAATAATGCCTTTACGGAGACGTCCCGGCTATTGCGGCATACGATCATTGTTATGGACGAAGGACAAAAGGCGCTGATCGGGGTCCATGATCTCGAACTGGGCCGGGTCGGCTCATCGTTACAACTTCACCTGGCGGCCTTAAAAAAGCTTACCTCAGATAATCCGATTCAACAGGCAAGGGCAGACAGCCTGCTCAATTATTCATTCAAGGCCGGCATCGCATTACCCGGGGCGCAAGCCCAGGCAAGCCCCCGGGCAGGCTACGCTGACAGCTTACGGGATGTCCTGTTACGTTTGCAGGCAGAGGAAGGCCGGCTGCTGGCCATCCGGGAAAAGGCCAATGCAGGCAGCCGGGATCTGACCTGGAATACCTTATTTATTTTAATGGCTGTCAGCCTGGTCCTCATCGGCTTTTCCGGCTACCTTATTCTCTATCAGTTCAACAGGAGGTTAACGGCTGAAAAAGGCCTCCGGGAAGCCGAGCAGCGCTTCAGCCTCCTGGTCCGCAAGGAAAAGAATTATGCCATATTCATGCTGGACGCGGCAGGCAGGGTAATGAGCTGGAACGAGGGGGCGGAGAACATAAAAGGATATACCGAAGAGGAGGTGCTGGGGCAGCCGAGTTCCATTTTTTATACGGAAGAAGAGATCCAACGGGAAGAGCCGGCGAATAATCTGAAGAAGGCGGCGGAAGAAGGACAATATGAGTGTATCGGTCTGCGCAAGCGGAAAGATGGGTCTGTATTTTGGGCGGATGTTGTATTTACGGCCGTGCGCGACGATACGGGGATGATAACCGGTTATGTCAAGATCACCAAGGACATTACCCAGCAGAAGATGCTGGAAGAAGAAATGCGCAATTCGCTTATCCGGGAGAAAGAGTTGAACGAGATGAAGTCCAGGTTTGTCACCCTGGCCAGCCATGAGTTCAAGACACCTCTTAGTGTCATCTTGTCTTCGGTTTCATTGATCGATAAGTATAATACCCCTGAATCGGAAGACAACCGGCATCGGCATGTCCAGCGCATTAAGTCGAATGTAAACAACCTCCGGCAAATCCTCAACGACTTTCTGTCGGTAGAGAAACTGGAGGCCGGTATCGTAAAAAATAATCCGGTCCCGGCGGACCTTGTCCAACTGACGACGGACATTCTTGCGGATATGGAAGATTCCTATCGGGGTAGCCAACGGATCATTTTCGAAATTCACGGGGAGCCCAGGCTGGTAGCGGTGGACACCCATTTACTGCAAAATATTCTGAACAATCTCGTCTCGAATGCCCTTAAGTATTCTCCATCCCCCAGCGAGGTCCGGCTCACCCTTTATTTTGGAACCGGGACGGTAACCTTCGTCGTCTCCGATTCCGGCATCGGCATCCCCCCGGAAGACCTGCCGCATTTGTTCGAGCGATTCTTCCGGGCAAGGAATACCACCGGCATTTCAGGCACGGGCCTGGGCCTCAGCATTGTAAAAAAATACCTTGACCTGTTGGAAGGCACCATCGAAGTCAGCAGCCAATCCGGAGCCGGTACTACCATCACCATCACCCTGCCGGCCCCTCTTCTCGCCGGCGCTCTGCCAGCCGCCGCCGTTTCCCAACCGGACATCCGCTAGATATCGGATTTTTTGGATTTTAACCCCTGCTTAGCCTGACAACAATCATACAGGCCAATGACAGCGGTTATCGGATCAGCCCCTGCATCGTTCTATTTTTATGATGCCTGCCCTCGATATAGGGGGGCATTCTTATTTATCATCCCTAAAAAGTCAGGTTATGAGAACAGATGCAGAAATTCAAAAGGATGTAATGGCCCAATTAAAATGGGAGCCGATACTCAATTCCGCCGAAATCGGCGTAGCGGTAAAAGACGGCATCGTCACGCTCACCGGCATCGTGGACAGCTATTTCAAAAAGACGGGCGCGGAGATTGCCGCGAAAAAGGTATCCGGGGTCCGGGCAGTAGCAGAAGAGATCCAGGTAGGCGTCTCACCGCTGTACAAGAGGACGGACACAGAGATTGCGCAGGCGGTAGCCAACGCGCTGGCATGGCACACCGCCGTACAGGAAGACCGGATCAGGATAAAGGTGGAAGCTGGAGTGGTTACCCTGGAAGGGACCGTAGACTGGAATTTCCAACGTACGGCCGCCGCCGATACGATCAAATACCTGTCGGGCGTCCGCTCGGTCAATAATCACATCGTCATTAAACCAGGTATTACACCTTCGGATGTAAAGCAAAAGATTGCAGCCTCCCTTCAACGCAATGCCGCCATCGATGCCGGCAAGATCTCCGTCGATGTCACTGGCAGCAGGGTGGTGCTTCGCGGTTCCGTCCGGTCCTTTGCCGAAAGGGAAGATGCGGAATATGCCGCCTGGGCTTCCGCCGGCGTAACGAATGTGGAAAACAAGCTGACCATCGAGGAGCCGGCATTGGCCTTTTGACCATTGATGACCCTTATTATAGGCCGTCTGCCTTCCGTCGGGCGGTCTTATCATCCTAACACCTTTTTTATGCGCACATTTATTACACTGCTGATAGCCTTGCTGTTATCTTCCCATCTTTCCCAGGCACAGGGTAAGATCATTTCCGTAATAGGCTCTTCTACGGCTGCCGGGTCGGGCGCCAGTACGGACGACAGCTCCTGGGTCAACCGCCTTAAGAATTATTACCAGGCGCAGGGGGTATTAAGCAACGTCTTTAACCTGGCTTTGTCCGGCACTACAACCTACGACGGCATGCCCACGGGTTTTGTTCCCCCCCCGAACCGACCATCCCCGGACCCAACCCGCAATGTGACCAGAGCCCTCAGCTTTAACCCCGACGTAGTGCTGGTATGTTATCCCAGCAATGACCTGGTATTAGGATATACCATGCAGGAATTTATGTCTAATCTCCGTACGATCTACAATACGGTGGTAGCGGCCGGGAAAATATGTTATATCACCAGCTCGCAACCGCGGGATGCCCTTCCCCTTGCCGGACGACAGCAGCTGAAGACAGCTAATGATTCGATACTGGCTGCTTTTCCCATCTTCAGCGTCGACTTCTGGACGCCATTAGCGGATCCGGTCACGCTGGGCATCAATCCGTTGTATTCAATTCCGGGAGACGGCATTCATGTCAACGATGCCGGCCACCGGGTATTGTTCGAGGCGGTGAAGGCCAAGAACATCCTGGCGGGCAATCCACTTCCACTGAAGCTTATGGATTTTTTCGCCGGACTGAGCGGACAGACGGTCCTTGTACGATGGACGACGACGGATGAAACGGGGTCTGCCCGGTTTATCATTCAGCGCAGCGGCGATGGATCAACTTTCGAAGACGCCGGACAGGTTGAGGCAACAGGGAGGGGCCAGGAGACGGATTATTCCTGGACGGACCAGACACCCCTTCCCGGAAAGAGCTATTACAGGCTGAAGATCCTGGAAGACGGGAGTACGTATTACTCCAGGATTGCCGCGATCTTATCGAATGGCCAGGGCCTTGATATCGTCAAACTGTATACGCCGGACGGTCAGTCGGGGCTTATAATGGAAGTAAGTATGAAAAAACCACAGCAGCTCACCATCTCCGTTATCAACGCCACGGGGGTAAAGGTACGTAAGCTGTCAGCGACCGGCATCTCCCCATCTTCCACGATTTCAGTCTCCCTTTCGGGAATGGCTGCCGGTCAATATTTCGTGCAGGTCGCCACGGCTGACGGCAAGACAGCGGTTCGCGGCTTTATCAAATTTTAATAAAATTATTTCTTTATAAATAAAATATAAGATCATGAAAACCTGCATTATCACACGCGTTTATAGCGGCCTGCTGGCAGCCCTGCTGACCACCGCCGCCCTGGCCCAGGATGTAAAACCGCTCCCGGCCGTAGTTGTTACTTCAGCATCCAACGTCAACGAAAAAGTCATCCAATCTTTCAAAGGGACGTTTAAGGATGCGATCGATCCCATCTGGTACCGCCTGGACAAAAATTACCTGGTCAAATTTATCATGAACGAGCAGAAGAATACGGCGCTTCTCAATAAGAACGGCCGGCTGATCTATAATATCGGCTATGGGTTCGAAAAGGACCTGCCGATGGATATCAGTGACCTGGTCAATGGCAGCTATGGCGACTATAAGATCCTGCATGCCATTCATGTCAATGAAAATAACCGCAGCATCTGGGTAGTCAACCTGGAAGGACTCAAAAAACTGATCGTTGTGAGAGTGGAAGACGGAGAGCTGGAAGAAGTGGGAAATTATGTCAAGGGATAGAAATGACAACATTATGAAAATAGAACAGATCTATACCGGCTGCCTGGCACAGGGAGCCTATTATATCGAAAGCCAGGGTCAGGCAGCCATCATAGATCCATTACGGCAAGTGGACCCCTATCTTCAGAAAGCGGCGAGAGACCAGGCCCGGATCAGATATTTACTGGAAACGCATTTCCATGCGGATTTTGTCTCCGGACATCTCGATCTCTCCCGAAAGACCGGGGCTACCATTGTATTTGGTCCCTGCGCCAATCCGTCCTTTGCCGCCCATATCGCCGTGGATGGAGAGGAACTGGTGTTGGGGGATAGTAAGATCAGGATATTACACACACCGGGGCATACCCTGGAAAGCTGTTGCTATCTGGTCATCGATGAAACGGGTAAACCCAATGCCCTGTTCAGCGGGGACACCTTGTTCATCGGGGATGTCGGCAGGCCGGACCTGGCCCAGAAGGCAACAGGTATAACCATTGAACAGATGACTACGCTGTTATTCCGTTCACTGGCCGCCAGGATCATGCCATTGCCGGACGATGTCCTGATCTATCCCGCACATGGGGCGGGCAGCGCCTGCGGTAAGCATATGAGCCGGGACACCGTGGACACGCTGGGACACCAGAAAGCCGTCAACTATGCTTTACAAAAAGGACTGACGGAAGAGGAATTCGTCAAAAAGACCACGGAACGACTAAGACCACCGCCAGCCTATTTCCCTCTGAATGTAAAGCTCAACAGAACGGGTTACGAAAACCTTGACCAGGTCATGGACAGGGCAGCGCACGCATTTTCGCCGGATGCGTTCGAAGCGGCCGCCAATGAGACCGGTTCGCTGATCCTGGATACACGGGATGGGGAAATTTTTGCATCCGACTATATTCCCAATTCCATTAACATCGGCGTCGACGGAAATTTTGCACCCTGGGCAGGCACCCTGATTGCCGACAGCCGCCAAAAGATCCTCATCATAGCCGATCCCGGCCGGGAGGAAGAGGCGGCCATCCGCCTGGCTCGCGTGGGCCTGGACCAGTCGATCGGCTACCTGGCGGGAGGTTTCGGGGCCTGGAAAGCCGCCGGCAAGGAAACAGATTCCATACCCTCTCTTTCCGCCCCGGAGCTGGCAACACAGAGAGCGGACGAAGCTGCCATTCTGCTGGACGTCCGCAAACGCAGTGAATATGACAGCGAACACATCATCGGTTCCGTCAACGCACCGCTGGATTACATAAATGACAGCATGAGCCTGGTGAAAAAAGATCGTATCCACTATGTGTATTGCGCCGGAGGCTACCGGTCGATGATCTTTATTTCCATCCTGAAAGCAAGAGGTTATGATAAGCTGGTTAATGTGAAGGAAGGGTTTAAGGCAATAAAGGCCAGCGGGCTCTTCCCGCTGACGGAACAGGTTTGTCCCACTACTTTGCTATAAGACCGCCACGCTAACGGACCCGGCCTTCTTTACCGAATACCAGCAGGGGAGTTTTGAGATCAAAGGCCAGGCTCTCCGACCTGCTGGCAAAAAAGATGCGTTGAAAAAGGGTTCGGTCTCTGTCAGTGAACATAATGACAAGAGAGGGTCTAAAGTTGGCAATTTCATGTTGCAAATTGCCAACCAGCGTTTGTCCGGGGTCTGCCGTCTTAAAATTAAATTTCAGATCACAACTGTAGTCCCTTTTAAAAACCTCTTCCATAAGTTCCCTGTCGAGCTTCACTTCTCCCGGCAGGGTAAGGTGCAATACATTCACTGTTGCCTTCAGCGGGGTGGCGATAGCCGCCACTTTCTTCCATTCGCCCTTATAGCCGGACAGATCAGTGGCATATAACAGACGGGTAACCGGCCTGGTCCGGTAATTTTTGGGCACGGCTATCACGGGCACAGGCGAATGAGTGATGAGGTTGCCGGTATGGGTACCCCATATCTTTTTTAACTTTCCGGCTCCCCGGGTGCCCATACAGATGAAGTCCGTTTCCGGATGCTGTCTGCAATAATCGCAGAGGACGATGTCGGGGCTGGCGCCTTCCAAAATGAGCCTGGAATGGGAGACATCCACCGTATCCAGTTTTTTAAACGTATCAGAGACGAACTTGTCCAGCTCTTTCCTGCACCGGATCTTTTCGGCAGCGGCAAATGCCTGAAACTGCTTGTCGCTCCAGGCGGTAGGGTGAGGGATATGCAGCACGTGTACGAAGGTGATCTTCGCCTCTTGCTGTTTAGACCATTGTATGGCAAAGCGCAATCCTGGTCGGGAGGCGCTTGAAAGGTCGGTAGGAACTAATATCCGGATCATAGCATTCTATAGTTGATGCATAAAATTATCTCATGACGAAATGGGCAGGTATGATCTCTATCATTGCCAAATATGAGAGGTATCAGGAGGGGCGGCCGGAGAATAAAATAGCTTTAATGCCCGGGATATAAAATTCCGGTAGAAAATTATGCCTTCTGAAATAATATTTCCGGATGACCTCACCGGCTTAAAGACGGGGGAAGTAGTGGAATTAAGGCGCCGGTACGGCCCAAACATCTTTCAGGCCGGGAGACGGGGAGGGTTCCTGCGAAGCTTTTGGGATATCCTGAAAGAACCCATGTTCCTTCTGCTGATGGCGGCCGGTTTCCTCTATTTCGTATTAGGCGAGCAGGGACAGGGATGGATGATGCTGGCGGCCATGGGGTTGGTTGCGGCCATCTCCTTATATCAGGAAGTGAAAAGCTCCCGGGCGCTGGCCGCGCTAAAGAAGTATACGGAACCAAAGGTAAAAGTGATCCGGGATAAAGGGCCGCAGGTTATTCCATCGGAAGATATTGTTCCCGGGGACATCATGGTGCTCGGTGAAGGCGAACGTGTTCCTGCCGATGCCGTCATACTTCATTCCAATGACCTCAGTATTAATGAAGCTGTTATTACCGGGGAGTCTATGCCTGTTGAAAAAAACGACCATCCGGGCAATAACAACCTCTTCCAGGGGACAACGCTCAATTCGGGGATGTGTTATGCCAAAGTAACCCATACCGGCAATGACACCACCCTGGGTCGCCTGGGTAAAGCGATAGAAGCCATCCCTGTCGCCCCAACCCTATTGCAGAAACAGATCAGCCGGTTTGTCAGGATCATGGCTATTTTTGGGCTGACGGCTTTCGGCGCCATATGGTTGGTGAATTACTGGCATACCGGCGATGTGGCCCGTAGCCTGTTGCTGGGCCTCACACTGGCCATGTCGGCCATTCCCGAAGAGGTGCCAGTGGCTTTTTCTTCTTTTATGGCGCTGGGCGCCTACCGCATGGCAAAACTGGGCATCATAGCCCGCCAGCCCCAAACGATCGAGAACCTGGGCATGGTGAGTGTCATCTGCCTGGACAAGACAGGCACGCTGACGGAGAACAGGATGGAGGTGAGATCCGTTTTTGATTTCAGGACTGCCTTGTCGGAAGACCTGCAGCCTGGAAAACGGTTGCAGAACACCGGCGTCCTTTGGTGGGCCCGGCTGGCCTGTGAGGCCAATCCCTTCGATGCCATGGAACAGGCGATTGTGTCTGCTTATGCTTCCCAGGCCATGGATACGGATTATGGGACCCTGTCAATGGTGCATGAATATGCGCTTGGCGGACAACCTCCCATGATGACGCATGTGTATGAAAAGGAGGGGCGGCGGCTGGTCGCGGCCAAAGGGGCGCCCGAACGCATCTTGAAGGTTTGCAGAATGGATCCCGGAGAGGCGGCGCAACTGAGACAAAGGATTACCGGCCTCGCCTCTTCCGGCTACCGGGTATTGGGAGTCTGCTCCGCATCGGGCCATGAAGGGGCTTATCCGGTCGACCAGGACAACTTCGACTGGCAGTTCGAAGGGCTGCTTGCTCTTTATGATCCTCCTAAAAAGAATGTTACCGAAGTCATCGCCCAATGGAGGCAAGCGGGAATTGTCGTAAAGGTTCTATCCGGAGATTATGCGGAAACCGTGCTGAATATAGCCCGTCAGGCTGGCATACCCGATGAGGGAAAAATTCTGACGGGCGAAGAGGTGAATGGTTATGCTCCGGAAGAATTGCGGCGGCAGGTGCGCACGGTGAACATCTACGCCCGCATGTACCCGGAGGCAAAATTGAAAGTGGTCGATGCGCTAAAAGCCAATGGCAATATCGTAGCCATGACAGGGGATGGTGTCAATGACGGTCCCGCCCTGCAAGCCGCCCATATCGGCATTGCCATGGGAGATAAGGGTACGGAGATTGCCAGGGAGGCAGCGGATCTGGTTGTCTCGGACGACGACCTGGGAAGGATCACGGAAGCCATACAACATGGACGGGTTATCCACCATAATCTAAAGAAAGCCACCCGCTACCTGATCTCGATCCACATACCTATCATCCTGACAGCTTCGCTCCCTTTGCTGCTTGGCTGGCGATACCCCACTATCTTTTCACCGATCCATATTATTTTCCTGGAGCTGATCATGGGACCTACCTGCTCTATTTTTTATGAACGGGAGCCAGTGGAAAAAGGCATTATGCAATGGCATCCCCGACCAGGGGGAGAAAAGTTGTTCCGGGGAAGAGAATTGGCTGTCGCCCTGTCATTGGGACTGGCAACCGCGACGGGGTTGCTGGCGATCTATTTTTATTTTATGCAGCACGGCTATTCGCTGCCGTACACGAGGACAGTGGTCTTCATCACTCTGGTGATCAGCAATATACTGTTGACTTTCATGGGCCGGTCATTAAAAGAGACCTTATTGGTGACCATCCGGTACCCGAATAACCTGGTGCCTGTCATTCTCGTTCTGTCCGTTTCATTCTTTGCTTTTCTTTATTTTGTCCCTTTTGCCAGAAGGACATTCGAGTTAAGCATGGTTAGCGGGTGGCATGTATTGGCTGCGCTGGCAACAGCCCTGGCCAGTACCGGATGGCTCGAAGTCTATAAGCTCCTTCGTAGCAGATCAACTACTAAAACTATATGAAACAGAAAGAAATCATACGAATTATCCGGAAGCAATTTGAAAAGATCAATACGGCTTACCGGTCGCTGATCCGGACTTACAGCGCGGAAGACATTCATGCTTTCCGGGTAGCTGTAAAAAAAGTGAGGGGCTTCCTGCGGCTGGCCGGGTTACCAGGCAAACTCCCAGGGAAGTTATCCCGGTTTTACCGGATCACGGGTACTATCCGCAACCTTCAGCTTCAACAGCAAAATATCCGAAAAGTTTGTATGGCGTCGGGCAACGAGCCTCCACCCTATTACCTGCAGGTCCTGGAAACAGAGATCTCCGGAAATATTCTACTGGCCAATTTTCTGGCAAAAGGCAGGAATAGCTTTAAAAAAGAGGAGCAGCGACTTATCGACCGGCTGCCCGTCCGGATCAGTAAAAAGGCGACCGAACGGTTTATCCATACCCGGATGAAGGAGATGCACACCCTGCTCTCTGCTGCCCATCCAACGGACGGGTCGCTGCACGCGGCCAGAAAAATAGTAAAAGACTTGTTATATACGGACGCCTATACCGGTGGCCAGGCGTTGGGGAAGAAATCTCATCTCCTGCCCTATTCCGAACTGGAGTCATTGTCCGTCTTACTGGGCGAGTTGCAGGATATCCGCATGAGTACCCAATTATTGCAGTCCTCTTATGTGGACAAGGCAATCTCCGAAAGAGAAAGACTCCTGTTATTCGATCTTCGCGGACAATGGTTGGACGAAAAGGGAAGGAAACAACAGGAGTTATATGCCCATTTAAGGAAAAAGATGGGGATTGGCGATATTTAATAATTAGCCGAGTTCCGGCTGTCGGACAGGTATATTTTCATGGGCTTCTGCCGCACATCGGGCAGGACCAGCAAAGGGACCGTCACTTCAAAGATCATGGATTTCGTGTGCGTTTCTCCAAACCATCTTTTCAGCAATGAGTGCCGGTGAGGTATCATCACCAGCATATCGATCCGGCGGGATGCGACAAACTCCTTCAACCCGTAAGTAATATCTTCGTTGACAGGGTAATCAAAGACCGGGTCCAGCGTTTGTAACATCTTCTTGAGTCTGGCCGGCAGGTTACTGCCATCCACCGGCCTCTCCTCTTGCTGTCCGATGACCCTGACCACCCGAAGGTTGGAATGGAACCGCTGCGTGATAAACCGCAACGTGTCCAGGATATGGATGTCTGCATCGGTCCGCAGGTCATCTGCGAAGGCGATGCTCAGCGGATCGGTATATTTCACCTCCTCCGGGATTATCAACAGGGACAACTTGCCTTTCCTGGCCAGAGAAGTCACCGTGCTTCCAAAGAATTTGCGCATTCCTTTTCTCCCGTCTTTCATGCCCAGAATGACGAGGTCGGCCTTCATTTTTTTTGCCAGATCGGGAATTACCGAAACTGCCGGTCCTTCGCTGCAAACCGTTTCAATGGGGACATTTGTTCCCATCCCAAAGGTAAGGGCCTCGGTATCCAACTGTTCCTGTACGGACCGGCGCAGGTCTTCCGCGGTCACGATAATGGGAGAATCGGAAATAGGGATCGGCATTTGCTGGTAGGCCCCGGTCAAAATAATTTTGGCGTGGAAGGCTCGGGCAAAAGCGATGCCGTATTCGGTTGCATTGCGGGCTGCCGGTGAAAAATCGGTGGCGATCAGTATAGTCCTCATGGCTGTTGTTTTGGCAAATATAAAAGGGCCGTCACCCAAATTGGATGACGGGAAAGGTCTTGCATCCTGATTTTAATCACTCTCCCGCCTGATAAGGTTCATCCCGTAGAAAGGGGGCTTTTTATAGCTTCACGGAATAATTTTCTACCATGATCTTACCGACTAAATTCCGGGAGTTCCTCTCTGAAACGGGCGATATGGCCCATTTCACCGGGCGGCTCTTCGCACAGGGGAGTAAACCGCGGTATGAGTTCCGGGAACTGGTCTGGCAATGTTATATGATCGGGTACCGCTCTCTCCCCCTGGTAGGATTGACAGGGTTCATCATGGGCCTGGTGCTGACGATGCAATTGCGCCCCTCCCTGCTGGATTACGGAGTTGAATCGCAGCTGCCGGTCATGGTGGGTATTGCCATTGTCCGGGAGATCGGCCCGGTCATCACCGCCCTGATCTTTGCTGGCAAGATCGGCAGCAGCATCGGCGCAGAGCTGGGCTCCATGAGAGTGACGGAGCAGATCGACGCCATGGAAGTCAGCGGCACCAATCCGTTCAAGTACCTGGTTGTAACCCGGGTTGTGGCGGCGACCTTGATGCTGCCGGTGCTGGTGATCCTCAGCGATGCCATCTCGTTGTACGGGGCCTACCTGGGAGTCAACATCCGTTCCGTAACCAGCTTCCATTTATTTTTCAGACAGATATTCGACAGCCTGAGTTTCGGGGACGTACTGCCGGCCTTCGTCAAGACTTTTTTCTTCGGCTTTGCCGTAGGCATTGTAGGTTGTCATAAAGGATATAATTCCAGGAAAGGAACGGAAGGAGTGGGACGATCAGCCAACTCGGCAGTAGTGCTATCCTCCATCCTGATCTTTATTATCGATCTGATCGTGGTCCAGGTAACGGACCTGCTGGGTCTAAATTAAAAGCAATGGAGACAGCGGAACAATTGATGAAAGTGGAGACAGGAGCCGTGACAGGCCGGCCGGTCATCGTCATTGAACAGCTATGCAAACGATGGGGGTCCAATATCGTATTGGATGGTTTTGATCTGGTGGTGCGCGAAGAAGAGAATGTCGTGGTCATGGGGAAATCCGGCACGGGGAAATCGGTATTGATCAAATGTATCATCGGTCTATTACAGCCTGACAGTGGCAGGATCCGGGTGTTCGACAAGAATATTCCGGAGTTGGATCACGATGAACTGGACAGGATCAGGGCCAAAGTAGGCTTTCTCTTCCAGAGTAATGCCCTCTATGATTCGATGACCGTACGGAAGAACCTGGAGTTCCCGCTGCGAAGGCATTGGATCGAACTTTCACAGGAAAAAGTGAATGAGCTGGTGATGGAGGCCCTGGGCAACGTGGGGCTGGCGCACACGGTGGATATGATGCCGGAAGAATTGTCCGGCGGGATGCGCAAACGGGTGGCCCTGGCCAGAACCCTGATCCTGAAACCGGAAATTATTCTTTACGATGAGCCTACCACCGGGTTGGATCCCGTCACCGGGAGAGAGATCAGCAGGCTGATCGTGGAACTGCAAAAGAAATATCACACCTCTTCCATCATCATTTCACATGATATGCATTGTGTCAGGCTTACCGCGGACCGTATCGCCGTGCTGGCCGGTGGCAAATGCCGTTCCATGGGAACGTATGAAGAGCTGGAACATTCGGCGGACGAAGAGGTCAAACAATTTTTCGAATAAATCTTATAATATGTCAGTTCAGGGAAAAAGCAACGTTAAACTGGGTCTGTTTGTACTGGCAGGGTTGTTCCTGCTGATACTGACCTTGTATTTGATCGGCAAGAATCAGCATTTATTCGGCTCCAATTTCGAAGTAAAGGCAAGATTCAGGAATGTCAGCGGTTTGACCAGCGGGAATAATGTACGTTTCTCGGGAATACAGGTAGGTACGGTCAAAGGAATAAAATTAATCGCCGATACCAGCATCGAGGTAACCATGCTGATCGATGAGGGCATGAGGTCCTATATCCATAAGAATTCCCTGGCATCCATCGGAACGGAGGGGCTGATGGGCAACAAGATTGTCAATATCATGCCGGATAAGGAGATTGCTCCGCCCGTGAAAGAGGGAGACTTACTGCCTACCCAGCGGGTCATCAATACGGACGAAATGTTGCAAACCCTATTCCGGACCAACAATAATATCGCCGATATTTCAGAGGCATTGAAAAGCACGGTGGATCGGATCAACAACAGTTCGGCCTTATGGGGCATCCTGAATGAAAGCAGCCTGGCGGCCAACATGAAGACCTCCCTCCTCAATATCCGGCAGGCCAGCATGCATGCCAGTGACATGACGGGCGACCTCCGGGATATCATCCTGGATATAAAGCAGGGGAAGGGGTCCGTTGGCGCCCTGCTTACCGATACCAGCCTGGCGTATAACCTGCAGGAAGCCGTTTTGAAGATCAGGTCCGTAGGCGATAAAGCCGCCGGGCTGGCGGACGAGCTCAATAAAATGGCGGGCAATATCCGGCAGGACATAACCGAAGGGCCCGGTACGGTCCATGCACTGCTGAAGGATTCGGGAATAGTCACGAAGCTGAATACCAGCCTGGACAATGTGCAGAAAGGGACCGAGGCTTTCAGCCAGGATATGGAAGCCCTGAAGCATAATTTTCTGCTTCGGGGGTATTTCCGGAAACTGGAAAAAAAGCAACAAAAAAAAGCCCGGGAGGGTCAGCAGGGATTGGCTGCGGAAGAGAAGCCCCGCCCCTGAATGTGACGGTTCTCAGGAAGGCAAATGAGGCAGGTCATTGTCATCCGGTATCAGTATCCCGTATATTCGTAAGCATCATCATTCCTTTAAAACAATACCACAGGTCATGAAAAAAATAGACATCGAATTCGATTTCAGAGGGCGACACTACGATGCTATCATTCGTATCCGGCAGAAGCCGGGAGGAAGGGAATTTTTTATTACCATCCTGGATTGGGAGCTGGAAAGGCTGCTATATGGAAACCAGGTAATTAAAGAAGCGGATGGCTCCCTGCAGGCAAATGTGTTGCTGGAAAACAAAGATCAGACGGAGTTAAAGCTGACCATTGCAGGCCAGCTCAGCAAACACATGAAGATGCGTTGTTTTACCGGGGACGTTTGTGTAAGCCCCCTGCCTGGAGAAGAAGGATGGGAGGAATGGCATCCGATACCCCGGCATCTCCCCGGGGCGCGGTATAAATAGCCGCTAATACGCCCCTGACCTTTTATTCCCCACGGCGACCCAGCCGTCTTTTCTTTAGCACCCAATACAATCCCTTTACGTTGGCCTCCCATTGGCGCAACAACAGGACAAGGACTATTTCTTCCACCAGGTCCAGGATAGTGGCAACTGCCGCCAGATAAAAAAGGGGCAGGACCGGTCCGGGAAGAAAGAAAAGCAAGAGCAGGAAAACGGCCTGCAGTATCGCCGCCAGCTTGGCAAGGTAGGTATGAAAACTGCTCATCTTCCGGTATCTGATCAGGGACAGGCAAACCTGCAGGACATACAGCGCAGTCAGGACGATGATCAGCACGCTTTCCTGACGGACAAATTCCATTTTGAAAACGAAAACACCGGCAACGGCGGCGCCGACCGTCAGATCGTCTCCGATCGAATCCAGGATGGCCCCCCGGGTGCTGGTCACCCGGTACCTGCGGGCAAGGAACCCATCGATGGCATCCGTGAGAAAACTGACCGCCAGGAACCATTTGAACAATTCCAGCTGCCGTTGAAAGGCCAGGTAGATGACCAACGGCGCCGCCAGAAGACGCCATAGAGTTATGACATTGACAATATAATAATAAACAGGACGCTGTTTCTTCATGATAAATTATTGATCGTCTTATTCGTCGTCGTCCGGATTTTTCTTATGCATTTTTTCATTCGGCTTGTCCGCCCAACTCCAGACAGCGAGACAGATCGCCATCAAAGTGATCAGAAGAATGGTCAGCATCCAGGAAAAATGACTACCCATTGTTTATGCTATTTTCTTACTGCAAGTAATCCAGATTGACCATCTTTTGCCATGACGACAATCAACCAGGCCGGTGAGCTTACTCATAGAGGCAAGCTACCGACGCCGCTATTTTTGGATAAACTATTTCTCATGAAAAAGATCATTGCCGCATTCGACGGGCTTCGTTTTTCCGAGAGCACCTTACGGGAGGCTATCAGCCTGGCCCGACAGCACAATGCCCACCTGGTAGGAGTATTCCTGCAGGAGTTCGTACATACTGGCTTTGCGGTTTTCGAGGCCCTGGTGGTTCAATCGGCGGGAGGAAAAGAGATGGTGAAACAGTTGGATGAAAAGGATACCCTGGCCATTAAGACATCCATCAGCCTTTTTCAGCAAAGCTGCCAGGAAGCCGGGATCAACTACAGCATTCACCGGGATAAACATACGGCCCTCCGGGAACTGCTGCATGAAAGCATATTTGCCGACCTCCTCGTCATCGACCGTTACGAGTCTTTCTCGTCCCTGGAGGAGAATATACCTGGCTGGTTCATGAAAAACCTGCTGCATGGTGTGCAATGTCCTGTCTGGCTGACCTCTAAAAAGGAAAACCTCCCTAAACGTCTTGTATTTCTTTATGATGGAGAACCTTCTTCCATTTATGCCATGAAGATGTTCACCTACCTGTTTCCGGAAATGTCCGGCAAGGAAGTGAAAGTGCTGGCCATGAGATCCGGCACATTGGACCTCCATCTGCCGGATAACAAACTGGTACAGGAGTGGATGAAACGGCATTATACCCATGCCTCCTATAAGGTGGTCGCCGGTGACCGGGATGAACTATTAACCCTGCTGAAAGAAGAAGGGCCGGAAGTTCTACTCGTGACAGGAGCCTATGACAGGAGCAAGCCGTCCATGTGGCTGCGCCCCAGCCTGGCGGATACGCTGCTGCAAAAGATCAAGGCGCCCCTGTTCCTTGCACATCCCTGATCCCGCGCCAATAAGGGACATGCAGGACCAACGTTTGTCTTTTACCTGAACTGCAGGTTCAACGAAATAATGTCCGAAACCAGGTCAGTGGTCTGTGTATAGTGACCATACCGCAATTCCAGGGAGCCGAGATGGGTTCCGAATATCCCATTGGGAGGAGCCAGCCGGATACCCGCGCCGAAGAAATGACTGGAAAAAGCAGATAAGGCATAATTACTGGTATAATAGCTATCTGTCTTCAGATGTTGTTCATAAGGCGCGAAATACTTCACGGCATTTTGTTCATAATAGCGATAAAAGGGAGTGACGGAAAAGAAAGGGCTCAGCTTCACGGGTACTTCCAGGCTGGCGGTATGAGAGCGCAATCCCCAGTTGTCCACATAGTAGCGGTAATAGCTGCGCAGAATTATTTTGTCGCCCAGAAAATAATTCAGCCGGAAGCCGAGCGGCAGCTTGAAACGGCTGGAGGGAAGCCGCTCCACCGAGTCCGTGGCATCTGTAAAATATACCCGGTGAAAAGGTAGCCCGAGATAACCGTGCTGTTCGACCAGGTCCAGCAGGAAGGCCACCTGCAGCCGCGTATTGATGATCTGGGAAAAGGAAAAAGAAGCGGTATAGGTCTGGCGGGGGCTGGAGCCATAATCAGGATGCTCCCGTTCCCTGCCGCCGGAACCGATGTAGGAGGTTGCGGGTTCGAATTCCGATGGGAAGATCAGCTTCACCTGGTCGAAATAACCGCTGAGCTTTAATCCGAATTCTCCATTGTGTTTGGTTTTTTGGGTCACCCCCGCATTCAGTCCGATGGATTGATAGTTGAATTCATTCGAATAATAGGCGCCCAGACTAAAGGAACTGCCCTTCTTCTCATTCTCGCGGGTCCAATCCAGCGAGGGGTAGAGACGAAGACCATCCGTGCGTCGCGAAGCCCCCGTCTTTGAGATATAGGCCTGCGAAGCGGCGGTATGATGGTCCACCCCCAATCCCGCAGTAAGCGTATTCTTACGTTGGTGCGCATCCCACCCCACCCACTTCAGTTCCAGGCCATTGGCAAGATCGGTGACCTTTTCCGAACCGATGCCTCCCCGGATAGCGGAGTGATCTCCATTCTGTGTATAGTAGCTGGATACGAGATTGACTTCATCGAGGGTCAGTTTCCGGGGCCTAAAGGTCGTCGTGTCATGGGCAACCTGCGAAAAACTATGCATCAGCATGAAATACATACCTACGACGGTCAAACAGATCTTTTTCATGAATCTTTGTTAGTGATGAGAATAGGGCAGCTCAATTACATCCGCAACCGCCGCCGGTCTTTCCCCCGTTGGCGCCGGAAGCACCTTCCCGGTAAGACTGAAAGTTGAGCTCATTTTTTTCTACTTTCCGGTTGGAAAGGCTCATTTCCGAGTCGTTCAGGCGGCTTTTCTGATATTCCTTTACGGAGGTACAGGCAGTCATGAACCCGGTGATCAGGAAGACCAGGCAGCTTGACAAAAACAATTTTCTTTTCATGTTAGCTATTTATGTAAAACGGATATGATCGGACTTGTATACTTTATTATCATCGTCTATGAGGACGGCTTCAATATGCTGTAACTGATTGATCATGTCCAGGCCTGCCCGGATCCCCATGATCATCACCGGGGTCGCCATGGCGTCTGCTATTTCCGCATTCGGGCAAAGAATAGTGACGCTCTTGATGCCGGTAACGGGTAGCCCCGTTCGGGGGTTGATCGTATGAGAATATTTCTTTCCATCGATGACGACATATTTCTCATAGTTCCCCGAAGTGGCAATGGCCATATCGGTGATATTCATCGAGGAAAAGATCTGCCCGGTGGAGTCGGGATTGACTATGCCAATGGTCCAGGGACTGCCATCCGGCTGATAACCCCAGGCGGTAAGATCTCCGGATGCGTTGACCACTCCGCTGGTCACCCCCATCTCCCGCATCACCGCCTTGGCCCTCTCCGCGGCATATCCTTTGCCGATGCCGCCAAAGCCAATGCGCATGCCTTTTTCTTTTAGCAGGACACTCGCATTTTCTTTATCGAGGATAATATTCCGGTAGTTGATCAATTTCACCATTTCCCTGGCGGTGGCTTTGTCAGGCAGCGTCTTCATCGTCGTGTCGAAATTCCACAATCGCCGGTCTATCGAGCCATACGTAATATCGAAAGCACCCTGGGTTATCCGGGAGATGCGGATCGATCGTTCGATAAGATCAAAGGTCTCATGGCTTACCGCAACGGGCCTCAAACCGGCATTAGCATTGATGAGGCTGGTCTCGCTGCCTTCATCATAGGTGGTGAGCAATTTTTCCAACCGCTGTATTTCTTTCACACCGGCTTCGATTCTTGCATCCGCCCATGACTCTTCTTCCCCTACGACAGTTAGCTCAAAATGGTTGCCCATCAATTTCATCGACCGCTTAAAAACCCGTTGTGACATAAAAATATCCCTGACTTAGTGCGTTTCGTCGGATTCACTGATCTTCTCTACCTGGCGAATGAACTCGGCAGGTTTGATGGGAAGATACCCTTCCCATTGCCTGATGACCTTTCCTTCCGCATTCAGTAACAGGGTTAAAGGAAATTTACCCTGTGAATTATATAGATCGGCAAGGCGGTCGTTAAGCTGCTGCTGTTCTTTGGAGAGCTGATTCTTTTTCATTCTTGGGAAATCGGCATTGACCAGCACCAGGGCCGTGTCGGCAAATGCGGAGAAAACCGGGTCATCAAAAATCTCCTTTCGCAGCATGATACAGGGACCGCACCAGTCGCTGCCTGAAAAATTCAGGAGGATAGGTCGGTGCTGTTTTTGCGCTATCTGCATGGCTTCCTGCATGTTGACATGCCACTGTGGAGGATGGAACCAGGCGGTGAGAAGGAAACAGAGGTTTATCAGCATTCGCAAATGATTTTAATGTTCAAACACAGATAACGGACAAAGGTCTGTTTATGTTCTGTTAAAATCGCTTTTTCCCATGTATCATCCCGGACACCAGCCCCGGATAGCTGCCCGCATCGGCCAGCACAACACCCCCAAGGTGCAGCAGGATATATCCGTAAATAAGGTATTGGGTAAAACTATGGATCTGCTTCAGGGCATTGTGAAGGGTCCGCAACAAGGGCACCTCTTCAAAGGCCAGGCCAATGCCGGTTATGGCCATGACGAGGATCAAGCCGTAAAAGATCAGGTAACCAGCTTTCACCCGGAGATAATGTTGTCGTCCTTTTTTTTGCTCCACCGATAATGGCTTGAATCCCATTGCCTTTCTGATCTTAGGCCCTAGCTTTTCATCCGCCGGCTGCAGGACTTCCAGGACGAATCTGCCCAGGAGAAAGAGGGCGATAA